>Ga0308159_1004564_pt1 | contig 12547 bp, 11 predicted proteins | sample PhyCR1_FD_201040 | JGI IMG/M metagenome (GOLD analysis project Ga0308159, IMG submission 201040) | Phyllosphere microbial communities from UC Gill Tract Community Farm, Albany, California, United States - DLSLC.R1 | ecosystem: Host-associated > Plants > Phyllosphere > Unclassified | place: USA...
TAGGAAGCGGCAGACATGCCGCTCGGCTCTGTAGCTCAGTTGGTAGAGCGCACGACTGAAAATCGTGAGGTCACGGGATCGACGCCCGTCGGAGCCACAGGGTGATCATTACAGTCACCTTAGAAACCCTCGTCTAGCTTCTACATGGCGGGGGTTTCGCTTTGCCCTGGTGAGAAGCGGTTTCTGCCACCGATTGGCCGCATACGCCGCGGTGGTTGAGCGAGCAAACCGAGCCAGAGCGACCTCTCCCGCAAATGCCGACTCGCATGCCTGGTTAACGATTTGGGCCGGTCTCGGGCCGGTCGCGGCGAGTTTCCGGAAGGTGGATCACTTCGCTTTCGGCGGCGCAGTCGCCTTCTCCGACCCCTCAGTCGGACTCTCCTCGTCCTGCAACCGAACCTGCGGCCAGCCCCTGGTCCCGAATTCTCTGCTGAAGCGATAGGCCAGAGACGCGCGCCTGGAAGCCCTCGAATCTTGGGACGAGTTCGGAGATACGCTCGTCCAGGTCGAAGTCACGCCGGATCGCCTCGAGCTCGACACGCACGTGATCTGCGTCTGCCGAGCTGTCAAGAATGAGATCAATCTCCCGAAGAAGGCTGCGCGCTCGTCGTTTCGATATTGAGTCCTGGTGATCGCGTTGGAACTCCCGGACCTTCCCACTCAACCTTCGATCGCTTCGACGTTGGGTTTCCTCGGCGCTAGCTGAGGCGAGACGGTCGGAGAGATCGCGTAGCAACGCACGCATAGCAAGCTCGGTCTCATCTTGGCCGGGGATGCGGGTGCTTGACGCGAGCGCGCCCTCGAACAGCTCGACTACAGCACGAGCGAAGCCAACCTTCTCGATGTGCGCCCCCTTGAAGGCCTTCCGGTAGGCAACGTCCAGCCCATCCCAGAGGGACCCATCCTTCGCTGCCACAGCTGCGACCACGGCATCCGCTGTCAGCGCGGACACCGCTTCATCGTCGAAACCCTCGATCATCTTCGCGTGCGCCCTCGCGGCGGACGTCGCGAACTCGGGATGTACTAGGTCTTCGATTTCACGCAATACGACTGCTTCGTGCACGAGAGGCGAGCGCGCCTGGGCCCAGACGTCGAGTTCAACAATGCACTCCTCAGGAATGATCGCCCGTCGGTGCACCAGCCTCTCCCGCATCGTCTTGGCAGCCGCTTTGCCCGCTTTATCGCCATCAAAGAGACCGACACATGCTGGCTTTACCTGGTCACGGCCTCGAGCCAGAAACACCATGTAGGGGATCGACTCGGCGGATCCGCTCGGAACTATCGTCAGGTCGTTCAGGTCAAGGTAGTCGTGATCGTCGTTTGTTCGTCGAAAATAGGCGGACGCGCCGGCCAGCATGACTTGATCCGCCAGCCCTTCCACGAACAGGTTTGACCCCCCGATGAAGGCGGTTTCAGCCACCGTGGCGCCCAGGGAGGTACGAAGCGGTTCGTAGTGATTTTGGGTGGCATCTTTGACCACCCGTGTGCCCTCGTCCTCCGCCCCCTTGTCTAGTACTCGAAGTCGATGACCCGCGTTTCTGTCAATAAGGAATGGAGAATGCGTGACGTAAACGACTTGGTGTTTGTGACTTCCGTCTTCGGGTGTCGCGTAGTCAGAGATGACCCGAAGAAGATCCTGCTGCCCGCGGCTCGACAGGTACGCATCCGGCTCGTCCAGAAGCATGACCTCCGGGCCAACGAGCCCTCGCCTGTGCGCGGTCAACTGCACAAAATAGCTAAGGAAGAACCTCAGCCCCTGGCTACGCTCGTCGAACGAGTACGAAGCGCGGGTACGGTCCCGGATGACGAGCGCCAATTCATGCTCTCGCGCCTTCACTTCTAGCTCGAAATCCGTGTCTTGAGACCACCAGCGCTTGAAGTTGAGATTCTCGGCAATGGCGATGTTCATCGCTCTTACGAGTCCTTCAATCTCTCCCTCTTGTTCGTTGGCAATCGCTGCTCGCAATCGAGCAAACGACGCGGGATCGATTCCAGCAATATCCACTAGGAGTTTCCGACCGAGCTCAAACTCGGAGTTTCGTCGAGCTTCAGCCTCCGTGTCCGGCGATGCAATATGACTCTGCCAAACCGGGAAAACGTGCGCAGCGAACTCGTCCGCAGCCGACCAAGCACCACCGCGAAGTGCCCCAAACACGGCTGAACGTCGCCTCCGAGAGTCGAACGCGTGCCGAGTCCCGTCCGCCAAGGCGTCGATCGAAAGCGCGTCGGGCATGCCCAAATCCGTGCGCAACCGAAACACGGGCGGCAGAACGTTGTCTAGCGCCGCAAGCTGCGACGCGCTCAGCTCGAAGACTTCAGCTCCACCATTGAGAATGATGAAGGACGGATGACGTCCCGGGCGATAGAGGGTGAACTGCTGGTCGCTGGTTGCCTGCGGAACGATTGCTTGCAGCACTGCGAGCTCGTTCTCGTTCTCGATCCGGAGGGCGACACCGAACTCGGGCGCGCGTACACGACCCTTTTCAACTGAGTAGAACGTGCTGTAACGGCAGAAATCACCTTCATCGATTCCCCTACCCGTGAGAGCGATCTCCAGGGCGTCGAGTAGCTGAGTCTTCCCGGCCTCGTTCGCACCGACCACCGCGGTGATGGAGGGGTCGATTTTGACCCGGACGAACGGGTACCAGCCCTCAGTGGTGTCCTCCCAGAACGCAGGCTCGCTCTTGTTCGACCACTTACGCTCGTAGTCGAAGTTGAACGACTTGAAGAAGCGAATCTCGAGACGATCGATTTTCATGTGTGCACCACCCCAGGCTGACGTCTTGGCACGTTCCGAGAACTATGGCATGTGCTTCGGACATGCCGATACCGGGCGCGCTTTCGCACCCACCATCGGTTCGATGGAACCGCGATCGCGCGTACGCAATGTGTTGGCGAACACGACAGCACATTGGGGCTGGTCAGGGAACTTGAATCCGTCCCCACTGAGTACACCGGGCCCGGTCCGACTCCTCGATGAGTCGATCCAACCCTGTTTCCGCAGCTCTCTCTGCAGAGGGGACATCCAGCACTAACTCGATCTGGCAGTAGTCCTCGGCTTCGGCGCGCGCGGCCAGTCGCGCGTAGAAACGCTCGAGTTCATCATCTAGGCGTGCCACGTTGTTGATTTCCTTCCCCTTCAAGTCTTGCCAGCAACGCGACCACGCCCACTTGGCTGAGCGGCCCCTGGATATCGGTCTTCGGGATGCCGGAGTCGACGGCGATCCCGGCGGTGTCGTGCTCGTGAGGCAGCGCCTCAGCATCGACGGTCATCCCGATCGTCATCAGACCCACCAGACCCAACACGCGCGCGGACAGGGACACCGCCTGTAGGCCGGTTCGCTTTCGGACCCGGCCAGTCGTGGACGGTTTGCTCGGTGAGGCCGCGCGACGGGCTGATCTCGCCGCTTCCGAGGGGTGTTGCGGCGGGCTCGGCGATGTCGGATGAGAGCCGGCAAACGAGAACAGTCGCGCTGCGGCGTCGAAGGGCGTCCCTGTGGCAGCGCCACGGTCGTCCCTGTGGGTGGGCGGGGCGTGTTCGCGGGGTACTCGTGTGCGGGCGCGGGCTTCTCGTCTGGTGCGCGGGAAGCCCGACGTCGGGGTCTCGGTACCGGGAGGACTGTCGACGGCACGATGGCGCCCTGGAGGGGGGCCAGATGTGTGGGTGAGCACTATTCGGGTGTCCTTGGGGCTGGTCATTGACGAGGTGAGGGCAGCAGGCTGAGCCCGCTGGCATCGACGACGAGCACGTCGCCCTCGTCGGTGATCGTGATGGCTTGGGCAGGGCCGTGCACAGTGCCGACGTCCTGCCATGACCCGGTCCCGATGACGGTCCAGATCGTGTCGTTGTTATCCACGCCGACCAACCGCTGGCGGTCCGGAGACGCTGCGATGACGAACAGGGCAGGGGCGTCGGTGAGGGGCGTAAAGGTCTTGCCCCGGTCGATGCTGATCTGCGGGCCATCAGGGGTGAGAGCGATGATGCGGCCGGTGGCGTCGACCTGGAGACCGAAGGTGAGCAGGGTGCTACCGGTTGGCGACCACGACACGCCCTTGTCGGTGCTGATCAGCATGGCTCCGTCCCCGGCATCCTGCCCGTACAGGGCGCCATCGGGGCCGGCAGTGAGGACGTGGAAATCCTTCTCTCCGGTGAACGCGACAGGCTCCCAGGTTTCCCCGCCGTCTTGGCTGCGGATGACGCCGAGGTTCCCCACCCCCAATTCGGCGGGCGTGTTGCGTCCGGGGTGGCCGGAAGCGATCAGATCTCCGCCCAGCGCGGTGAGCCCCATCGCATCGAAGTCGTGTCCGCCGATCCGAGGGCCGAGCTCGCCGGTCGCGGTGGCGGAGAAGATCCCTTCGTGTGCCCCGAGCAGGAACCCGTCCCCATCTGGTGCGGGAACGATGGCGTGCACGTGGGCGACACCATCTGCGTGTTCGGTGCCGGTGGAGGGCGTCGCGGCAACCGCACAACCGGAGAGAGTCAGAGCAGAAAGCGCGACAAGACTGGTCGTCGCGCGCAGGGGCATGCGCATACGCACCCTTTCGAGTTCAGGGTGAGGACGCCCTCGGGTGGGGCGTCCTCACCGGGTGCGGTCAGAGCTGCGCGAGCAGCTCCTGCATGGTGGCGATCTCCGCGGTCTGCGTGTCGATGATGGTCTGCGCCATCGCGATCGCGTCCGGGTTCTGCCCGTTATCGACTTCGTCCTGCGCCATATCGATGGCACCTTCGTGGTGCATCGTCATCTGCTCGAGGAACAGCCGCGACGCCTCCGCACCGGTAGCGGAATCCAGCGCCGCCATGTCGTCTTCGCTCATCACGCCGCCGCCGTGGTCCATGCCGCCCATGGAGCCGGTGTCACTGTCGGCACCCCATCCATCCAGCCACTCCTGCAGCTGGTCGATCTCAGGCTGCTGGGCAGATTTGATGTCCTCGGCCAGCGTGATCACGCCCTCGTCGACACCGTCCTTCGCGAGGATCATGTCGGACATCTCGACGGCTTGTTCGTGGTGCGGGATCATCATCTGCGCGAACATGACGTCCGCGTCGTTGAAGTCCGCGTCCGGCGCGGACATGGCCGAACTGTTGCCGTGGTCCATGCCGGGCATTGAGTCGGGGCCGGTGGTACCGGCGCAGCCTGCGAGGGTGAGGGCGGCGGCGAGGGTGAGTGCGGCGGTTGCCGCGGTACGAATCTTCATCAGGGTTCTCCACTACAGGGGTACGTGAAAGCAACGCCGGTCAGGGTGACGGGCATGCGGATGCACGAGCCGGACGCAAAGGTCCGGCTCGTGCGCATCACGTACGGCTGATGCAGAGAACGGTGAGTGAAGGCGGCCGCAGGGCCGGCCTGATGAACAGCGCCTTTACGAGCGAGTCTCTCGGCCGCGGCAGGATGGACAACCATCGCATGACCGCGCCGGGCCGCACCAGCAGCAGGACAGTCGCGAGCAGCGCCACAACGCACGCCATCGCCAGCATGTCTGAGTGCCCACTGCCGCAGTCCGCGCACAGCTCGTCGGTTGCGGTGGTGCCGGCATGGTGATCACCAGCGCTAGTCGTGGCGGAAGTGGTGACGGTGGTCTGGTGACCGGTGTCGGTCGCGGTGTGCGCGTTGAGGGAGTGCATGGCCAGCAGGCCGACGATGATCGCGCCGGTGACGGCGGTGAGCAGCAGCAGCGTACGGGCCATCGAGCGGCCGGTGCGAACCCGGTCCGTCAGCGCGATCAGCGACATGTCACCTCCCTCCCTTCCACGGTACGTCACACCCGTCAGCGGCTGATAACCGCGTCGGGGCTGAGATCCAACCGGCGCAGCAGCTGAGCGTTCAGAGCGACGACGATCGTGGACAAGGACATCAGGATCGCGCCGACCGACATCGGCAGCACGAAACCGATCGGGGCGAGGATGCCAGCGGCCAACGGCACCGAGATCAGGTTGTACCCGGCAGCCCACCACAGGTTCTGCTTCATCTTCCGGTAGCTCGCGCGGGACAGCTCGATCACCGAGAGCACCGAGCGAGGGTCGTCGCTGGCCAGGATCACCCCGGCCGAGGCAATCGCGACATCCGTGCCGGCGCCAATGGCGATACCCACGTCGGCCTGCGCGAGAGCGGGCGCGTCGTTCACACCGTCGCCGACCATCGCGACCTTGCGTCCCTCGTCCTGCAGTTGCCTCACCTTGGAGGCCTTGTCCTCCGGCCGCACACCGGCGAAGAACCGGTCGATACCCAGTTCAGCGGCTATCGAAGCGGCCACCGCTTCGGCGTCACCAGTGATCATCACCACCTGCACGTCGCGGGCGTGCAGCGCATCGATCGCCTGCCGGGACTCAGGACGGATCTCATCGGCGAGCCGGAGCGCACCGGCGACCTTCCCCTCGATGAGGACGTGCAGGATGATCGCACCCTCCTCCCGCCACGCGTCCGCGACCGGCAGCTCCTGGCCGCCCGTCTGCTCGAGCAGGTACGGACCGCCGACCTGCACCGTCTGGCCGTCGACGGTCGCGCGGACACCGACCGCAGGCGAGGACTCGAAATCCGTCGACCCAGGCACCGAGAGGCTCTTCTCCCGTGCAGCGGCGACGATGGCGCGGGCCAGCGGGTGCTCGGAGTCCGTCTCCGCGGCGGCCGCAAAGGCTACCAGCCGGTCCGCGTCGATCCCGCCGACCGGTTCGACCGCGGTAACGGCGGGGGCACCCTTGGTAAGAGTGCCGGTCTTGTCGAACAGGACCGTATTCACGGTGCGCATGCTCTCCAAAGCGAGACGGTCCTTGATCAGCACCCCGCCCCGGGCCGCGCGCTCAGTAGCAATGGACACCACCAGCGGGATCGCCAGACCCAGGGCATGCGGGCAGGCGATCACCAGCACCGTAATCGTGCGGATCACCGCGTCATCAGGCACCCCCACGATCGTCCACACCACCGCGGTGATCGCCGCAGCAATCAGCGCGAACCAGAACAACCACCCAGCCGCACGATCAGCGAGACGCTGTGCCTTCGACGACGAACTCTGCGCCGCGGTGACCAGTCGTTGGATGCCGGCAAGGGCGGTATCCTCCCCCACCGCGCTGATCTCTACACGAATTCCCGAGTCTGTGGCGACGGTGCCAGCAACGACCGCGTCCCCCTCGCCACGGCGAACAGGCTGGGATTCGCCGGTGATCATCGACTCGTCCATGCTCGCCGAACCCTGCACCACCCGACCATCAGCCGGAACACGTCCACCAGGGCGCACCACCACGACGTCACCGACCTGCAAGTCTGCAGGGGCGACGGTGACCGTCGTATCCCCGTCGACCTTCTCCGCCTCATCCGGGAGAAGCGCGGCCAGGGAGTCCAGTGCGGAGGTGGTCTGCGCGAGCGAGCGCATCTCGATCCAGTGGCCCAGGAGCATGATGACGATCAGCAGCGCCAGCTCCCACCAGAAGTCCAGCTCGTGATCCAACAGCCCAAGGCTCGCGCCCCACGATGCGACGAACGCGACGGTGATCGCCAACCCGATCAGCAGCATCATCCCCGGCTTGCGGGTACGCAGCTCGCCGACCGCACCGGTCAGGAACGGGGCACCACCCCACACATACATCACGGTGCCGAGAACCGGGGAGATCCAGCCCACCCAGGCCGCGTCGGGCAGAGGGTAACCGAGCAGCATCGAGAACATGCCCGAGAACGCCACCACCGGGACCGCCAGGATCAGGTTGATCCAGAACAGTCGACGAAACCGCGCGACGTGGTCCGCGCCGTGCCCGGCGTGCCCACCGTGCTGCATCCCCGCGTGCTCACTGCCATGCCCCTCGTGAGCACTGTCCTGTGAGGACCCGCGGTGCGCGTGCGAGTCGTTGACGGTGTCGGGGTCGGGGTCGGGGTCGGGGTCGGGGTCGGGGACGGTTTCGCGCACCCCCTGGGCAGTGTCATCGCCACCCACGTCGGTCGGTGTGTGGTGGTGTGCGTGGTGGTCGTGCTGACTCATGGTGAGCTTCCTTCCACTATTCGCATCCGGCAGATGCAGGTCAGGCCCCGGCGGAAACGCGGGACGGTTCGGGGATGACAGTCGGCGAGCTCGCCGGGATGGGACGGAACCCGCGCAGGCGCAGACTGTTGGTGACGACGAACACGGAGGACAACGCCATCGCCGCCGCGGCAACCAGCGGGTTGAGCAACCCGGCCATCGCGACCGGAATCGCGGCGACGTTGTACGCGAACGCCCAAAACAGATTGCCCTTGATGGTGCGCAGGGTGCGGCGTGCCAGCCGGATCGCGTCAGCGACCACCAACAGGTCACCGGAGACAACAGTGATGTCGCTCGCAGCGATCGCCGCATCCGTCCCTCCACCCATCGCCAGACCAAGGTCGGCGGCAGCGAGAGCGGCGGCGTCGTTGACCCCGTCACCGACCATCGCGACCATATGCCCGTCCTCCTGCAGTCGGCGGACCGCGTCGAGTTTCCCGGCCGGCGTGACCCCGGCACGCACCTGGTCGATACCGACCTGTCGAGCAATCTCCCGCGCAGCACCGTCGTTGTCCCCGGTAAGCAGCACCGGTGTCATACCCAACGCACGGAACCGGGCGACCGCTTCGGCGCTGGTGGGCTTGACCGTATCGGCGACGGCGATGATGCCCAGATGCGCGCCGTCACGCCCGATCGCCACGACGGTCGCTCCCCCGGTTTGCAGCGCGGCGGCGTCGTGCTGCAGCTGCGCGGTGCAGTGAATGCCCCACTGCTCCTGCAGCCAGGATGGACGGCCGGCGACGAAGAGAGAACCTGCGACGATGCCCTGCACCCCGAACCCGGCGTGAGAGTCGAACGTCTCCGCCGGCGGGACAGCGACGCTGTCGGCGACGATCGCTCGGGCAACGGGATGCTCCGACCCGGACTCCACAGCCGCAGCCGCGGCCAGCAGCTCCTCCCGAGTGATCCCCGGAGCCGGGTGCACAGCGGTGACAGCCATGGTCCCGGTGGTGACGGTGCCCGTCTTATCCAACACGATCGTGTCGACCTTGCGGGTCTGCTCCAACACCTGCGGTCCACGGATCAGGATCCCCATCTGAGAACCACGACCGGTGCCCACCAGCAGCGCGGTGGGGGTAGCGAGCCCCAGGGCGCACGGGCAGGCGATGATGAGCGTCGCGACCGCGGCGGTGAACGCCAGCTCCAGAGACCCGCCGACCAGCAGCCAACCCACGAACGCGACGATGGCCAGCAAGATCACGATGGGCACAAAGATCCCGGACACCCGGTCGGCGAGACGCTGCACACGGGCTTTCCCGGTCTGCGCCTCCTCCATCAGCCGCCGCATCCGCGACAGTTCGGTGTCCGCACCCACGCGGGTGATCTCCACCGTGAGCCGGCCACCGACGTTGACCGTCGCACCCACCACACGGGAACCCACACCGACCTCCACCGGGGCGGATTCACCGGTGAGCATGCTTGCGTCGATCGCCGACGACCCATCGATGACGAGCCCATCGGAAGGGATCTTCTCGCCCGGTCGGACCAGAACCGCATCGCCCACGAGCAGCTGGCTCACCGGGACTCGCTGTTCCACACCGTCGACGAGCTTGACGGCGTCTTTCGCACCCAGCTCGAGCAGAGCGCGCAGCGCTTCAGAAGACGATCGGCGGGCGCGCGCCTCGGCGTACCGGCCGGCAAGGATGAACACCGTCACCAACGCGGCGACCTCGAGGTAGATCTCATGCCCACCCGCCTGCGGGGTGCCGATGAGAGTGAACGTCATCGTCATCCCGGGCATGCCGGCGCCACCGAAGAACAGGGCGTACAGCGACCAGCCGAACGCGGCGATCACCCCGACGCTGATGAGGGTGTCCATGGTGGCGGCACCGTGGCGGGCGTTGACAGCCGCGGCACGGTGGAACGGCCACGCGCCCCACACCGCCACTGGGGCGGTGAGGGTGAGCGCCAGCCACTGCCAGTACTCGAACTGCAACACCGGAACCATCGACAGCACCGCGACCGGCACAGACAGCGCGGTGCTGATCAGCAGACGTTGCCGCAGCAACACCAGATCGCGGTCCACCGGCGCACCCGGTTCATCCGCGCCCTCGGCGACCGGCGGCGCCGGAATCGCCGCGTGGTAGCCGGCGGATTCGACCGCGGCGATCAGGGTGGCCGAGTCGACGTCCTCACCGCGCACGCGGGCTTTCTCGGTGGCGTAGTTGACGGTCGCTTCCACACCGGGCAGCTTGTTGAGCTTCCGCTCAATTCGCGTCGCACACGACGCGCAGGTCATCCCGGTGATGTCGAGTTCGACATCGACCGTGCTCATGACGTAGTGCTGGCCAGCGCGTAACCAGCCTCCTCCACCGCCGCCTCCACGGCAGCAGCAGCGATCGGCGCCGAGCTGCGGATAGTCACCCGCGACGTTCCACCCGCGTTCAGGTCAACCGAGACACCCTCCACCCCGTCGATCGCGGACAACTCCTCCGTGACGCTCGACACGCAGTGCGAGCAGGTCATCCCCGTCACCAGCACGTCAGACGTCACCGCGGCCGTCGCCGCATCCGCGGTCTCGGAAGTCGATGCGGTCGCGCAGCAGGCACAGCCAGCGCCGGTGTCCGTCAAGCCCAGGTCATTGCGGTTCTCGGTGTTCATCATCGTCTCCTCGTAGGTGGGTTGGTGGGTCACGAACGGACCAGACGGGCGATCGCCTCATTGGCTTCGCGGATCTTCTCTTCGGCAACGGCACCACCCTCGGCACTGGCCTCAGCAACGCAATGCGACAGGTGGTCGCCCAGCAGCGACAGCGCGACAGACTCGAGCGCCTTCGTGGCCGCGGAGACCTGCGTGAGGATGTCGATGCAGTACTTGTCGTCCTCGACCATCCGCGCGATTCCACGGACCTGACCCTCCGCGCGACGCAGCCGCTTCAGCAGGTCTTCCTTGTTCGCCGTGTAACCGTTCACGCTGCATACCCTACCCCCCTACCGTATTCACGGCAATCGGTCTGCGATCGTCCGCTCCTGGGCCGGTTGAGCCTTGGGACGCCGGGGAGTAATCACGGCGGCCAGACCAGCCGCGACGAACGCGGCGATACCGGCGACGAGCAGCGCGGCGGTAAACCCATCAGGGGTTCCTCCGGCGAGGCTGACCGCTGCGACGCTGGACATCACCGCGGCTCCGGTCGACGCCCCGAACTCGTGGAAGGTGCTCACAATTCCGGACGCGACGCCGGCTTCCTCGACGCAGATCCATCAACGGGGCGCGCGCCGTCCGCTGCCGCACGACGAACGCCGCACACAGTGCGATCGCGACGAGGCCGGCGACGCCGTTGCCCCACTGCCAGACTCCCCGTTCGCCAGCATTGATGATCGCCCAGATGAGCGTTCCCGTGGCGGCGGTGACCAGAAGGCCTCCGAGCACATCGATACGGCGCGAGGCCGCCGGGTGGACCGACCGGGGAAGCAGGATGACCAGCGCGATGAACACCTTTTTCGTTTCCGGATGCCGCTCTGTGTCGGCATCCCTCCCGCCCCGCGCGCACGACACCCTTGCCGCTCTGCGTCGGCATCCCCTCGCGCCCCGCGCCCGCCCACGCGGCACCCCTCGCGCCCCACCCCACTCCCCCGGGCGACGCCCGCGGTGCCCCGCCGCACGGACCGCGATCCGAGGCCGCCGCGCGAGGACAGGAGACAGCGCGAGCACAGGGCGATGACAGCGGGGTCCATCATGTTCTCGAACGATCCCCTGCTCCGAAGCGACGCGCGAAGAGACCCCGGCGCCGGGGTGGTTTCCGACGCCGCCGGACAGCGCTACTATTTGTTTGACTTTCAGCAAACACCTGGCGCCCGACCGAGCTCTCCCCGCCGTCCGCCAGGCCTTCTCGTGAAGAGGCCCCGATGTCAGACATCACCACCAGCCGCCGCGCGCACACGGCGACCACCGACACGGTCATGACGCACCGCATGATCATGTTCGTGATCTTCGGCCTCATGGCCGGCATGTTCCTGTCCGCCCTCGACCAGACCGTGGTCGGCACCTCGATCCGCACGATCGGCGACGACCTGCAGGGCCTGAGTCTTCAGGCCTGGGTCACGACGGCCTACCTGATCGTGTCGACCATCTCGACGCCGATCTACGGCAAGCTCTCCGACATCTTCGGTCGGCGCCCGCTGTTCCTCATCGCCATCCTCATCTTCATCATCGGATCGGTGCTCGCGAGCTTCTCGACCTCGATGGTCGAGCTCGCCGCCTTCCGCGCCATCCAGGGCCTCGGCGCCGGTGGACTGATGTCGATGCCGCTGGCGATCATGGGTGACATCCTCGCCCCGCGCGAACGCGCGAAATACCAGGGCTACTTCCTCGCCGTCTTCGGCATCTCCAGCGTCATCGGCCCGCTCGTGGGCGGTCTGTTCGCCGGAGCCAGCCAGATCCTCTTTATCACCGGATGGCGCTGGGTCTTCCTCATCAACGTGCCGATCGGCATCGTCGCGCTCGCGATCGTCTGGCGCTTCCTCCACATCCCCAAGCAGCCGCGGCACTCGGTGCGCATCGACTGGTGGGGCGCCACGACGGTCATCGTCGCGCTCGTCCCGCT
>Ga0308159_1004565_pt1 | contig 12545 bp, 10 predicted proteins | sample PhyCR1_FD_201040 | JGI IMG/M metagenome (GOLD analysis project Ga0308159, IMG submission 201040) | Phyllosphere microbial communities from UC Gill Tract Community Farm, Albany, California, United States - DLSLC.R1 | ecosystem: Host-associated > Plants > Phyllosphere > Unclassified | place: USA...
CCGGCCATTTCCCGCGGGGCGCGATCACCCTCGCGGTGAACGGCACCGTGAAGCAGAAGGCCGACCTCGACCAGATGATCTGGAGCGTGGCCGAGCAGATCGCCAAGCTCTCGGAAGCCTTCGAGCTCAAGGCCGGCGACCTGATCTACAGCGGCACGCCGGAGAACGTGGGGGCGGTGGTGAAGGGGGACGTGATGGTGGCGCACATCGACGGGCTGCCGGATCTGGCGCTGAAGGTGGTGTGAGGCGCTGACGGACCGGCCTGGGCCGGTCCACCGGCGGCGTGGGCCGGCTGCGCTACCGTGAACGCATGGCAGGTGCAAGCAGGCATGCATAACGGGCATGCATGCAAACCAGAACGGGACAAAATAGCTTCGGCGCGCTCCGGCCCCTAGACTGGAATGGCAATGCCGAGCCGTTCCTTCGTCACCGCCATTCGCATGCTGCCCGTACCGCCGCTGCAGCCCCCGCCAGCTGCGCGCACCGGCCCGCGCCCCTGTCCGCAGGCCAGCACGGCCGGCCCCGGCAACGGGGGAACGCGGCCATGACATCCCGATCGACCGGGCCGCACGGCGTGACAGCGATTCCCGCTGCGCCCCGGCAGCTGGATGCGCTCTCCGGGGCGATCCTGCAGCAGCCGGGAATGGCCCAGGTGTCCCTGCCCGGGGATGTGTCCGCCTGGGCGGCGGGCCATCACCAGACGCTCCGTGAACTGCTGGCCGACCCGCGCTTCAACCGGGACTGGCGGCAATGGCGGGCGCTGCGGGACGGCGAGATCCCCGAAGACCATCCGCTGGTCGGAATGTGCAGGCTGGACAACATGGTCACGGCGCATGGCGCCGACCACCGGCGCCTGCGCGGGCTGCTGTCCCGGAGCTTCCAGCCCGGACGCATCGCCCTGCTGAAGCCACGCATCGAACAGTGCGTCGATCGGCTCCTGACGGAGATGCTGCGGCACGGGAGCCGTGCCGACCTGATGAGCGCGTTCGCCATTCCGCTGCCCACCGACGTGATCGCCGAACTGTTCGGCCTGCCGGACGAAGGGCGCGCGGAGATCGTCGCGCTCACGCACAGCCTGGCCAGCACCTCCGCCTCTGCCGAAGAAGTGCGGCAGACGCGGCAGCGCATCCCGGAGTTCTTCCACCGCCTGATCGCGCTCAAGCGCCGCCGGCCCGGCGACGACCTGGCGTCCGCCCTCGTCGCGGGGCGCGACAGCGGCGAGCTGGTATCCGACACCGAACTCGTCGACATGCTGTTCATGGTGCTGTCCGCGGGATTCGTCACCACCGCCGGCGTCATCGGCAACGGCGTGCTGGCGCTGCTGGCGCATCCGCGGCAGCTGGAACTGCTGCGCCGCGGCCAGGTGCCATGGACGCAGGCCGTCGAAGAGATCCTGCGCTGGGGCACCAGCGTGGCCCATCTGCCGTTCCGCTATGCCACGCAGGACCTGGAATTCGGCAGCTGCCCGGTCCGCCGCGGAGATGCCGTGCTGATGGCGTTCCATGCGGCGAACCGGGACGAGAAGGTCTTCGGCCCCGGCGCCGGCCGATTCGACGTCACCCGCAGCCACAACCCCCACCTGTCGTTCGGCCACGGGCCGCATTTCTGCCTGGGAGCCGCGTTGGCGCGCCTGGAACTGCACTGCGCTTTTCCCGCGCTGTTCGACAGGCTGGAAGACCTCGCGCTCGCCGTGGCGGAGGAAGAGATCGCCTACATGCCGTCCTACGTGATCCGCTGCCCCCGGCATCTGCCCGTCACCTTTCGCCCCGCGCCGCCGGGAAAGTAAAGCACCATGTCCGAATCCCCGCTGCCGACGCTGCCGATGTGGCGCACCCATCACATCGAACCCTCGCCCGAGATGCTGACCATCCAGGCCAAGGGCCCGATCCACCGCGTGCGGTTCCCGTCCGGCCACGAGGGCTGGTGGGTGACGGGCTACGACGAAGCGAAGGCCGTGCTGACGAACGCCGCCTTCCGGCCCGCAGGCATGCCGCCGCCGGAATTCACCCCGGATTCGGTGATCCTCGGCTCGCCGGGCTGGCTCGTGTCGCACGAGGGCACGGAACATGCCCGGCTGCGCGCGATCGTGGCACCCGCCTTCAGCAACCGCAGGGTGGAGCGGCTCGCCGAGCAGGTCGAGACGATCACCGCGCGGCTGTTCGACACGCTGGCGGCCCAGCCCCAGCCGGCCGACCTGCGGCGCCACTTGTCCTTCCCGCTGCCGGCCATGGTCATCAGCGCGCTGATGGGCGTGCCCTACGAAGACCACGCCTTCTTCGCCGGGCTGTCCGACGAGGTGATGACGCACCAGCACGAAAGCGGCCCGCGCAGCGACTCGCGCCGCGCCTGGGAGGAACTGCGCGCCTACATCCGCGGCAAGATGCGGGCCAAGCGCGAGGGGCCGGGCGACGACCTGTTGACCGACCTGCTCGCGGCGGTCGACCAGCACCGCGCGAGCGAGGAAGAGGCGATCGGCCTGGCGGCCGGCATGCTGGTGGCGGGACACGAAAGCACCGTCGCGCAGCTCGAGTTCGGCCTGCTGGCCCTGTTCCGGCATCCACTGCAGCGCGAACGCCTGGCGGGTGATCCGTCGCTGGTCGACAAGGCGGTGGAGGAGATCCTGCGGATGTACCCGCCGGGCGCCGGCTGGGACGGCATCATGCGCTATCCCCGCACCGACGTGACCATCGCGGGCGTGCACATACCGGCGGAGAGCAAGGTACTCGTGGGCCTGCCGGCGACGTCGTTCGATCCACGCCATTTCGACGACCCGCAAACCTTCGACATCGGCCGAGAGGGCAAACCCCACCTCGCCTTCTCCTACGGGCCCCACTACTGCATCGGCGTGGCCCTGGCCCGGCTGGAACTCCGGGCGGTGTTCGGCGCGATCTTCCAGCGCTTCCCCGCGCTGCAGTTGGCCGTGGCGCCGGAATCACTCCGGTTGCGCAAGGAAATCATCACCGGCGGTTTCGAAGAGTTCCCCGTGCGCTGGTAGCCGGCGCGCCGCCGCGGCCCGGTCCACGCTGGGCAGGCTTTCGCGCAAAGCAGAAATACCAGCCAGCAGTTCACTACGAAAGGCACTCCAGATGACCGTACAGGAAGAAGCCAGAGCGCCCTGCCGCGACGCTTTCGCGGAGTTGGCATCGCCAGCGTGCATCCACGATCCGTATCCGTTCATGCACGAACTGCGCGCGCACGATCCGGTGCACCGCGCGGCCTCCGGGCTTTTCCTGGTGAGCCGCCATGCGGACATCTACTGGGTGCTCAAGGCCACCGGCGACGCGTTCCGCGGCCCGGCGCCGGGCGAGCTGGCCCGCTACTTTCCGCGGGCAGCGACCAGCCTGTCGCTCCAGCTGCTGGCATCCACCCTGGCGATGAAGGAGCCACCGACGCACACCCGCCTGCGCCGGCTGATCTCACGCGATTTCACCCTGCGCCAGATCGACGCGCTGCGCCCGGACATCGCCCGCACCGTCGAGGAACGGCTGGACCGCATGGCCCCTGCCCTGGAGCGCGGAGAAGCCGTGGATCTGCACCGCGAATTCTCCCTGGCCGTCTCCATGCTGGGCTTCGCAAGGCTGTTCGGCATGCCGGTGGACGACATGTCGGGCATCGCCACCGGTATCGGCTCCATCCTGGAGGGCCTGAGTCCGCGTGCCAGCGATGCCCAGCTCGCCGCGGCAGACGCCGCCAGCGCCGGGGCACAGTCTTACTTCGAAGGGCTGATCGCGCGCAAGCGTGCCGCTCCGCAGGACGACCTCGTGTCGCTGCTGGTCGGTGCGCACGACGAGGATGCCGACACGCTGTCGGACCCGGAGTTGATCAGCATGCTCTGGGGCATGCTGCTGGGCGGCTTCGCCACCACCGCCGCGACCATCGACCATGCGGTCCTCGCGATGCTGGCGCACCCCGAACAGCAGCACTGGCTGCGCGGCGACGCCACGGGCGTGAAAGCCTTCATCGAAGAAGTGCTGCGCCACCAGGCCCCCGCCATGTTCAGCTCCATCCCGCGCATCGCCCAGCGCGACATCGAACTGTGCGGCGTGCTGATCCCGAGAGATGCGGACGTGCGCGTGCTGATCGCGGCAGGCAACCGCGACCCGGACGCCTTCCCCGACCCCGACCGCTTCGACCCGGCGCGGTTCCACGGCACCAGCCCGGGCATGTCCCAGGATGGACAGGTCATGCTGAGCTTCGGCCACGGCATCCACTTCTGCGTGGGTGCCCAACTGGCACGGGTAGAGGTGGCCGAAGGCCTGGCGCGGCTCCATGCACGCTTTCCCACGCTGGCGCTGGCCGGGACGCCGGTGCGGGAGCCCTCCGCATTCCTGCGCACCTTCCGCGCGCTGCCCGTGCGGCTGTGCCTGCCGGAAGGCAGATGACATGCGGCGGATGATCGAAATCCACGCCGTGGTCGACCAGGACCTGTGCGGCACCACCGGCCAGTGCATGCTGACCTTGCCGGCGGTGTTCCGCCAGCGCGAACCGGACGGCATCGCCGAAGTGTGCGTGTCGCCGATCCCGCTGGCACTGCACGCCGCCGTGCGGCTGGCGGCCAGCCAATGCCCGGTCGCCGCGATCCGGATCGTCGAATGCGACGCCGCCGCCAGCGATGGCCTGCATGCCGATGCCGATGCCGATGCAGCACCGGCACGGGCGCAGGACGTACCGGGCCTCCGCAAACCAGGAGAACACGATGGGACGCTTTGAAGGCAAGGTGGCCGTGGTGACCGGCGCCGGTGCCGGAATCGGCAAGGCCTGCGCGCTGTCGATTGCGCGCGAAGGCGGGCGCTTGGTGGTGGCCGACATCGACGGCCCGGCGGCCACCGCCTGCGCCACGCAGATCGTGGCCGATGCAGGCCATGCGCTGGCGCAGGCCACCGACATCGCCGATGCGCAGGCGGTGTCCGCGTTGTTCGAGGCGGCGGAGCGGCACTTCGGCGGGGTCGACCTGCTGGTGAACAACGCGAGCGCCATGCAACTGGCCCCGAGCGACCGCGCGGTCCTCGACCTGGACATGGCCGTCTGGGACCAGACCATGGCGACCAATCTGCGCGGCACGCTGCTGTGCTGCCGGCAGGCCATCCCGCGGATGATCGCGCGCGGCGGCGGCGCGATCGTCAACATGTCTTCGTGCCAGGGGCTCAGCGGCGACACCGCGCAGACGGCCTATGCGGCGTCGAAGGCGGCGATGAACATGCTGTCGGCCTCGGTCGCCACGCAGTACGGGCATGCGCAGATCCGCTGCAACGCGGTCGCGCCGGGGCTCATCATGACCGAACGCCTTCTCGCCAGGCTGGACGAATCCATGCAGCAGCATCTGCGCCGGCACCAGCTCCTGCCGCGCGCCGGCAGCCCGGAGGACGTCGCCGCACTGGTGGCCTTCCTGCTCTCCGACGAGGCGTCATTCATCACCGGCCAGATCGTGTGCATCGACGGCGGCATGCTGGCGCACGTGCCGACGTACGCTGACGGCGGCAACAGCCGTGCGGGGCGGCCCGCCGCCCCGGGCATGCCAGGCGCCACGGCCGCCACGCCGCGTTGACCACCATGCTGCTCAACCCTCTGCGCCGCCGCCACCGGCTGCACCAGGGCCTGCCGGTCCTGCCCGGAGCATACCCCCTGGTCGGACACCTTCCGGCGATCGCGTGCGACCTGCCGCGCCTGCTGCAGGTCGCCGAACGGACCTTGGGCAGCCACTTCTGGCTGGACTTCGGCCCTGCCGGGCAGATGCTGACCTGCGCCGATCCGGAGGCGTTCGCGCTGCTCAGGCACAAGGACGTGTCCTCGGCACTGATCGGAAAGATCGCGCCGGAACTGCTCGGGGGGACGGTGGTCGCGCAGGACGGAGACGCGCACCGGCAGGCGCGCGACGCGCTCAAGGCGGCCTTCCTGCCGAAGGGACTGAACCAGGCCGGCATCGGAGACTTGTCCGCACCGCTCATCCAGGCACGGGTGCAGGCGTGGCGCGACCGCGGCGAGGTGGCCATCCTGCGCGAGACCGGCGACCTGATGCTCCAGCTCATCTTCGGCCTGATGGGCATTCCCGCGCGGGATCTGCCGCGGTGGCACCGCAAGTACCGGCAACTGCTGCAGCTGATCGTTGCGCCGCCGATCGACCTGCCGGGGTTGCCGCTGCGCCGTGGCTGCGCCGCGCGCAGCTGGATCGACGCACAGTTGCGCCAGTTCATCCACGGCGCACGCACGCAGTCCGCGCGCACCGGCCTGGTCCACGACATGGTGGAGGCTTTCGATGCCAGCGGCGGGGCGCTGGCCGACGACGTGCTCATCGCCAACATCCGCCTGCTGCTGCTGGCCGGGCACGACACCACCGCCTCCACCATGGCCTGGATGGTGATCGAACTGGCGCGGCAACCGGCGCTGTGGGACGCCCTGGTCGAGGAGGCCCGGCGCGTGGGGACGGTGCCGCGCCATCCCGCGGACCTGGTGCACTGTCCGGTGGCCGAAGCGCTGTTTCGCGAAACGCTGCGCATGCACCCGGCGACCACGCTGCTGCCGCGCTGCGCGGTGCAGGACCTGGATATCGGCGGACGGCGCATTGCGGCCGGCACCCGCCTGTGCATTCCGCTGCTGCACTTTTCTGCTTCGGCGGCGCTGCACGAGTCACCGGAGGAGTTCCGCCTGTCACGCTGGCTGCAGCGCACCGGGCCGATCCGGCCGGTGGACATGCTGCAGTTCGGCACCGGCCCGCACGTGTGCATCGGCTACCACCTGGTGTGGCTGGAACTGGTGCAGTTCGGGATCGCCCTGGCACTGGGAATGCACGGCGCCGGAGTGCGCCCGCGGTTGCGCAGCGACATCGGCAAGGGCCTGCGCTATTACCCCACCGCGCACCCGTCCATGGCCATCCGCATCGGATTCGCATGACCCGGCGGCATCCCTTCCTTCAATCGACACGGCGGTGCCGTGCCCATGCCGGCGGCGCCGCGGCACCGCGGCACCGCGCTGGAGCAGCGTGCTCCACGGCAGCCCCCAGGAGAGCATGACGCGATGAAAACCTTGCAGCGACACCACGGGGCGGCGGGCATCTCCGCGGCCGGCGCACCGGAGGGCCCGGTGCGCGAAGGCTCCGCCGCCCTGCCGCCGGACACCTGGCTGCAGGACGGCGCATGGCGCGTGGAACAGTCCCTGTCGCGCCTGCTCCACGCCGAATGCGACAGCGGCTCTGAACTGATGGTGGCGATGCGCTACGCCACCTTGCAAGGGGGAAAACGCACCCGCGCTCTGCTCTGCATGGCGGCCGGCGCACTGATCGACGCGCCGGCACAGGTGCTCGACGACGTCGGTGCCGCCATCGAAATGATGCATGCCTGCACCCTGGTCCACGACGATCTGCCCGCGATGGACGACGACGTGCTGCGCCGCGGACGACCGACGGTGCACGTCCGGTTCGGCGAAGCCACCGCGATCCTGGTCGGCGACGCGCTGCAGGCGCACGCGTTCCTCACCCTCGCAGGCACGGACGCTCCGGGCGAGCGCCGCATCGCGCTCGTGCGCGAACTGGCGCGGGCCGTCTCCGCCGATGGCGCAGCCGGCGGGCAGGCCCTGGACATCGCACTGGCCGGCAGGACTGCACCGCTGGACACGATCATGGAGATGCACCGCATGAAGAGCGGAGCACTGGTGCGCGCCTCGGTGCGCATGGGCGCATTGTGCGCCCTGCCCGAGGACGCCTCGAGCGCCGCGCTGTACGCGGCGCTCGACCGCTACAGCAGCTGTTTCGGCCTGGCCCTGCAGGTGGTGGACGACATTCTCGACGCGACGGCGGACGCCGGGGTGCTGGGCAAGACCCCCGGCAAGGATGCGGCGGCGCGCAAGCCGACCTGCGCATCGGCCATGGGTTTGCCGGCCGCGCGCCGCTGCGCGCTGGACTTGCTGCGCAACGCCGCAGAGGCCCTCGCTCCGCTGGGGCCGCGCGCGGGCCAGCTGGTGCAGATGCTGCAGCGTGCCCATGCCCACCTGCCCGCACATGCGCCGGGCCCGTGAACGCGCCGCGCCGCACCGCCCGCCACGACCTCTCCATCGACCGCACGCACGAGGAACATCCCGCATGAACGAGCTTTCAGAACAGATCCTTTCCGAACTGCGCCACCTGCTCGGGGCGACGAGCGACGGCGGCAGCGTCGGCCCGTCGATCTACGACACGGCGCGGGCCCTGCGGTCCGGTGGCGAGGCCGGCCACCGGCACGATGCTTGTGCGTGGCTCATCGCGCAGCAGCAGGCGGACGGCGGATGGGGAAGCGCGGACTTCCCGCTGTTCCGCCACGCGCCCACGTGGTCGGCCCTGCTGGCACTGCAGCGTGCGGAAACGCTTCCGGGTGCTGCCGAAGCGGTCCGCGCCGGCGCCCGGTTCCTGCGGGAACAGGCCGACCCCTACGCGCACGGCGTGCCGGACGATGCGCCGATCGGCGTGGAACTGATCCTGCCGCCGCTGTGCGGCGAAGCCGCGTCCCTGCCGGGCAGCGAGGCGTTTCCCCGCCATCCGGCACTGCAGCCCCTGCAGCGGGCACGCCTGGCCAAGTTGCAGGCGGCCGCCACCCTGCCGAGCGGCCATCCGCTGCTCCACTGCTGGGAGGCCTGGGGAACGTCGCCCGCCAGCGCATGCCCGGACGCCGGCGGCAGCATCGGCATCAGCCCTGCAGCCACGGCCGCATGGCGTGCGCGGGCCCTGGCACAGGGATGCCCGCAGCATGCCGTGGAGGCCGGGCACCTGGAGCATGCGGAACGGGCCTCCGCGTACCTGCAGGCGGCCTCGCGGGCAACGGGCTGCGGCATCGATGGGGTCGTACCCAACGTCTGGCCAATCGATGTCTTCGAGCCCGCCTGGTCGCTCCACACCCTGCACATGGCGGGGCTCTTCGCACATCCTGCGCTCGACGCCGAAGTGCGCGCCGCAGTGGCGCAACTCGGAGCGCGCATGGGCCCGCGCGGCCTGGGACCGTCCCTGCACTTCGCCGCCGATGCGGACGACACGGCCGTGGCCCTGTGCGTGCTGCACTTGGCGCGCCGCCGCCCCTCGGCCGAAGCACTGCGCCAGTTCGAGAGCGGCGATCTGTTCGCCACGTTTCCCGGCGAGCGCAACCCCTCGGTATCGACCAACATCCATGTCCTGCATGCGCTGCGCCTGCTCGAAGAACCGGCGGCCGGCCCCGCCGCCTACGTCGAATCCCGCCGCAATGCGCGCGGCCTGTGGGACAACGAGAAATGGCACGTATCCTGGCTGTATCCCACGGCGCATGCCATCGCGGCGCTGGCGCAGGGCCAGCCGCGGTGGCGCGACGAACGCGCGCTGGCAGGGGTGCTGCAGGCGCAGCGCAGCGACGGCGGCTGGGGTGCCGGCCGTGCGCCCACATGCGAGGAAACAGCCTATGCACTGTTCGCATTGCACGTGCTGGATGGCGGTGAGGAGCCGGCAGGGCGCCGCCGCATCGCGCAGGCCGTGGCGCGCGCGCGGGAGTGGATGCTCGCCCGCCATGCACCCCATGCCCTGCCGCAGGTCCCGCTGTGGATCGGCAAGGAGCTGTACTGTCCCACACGGGTGGTGCGCGTGGCAGAGCTCGCCGGACTGTGGCTGGCACTCCACTGGGACTGCCGCGGCCCGGATGGAGCCAGGGCGGCCGCGGGAACGGTGCAGGCACTGGAGGCTGCACCATGATCGACGGCACGCATGCGCTGCGCCAGGTACGCGAATGGGGACGGACCCTGCCCGGCTTCATGGACGAGCATGCCGAGGAGGCGGTCCGGGGTGGCGGATACCTGCTGCGGCGCATCGGACCGGACCTGGGTGCCCGCATGGCGCACACGGGCCGCGACCCGCAGGACGCAACGCTCGCCGTGGCGTTCTACCGTGAACTGGCGCTGCTGTTCTGGCTCGACGACTGCAGCGATCTGCACCTGATCCCCCCGGAGCAGCTCGCGGCGGTGGAGGAATCGGTGGGAAGCGGCGTGCCGTGCGCGCTTCCCGGATTCGAAGGGTGCGGTGCACTGCGCGCCTCGCTGGCCACGCTCGCCTGCGACCGCAGCGACTATCTGCACCTGCTGGACGACACCCGGCGCTACTGCGCGGCACTGCGCGCCGGCCCGGCGCAGAACGCGGCGGGGGACGCCTGGTCCTACGCCGAGTACCTGCGCAACGGCATCGACTCGATCGCCTACGCCAACGTGTTCTGCTGCCTCTCGCTGCTGTGGGGGCTGGACATGGCGCGCCTGCGCGAACGCCCGGCATTCCGCGAGGCCCTGCGGCTGCTGTGCGTGGTCGGGCGGCTGCAGAACGACCTGCATGGCTGCGACCGTGACAGGAAGGCTGGCGAGGCCGGCAATGCGGCCCTGCTGCTGCAGCGGCTCCATCCGGCCATGCCCGTGATCGAATTCCTGAACGGTGAACTGGCCGGCCACCAGCGCCTGCTGCGGCAGGTGATGGCGCAGGAGCCTTTTCCTGCCCCCTGGGGAACGCTGTTCGAGGCCATGGTGGCCCTGCGCGCGCAGTATTACGAGACCTCGACCAGCCGCTACCGCAGCGGATTGGTGCAGGAAGAGCCATGACATGAAGGCGCGCCCCACACCACACTCCTGCGGAAAATCCATCGGCGCCCGCCGCCTGTGATCAGGCCATCGACGCCACGTATCGAGAGTCCTCCATCACGCTTCGCATCGACGGTGGTTCCGTCGGACGGTGGCGCGCGGCCAGGCAATCCGATGTCCACAATGCGGTTCCGCCGGTAGCTGCATGAAACGATGGCGGACTCGTTGCGGAGGATCTCCATGGACTTTCGACCCCAGCCTCCACATCCGTGGTGTGCGGCTCCGGCCCGGGCGCCATTCCCGTCGCAGGCGCCCGCCGGAGCGTCCGACGGAGCCGGGCCATCCGGCCGCACGTCGTCACATCCTGCCGCGCCATCGCATCCCGGTCCATCGCCGGCATCGCCCGAACTGCAGGCGCTGCAGGCGCAGCAGCGCTGCAAGCCCCTGGCGATGCCGTCCACATCGGTCCCTCCCCGGGCGTCGCTGCCGGCGGAGACTTCGGGCCTGCTCCTCCATTTCGCCGGGGCTGCACGAATGGGTGCGCTGGAAGCTCCGCCTTCGCCCGGAACGCGCGAGGCCCATGCATTGCTTTGGCAATCGCTGACCGCCGCCCGCCCGGAGCATCATGTCGATTCCCACACCGGGGAATGCATGGGTCCTCCGCAGGCGGGCCTCTGGCCCGACAGGCTTGCCGGCTTCGCCATGCCGGTGTTGCCGCCGTTGCCACCCTCTTGGTGGGAAGCTCTGGCCGGGGAGGAAACGACCATGCGTCCGATGCAGGATGCCGGCCCATCCGGCATTCGCGGCGCTCCCGCGACGTCCTCCGTTACCGAGGAGGTCCGCCAAGCCCGGGCCGACATGGCGCATGCGCTGCAGACCGCACTGGCCGACCTGGAGGCGATGGTTGCAGCCAACGCAGACCCCGCGGCAGCGGGCTTCCCCATCAAGGAGCTGGACCGCCGGCTGGCGCCCCTGCTGATCGCCGCCGAGAACTGGCGGAACCCGGGCCTGAACCTGATCGCGCTGCACAGCGATACCGCCGAAGAGCCGGAGATCGCGGAGTATCCACTGGTGAAGGGTTCATGGAATACCCAGGCATTCATCGAAAGCGCCGACTCCGGACGCTACGTGGCGCTGCTGGACAATGGCCAGCACACGCGGGCGGCGCATATTCTGAAGGAGGGCCGGGACGTGAGCGTCCTCGTCGTGGATTCGCTGAGGCTGAACCAGCCCGAACAGGACTACGAGGACTACGCGGTATCGCTGAAGGAAGATTTCGGGCCCGGTGCCAGGCTGGCGTTCATTCCGCTCGACCTGCAGAAATCCGCCTACGGGTGCCGGGTGTTCTCCATTTCCCTGGCACTCAAAATGCATGCCCGCGCAGACCTGTTCGGACAAATGCACGAAGCGCTCTCGCGGGATGCCGACCCGGCGCCGGGCATGCCGCAGATGCGCGACACGCCGGATGAAGGCGCGTTCGTCATCCTGCAGGCGGGCCCGCTGGTGGATGCGGGCATGATGAAGCACGCCGAGTCGCAAACCTCCCTGCGCAGGTATCTGCTCGCCAATCCGGGACAAGGCCACCTGGCCGTCAACAAAAGACACGAAACCCTGGCGGAACGAATGGAACGGCACCGCGTCGCACGGACCGTCGTGCAGCAGAGCAAGGCCAAGCAGGTGGCATTCAGCAACTCCATCGAACACAAGAGGATCGCGTTGCTGCGCCGGGCCCTGGACTATGTGCAGGCCGCACCTGCCGACCATGTCGTGCGGCTCGCCCCTTTGCTGCATTGAGCCGCACGCGGCGGCACAGGGGTTCCATGGGAAAATCCCGCTCTTCCCTTCCCTTGGAACGGGCCCGTCCGGCCCTCAAGCCCCCATGTCCGCCAGCCAGCCCCCCCGCGCCTTCACCCTCAGCGATTTCGATTTCTCGCTGCCCCCCGAACTCATCGCCCAGCACCCCGCGCCCGAGCGCAGCGCCTCGCGCCTGCTCGACGGCCGTG
>Ga0308159_1004566_pt1 | contig 12543 bp, 13 predicted proteins | sample PhyCR1_FD_201040 | JGI IMG/M metagenome (GOLD analysis project Ga0308159, IMG submission 201040) | Phyllosphere microbial communities from UC Gill Tract Community Farm, Albany, California, United States - DLSLC.R1 | ecosystem: Host-associated > Plants > Phyllosphere > Unclassified | place: USA...
ATGACATCCTGGCGCAAGCGTCCGCCGCACTCGGGTCAACCTGCTGGAAGAACAGCCCTCAGGCGCGCGCAGCGATTACTGCGGCGGTGGAGCTTGCAAAGCGTTCAGGCAGGAGGAACGCGGGCCAGTAGTGGTGTTGATATGCTGGGGCAGACCATTGACGCTCGCCTGTCGTGGTCTGACCCGTTTTATCCCGGTTTACGATTCAAGGAACGATGAAGGACGCTGCATCTTCAATCATATACGAAGCACTCATCACCATCATGCCCGTAATAACGATGATGACAGCGCCAGCGAAGCACCAATACACAAAACTGAGTGCTCCAAAACAGTACGTTCGCCCCACCCAAAGCGCCCCTTGAACAACCCCCACTACGCACCCCAATGTCACCAAGACGACAATCATGGTGATACTGGCGACCCACGCGATCTGCCGAAAACTCATCCCTTCGAACAGCAGGCTCGCGCTAAACAGTGACATACCGGTTATTGACGCTACAGAACTCACCACACTTAGCACTTCTGACCACTTCATATCCATTCCTTAGAAAACACCTAGCCAACGGGCTCAACTCACGCAGGGTTGACGGCAGTACGGTTATCAATCGAACTGACTGAAAAACTCACCCGAAATCATACTGTCCAGAAACGCCTTCTGTTCCGCCGTAACGAGGTTCCGTTGAGTAAACCCCTGCGCGTCCGGTGGTGCCAACCAACGAGCCTGTCGATCCATGGCAACGGCGACGAGCGCGGCTTTTTCTTCCGCGGTCATCGCGTTCACGTAGACCCCCAGCGATGACAGCCACCGTACTGAGAAATCCAAGTCGAGGTACTCTTCCTCGGTAAATGCCAGGTGCCAGATGAACTCGAATGAGAGTTCTGCAAGGGCCTTCATCCATCGACTTCCTTATTCCGTTCCATGCCTGGTTATACGCATTGGCCATGACCCTCCAGTAGAGGCTGGGAGCGAATGCCATAACGACCATTATGCGTTGCTTTTTTAAAGCCAATAAAAAACCCAGTAGACGTTAATCTACGGGGTTTTTAAGAGTGGAGGCCGAGGTCGGAATCGAACCGGCGTAGGCGGATTTGCAATCCACGAATATTCTTCTTATTTTCAATCATTTATAGAAATACAGATTCCGCATCGCCAATATTTCTACCTCGCTGGAGCCCTCTGAAATCGGGAGGTTCTATTTCCGTTGCGGAATGGATTTCCTATGCTTCATTGCCTACGGTCGGGTAGCCCTCCAGCTCGTTCTATCAAGCCGTCCATTAACGGTCCGGGATAGGGATTCGAACCCCTTCTTGCCTCCCTGCATACCGCTTAAGGCCATAAAATACTATGCTTTCGTCCTTAGCTCATGGCGCCCTGCGGTCTATAGCGGCCCTTAATCTGCCCTAATTTTGCCCTAAACCCCTTCGCTCCTGGCGCTGCTATGCTCGGTCTTTATCGAAAGGAATCGACCCATGCCAGGTGATTACTCACTAATGCTCCTCACCCCCGCTCGAACTGCTCACGAATCCTGAACAGTTCATTGTCACTGGTAACCCCTAACTTTTTGAACGCAGAATGCTTTTGCGTGCTTATAGTCTTGACGCTTCGTGAAAATTTCTCGGCAATTTTTGACACCGTCATGCCGTCTAAACAGCAGCGCAAAACCTCCCTCTCCCGGATGGTCAGGGTGCTTGACCTGATCAGTCCATCCAACTCACGGGTTCCTACCAACACATCGCCAGCCGAAGAGTCGATGGATACTTCACTACGGTTTAACTCGGCTACCATGTTCGGGTGCAAATATTGTTGACCTTTGGCCACCCTTCGAATGGCGACCACTATTTCGCCGCTAGCGGTGTTTTTGCCTAGGAAGCCGCTAGCACCACACCGCATCGCCAGCGACACTGTGGCTGGCGTGTGCGTGCCAGAAACCACCAGCAGGCGCACCGTGGGAAAACGCAGCCGCAGGCCGCGAATCAAGTTCAAGCCATCCACTTCGCCAGGGCTCAGCGAATAATCCATAACCACTACATCAACCGGCTGTTTTTGCAGCGCATCGACCAGTTGCCGGCTTTTAGTAAAGCTGCCCAACACCTGCATGTCCCCTTCAGCCGCGATCAATTGGGCAATGCCTTGCAGGATCAGTTCGTGATCGTCCAGCAACATCAAACGAATTGGATTCAATAGGGACGCCATAGCAAGGATCTCTTTTTTCTATATTGCTCTGTAGTTCGCAACAGGCATGGAGTCTAATCCGGCAACCAACACCGTCGCAGCCGAGGCGTGCCATGGTGACGCTTTGCAGCGCAAAAAATAAGATTCATTCTAAAAATCAAATAGCTTTAAAGATTAACAGCTACGTCATTCAATGCCTGGTCCAATTTCTCGATAGCCTGCTGTAGCTGCTGCCAATAATCGTGCTCATCAATACACTGCTCCACCCGCTGGCAGGCCAACACAATTTCCGGCAGGTCCCGCAGCATCGCAACGCCAGCAATCCGGTGCGCCGAACTACGCGCCGCAGCCCATTCACTGCTCTGCACTGCCTGCTTTAATAAGTCCAGATCGACTGCAGAAGCCGCCAAAAATCTCCCCAACCAGTCGCCTTCCTTAAACTGATCTTCGGCCAACGCCTCCAGAGACTCCTCCGACCCCAACTCGGTGCCACACCACAGACTGATGATGCTTGCCAACTCATGGAGACGCAGCGGCTTGCCCAGCACACCATCAAAGCCTGCACTAAAACACGCCTCAAGGTGCTCCTCACCCACCATCGCCGAGATAGCGATAATGGGCGTGACACGCTCGGCCCCGCTCTCGGCCTCTTGCTCACGTATCAGTGAAGCCACCGCATAACCATCGATATCGGGCAAGTTACAGTCGAGCAGAATCAGGTCAAAGGTCTGTTCACCAGCTCGCGCAAGTCCGCCATAACCGCTGAGTTCCTGGGTAGCGCGATGACCGAGGCTATGTAGTTGACGCTCAATGACGAATTGATTTTCCGGATGGTCCTCGATGACCAATATTTTCAGCCCCCCCAATGCCGCGGGTTCGGTTAAGGGTTGCTCCAAGGGCTCCGGAGCTTCATCAACCAGCTGGACAGGCAGCAGAATCTCGACGCGCGTTCCCTTGCCGACCTCGCTCTCCAGAGTAATAGTGCCCTTCATCAGGTGCACCAGATCGCGACAAATCGTCAGGCCAAGTCCACTGCCGCCGAATTTACGAGCCATCGACGCATCAGCCTGGGAAAATGCCTTGAACAGTTTGGCTTGGTGGCGCTTGGGGATGCCTACACCGGTATCCGTCACAACCAGGATTAACAGGCCACTGCCGGATGAGGTTTGGGACTCGGCCACCTTCGCGACCAGCGTCACCTCACCCTGCTCAGTGAACTTGATTGCGTTGGATAACACATTAACCAACGTTTGGCGGACGCGATGACTATCAATCACGGCCCAGCGTCCCTCAATGAGCTGCAATCTCTTACCCAGTTTCAGGCCCTTTTCCAAAGCGCGCAGTTGGGACATTTCGACGACCTCGCGTATCAGCGCGCCAATGTCGGTCGGTCGGCTATCAATTTCTAACTTGCCGGCTTCCAGTTTGGAAAAGTCGAGTATGTCGCTGAGCAAATCGAGCAATGTGTTGGCACTGGTCACCGCGACGTTGGCCAAACGCGCCTCTTCCGCCGGCAGGCTAGCGCGCTTGAGTAGTTCGACACAGGACAAAATGACGTTCATGGGCGTGCGAATCTCATGACTCATGACCGCAAGGAACATAGCCTTGTCTCGCTCACTGCGCTCTGCCCTACGGAGTGCCTCATAGGTCCGATAACCGAGGAAGGCGATACACAGCAGCAAGCCTCCCACCACACCGGTTTCATACTTGTAGAAAAGCAACAATTCCGACCATGAAGGTGCCCCATAGTCTCGGGACTCCAGCCACTCATTCATGATTTCGTCAGTTTCCAGGGCAGTCATGCTCGCCAGAGACTTATCGATGATCGACATCAGAATCGGATCATCCTTGCGCACCGCCATGGACAGAATTATCGGCATATCGAAGACGGTACCCGCCACATGCAACTTGCCGAAGTGGCGGCGACGTATATCGGACATGAATACAGCCTCCGAATCCAACGCTGCGTCTGCCTCACCGGCAGCCACTTTATCCAATGCCTCGCCGGGGTTAGTGACCGGTACGATTTCCACCTTGGGAAAGCGCTCAAGCAGGCTACGCTCTAATGCCCCACCGGCTTTGACCGCAACTTTCTTGCCGGAAAGTTCATCGAGTCCAAACGCGATGGGCGCCTTCGCTTGGGTCACCAGAATGGTGGAACCAACAAAATAAGGTTTGGAAAACAGCACTTTTTCCCGTTGTGTGAGGGACGCAATAATTGGTGAGGACGTCGGCATCAGATCCACTTCACCCGAGTAAAATGCGTCCCAGGCCTCCTTCCAGTTTCTACTAGGAAGCCGCTGGAATGTTAAACCCGAAATACGCGAAATAGCCTTTAAGTACTCAACACTCAAGCCTTTATAGACACCACTTTCTACGTATTCCAGAGGGCGCCATTCAGGATCGATGGCAATTCTGACGTCTGGGTGCGCCTGGATCCACGCTAGCTCCGTCCCAGTAAACAATTCAGCGTTTTGCCCCCAAGCGGGCGACGCCAGTAACGTAATGCTCGAAAACACGTAGATCAAGCATCTTCGCATGTCACATCCTCGCTGCTTAGCCGCGGTTGTCGCAACTCATGTCGCTTGCCCTCACCTACAAAAATGGGTGTGCGACCAGAAAACATAATCGTTGCACCTAAAATTAGGAGGATTCCGAAACAGAACATTTAAGTACCTGAATATAATTCCTAACCTGAGCAGAATAGACCTATTCATTATCGATAGCTGGGGAAACTCCAGCCAAAGGGTTGCCATGAAAGCTTACGCGTCCGTTCCAGAAGTGCTATTGCACTTGAGTGAAAGCCAGATCGCCCTTGCCGAAGCCATCTCGATTTTCATAATGCAGGGCGTAGCTTCGAACTCCAACAAAGCGATCAACGACATCAATCATTGTCTTTCATTTATTAATCTCAACCAACTAAGAATCATTGAAAGCATTGAGAAATTAAGCTTGCGTTGAATAGAACTCGACCGAACGGTAAAAAACCACACACCACTAAAGTCAAATGCTACTCCTGAGTTCCCCTATCCAGCCCCCTTACAGGAAGAATAACTCATGACGCTGATTGCGCCAAATACAAAACCCTTTCTTTACTCCCCCTCGACCACAGGCGAGGCAAATAAAGCAAATACATCTCCAGCCCTACATTTTAAATTTCAACATAGCAGCACCAAATAAGACGCCTCAACTAATAGAGATACATTAGCAGGGCAATTAAATTGGCGTATTTTTCTCAATCAAAACTTTGTAATTTATCGCTTTAAAAGTGATAACCTTTTGCATATGCAAATCGAATATAGCTCACGGCGCAGGTCGCCAGGAATCTCTCATGAACAACAAAGCCTTGCGCATCATGATCGCCGACCCGCAGCACTTTCAGCGTTTAAGGCTGGAGCGTGACTTCAACCAGCAGGGTTATTATGCAATAGCGCCTGTATCGAACTTGGAAGAAATGCTAACGCTGCTGGAGTACGGCGCCAACACTTTTGACTTGGTCTTAATCAATGCCCGCTTAGCAACGAGCGCTCGCTTCAATTTGCTAGATTTTTGTTTGGACCACTCCTCGATACAACAGGCCTTTATATACGACATGCCGGAGCGTCAACTTGCGCAGCTAAGCACCGAAGTCAAAAAACGTATTATCTTTAGCACGATTCCGTTGCCAGAGGGCACACCGATTAGGCGCTTACTAGATTCAAATCGTTTCTCCGCCCCCGTGTAGCAGTATGGATGGACGTAAGCACTCGTATGCCTAGGGTGCCAACTCAACAAATACATCTCACGGCGCCGACGTGCCGCGAAAAGCGTCACATCGAACCAAACCAACAGACTCGTCGTCGATCCGCTTCGAAAAATCGCTGCGCTACAGATCCAGCATTTATTTCAAAACGTTTCTTACAGCGCCCCGGGGGGACAAATCTAGGAATTTTCCTACAGTCTCGATAGCGTAAAACGTTAATCATATGCACATACAAACTACACCACTCAAGAGCCTTAATCGAAATTACTCATGAAATACACATCAATTCAACTTTCGGCTATATTTTGGTTAACCATAACGGGCGCGAACGCAGCACCCAATGATGCATACGAAATGCTAGAGCTCGGCGCTTTGACCGGCAACAATTCGGGTATCAGTTACGCCAAAGCTATAAGTTCCGACGGTAGTACTGTCATCGGACAAGCCGATACTTCAGACGGGGCTAGACGCGCGTTTCGCTGGAATGCCGCGAGCGGAGTCATTCAAGACCTTGGGTCGTTACGTAGCGATAACCTTGGAGCGAGCGAAGCCTCTGCAGTGAGCGCAAACGGCAGTTTCGTTGTAGGTTATGCCTACACAGATGATGGTGTTAGCGGCAACAGTCGCGCATTTCGATGGAGTAGCTTGAGCGGGGCCATGCAGGATCTTGGTTCGCTGCGCGTTGATAAACTAGGGAGTAGTGACGCTGCTGGTATCAGCGCTGACGGCAATGCCGTGGTAGGAAGTGCTGATACTGAAGATGGTCTCCGAAGGGCTTTTTTTTGGAGCGCTACGACCGGGACGATGCAGGATCTTGGCTCGTTGCGCGCCGATAATCGTGGAAGAAGCAACGCCAACGCTATCAGTGCCGACGGAACCACCGTAATAGGAACAGCTGGCACCGATTGGGGCGGGGATCGAGCCTTTCGTTGGACCACAGCAGGCGGCAATATGCAGGATCTTGGCACATTACGCACAGCTAATGATGGCCGCAGTGCTGCAACATCCGTGAGTGCCAACGGCAATTCGGTCGTGGGGAACTCCTCAACCGATCTTAACGAAACTCACGCCTTCTACTGGTCCACTGCTACGGGCACTATGCAAGACCTTGGTACACTGCGTATCGATAATCGAGGAAGTAGTAGCGCAACTGCTATAAGCGCCAATGGCGAAATTGTTATTGGTGGAGCATCCACTGATGATAGCAACAACCGTGCCTTTCGCTGGAACGTATTAACTAGCAGCATGCAAGACCTTGGTTCGCTGCGTACGGATAATCTGGGAATAAGCTATGCTCAGGGGGTTAGTTCAGATGGCAACACTATAGTGGGAAGTGCTGAAACTAATGATCGTGGGGTTCTGCGCGCCTACCGCTGGACATCTGAACTAGGCGAGATGCAGGATCTCGGCTCGTTGCGTAGCGATAAGCTAGGATCCAGTGTAGCCAATGGTGTCAGTGCTGATGGTAAAACAATCGTTGGCTATGCCGATAATGACGATGGTATATCTCGCGCTTTTATTTATAGGGCAATGTCCGCAGTTGACCCAGGTATCATCCAAGACTATGCCAGTGTACTAAAATCTTTTTCAAAGCTTGCGAATGAAACAGCACTTGCTGTTAACCAACAACAGTCGGCGATGGAAAATTTGCTAACCGACACATGCGTTGCGGGAGGACAAAGCTTGAACTGCCTCAGAATTAGTGGCGTGGTATCCAATTCGCAGTCAACTAGCACCATCAATACTCGCAACCAGTCGCAGGGCATCCTAACGTTGGGCCATGCCGTCAGCGATACCATCACTATAGGGGGTAGTTTTTCAAGTAATCGCTCCCGCACTCAAAATAGCGGTGTAAATTCAGATATCGCGTATGGCCTTAGCCTGTGGGGAGAGTACAGCGAGAACGGATCAGAAAGAACAGGATGGCAAGCGAAAGTTGGCGTTGGCAAATCAACTCAAAATAATGATCTAGCTAGGGGTAAAGATCTGAAAAACGTTCAAGAACTCAGCGGCTCTGCAGACATGAGTACAGTGGCAGGCCGAATCCAAGTTGGGTATGGCACCTTGCAAAAAAATAACTGGCTTATCACCCCAAGCGCCTCGGTTAGCCAACTAAATACCACACGTGATGCTTACTCGGAAAGCGATGGCGCAATCACCGGCGAATATAAAAAATCGCGAATCAACTCGATAATACTGGGCATCGGCTCTGACCTGCAGACGCCGATAAATGCCAAGTCTCGTGTTACGTTTGGCGGTGGCGTTGAGTACGACCTGAAAGCTGATACCACGCAATTAAATGGCACCACTGATGTACCTGGCCTAGAAACTTTAAGCTACCGAAGCAGCTTAACTCGAAATAAGCTTCGCCCCTATGCGTCCGCAAACTTAAGCTACGACACTAACAACTCCGGCACTATCTCGGTTGGCATGCGAGTTGCTGAAGATACTTTTTCCAACACGCCACGTACTTCTGTATCGCTTAGTTACGGCGTGAGATTCTAGCCTTTAGGATAATCCTGAGCTTCAACGATTATGAATAACATCCCCAAAAGTTTCTTCACCACGGTAAATTTTTACCCCCATAACGATCAAAAAACGCCGAGAGGGACGGAATATTTTCCGAGTCACAGGTAATAAAAAAGGCCCCGTAGACCTCTGATCTACGGGGTTTAAGTATGGGAATCCAGTGGCTGAATAAAATTTCTCTACGCGGGTTTGCAATTCGACCGCCGACGCTCAGTAGCATCAGCGCTAAAACGTACTTTTAGTGCCATGACCTTCCGTGAGTTCGCGCCGCTGCGCCCCCCCCAGCAGCATGGGGGGAGCGTCCCGGTCTCGGTAGTGATTACGCCCCTCTCCGGCTTCCTCCAGACCGAACATTAACAACCATCAGACAAGCTTCGACATAACACGCACTAGCCGTCTGTCTACGGCTAGAAACGCCCGCCTGATGCAAGCTTCCCAAGCATGAGCTAAACCTCATTACATCGACTTATTGAGAGCATACAAAATGTTAGGGACACCAGCGTTGTTCAGCGCCTGCTACCAAGGTAAGTGTCGATCGGTTTATCTCTACCTCCAATCAAAAGGAGAAGATTTTTATCTGACTATTGAGCAAGGAAATGTTGGCAATTACTTTCTCAAGATAAAGCGAGAACACATTGCCAAGGTTTCAGCATTCTTCGCTGCCCCTTTCAACCGGGCGACTGTCACATGGAAGCCATCAATATTTGCGTGGTACCGGCTCACCTTTTCCGAGAGCAATCAGCCAGGATTGCTCAACATTCGGATACTCGCATTTACTCCTCTCTCGATCCGAGGAACGACTGTTCCCTTCGTCATTGAGAAGCTGGTGCAACTCGGCAATGTTATGCAAGCATTCGCTGCTACACAGCGTGAAGCTGTTTGAGAAACCACTATTGATCGAAAACCGATACCCACGAGTTTAGCCAGGCTAGCATCGCCCAACTGCTACGCCATTCACTCCAAAGAGGAACGCCGATGCCAAATGCCGACTTACTCCCTTCTCTGCTCTCAAAGCTCTACGAAAATCAACTGGCTCTTGAAGCTTCGATCATGGAGCTATCGAATTGGGTTGAGCAGCGTGGGTCCGCCGAGGTCGCAGAAAATATCCGGGGCGCGCTGCACACCATCGACGGCAACGAAGAGTTCATCAAGTTGACGCTCGCAGTCCTCATGGCACCGGAGTAATCGCTACTTGCAGGCCACTGACCAGAGCTGGTCCAGCTTGGTGGTGTAGCTCTGGCTCATCATTTCCCGGCGCATGCCCCAGTCGGGGTTCGTTGGCACGCTGGCCGACCGGAGCGTTCCCCTTCCCCACCTGCCATTGATCTGGTCCAGCACCGACATTACCCGCGTCGCTTCTGCCGGCTGCGAGACCGCGAACAGATCATCGGTGTACTCGCCAGGCTGGCAGAGGTTTAGCAGCACCACCTCGGCCTTGCTGTATTTGAATCCTGGCCGGAAAATATGGTCAAGCGCATCAACGGCAGCGTTGGTCAGTAGTCGAACGTCATCGGTTGGATACGGCATGTCCACCACCACCCCGTTCGCATACTTCGCCTCGTCCGGGTTGAACATGCCGGTACGTATGCACACGCGGACTTTCTTGCAAAGCGAGTTCTGGCCGCGGAGCTTTTCAGAGGCTCGCATCATGTAGGTGGCCACCGCCTCTTTGATCGGGGCAAGCTCGGTCAAGCGCATGCCAAACATGCGGCTGCAGCAAATTTCCTGCTTCGGCGGATCGGGCTCATCCAGTTCCAGACACGAGGTGCCGGCCAGCTCCCGCGCCGTCTTCTCGATCACCACGCTGAATTTTTTCCGGAGCGTCCAAGGATCGGCTTTTGCCAGGTCCATTGCGGACTTAATACCCAGGGCGTCTAGATGAAGCTTCATTTTGCGGCCCACACCCCACACTTCAGATACATCCGTGTTGCGCAAAACCCAATCACGCTTAACCGGGTCGGTGATGTTTACCACTCCCCCGGTCTGAGCCTGTAAGCGTTTCGCCGTATGGTTCGCCAGCTTGGCCAGGGTCTTGGTATTGGCGATGCCGACACCGACGGGGATGCCGGTGCACCGCAGCACCTGCGCGCGGATCTGCCGGCCGAGCGCGTCAAGCCCTCCAATACCGGTGAGGTCTGCAAAGGCTTCGTCGATGCTGTAGATCTCGACTGCGGGCACCATGCTCTCGATCAGCGTCATCACTCGCTCGCTCATATCACCGTACAGAGCGTAATTTGAGGAAAAAGGGACAATGCCGTGTTGCTTGAGCTTGTGCTTGATCTGGAAATACGGCTCGCCCATCTTGATGAAAGGCTTCGCGTCGTAGCTTCGGGCGATGACACAGCCGTCGTTGTTGCTGAGCACCACGATAGGCGTCTTGGCTAGGTCGGGCCGAAACACTCGCTCGCAACTGGCATAGAAACTGTTGCAGTCGATCAGTGCAAAGGTCGGCTGAGGCTTAGACATGGCTGCGCACTGTGCTGGTGATCACCCCCCAGATCGACAGCTCGTCGCCCTCAAGAACGTAGCGTGCCGGGAACTTGGGGTTTTCGGAAAGCAGGACTACCTCCCGACCGCGCTTACACAAGCGCTTGCAGACAGGCTCATTGTTCAGCAGTGCCACCACTACATGCCCATGAATCGGCTCAATGGCACGATCTACGACAGCCAGGTCACCATCGAAGATCCCAACGCCCTGCATGCTCTCTCCGGTAATAGCTACCAGATACACGTGGGGCGCACGGATATTCAGGACTTCATCCAATGAGATGTGCTGCTCGATGTGGTCCGCTGCTGGCGAGGGAAAACCGGCCGGAACCTGGAACGAGCACAACGGCAACTTCGCGCCGACCTCAGCGATGGGACCTAGAATGGTGAAGCTCATGATGCGGCCTTTTACATTTACTGTATGAATGTACAGTTAACTTTGTAGAACGCTTGCGGTCAATTTTTCTGTAGGGGATTTCGACAAGCGGAGAGGTGCATATGTGTGGGCGATTCGTGCAGTACGAAGGGATGGCTATCTTCATTGAAGAACTAAGCCCGCAGATAGAGCTGTTCAGTGGGTATGACGCTCAGCCAATTGATCGCTACAACGTCGCACCGTCAACGCGGGTGCAGGTTCTACACACAGCTGAGGACGGGCTGCATATCGATGCAGTGAAATGGGGATGGGCGCCGTTCTGGGCGAAGGGTAAGCGCCCGGATCCGATCAACGCTCGGGTCGAGACGGTCACCACAGGGAAATTCTTCAAACAACTCTGGCCGAACGGCCGAGCCATTGTGCCCAGTGAAGGCTGGTATGAATGGGTAAAAGACCCGAACGATCCGAAGAAGAAACAGCCCTACTTCATCCGGCTGAAGAGCCGGCGTCCGATGTTCTTTGGGGCGCTCGCCGAGGTCAATCCTGGGCTCGAGCCTCATAAGGGAGATGGGTTTGTAATTATTACCGCAGCAAGCGATCAAGGCATGGTCGACATCCACGACCGCCGCCCCTTGGTATTGACCCCGGAGCATGCCAACGAGTGGCTTGACCCAGGCATAACACCGTCACGAGCGGAGGAAATTGCAAAGGAGTTGTGCCAACCCACGGAAGAGTTTGAATGGTTTCCCGTAGGTAAGGCTGTGGGAAACGTCAGAAATCAGGGGCAAGAACTGATCGATCCGGCCCCATCAACTGAGGTACCACATAACAAAGGCGACTGCGGAGATCCACATCAGGGTTAGCAGAAATGAAAGACCTGCGAGCTGCTTATCCATACGCTAACCAATATGAGATTGAAAGACGGCAATACGAGCAACAGCTGCAACTTTAGTTCAGCGATCACAGCGTGCCACCCTCAAAGAAAGCGGCGCGCTTCACGCGAGCTCGATATACCCCTGCCTCACTCAACACCCATTTTCCACAGCGTATGGGCTGCTACGATCAGAACAAGCCACCCAATGCTGCGGGCTCCCAGTTCATGATCACCAACTCGCCACTGACCTCTGCTTTCTGCTGCCGCTGATTTGTATTGCAATACCGGATATCGACAGTTTCAAAATGAAACCCCTCGAACACACGCCGAATATCCGGATGGTCATTGATGCTGACCATTAC
>Ga0308159_1004567_pt1 | contig 12539 bp, 14 predicted proteins | sample PhyCR1_FD_201040 | JGI IMG/M metagenome (GOLD analysis project Ga0308159, IMG submission 201040) | Phyllosphere microbial communities from UC Gill Tract Community Farm, Albany, California, United States - DLSLC.R1 | ecosystem: Host-associated > Plants > Phyllosphere > Unclassified | place: USA...
GGTGTTCGCGGCCATCTTCGCCTGCGCCTCGACGAGTGCGCGGATGAAGGGCTTGGAGGCCTCGAGGCCCTGGGCCACGACGGTCTCGTCGGGCTTGGTGGCGCCGGCCTTGATGAGGTTCCAGGAGCCCTCGGTCGCCTCGGCCTCGACCATCATGATGGCGACGTCCGAGGAGCCGTCCTCGTTGGTGACGACGCGGCCCGCGACGGTGAGGTCGAAGACGGCGTTCTCGAGCTGCGAGGCCTTGGGGAACGCGATCCACTGGTCGTTGCCCGAGCCGTCGGACATGAGCGCGAGGCGCACACCGGCGATGGGGCCCGAGAAGGGCAGACCGGAGATCTGGGTCGAGGCGCTCGCGGCGTTGATCGCGAGGGCGTCGTAGAACTCGTCCGGAGCGATGCTCAGGACTGTGATGACGATCTGGACCTCGTTGCGCAGGCCCTCGACGAACGAGGGGCGCAGCGGCCGGTCGATCAGACGGCAGACCAGGATCGCCTCGGTGGAGGGGCGGCCCTCGCGGCGGAAGAACGAGCCGGGGATCTTGCCGGCGGCGTAGGAGCGCTCCTCGACATCGACGGTCAGCGGGAAGAAGTCGAAGTTGTCCTTCGGGTTCTTCGACGCCGAGGTGGCCGAGAGGATCATCGTGTCCTCGTCGAGGTACGCGGCGACCGCTCCCTGAGCCTGCTGCGCGAGGCGGCCGGTCTCGAAGCGGACGGTGCGGGTGCCGTACGAGCCGTTGTCGAGAACGGCTTCGGCGAATGTGATTTCAGGACCTTCCAAGAGGTTCTGTCTCCTTCAACGTATGCAGCGGCGCCCGTTCTGGGCGCCGGCGTTCGTCGGAGCAGAGTTCCGGTCAGGAATCGAGACGATTCCACGGCAGGGCGTCGCGCCGTGCCGTCGTGTGGAGGGCGTTCGTGCTGGCCACCAGTAGAAAAGCTCCGGGTCGCCTCCTGTGCGACGACGCCGCACCTGTGAACCGGGACTCCACCACCGAGGACCAGCTTCCTGCCGGCCTGCTCCGTGGTTCGAATCCGGTGACGGCCGGCGGCCGCTGCGGATTCGGAACCGGTTCATGCTATCAGCACGGGTGACGGACGGCCAGGAACGCGCGGCGGGACGCTCCGGGGCGGCTGCTCGACCGGCGTCGGGAGGAGCGCTCAGCCGCGCGTCTCGTGCATCAGCAGCTGCACCCGGAGCGCGCCCTTCACCGTGACGATGCGCGCCGGCACACGCGGCTGCTTGCCCGCCTCCGACAGCCGCGAGAGCGCCGCGTCGACGACGTTCTCGAGACCGCGGGGCACGTAGCCGACGAGGTCGGAGGGGCGGTGGTTGGCGAAGAGCCGGACCGGCATGGGGGCGTCCACGCGCTCCTCCTCGAGGGTGCGGCGCGGGATCACCGCCGTGATCTCGTCCTCGCCGAGCGCCAGGACCCGGGCGAGCTCGTCCTGGTGCGAGGCGCTGTCGGCGATGCCGAGCAGCGTCTCCCCGCGCCGGGACTTCGGCAGCAGGTCGTAGTCGTAGTCGTCGAGCTTCCCCGATCCGCGGTCGTTCGCGGGGAGGGGGTTCTGGTCGTCGCGTCCGCGTCCGAAGGAGAAGAGCTTCATGCCCCCATTGTGACGCTGACGGCGACGGGGCGGCTCTCGCGAGCGGAGGTGCGGCCCCGGGGCTCGATCAGGAGCGGGAGGAGCGCAGCATCCGTGCGATCGCCGCGAGGACCAGCAGCAGCACCACGGCGACGAAGCCCAGGAGGACGGGCACGGCGGGAAGGAGCGCGAGGGCCGCTCCGATCGCGAGGACGGGGACCGCGAGGCCCAGATAGGCGGCGAGGAACATGCCGGCGAGGACCTCGCCGCGCGCGGCGTCCGAGGCGAGCGAGCCGGCGACCGCGAGGGACAGGCGGAACAGCAGCCCGACTCCGGCACCGGCGAGCACTCCCCCGGCGACGAACGGCCAGAGGACGGCCGTCACGGCGCCGACGGCGACCAGCACGAGGCCGACGGCGAGGGCGGCGGCCGACAGCAGGAGTGCGGGGCGGGCGGCGAGGCGGGCGGAGAGGAGTTGCGCCACGGCGCCTGCGGCGAAGACTCCGAACGACACGGCGCCGGCGACCAGGTGGGAGGTCTCGCCGAAGCGCCCGGCCAGGAAGGTCGGAGCGAGCGAGGTGAAGAGGCCGAAGACGGCGAAGCCGGCGAATGCGCCGACCGCGGCCGAGAGGAAGGCGCCGCGCGACTCGGCGGGCACGGCGAGCCGCTGCGGCCGGTAGGCGGGCAGGACCTCGCGCCGCTCGACGGTCTCGGGCACGAGGGCGACTCCGAGGCCGAGGACCACGAGCAGCACGAGGAAGACCTCGTAGGGGACGACCAGCGGGCGGTCGACGGTCACGGCGAGCACGCCCCCGACCAGCGGGCCCAGCGCCAGCCCGCCCATGTTCACGAGCGTCGAGACCGCCCGCGAGGTGCCGGGCCCCTCCTCGGGGCGGGCGACGGCGCGCAGCTCCGAGAGGTGCGCGGTCGCGGTGGCCGTCAGGGCGCCGACGCCGAGCCCCGTCAGCAGGCGGGCGATCAGGAGGCCCGGGACCTCGGGCCAGAGCAGGAAGACGATCGCGGCGAGCACCTCGACCAGGATCGACGCGAGCAGGATGCGGCGGCGGCCGAGCCAGTCGCTGACGTGGCCGGCGAGGAAGAGGCTCGCGACCACTCCGACCGCGTAGGCGGCGAACACCACGGTGACGACGAAGGCCGGGAAGCCGTCGCGGGCCTGGTAGATCGCGTAGAGCGGGGTCGGCACGGTGGAGAACGCCATGACCGCGAGGAACGCCGCGGCGATGACCCAGAAGCCGGGGCCGTGCGGCAGCTCGGGTCGGCGGGAGGCCGGACCCGCGGGAGCGGGCCGGGAGGGGCGGTGGTCGAGGTCCGGAGTGGTCACGCGATCAGGTTCCTCCGCCGGACTGAGCGTGTCCAACGGAGGATCTCGGTCGCATTCATCGAGTCCGGTGGATGATGGCGGGATGGACGATCGACAACTGGCCGCGTTCGTCGCGGTCGCGGAGGAGCTCCACTTCACTCGGGCGGCGGCGCGGCTGTTCGTGGTGCAGTCCACGCTGTCCGCCAGCATCCGCGCCCTCGAGCACGAGCTCGGAGCGGCGCTGTTCGAGCGCTCGACGCGCCGGGTCGCCCTCACCGCGGTGGGCGAGGCGCTGCTGCCGGAGGCGCGCCGGGCGATCGACGGGCTCGACCGGATGCGCACGCTCGCCGCCGAGGACGCCGCGGGGCTGCGCGGACGGGTGCGGGTGGGCACGTTCTCGGGGATGGACCTGATCGACCTGCCCGGGGCGCTCGGCGCGTACCGGCGCCGGCATCCGCTCGTGGACCTGCTGCTGCGCACCTCGGCGACCGGATCGACGGGCCTGGCCGAGGACCTGCGCCGCGGACGGCTCGACGTCGCACTGCTCGCGCTCCCCGCGGACGGGATGCCGGATCTCGCCGTCACGCCGCTCGCGCGCAGCGACTACGTGCTCCTGGTACCGGACGACCACCCGCTCGCCGACGCGACCGCACCCCGACCGAAGGACCTCGCGGGCGAGACGTTCGTGGACACTCCGGCCGGCTTCGGCAACCGGGTCAGCGTCGACCGCGCGTTCCTCGCCGAGGGTGTCCCCCGGCGCGTGGCGACCGAGGTCGCGGATCTGCCCGGGATCCCGCGGTTCGTGCAGGCGGGCCTCGGCGTGGCGGTCGTGCCGCGGGCGGGCGTGGCGGCGCTCGGGGGCGTGCGCTCGATCACCCTGGACTGGCCGGGGCTCGAGTGGGAGCTCTCGGTCGGGACCGCGCTGCGACCCTCCGCCGCGGTGGAGGCGCTGACCGCGCTCCTCCGGGAGCGGCGGAGCGCTTGAGCGGTCGGCGTCAGCCCTCGAGGAGGGGACCGCGGACGATCGAGTCGCCGGAGTGCGCGGGGTCGCCGTCGAGCGGTTCCTCCGACACGTCGACCAGCGAGTACTCCGAGAGGTCGAGGCCGGCCGGGACGGCGAAGCGGCCCTCGGTGCCGTCGAGGGCTCCGAGCGGCACGAGGCCGGACGCGTCGGCGGCGATCAGCCAGACCTCGCGGTAGCCGCCGTCCCCACCCTGCACGTCGAGCCGCACGATCAGCTCGCGACCGCCGTCGACGGCCTCGAGCTCGGCGGAGCCGGTCGCGCCCTGCCAGTCGGGGAACGCCTGGAGCTCGGCCCGCGCCACGACCACCACGTCCTCCGTCTGCGACGCCTGCCACCACGCTCCGCCCGCCACTCCGACCACGAGGGCGGAGAAGGCGGCGAGCGAGGTGAGCACCACGCGGCCGGTGCGCCGACGACGGCGCTCGGGACGGTGCCGGCCCGTGGAGCCGGACTGAGCGACCGGGACGGGAGCGGTGTCGGGTCGCTCCGGGACGGGGGCGAGCACGGGAGCCGCGGAGTGCTCCTCGAGACCGAGCTCGTCGCGGATGCGGTCCCAGACCGCGGCGGACGGCGTCTCGAGGACGACTCCGCGGCTGTCGCGGCCGACCTCGGCGACGTGGCCGAGCTCGACGAGCTGCTGCGCGCACTCCGGGCACTCGGCCAGGTGCGCGTCGGCCTCGCCGCTCGACTCCTCGCCGAGCGCGAGCAGCGCGATCTCGTCGGGATCCAGGTGGGTCATGTGCTGCTCACCTCCAATCGGGAGCGGAGTCTGTCGAGGCTGCGGCGGATGTGGCTCTTGACGGTACCGAGCGGCAGCCCGGTCCGAGCGGCGATCTCGGTGTGGGTGAGGTCGTCGTAGAAGGCGAGGCTCATCACCCGGCGGGGCACGGGGTCGAGTCGGGCGAGCTCGTCGGCGACCAGGACCTTCGCCTCCAGATCGACCGGAGTCTCGCCCTCCTCGATCGGAGCGACGGCGACGAGCGCCTGGGTGAGCCGGCGCTCGCGCGATCGGTTCTCGTGCGCGTCGGCGATGCGGTTGCGGGAGATCCCGACCAGCCAGGCTCCCAGAGCGGCGCGGTCCGGATCGAAGTTCTGCCGGCCGGTCCAGGCCGAGACGAAGACGCGCTGCACCACGTCCTCCGCGTCGCCCCGATCGCCGAGAGAGCGCAGAGCGAGGGTGAACAGCAGCGGGGACCACCGCGCGTAGGCCTCCGCGAGCGAGGACTCGTCGCCCGCGGCGAAGCGGAGCCCGAGACGGCGCACGACGGCGCGCTCGTCCTCGGCCCCGTCGAGGGGTGCGCCGGGGAGGGCGTCGGACAGTGGGATGCTCCTGAGGTGGGGACGGCGCTGGACCCTGGCGTCGGGCTGCGCTGCGGCGGTCGCTGCGCTCATCGTACGCGCGGCGATCGGGCGGTCGGAGTCACGGGGACGGCACCGCCGTGACGACGACGTTGCTGAGGTAGTGGCGCGTGTCGTAGTCGAAGTCGCCGCCGCACGTGATGAGGACGAGCCGGGGCGCACCGTCGCGGGTGAACACGGCCGGGAGATCGACGGACGTCTTCTCGGTGGTCTCGACCGTCGTCACGGTGAAGGAGCGCTCGGCCCCGTCGTCGCCCGTGAGTCGGACGATCTGGCCGGGCTGCGCCGATGTCAGCTCGACGAACGGGCCGAGGCCGTAGGCGAGGGAGTCGACATGGGCGGCGATGACGATCGTCCCGTCGGGCTCGTCCAGGCCCGCTCCGAACCGGTACCAGCCGGCCGTCGCGGTGTCGGGGACGAGCTCCATGGTGCCGTCGTCGGCCACTCCGACCGGCTCGAGCGGCATGTCGACCGGCAGCCCGTCGACCACGATCCGCGTGGGGGCGACGACGCTGGGCGCCGGGGTCGCTCCCAGACGCGCATCCGCGAGGGGCACGGCGGGCGGGGCGGCGGAGGGGATCGCGGACGGCGCGGGCGGGGGCTGCTGCACCGAGAGGCTCGCGTCGGGCGAGGGCACGACCCCAGCCGCCTGAGCCGAGCATCCGGCGAGACCCGCGCCGACCGCGATCGACCCGATCACGACGAGGACGCGCAGAGGGAAGGGGTTCCGGCTCATGGCGTCCTCCTGGGTCGTGATCGGATGACCGGCTCGGGCGCGCTCCAGCACGCCCGAGCCGGTGGTGTGTCCGCGGGTCAGCGGCCCGCAGCGGCCTTGCGACGGCCGAACAGGGTCGCTCCGGCGAGACCGAGAGCGGCGAGGGCGGCTGCGCCCCACCAGCCCGCGGCGGCGTCGGTGCGGTTGTCGGCGGCGAGTCCGGCCTCACCGGCGGGGACGCCGGACGGGGTCGAGTGCAGGCCGTCGATGGTCTGCGTCGCGAGAGCGAGGTTGCCCTTCTCGAGGCTGCCCCAGGCGTAGACGATCGTGTTGACGCCCTCCTGGACCTGGACGTCGGCCGGGCCGATGACCGGGGTCGTGGTGCCGGTCGCCGCGACGACCGTCGAGATCGTCGCCGGAGCGAGGTTCAGCACGCCCTCGTTCGGGTTGGTGACGTTCGTCAGGACGGGCGAGCCGCCGGCGAGGATGTCGACCGCGGGCGCGGCGGCCACGTGGCGGACGGTGAGCCGTCCCTCTCCCGCGGCGGTGGTCGAGATGTCGTTCGTGAAGAGCGTCGCGGTGGGGGTGTTGTCGGCCTTCAGGTGCGCGGCGGCGGTGTAGCTCTTGCCCGCCTCGAGCGCGAGGTCGATCGGGCCGATGACGGGAGCGCTCGCGTCGGCCGCGTCGGCCGCGGTGATCGCGACGGAGTAGGTGCCGGTGGGCAGGTCCAGCGGTCCGGCGAGGGTGCCGGGGGTGAAGTCGTCGAGCGTCAGTGCTCCGTTCACGTACACGTCCACGGTGGTGTCCGGGACGGCGTGCAGGACGTACAGGTCGGCGGAGTCGGCGTCGGCGGCGCTGGCCGGAGCGGCGGAGAGGCCGACGACGGCGAGGGTGCCGACGCAGGCACCGGTCAGGAGACGGCGGGAGAAGCTGGAGGTGGTCACGGTGTTCCTCTTTCACGATGGGACCCGGAGCGGGTCGGTGGGTACTCGAGAAGGGCCTTCACGGACTACTTCCGGACGAACCCCCTCGACGGATGCACCTCGTGGCGGATTTCTCCGAAGAATCTCGGACGGGGTGCCCGCGAGCCCGGGAACGCCCTGTTCAGCGTGCGTTTCCGGGGTTACGCTCGCGCCGAGAGGGAGTGACGGATGGTGCGACGCAGCACACCCGGACCCGCGTCGGGCTCGCGGCGGGCTGCTCCGCGGCCCCGCGGACTGATCGCATCGACGGCCGCGACGGCAGCGGCCTCGGCCGTGCTCGCCCTCGCGCTCGCGGCGATCGCTCCGCTCGCCTCGCTCCCCTCCTCCGCGGCCGGAGCGCCGACGCAGTGCGCGGATTCCCGGGAGCTGCTGGCCGCCGCGCCGGGACTCGAGGGCGCCGACCCCGGGCACCTGATCGCCTGCGTCGACGAGGATCACCGCCGGCTGACGATCCACAACCGCACACCGGTGGTCTGGGCGATCGGGGATCCGTCGGTGAAGGGCGTCGTCGATCAGGCGGGCGGCGTCAGCGGGCTGCTCAGCTCCCACGCGTCGCGCTCCGGACGGGGACTGCTGCTCGCTCCGGGCGCCTCCGCCTCCGTCTCGGCGGGGCCTGGACGGATCGCTCCCCGGCCGGATCGGGAGGCGACCCGACTGCACCTCGCCCTGACGGCGATCGTCGAGGCGCAGGACGCCGCGGAGGCGACGCTGCCCCCGCGGGCCTCCAGAGCGGTGCTGCGATCGGCCGCGCTCACCTGCGCCGTCGCGCTGAGCGGGGTCGCCTCCGGATGGGAGATCGCCTCCGTCGACGCACTCGAACGGGCCGCCTCGACGGCGGGATGCGCTCGCGCGTGGCGCGCCGCGGGATCGCGGGCGCTCGCGGACGGCTGGCGGCTGCCCGCGCTCGTCGCGGCGGTCCGCGATCCGGACCGGCTGGAGCACGATCGGGCCCGTGCGCGGGCGGCGGAGGGATGGTTCGCGGCGGCGGGCGGGTACTCCTGGGGCGGTGCGGAGCGACCGCAGCGGCTCCCGTGAGCGACGACGGGAACGCGGAACGGGCCGCCCTCCGCGAGGAGGACGGCCCGTTCGGCAAGAAGTTCGCGGTGTCATCGAGACCCCGCGCTCGCTCCGTGAGGAACTAGCGGCGGAGGCCGAGACGCTCGATCAGCGCGCGGTAGCGGTTGATGTCCACGTCCGACAGGTAGCCGAGGAGTCGGCGACGCTGACCCACGAGCAGCAGCAGGCCACGACGCGAGTGGTGGTCGTGCTTGTGCTCCTTGAGGTGCTCGGTGAGGTCCTTGATCCGGCGGGTCAGGACGGCCACCTGGACCTCGGGGGATCCGGTGTCACCGGGGTGGGTCGCGTACTCTTCGATGATCGCCTTCTTGACATCTGCTTCGAGTGCCATAGGTGGATCCCCTCTCTCTCGTTGCGCGGTGCCCGGCGCCTGATGCGTGGGCTCTCTTGATCCGCGGCCGTCGAACGGCAACTGCACAAGCTTACCAGAGGGTGGAGCGGTGTGGGGCGGGTCGACACCGCCTAGGCGCCGACGGCCCTGTTCCAGAGCACGACGAGCCACGGCGACACGAGCAGCTCCCAGTAGACGAGGACGAGCACGTTCAGGACGACGGCGATCCACCCGGCGATCGGCGGGCGCTTCTCGCGGCGGCGGGCGCGGATCGAGGAGACGCCGAGCAGGACGCCCACGAGCAGCAGCGCGTGGATGAGGGCGGTGTAGAGGACTCCGACGATCAGGTCGCTCATCGCGCGGTCGCCCGGGTACGCCCCGAGCGAGATCAGCGAGTACCAGACGAAGAACGAGATCGGCACGGTCACCACGGCGATGGCCGAGCCGGCCAGCGCGGGACCGTAGCGACGCCACCAGCCGGAGGCTCGGCCGCCGGAGGAGGACGGGCGGGCGGCGTTCCGCGGGCGGTACGAGGGCGAGGCGCCGCGGGCCGAGCGGCGCGGGGAAGCGGATCCGGCTGCGCGCGACGCGGGGGCGGCCGGACGTCGGGGCGCGCCGTCGGGAGACGTGCTCATGCCCACCACCCTAGAGGGTCGGCTCCGCGGGTCCGTTCGGGCACCGCGCCGCCCGGCGAGCAGAATGGGGCGGGTGAGTCAGGTCCCCCGCGCGCCCCGGCGCAGCCACGTCATCGATGTCTCGCCGCTCCGGGAGTCGCCCGCCTTCGCCCGGCTCTGGGCCGGCAACGTGATCTCGGGCATCGGCGGGCAGATGACGATCGTCGCCGTGGGCCTGCACATCTACGAGCTCACCGGCTCGACGCTCGCGGTCGCGATGGTGGGGGTCGTCGCGCTCGTGCCGACCGTGATCGCGGGGCTCTACGGCGGGATGCTCGCCGACGCGTTCGACCGGCGGCTGGTCCTCCTCCTCTCGGCGATCGTGGCGTGGGGATCGACCGCGGGGATCGCGGCGCTCGCCTGGCTCGGCGCCGAGACTCCGCTGACCCTGTACCTGCTCACCGCGCTCAACGCGGTCGCGACCACCGTGATCGTGGCCACCCGGATGACGCTCGCCCCGCGACTGCTCCGACCGGAGCTCGTGCCCGCGGCCGCCGCACTCGGCGGGATCGCGAGCGGCGTCGAGGTGACCGTGGGACCGGCGCTGGCGGGTGTGCTGGTGGCCGGGGTCGGCTTCCCGGCGACCTACACGATCGACGTGGTGCTGTTCCTCGCGGCGTTCCTGGGGATCGTGGGTCTCCCGGCGCTGGTGCCCGAGGGCGAGCGGCAGCGGCCGGGACTCGAGTCGCTGCGGTTCGGGATGCGGTTCCTGCGCGGGGCGCCGAACATCCGACTGTCGTTCCTCGTCGACATCGTCGCGATGACGTTCGGGCAGCCGAGGGTGGTCTTCCCCGCGGCGGCGGCGCTCCTGCTCGGGGGCGGAGCGGTCACGGTCGGGGTCCTGACGGCCGCGTTCGCGGTCGGGGCCCTGCTGAGCGGCGTCTTCTCGGGCAGGCTCACGGGGGTGCGGCGCCAGGGGCTCGCGATCGGACGGTCGATCCAGGTCTACGGAGGGTTCATCGCCGCGTTCGGCGCGGTGCTGCTGACCGCGGCGCTCGTCGGGCACGAGGACCCGGCGCCGGACCTCGCGCTCATCGCCCTCGCGTCGGTCGCCCTGGCCGGAGCCGGCGCGGCGGACAACATCAGCTCGATCTTCCGGCAGACGATGCTGCAGACCGCGGTCCCCGACAACATGCGCGGGCGACTGCAGGGCGTGTTCATCGTGGTGGTGACCGGCGGTCCGCGGGTCGGAGACCTCTACACGGGTCTGCTGGCCTCGCTGGCGCTGCTCTGGCTGCCGCCGCTGGCGGGCGGACTCGCGATCATCGGGATCCTCGGCGCGGTGCTGCGGACGCGGCCGGCGTTCCGCGGCTACGACGCGCTGCATCCGACGGCGTGAGCCGACCCGCCGCGCCCGGTGAGCGCGGCGGACCGGGGGTCACTCCCCCGCGAAGTCGCTCGTGCCGCCGCCGTCGGTGAGGTTCTCGTCGGAGACGGCGCCGCTGTCGTCGTCGCGCCCCTCGACCCGCGTGGGGCGGTAGACGTGGAAGCCTTCGTCGTCGTCCTCCAGCTCCCAGACGACCTCGACCTCCTCGCCGTCGATGTCGGCGACCCGGGTGATGGTGGGCTGCGGGGCTCCGTCGACGAGTTCGAGGCGGATGCTCTCCTGCTCGGCGCCGCTGTCGAGGATGGCCGTGTACGTGGTGGTGTCCATGCTTCGACGGTAGGCACGCCCGCGGGGCGCTCGCCACCCCTTGCGGCGCTCGGGTGGACGCGTAGCGTCGCCTTCATGACCGACACCGACATCACCCCCGCCGACTCCGACGACGTCGCCCAGATCGCCGAGCTCGTGAAGAGCGCGAAGATCGGGCTGCTCACGACCGTGAACGCCACGGGCCAGCTCGTCAGCCGTCCGCTCGCCGCCCAGGACACCGACTTCGACGGCGTGCTCTGGTTCTTCACCCAGGACCCCTCGCCCAAGGTCGAGGACATCCGCGCGAACCCGAGCGTGAACGTGGCGTTCGAGTCGAAGAAGGGCTACCTGTCGGTGGCCGGAACCGCGAGCGTCGTGCACGATGCGGCGAAGGTCGACGAGCTGTGGAGCCCCTCCGTCTCGGGCTGGTTCCCCGACGGCAAGGACGACCCGACCGTCGCCCTGATCCGCGTCGACGCCGAGACGGTGGAGCTGTGGGCGTCGGACGAGCCCGGGCCCGTCGTGCTGTTCAAGGTGCTGACCGCCGCAGTCAGGGGCGGGCAGCCGGACGTGGGTGAGAACCGCACCGTCTCGTTCGAGTAGACGCGCCTGCCGTCTCCGCCGCGAGATGCCGTTCCGGTACGCCTCGTCCGGCCTGTCGCGTACCGGAGTGGCATCTCGCGGCGGAGTGATGGGGTCAGGGACCGCCGAAGCGCTCGGTGCGGACGCGCTCGGGGGCGTGGCCCTGGGCCACCAGGGCTGTCGCGACTGCCTCGACGAAGGCGGTCGGGCCGCAGACGTAGACCGTGGGCTCGGCCGAGGGCGGCAGGGCCGCCTCGGCGAGCAGCTCCGGAGTGAGACGGCCGGCCGGACGGGCCGCACCGGGCGGAGCGACGCGGGTGTAGACCACCTCCGTCGCCACTCCGCCCTGCTCGGCCGGCAGCTCGGCCAGCCGCTGCAGGTCGTCGCGGTAGTAGGCGAAGACGGGCGAGCGCACCGAGTAGAGCAGGCGCATCGGAGCCGCGCTGCCGACCCGGCCGTGCTCGCGCGCCATCGCCATCAGCGGGACGAGACCGCTGCCGCCGGCGATCAGCTGCACGGGCTCGGTCTGCTCGGGCCGCCAGACGAACCAGCCGCCGATCGGACCGCGCACCTCGAGGCTGTCCCCCGCTTCGAGGCCCTCGACGAGGTACGGCGACACCTCGCCGTCCTCCAGGCGCTCGACCGCCAGCTCGACGTGCTCGCCGTCGGCGGGCGCGCCGATCGAGTAGGAGCGGCTGGCCTGGTAGCCGTCGGGGGCCGTGAGCCGGACGTCGAGGTGCTGCCCGGCGAGGTGACCGGGCCAGCCGGGCACGCGCAGCGTGATCAGTCGCGAGGTCGGGGTGAGCGGGGCGACCGCCTCGGCGGTCGACTCCTGCCAGATCACCGGTAGCGCTCCTCTTTCCACGGGTCTCCGTGCATGTGGTAGCCGTTCTGCTCCCAGAAGCCGGGCTCGTCGCCGGGCATCAAGCGGAGGCTCCTCACCCACTTGGCGCTCTTCCAGAAGTAGAGGTGCGGCACCAGCAGTCGCGCAGGTCCGCCGTGCTCGGCGGCGAGGGGCTCGCCCTCGAACGTGGTCGCCACCCAGGCCTTGCCCCCGCGGATCTCGGCCAGCGGCAGGTTGGTGGTGTAGCCGCCGAAGCTCTGCGCCATGACATAGCCGGCGTCGGTCTCGACGCCCTCGAGGAGGGTGTCGACCGAGACGCCGCGCCAGGTGGTGCCGAGCTTGGACCAGCGGGTGACGCAGTGGATGTCGGTGTGCACGTCCTCCTGCGGCAGGGCCTGGAACTCGTCCCAGGT
>Ga0308159_1004568_pt1 | contig 12532 bp, 10 predicted proteins | sample PhyCR1_FD_201040 | JGI IMG/M metagenome (GOLD analysis project Ga0308159, IMG submission 201040) | Phyllosphere microbial communities from UC Gill Tract Community Farm, Albany, California, United States - DLSLC.R1 | ecosystem: Host-associated > Plants > Phyllosphere > Unclassified | place: USA...
AGGGTCAGTGTCTCGAACTCCAGGAAGGGCTTGGCCTGGCCGGGCAGTTGCGGCGCGGCGCGGGTCAGCAGCAGGTTCTCGATACGGATGCCGTAATGGCCGGGCAGGTAGAAGCCAGGCTCGTTGGAGAGGATCATGCCCTCCCGCAGCGGCACCGGCTTGGCGGCGCGGCTGAAGGCCACTGGCCCCTCATGGACCGAGAGGAAGCTGCCGACGCCATGGCCGGTGCCATGGTCGTAATCCAGCCCGGCATCCCATAGCGGCCGCCGCGCGACCGCATCCAAATGCGGCCCGGCGGCTCCCTGGGGAAAGCGCAGGGTGGACAGGGCGATATGGCCGCGCAGCACCCGCGTGTAGCGCTCCATCAGCTCAGCCGGCGGATCGCCCGGGCCGGTCCAGAGCGTGCGGGTGATGTCGGTGGTGCCGTCGGTGAACTGGGCGCCGCTATCGATCAGGTAGCACTCGTTCGGGCGAATTGGCCGGTCGCTCTCCGCCGAGGCACGGTAGTGGATGACGGCACCGTTTTCTCCCGCGCCGGAAATGGCCGGGAAGCTCTCGGCGCGGAACAGCGGCAACGCGGTGCGGAAGGCCAGCAGGCGCTCGGCGGCCGAGACCTCGGTCAGCCCGCCCTTGGGGGCTTCGGTGGCGAACCAGTGCAGGAAGCGCGCCATGGCGCCGGCATCGCGCAGATGCGCCGCGCGGGCGCCCTGCTGCTCCACCAGGTTCTTGCAGGCGCGGGGCAGCCGCACCGGGTCCTCCCCACGCGTCAACTTAGCGCCGGCTTCCTGCAGTGTGGCGGCGTACCAGGCGGGGGTGAGGTCCGGGTCCACCCGCACGGTGCGGCCACCGAGCGCGGCCAGCGACTCCGCCAGCGCGGCAGGCGGGTGGACGGAGACGTGGTTGCCCAGGTGCTCCCGCGTCGCCGGGCCCAGCTTGGCCGGCTCCATGAACAGGTCCACCTGGCCGTTGGCGTGCAGCACGGCGCTGCCCAGCGCCAGCGGGGTATGGGCCAGGTCACCGCCCCGGATGTTCAGCAGCCAGGCGACGGAGTGGGCATCGGCCAGGATGGCGGCGTCCTCCCCGGCATCCTTCAGCGCCTGGGCGGCGGCGGCGCGCTTCTCCTCGCTGGAGAGGCCGGCATATTCCGCCGGCTGCGGCACGGCGGCGGCCTGGGGCGGCGCCGGGCGGTGCCGCCAGATGTCGTCGATCGGGTTGGCCGCCAGCGGCACCAGCACGGCACCGGTATCGGCCAGCCGGTCGATGGCGGCCTGCGGATGCAAGCGGGGGTCGTAGCCGATCCGCAGCCCGGCGGCGTGTTCCGCCAGCCACTCATGCGGCGGTTGCTCGATCAGGTGGCGGCGTTCCCACAGCGCCGGGTCGGTCTGCGCCGCAACCTGGGTGGTATAGCGCCCGTCGGTGAACACGGCCGCGCGATCGGCCAGGACGATCGCCATGCCCGCAGAGCCGGTAAATCCCGTCAGCCATGCGAGACGCTCAGAGCTGGGCGGAACATACTCGCCCAGGAACTCGTCACTGCGCGGAATCAGCACCCCGTCCACGCCCAGGCCCGGGAGGCTCTGCCTCAGCGCGACCAAATGCTGCGTGGAAGCTCCCGGATGTGTCATGTTTGTGAGGTTCCCGTTAAAGACATGTTTCCACAGGTATCAATGCGCACGGCGCATGTCTGCGTCTTGGGCGCGGCGCTACTCCAGCGCCAGCAAAGGAGTATCTATGCCGCACCGCAAGAGGGCGGGTGGCCACGGCAACAGCCGGAGCCGCTGACCACCCTGAAGCGATATTGGAACACAGACAAATGGACGCCCGGTTCACCACCTCCTCCGCCAACGCTGCCGCCATCGAGCTCGTCCGCCAGGACGCCATTCGTGAGCGTGACGCGAAGATCGGCCAGTGGTTCCGCAATGCTTTCCGCGCAATCGCCGAGTACCCGCGCCGCCGCCGCGTGATGGACGAACTGTCGATGCTGACCGACCGCGAGCTGGCCGATATCGGCCTGAGCCGCGGTGACATCCGCCGCGTGTTCGACATGCAGCAGGAAGAGCAGCGCCCCACCGCCACCATCCACACGCTACCGAAGGCCCCCAAGGGCCAGACGGAAGTGACCTTCCAGTCGAGCCGCATCGCGGCCTGAGTTTTTTCTGGCTCTGCACGCAACCTCGGACTTGCGCCGAGGTTGTTCATGCAGAGACCAGTTACCGAGGCGGCGCTCCTCACTACTCCCCCTCCCCCCAACGCCGTTTCGGTTTGATCGCCCCGCTGCCCCTTACCCCGGGCAGCGGGGCGATCCCCCTTTTGGGGGTCCGCTTCGGGGAGGCTTCCTCTTCAGCGCTTTCGCAGCACCAGGGCCGACCAATGCCCCTGGTCGATCCTCCGTTCCAGCACCAGCCCGGCGCGGCGATGCGCGGCCAGCACCATGCGCACCTGGGTCCCCAGCAGCCCGGCCAGGATGGCGGTGCCGCGCGGTGCCAGATGGTCCGCCAGGTCCTTTGCCATCGAGCAGAGCGGGCGCGCCAGGATATTGGCGAAGACCAGGTCGTAGCGCCCGCCATGCACCGCCGGGTGCCGCCAGCCATCGGCCAGCTTGGCGCGGATCTGGTTGCGCAGGCCGTTCGCCAGCGCGTTGTCGGCGGTGATGCGCACGGACCACGGCTCGATATCCGTGGCCAGCACCGGGCGCTTCAGCTGCTTCGCCGCCGCCATGGCCAGGATGCCGGAGCCGGTGCCGATATCCAGGATGCGGCGCGGGCGCCGGTGCGCCATGCCCTCGAACCCGATCAGGCAACCGCGCGTCGAGCCATGCTCGCCCGAGCCGAAGGCGAGACCCGCATCCAGCTTCAGCACCACCTTCCCGTAGGTCACCGGGTCCGCCACATGGCTGGGGCGGATGACGAAGCGGCCGCCGATCTCCTGCTCCGGGAAGGCTTCCACGGTTCGGGCCAGCCAGCCATCGGCCTCCACCGGCGCGCGCAATAGCTCCGGCTGCTCGATGCCGGTAACGGCGCTGGCCAGGAACAGGGCGGGGATCAGCTCCTCGTCACCGACGCCGACCTCGCGCACCGCTTCCAGGCGCCACGTGTCGGTCGGGTCGTCCTTGAAGTAGCCAACGGTCAGGCAAACGGTCTGTAACGCCGATTCGAAGGCGGGCACGGCGTGCTCGGGCAGCCCGTCCAGAGTCAGCGTCTCCAGCAGCTGCGGGTGACGGCGGTTGGTGACGCCCTGGTTCATCAGGCTTTTTCCACAAAGGTATCGATGACGCGCTTGCGGCCGGCATGCTCGAACTCGACGTCCAGCTTGCTATCGTCCACGGCCAGGACGCGCCCATAGCCGAATTTCTGGTGAAAGACCCGCTGCCCAACCGGCATGGAAGCCGTGCGCGCCGGGCGCTGCGCCACTTCCCAGGCGCCTGCCTCGATCACGCGCGGCTTGCGCGACACCAGCGGGAACTGGCCGGCGAAGGCGGAGGGCTGGTTGGCCATGCGGGTACGGTGCGCGCCCGCGCCGCCTTCCCGTAGCACATGCTCTTCCGGCAACTCATCCAGGAAGCGGCTGGGCACGGCGCTGGACCAGTTGGCGTAGATGCGCCGGTTGGCGGCGTGGCTGATGACGGCTTTCTGCCGCGCGCGGGTGATGCCGACATAGGCCAGCCGCCGCTCTTCCTCCAGGCCCTTGTCGCCGCTCTCGTCCAGGGCGCGCTGGTGGGGGAACAGGCCTTCCTCCCAGCCAGGCAGGAACACCATGTCGAATTCCAGGCCCTTGGCGGCATGCAGCGTCATCAGACTGACGCGGTCGGCCTCGGCATTCTCGTCCGTCTCCATCACCAGGGCGACGTGTTCCAGGAAGCCGGCCAGGGTCTCGAACTCGCCCAGGGCGCGCAGCAGTTCCTTGAGGTTCTCCAGGCGCCCGGCAGCCTCGGGCGATTTGTCCTGCTTCCACATGTCGGTGTAGCCGGATTCCTCCAGCATGGTGGCGGCGACCACCACGTGGCCTTCCGCGGATAGCTGGGCGCGCCAGCGCGCGAAGCCTTCCAGCAGCTCGTGCAGCGACTGCTTCGCCTTGGCGCGCAGCGCGCCGGTCTCGATCATCCGCCAGGCTGCGCTGACCAGCGGCTTGCCTTCGCGCCGCCCCAGCTCGTGCATGGCGCGGATGGCGGTGTCGCCCAACCCGCGCTTCGGCTGGTTGACGATGCGCTCGAACGCCAAATCGTCGGCCGGCTGGTTCACCACGCGCAGATAGGCCATCGCGTCGCGGATTTCCGAGCGCTCATAGAATTTCTGCCCGCCGACCACGCGGTAGGGAATGCCCAGCGTGATCAGCCGCTCCTCGAACGCCCGGGTCTGGGAGCCGGTGCGGACCAGGATGGCGATCTCTGAGAGCTTCTGGCGCCGCCGTTGCGCCTGCTCGATCCGCTCGCCCACCATCCGGGCCTCTTCCTCCGAGTCCCAGAGGGAGATGACACTGACGGGGTCGCCCTCGGCATCGTTCCGGCCGGGGCGGAGCGTCTTGCCCAGGCGGCCATTATTCTGCGCGATCAGCCCGGCGGCAGCGCCAAGGATCGGCCGTGTGGAGCGGTAATTGGCCTCCAGCCGCACGATGGTGGCGCCGGGAAAATCCTTCTCGAAGCGCAGGATGTTTTCAATCTCGGCGCCGCGCCAGGAATAGATCGACTGGTCGTCGTCGCCGACGCAGCAGATGTTGCGCTCGGCCGGGTTCTCCCGCTGGGCCAGCAGGCGCAGCCACAGATACTGGACGGTGTTGGTGTCCTGGTATTCGTCCACCAGGATGTAGCGGAACATGCGGTGGTAGTTGGCCAGCACGTCCGGACGGGTGCGCAAGATCTCGGTGACATGCATCAGCAGGTCGCCGAAATCGGTGGCGTTCACCGCCTTCAGCCGCTCCTGGTACTGTGCGTAGAGGCCGCGGGCGCGGCCATTGGCGAAGTCCACATCCTCGGCATCCGTCACGCGGTCCGGCGTCAGGCCGCGGTCCTTCCAGCGCTGGATGGCGCCCATCAGGTTCTGCGGCGTCCAGCGCTTGGCGTCGATATTCTCGGCGGCCATGATCTGCTTCAGCAGCCGCATCTGGTCGTCGGTATCGAGGATGGTGAAGTTGCTGGTCAGCCCGACCAGCTCCGCGTGCCGCCGCAACATGCGCGCGCACAGCGCGTGGAAGGTGCCCAGCCACAGCCCTTCCGCCGGCTGGCCCAGGATGGAGGCGACGCGCTCCCGCATCTCCTTCGCCGCCTTGTTGGTGAAGGTGACGGCCAGCACCTGGTTGGGGAAGGCACGCCGGCTCATCAGAATGTGGGCGAAGCGGGTGGTCAGCACGCGGGTCTTGCCGGTGCCGGCGCCGGCCAGCACCAATAGCGGGCCATCCACCGTCTCGACAGCGGCGCGCTGCTCCGGGTTCAGGCGGGTCAGGTAGTCGCTCATGTTACCGGCAGGTCCCCACGGATTCGGCGGCGCAGCGCCTCTTGCCATCAACCCAGAGGGCGCCATCCAGCTGCACGCCCAGCATGTCCGCCCCGCCCAGCTCGGCCCCCGTCAGGTTGGCGCCACGCAGGTCGGCGCGGAAGAAACGCGCCTGCCGCAGATCGGCGCCGGAGAGGTCGGCGTCCCGCAGCACGGCGCGGGTGAAATCCGCCCCGCGCATGACGGCGCGGGAAAGGTCTGCCCCGGTCAGGTCGGCGGAGGTGAAGCGCACCTCCGGTGCCTCGGCCTGCACCAGCCTAGCGCCTGGCAGGCGGGCACGGACAAAGCTTGTGTCCCGCAGGACCGCCCCGGTCAGGTCGGCCCGCGTCAGGTCCCGCCCATCCTGCAGGCAGCGGCGCCAGTCCACCCCGGGCGCGGCTGAGTCCACGCATGCGGCTGCCGCTGGGCCCATGGCCAGCAGCATCACCACGGGAAAAGCCAGGAGGGTCGCCAGGAAGGGAATCACGTCAGGGATATAGAACGGGAAGCGAACGCGGCCAACCTCCGTCCGTCCTGCGCCCCGGCACTGCATGTCCGTAATTTCACCTGGGTCGGGACAAACGGCCATGGCACCGGTGCGTTTTCAGTACGGACGGCCAACAAGACCGCCCGCCCACCAAGAGGATCGAACGATGACAGTCCGCAGCTTGCCGGCCCTGGCCCTGCTGGCCACCCTGTCCATCGCCGGCGGCGCGACGGGCGCCCTGGCCGCCGACCCGGCCGGCGCGATGCCGCCGCCGCACACACAATCCCAGATGCATCGCGGCCAGGCCCCGCATGCCCGCACGCCGATGCAGCACCAGCGCCGGGGCATGCACGCCGCCAGCCAGCGCGGCGCCGCCACCTCCGCCGACCAGTTGAACGCGCAGAGCCTGGAGCGGGCGCGGATGGGCGAAAGCTCCCCCAGCGGCGCGGCCGATACCACGGGCAACCTGAACCGCATGAGCGGCCAGGATGCGCGGGACAACATGAACACCGGCCGGGACCCGCTCGTCCCGTTCCGCTGAGACGCCATTCGATGGCGGGGAGGCCGGGGAAGCCATTCCCTGGAACCCGCCCGGGCTGAATTCGCCACCCCTTGCCGAGCATCTGTAACGACGAAAGCCGGGGATCGCTCCCCGGCCAACGCTTTGCCTCAGTCCATGGAAGCGCGGCGGCGCGGGGGGAGGCATGCGCCCCGCCCTGCCCCGGAGATCACTCCGCCTTGCGCGGCCGCACGCCCAGGATGTGGGCGATGGCGTAGCTGAGGTCGGCGCGGTTCAGCGTGTAGATGTGGAACTCATCCACGCCATTGGCCTGCAGCAGGCGCACCTGCTCGGCCGCCATGGAGGCCGCGACCATGCGGCGGGTATCCGGGTCGTCGTCCAGCCCGTCGAACAGGTGGCCCATCCAGTCCGGCACGGCAGTGCCGCACATGCCGGAGAATTTCTTCACCTGGGTGAAGTTGGACACCGGCAGGATGCCCGGCACGATCGGCACGGTGATGCCGGCGGCCAGGGCCAGGTCCAGGAAGCGCAGATAGACATCGGTATCGAAGAAGTACTGGGTGATGGCGCGGGTGGCCCCGGCATCGATCTTGCGCTTCAGGTTGTCCAGGTCCGCCACGGGCGAGGGCGCAGCCGGGTGCGTCTCCGGATAGGCGGCCACCGAGATCTCGAAATCGCCGATGCGCTTCAGGCCGGCCACCAGGTCGGACGCATAGGCGTAGCCCTGGGGGTGCGGCACGTAGTTGGCCTCGCCGCCCGGTGCGTCGCCGCGCAGGGCGACGATGTGGCGCACCCCGGCATCCCAGTAGCGGCGGGCGACGTCATCGACCTCCCCCGCGCTGGCGCCGACGCAGGTCAGGTGGGCGGCGGGGGTCAGCGCCGTCTCCCGCGCCAGCTTCGCGACCGTGGCGTGGGTGCGTTCCTGCGTGGTGCCGCCCGCGCCGTAAGTGACGGAAACGAAGCGCGGTGCCAGCGGCTCCAGCCGCCGGACGCAGGACCAGAGCTGCTGCTCCAGCGCCTCGGTCCGCGGCGGGAAGAACTCGAAGGACAGTGCCGGCACGGGCATCGCGTTGCCCTGCGGCAGGCTGGCGACGCGCGGGCCGGTCAGCCAGCGCCCCAGGGTACCGCCGCTGGTGGCGCCGGCGGGCGTCCCGGTGGTGGGAGCGGTGTCGTGCCCGGAAGGGGCGTCGGCGAAATGGTTCATGATGGCCATACTCTAGGCGAAGCGGGGCGGAAGTTGAACGGGGCGCGTTGATCCGGCGCCCTTCATTGGGCGGTTTCGGCACCGGAACGCCGCCACTGGGCTTGAGCGGCGCCACATCCACGACTTATATTTACGTGCGGGTACGTATATAAACAGTTCCGAACGGACCGGCCGCACATTATAGGTTGTAGTGACAAACTTTGGTGGCCGGCGGATTGTTATGGCCACGCCTTCACGCTGCCCCTGCAGGATTCAGCCAAGCCCATGCTCTCCCTCCGTCGCTCCTCCCTGCTGCTGGCCGGCCTCCTGGTCGTGTCCGCCTGCGCCACCCGCCCCCCGGCCGATGAGCCGGAGGCCGTGGCGGAGTTCGAGCAGACCAACGATCCGCTGGAGCCGTTCAACCGCACCATGTTCGCGGTCCATAACGGCATCGACACCGTCGTGCTGCGCCCCGCCGCCAAGGTGTATGAGACGGTGCTGCCGCAGCCGGTCCGCACCGGCGTGGGCAACGTGCTCTCCAACCTGCGCAGCCCCGTCATCGCCGTGAACGACCTTCTGCAGGGCAATCCGGACCGCCTGCTGGTGACGGTGGGCCGCTTCATGATCAACACCACCTTCGGCCTCGGCGGCATCTTCGACGTCGCCGGCGCCACCGGCATGCCGGGCCATAGCGAGGATTTCGGCCAGACCCTGGCGACCTGGGGCGTGGGTGAAGGCCCCTACCTGTTCATCCCGGTGCTGGGCCCGAACAACCCGCGTGACCTGGTGGGGCGTGGCGCCGACGTGGCCGCCGATCCCCTCACCTGGATCGCTGCCAATAACGGCAACACTGCCGAGAACCTGGGCTACGCCCGGCTGGGCCTGACCATCCTGGATGCCCGCGCCAACCTGCTCGACACCATCGATTCGGTGAACGAGACCAGCCTGGACCCCTACGCCACCTTCCGCAGTGCGTATCGCCAGAACCGCAACCAGCAGATCCGCAATGCGGGCGAGCTGCCCTCCACCGCCGGCCCGCTGGCCCGCCGCGCGCAGCCCGGCAATGCCGCGGCCGCAGAGCCGGATGCCGGAACCGGCGCCCTCCAGCCGCGTTGAAGCGTCATACCGGCTGAACAGAATGAGATATCAACGGATGAACCGCCGTACCCTGCTGGCCAGTGCCCTGGCCACCCCCTTCGCGCTGACCGCCCTTGGCCACTTCGCCGTGCCCGCGGCGCATGCCGAGATCGACATCAACACCGCTGCCCAGTTCGTCCAGACCACCGGGCAGGATCTGGTGGGCGTGCTCAACTCCAGCCAGCCCGTCGCGGCGCGCCGCCAGCAGGTGGCTGCCGTGCTGCGCAAGGCCGTGGATGTGGACGGCGTCGGCCGCTTCATCCTGGGCCGCTGGTGGCGCGTGGCCACCCCGGCCGAGCAGCAGGAATACATGAAGCTGTTCGAGGAGACGCTGATCCGCAACCTGTCCGCCCGCTTCGGCGAGTATCAGGGCGTGCGCTTCAGCCTGGGCCGCAGCCAGCAGCGCACCGAGGACGACGCGCTGGTCAACACGACCATCGAGCGTCCGAACAGCGCGCCGTTCAGCCTGGACTGGCGCGTCGGCGAGGTCGGCGGCCAGCCGCGCGTCGTGGACGTGATCGCCGAGGGCACGTCCCTGCGCCTGACCCAGCGTAGCGAGTATTCGGCGGTGATCAGCCGCAACGGCGGCCAGGTCGCCTCGCTGCTGGACGCGATGCGCCGGCAGATCGCCGCCCTGGCGGCGCGCGAGACGCGCTGAAGCCGTGACCGTCGCGGGCTGTCACAGCCCGCGGCTCTTTCGTGCCGCGACCATTGCTGGAGGGCCAAGGGCGGATACGCCGGACGGCCTGAAGCACGCGGCCCGCCTGCCCTGGTATCTCCTCACCCAGGGCGGGCAGCGCCGGGGGCCCAAACCCCGGCGCTTCAGGATGGCGTGGATGATCCGCCCATCCAGGCTGTGGAAGACCCGGCGGTCCGCGCATTCCGCCGCCGGAATCCCGCCCAGCATCACCTCCACCTCGCGCACCGAGCGCCAGGTCGGGGCCACAGCCATGAACACTTCCATCCAGGCCGCTTCGGTCGGCGCTTCCGCCGGCGTACACAGCGCCAGCCGCCCACCCGGCTTCAGCACGCTGAAAGCGGCAGCCAGCAGTTCCGAGATGGCGGGAATGTCCCAGCCCTCCGGCAAAGTCGGCAGGCAGATCAGGTCGAAGCACCCGCGCCCATAGGGGCGGCGGGCGAAGCCGCGCAGCGAACAGCGCAGCGGTTGCAACGGCAGGCCAGCCGGCAGGCCGTTCCGCATGGTGCCGCGCCGGCTCGCATCCAGTTCGACCACCGCCCAACGGCGCAGGCCGGCGGGGGCGCCAAGGCCCCAGGCCTCCCGCAGATGGCCGGCACCCAGCGTCAGCAGCTCCGCCTGGGGGTGCTCGATCGCCACCGTATCCGCCACGCGGCCTAAAAAAGCGTCACGGTTGCCCAGCGCCGCCATCCAGCCAAAGCTGCGGCTGGCCGCGAACAGGTCCCGCCCGGCGCGGGAGGTGCCGTTCACCAGCTCCTCCGCCTCCGGGTGCCCCATCAGGAGGTCCCGCACCACGGCATCCGGCTTGCCGGCGTGGAAGACCAGCGGGTCCTCCTGCATCAGGCGGTTGATCGGGTGGGCGCGCAGCATGGTCCGGATGTCCAGCCAGTCCTGGCGGTCATGGCCTTCGCGCAGCTGGCGGCACAGTCCTACCAGTTCGCCCAACGCCATCGGCGCCCAGCCTGGTTCCCAGGCGAGGTCGACCAGGCGGTCCAGCTCCAGCAGCAACGCTTCCGCGTACCAGGGGACCGCCCGTAAGGACTGCGTCGTGACGTCATACATCTGCGCCGCTCCACTCCCACACAATTGTTATCTCTTTCGCCCCAAAGGGCGCATCCCCCAAATAGGGAACGTGTCATCCAGCAAAACTGACAAAAGTTAAGGCACGGTCTGCCCAAGCCGAGGGCATCCACCGTAGCCGTGCCTTTATGGCCATGCGAGGGCGAATTGGTGCGGCGTTTGCATGACGCCCCGGGACACGGGGGGGTGTTGCCATTGCAGGCGAATGTCGAGCTCATCAACGTCACCAAGCGCTATGGCGGCGGCGCCCTGGCGGTGGACAGCGTATCGCTGGCCATTCCCTCAGGCAGCTATTGCTGCCTGCTCGGCCCCTCCGGCTGCGGCAAGACCAGCACGCTGCGGATGATCGCCGGGCATGAGGAGATCAGCGAGGGGGACGTGCTGATCGGCGGCCGCAACGTCACCGGCCTGCCGCCGGTGCAGCGCGGCACCGCCATGATGTTCCAGAGCTACGCGCTGTTCCCCCACCTGACAGCGCTGGAGAACGTGGCCTTCGGCCTGCGGATGCGCGGCGTCGCCAAGGCGGAGCGGCTGCGCCAGGCCGGCCAGTTCCTGGAGCTGGTGCAACTCAGTGGCATGGCCAACCGCCTGCCGAGCCAGCTTTCCGGCGGCCAGCAACAGCGTGTGGCGCTGGCCCGCGCACTGATCACCCACCCCAAGGTGCTGCTGCTGGACGAGCCGCTCTCGGCCCTCGACCCCTTCCTGCGCACCCAGATGCGGGAGGAGCTGAAGCGCTTGCAGCGGGAGCTGGGCATCACCTTCGTCCATGTCACCCATGGGCAGGACGAGGCGATGGCACTCTCCGACATCGCCGTGGTGATGCAGGGCGGCCGCATCGCCCAGGCCGCGCCGCCGCGCGAGATCTTTGAGAAGCCCGCCACCGCCTTCGTCGCCCGCTTCATCGGCGGCCACAACGTGCTGGCGCTGCCCGGCGGCCGCTTCGCCGTGCGGACGGATCGCTGCCGACTGCTGCCAACCGGGCAAATGCCGGGGCTGGTCAGCGCCATCGAGTACCAGGGCGCCGCCGTGCGCGTGGTGGTCGGCGCCAATGACGGCCAGACCGCCGAGGCGCTGCTGCCCGATGCCGTGTTCCACGCCGCCCCGGTCGAACCCGGCGCGGCCGTCACCCTGGGCTGGGATGCGGCCGACGCCCACCCCCTGCCCGACGCTGCCTGAACCAGAAGAAGAGGATCGCGGACATGACCAAGACCACCATCACCCGTCGTGGCGCCCTGGCGCTGGGCGGCGCGGCGTTGGGCAGCGGTGCCATCACCGGCTTCCCCACCCTGTGGGCGCAGAACATCCGTGACATCACGCTGCGCCAGGTCGGCACCGGCGTCTCCGGCCTCAATGCCATCGCGGAGCAGGTGAAGAAGGATCTCGGCTTCACGCTGCAACTGACCATCGGCGATACCGATGCCGTGGCGCAGCGCGCCGCCACCCAGGCGCGCGCCTTCGACGTCGCCGACATCGAGTATTTCAGCATCAAGAAGGTGTTCCCGACCGGCGTGATGCAGCCGATCGAGGTCTCCAAGATCAAGCTGGCCGACAAACTCGTGCCCATCTTCACCAGCGGCAAGCTGACGCCGACGACGACGCCCGGCCAGGGCACCGCGCCGCACACGGTGGGCTATGTGGAAGGCGCCACCTCCACCAAATTCGCCGCGGCGCCGACGGGGTGGATGACGCTGCTGCCCACCATCTACAACGCCGATACGCTGGGCATCCGCCCGGACCTGGTGGGCCGGCCGATCCGCAACTGGCGGGACCTGGTGGACCCGGCCTTCAAGGGCAAGGCCTCCATCCTCAACATCCCCGGCATCGGCATCATGGATGCGGCGATGGTGATGGAGAGCCTTGGCCAGATCACTTACGGCGACAAGGGCAACATGACCCGCGCCGAGATCGACAAGACCATCGCCTTCCTGATCGAGCAGAAGCGCGCCGGGCAGTTCCGCGCCTT
>Ga0308159_1004570_pt1 | contig 12531 bp, 8 predicted proteins | sample PhyCR1_FD_201040 | JGI IMG/M metagenome (GOLD analysis project Ga0308159, IMG submission 201040) | Phyllosphere microbial communities from UC Gill Tract Community Farm, Albany, California, United States - DLSLC.R1 | ecosystem: Host-associated > Plants > Phyllosphere > Unclassified | place: USA...
GCCGTCCGCAGGGCGACCAACAGGGCCAGGGCGGCATGTCCAACTCGGCACCGCGTCCACAGCAGTCCCGCCCACAGCCAAGCCAGCAGCCACAGCGTGAGTCGCGCCCAGCGCCACAACAGGCCGCACCGCAGCCGGCTCCGGATTTCGACAGCTTTGATGACGATATTCCGTTCTAATTCCTACCTAAGACTATTTTGTAAAGTTTAGGCCTGAGACCCTCGCGATGCGGGGGTTTCGCGTTTTTATGGGTGTTAAAAATATCTTGAGCAATTTCTTAAGAATTAATACTCTGTAAAAACGTAAAGAAAGGAGCCTGTCGTGGAGCTGTCAGCGCGGAGAATTAAATCCTCGAACGGTGAGCGATTTATCGTTCTAGTCGATGAGGGAGGGATGCCTCTGTTCTACCCTGCGTTGTACGTTACTGTGCACATGCGGGGGCGCTCACTGGCAGTGAACACAATTCAGAATGCGCTCAATGCGCTCAAGGCCATGTACGCCTGGCAGAGCTACTACAGCATTGATGTCGAGTCGCGTTTCTCGCGCGGAGAGCTGCTTCAGAGCCACGAAGTCCATTCTCTGCGTGACTTCATGCAGAAACCGTTGACCGACGAGAATGACGGCAACGTCGTTTCGATTTCCCGCAGGCCCAAGACAGTTAGCACAACCAACCAATATGCACGTATGTCAGTGATTGCCGATTACCTAGGCTTCCTCGCTGACCAGCTTCTATCGCAATCTACTTCGGGCCGCGAAGGTATGGCGCGAATGGTTGCGCAGATCAAAGCCAACCGTCCGAGGACGTCGAATAAGTCCAACATCAGTAGGGAGGAAAAGCATCTCGATGACGCAGTGCTTGATACGCTCGAAGAAGCTTTGAGGCCAGGGTCAGACAGCAATCCAGTGCGTGAATATGCCGTCCAGGTGCGCAATGCTTTGATGTTCTCCATTCTCCGCATCACGGGACTCCGTCGCGGTGAACTGTTGAATCTAAAAGTCGAAGACATCGATTTTGCGAAGAACACATTGAAAGTGGTTAGGCGCCCAGACTCCAAGGGTGATGCTAGGGCCTATCAGCCAGTTGCAAAGACACGAGAACGTGTCTTCCCGTTAATGCCCGAGCTTGTGGATCGGATTCGTGGCTATGTGCTCAGTCATCGAAATAAAGTGCCGGGCGCCAAGAAGCATGGCTATCTCTTTGTAACGCACAAACCGGGAGGTTCGCAGGGGCTGCCATTATCGAACGCGGGGTTTGGTAAATTCATGGGGGAGCTGAAGCATACCCTTCAAGGCAATAGCGGTATTCACGCTCATTCGCTACGCCATCATTGGAACTATTCCTTCTCGAAAACCTGCGAGATTCAGGGCGTGACGCCTGAGCGAGAAGAAAAGATTCGCTCATACCTCATGGGCTGGAGCGAGACCTCCGGAACAGCAGCCACCTACAATCGAAGGCGTATTAAGGAGCAGGCCAATAAGGCTGTGCTTGAACTCCAAAGTAAGCATTTCAGTAACGCGAAAAGTGGAGCGACTGAATGAACAAACTTGCAATGCAGGTGAATGCTACCGAAGAGTTTTACTCTCGTGATGGATATCATGTTCGGCTTGTTGATAAGCGTTGGAGGTTGAATAAAGATATTGTCATTCCCCTTTCGGTGTTAGCAGATATCCTTCCCACCAATTTGTACCTGTCCTTCCGTCACGTGCTCGCTTTTTATGCCAAGACGGGTTCTGCATCACATGCGGTTAATATCTACTCTCGTAGTAAGCACTATCTAGAATCTACGATTGCCCACGCGCCGTTCGGTAGTGAGTCTTTGATTTCCTACCGTTCCACGTTGGATGTGAAAACAGAGTGGTATTTGGGCGTTTTACGAGGATTTATCAAGAAGTGGGCTGATCTCGGGTATTCAGGTATTCCTAACGACTCATTAGTCCTGCTGGATAATTGGACACTCAAGGGTAATGAGAAGGGATATGCGGTTCAATCTATGTGCCCGGACAGTGGCCCGCTAACTGATATCGAAATGGAAAGTGTCATTGCCGCTGTTGTGGCCGCCTACAGCGAGAGTGTTCTATCTCTTACTGATACATGCTATGCAATGACCCTGGCTATGACCGGGCGGCGAAGAGTGCAAATTACAGCGTTGAAGCTGAAAGACTTGCTTTCACACTCTCACCAAGACGGCGAAAAATACTATATCAACTTTCCACGAGCTAAGCAGCGGAGTCAGTCTTGGCGCACGGAATTCAGTAAATTCTCAATAGTCGAAGATTTATGGCTGCTTTTGAAGCAGCAGGCATTTGTGGTTCGCACAGCATTCTCGGATAGGTTCGGGGAGGGCTTTCCCTTTGAGTTGATCCCTGAGCTTCCGCTATTTCCGGTTATGAAAAATGTTGGCACTCTCGCTGAGCTAAGGGATCAGCTTAAAGGGGATCGCTTGCATGCGCCAACCCATTTCGTAAAGGCCGCTATGGATCGGGTTGAGAAAACGATAGCGGTTATTAGCGAGCGAACAGGTTTTCCAGTTCATCTGAATCCGATTCGTTTCCGTTATACCCTTGGGACCAACCTCGCTCGTGAAGGGAAAGGTGAGTTTGTCATTGCTGAAGCACTCGATCATTCCGATATTCAGAATGCTGGTGTGTACGTGAAGAACATCCCCGAAATTGTCGAGAGAATTGATAAGGCGGTGGCTTTACAGCTGGCCCCCATCGCACAAGCATTTCAAGGCGTGCTCGTTGCATCTGAGAGACACGCAAAGCGAGGAAATAATCCAAGCAGCCGGATCTCCAACGGCGTTGTGAATTTGGGCACCTGCGGCAGCTTTGGCTTTTGCGGCGCCTTAGCACCTATTGCCTGTTACACCTGCAATCATTTCCAGCCTTGGTTAAACGGTCCGCATGAAGCTGTCCTGGATGGCTTGATCAACGAGCGTGACAGAGTGCTAGAGCAGACGGAAGACAGAAAAATTGCTTCCGTTAACGACCGATTGATACTTGCTGTCAGCGATGTGGTTAGCCGCTGCAATGCAATGCGAGGAGAGGTCGCTCGTGGCTGAAGTCCTCCTGTTTACACCAAAGCATTTACTTGATGCCAAAGCCAATCTCAATGACTTCATCGAGATGTGTCGTGACAGGCTTACGGTGTTCGGGGCTGATCTCGAATGGGGGCGCGACACATGGCCGGGGGTTGGTAATTTTACGGTTATTGGTGCGCCGGCCCGTGGCTTTACCGAAAGCCAACTTCTGAATCCCGAGATAGTTCCTTTCGCCAAATCTTATGTGCGCTATCAGCAAGGGCATAACCCGAGCAAACTCAAGAATGAATTTAAAGCGATCCGTTGCATCGAGAAAGCGCTTCTTCAGGTCAAGGGGAGAGCCGATATCACGCTGACGGACATTCAGGTGATGGATGTAGCTGCGGAGGTCGCACGAGAGTACAGCTCGACGGCATATCAAGCAGGGAGCAGCTTGGTTCAGCTCGTTAAATTCCTAAACGAAAATAAAATTATCGCAGTGTCAATCACTTGGAAGAACCCGATCTCCAAACCCAAGGACATACATCGGATAGACGTTGAGGGGAAAAAGAAACGGGCTGATAAAATGCCCGACCAGCACTTACTCGAATTTATGGGGGAAATGTTCGCAAACGATCCTCAATCCCCTCGAGATCGCTTCACAACCTCGATCTTTGCGTTGTTGATGTGCGCACCGTCGCGTGTCACTGAGATCCAGGACCTGCCAGTGAACTGCCTGCATTCAGAAATCGACACCAAAGGTGTTGAGCGCCTTGGGCTGCGTTTCTATGCCGGTAAAGGCTACGGGGCTGATATCAAGTGGGTTTCAACCGTGACGAGAGAGATAGCCGTCGAGGCGGTGCGTCGTCTCTCCGAAATGTCTGAAGAAGGGCGTAGGCTGGCTACCTGGTATGAAACGCAGCCTGACAAGTTCTATCGTCACGTGGACTGTCCAAATGTTGGCGAGCTTGATCCGCTAACAGATGAGCAGGCGGCAATGGCGCTAGGGTTGTCGGTGGAGCATCTGAATCTCAGTCCGTACTTTAAGGGCTATGAGCCTTATCAGATCCTGAAGGCAAAAGGGGAGCCTTTGACCTTGGCGTTCCTGAACAGGTTTGCTCATAGCCAACTACCGGAAGGCTGGCCTTGGAAGAACAAGGAACGGCACATCAGATACTCGCAAGCACTCTGCTGCTTCCGCCGTCATGAGATGCACCTTGATCGTACTACCAGTCCTTTGCTGCTTTGGACTCCGGGCAAAAGCACCTTTACTACAGATCTGAATTACATCCCAGGCCAAGAAAGCAATATTTGGCGTCGTCATGGTTACACCAATCGGGATGGCACGCAGATTTCCATGACTTCGCACCAGTTGCGGCACTTCTTAAACACAGTTGCTCAAAGGGGCGACCTCGGCCAGCTTGATCTCGCAAAGTGGTCAGGCCGCGCGAACATCCATCAAAACGCCACCTACAACCACATGAGCGACGATGAATACGTTGATCTGGCTCGGTCGGCTGGATTAGGTGGTGTTCTCGATAAAGTAAAGGCTAATGCTCCGGTAACGTTTGCTGACCTGAATGCCGTCGGAGACGGAATTGCTCACGTAACCGAGTATGGCTTCTGTGTTCACGATTTCTCCATGTTGCCATGCCAGAAGCATCGCGACTGCTTGAACTGCACTGAGCAGGTTTGCATCAAGGGAGACGCGGAAAGGCTGGAGCGCCTGATGCAGCAGCGGGATGGTATTCGTATGCAGTTGGAAAAGGCACGAGAGGCCACTTTAGATGGGATGTATGGTGCTGATCGATGGAGTCAGCATCAACAAAAAACCTTGCAACGGGTGAGTCAGCTTATCGAGTTACTTGAGTCGCCAAATACTCCGATGGGATCAGTAATCCGGTTGAGGGACGATCAAGAGTTCAGCGCACTGAAGCGTGAATTGGCTGCCCGTTCAGGTTCTCCGAAGCTTGTAGCGCCATCGCCATCAGAAGTGCCAGCTCTTGATGAGCTTCGCTCGCTGTTTGGGGGAAATCATGGCTAAGCACTTGACCAGCAAGGACATCGAAATCCTAGTTAACTTGATCGATGCTTGGGAAGGAAAACTGGGTTGGGATGCGCTATGCGAAGCGGTTGCGCCTCTGATTGGTGGGCGGCCGACTCGACAGACGCTCAGCTCGCATGACCAAGTAAAGGCAGCCTTTGGGCACAAGAAAGAACAGCTAAGAAACGGTTTTGTCGAGACCAAAAGGCCTGCCAGCTTGAGTATCGCAGAGCAGCGCATTAGACGACTTGAAAGCGAAAACGATCGTCTTAAAGCAGAAAATGGCCGCCTGTTAGAGCAGTTCCTGAAATGGCAGTACAACGCATATAGGCACGGAATTAGCCAAGACAAGCTTGATGCCTCGCTGCCTTCGATTGACCGTGACTCATCAGAGTGAAGCGTCAAGGATATTAATGAATAACAGATGCTCTCGGACAGTTTTGTACCACGGTTCATAGCCGACTACGTCGAAGCTATGGCTCGGACGGCAGTATATTTGCTTTATAGGGGGAATAGGGAAATCATGGATAAAAGCGCTCACGAAGTTCCTCAGCAAACGCTGGCGCAGTGCATTGCTGCTTGGCGAGGAGGGCTAGATCTCGCTATTACTGAGGCTGAGGACAGGCCGGAAGAAGTTGGAGATTGTCATTTTGCAGCGGGGGAGTTTTTACAGGCGGCCTCTAGCTACGCTCAGGTCCGGCGCCCTAACTCAGTTTGTAAAGCAAAGTATGGCTGGGTTGCCGCTGTAAATGGGGATTTTGCGCTTGCGAAGACACTATTAACTACTCGTAATTGCGGAGACACCTCGGGAGAAATCGCTATCCTCGTGTTGATTGAGGTTGGGGGATTTGGTGCGCCTTTGCTACATAGTGCTGAGCAAGGAAAACTCTCAGCTTCTCAAAAGTCCAAGCTTTTATCAAAAGTTACGTCTCTTTTGCAGCTATGCTTGCAAGAATCTGAACCGGATTTCTTGGTTTTTTATGTTTATAAGGATGTATTTCCCTACTATCAGAACGCTGCACTTCATCTCCCCGTTGCTAAGCGAGGTCTGTCTTTTTTTTCAAACTATTATGTAGTGCGTCTATGGCATGCGCGCGTATGTCGAATGGCTAGAGCTACTGACTCCAGCGTTCTATCCGGTTTACGAGAAAATATTCCCTCGAAGTGGAACGGAGAGTATGCCGAAGAAATATTCCAAACAGCGTGTTATTTGCAGGATTACTCCTCGATAGATAGAATTTTGGAGTCTACAAGTCAATGGGTTGCGTCTGAGTGGGAGGAGCCGCAGGTCAGTGTAGGGTTGAACCAGTTGGATTTGTTACACAGCTATCTTGATCTGAAACGTATTCAGCAAGGTGATAATGCTGTCTTGTCACGTGCCTGTGCTCGCTTGAATGAACAGGTCGAGGTCGCCATTCGTGATCATTGTGTTGTTATTGTTGCAAGTGAAGGGGCTATAGATCAGCGATTTACAGATATGACAGTACTCGCACTTAGGCTAGCTTTGGCGTGCGAAAGCGATGATAAGCTTCTAGTAAGAAAAATCGTCAATCTACTGGCTTCTGTTCGAATGAAATCCGAAGCTGGTCCCGGATGCGATGATTTGTTTTCTGACTACCTTTTCAGAAACCCTCTAGCGATGGAGTCGCTTGCTATTGATCTTGATCGCTACACAGCATTTATCGAGTCCTGTGTTGATGACGAGGTGTTTAATAAATGGCTCTTCATCAGGGCAGCTGAGGCTGTTGTATTAGGTGATGAGCTAGAAGAAAATATAGAGACTTTAGTGGCTTTCGCGCCTGTGTTTGATGCTCCGGGATTGTTTACTTATATCTCTGATGCATGGCTGGGAAGGCTAGAGTCAGATAATTTGTTGCATATAATGCAGTTTGCCAATGCGTTGATTGCTTATGTCAACTGGCTGAAGAAGGAGCCCTCATCAGAAATTTATTATGGCTTTGAGCTTTCTGAGGCTTCATCTGAAATTATAAATCTACTGCTGGGTAGTGTCCTTGAGCGTTTGAAGGCAGAGAGATCATATGTTGGTGAATGGCTGGTGGGACTTTTTGGGGCCGCCCTCCTCGAGCATAAACGTCATATCAATCTTCTAGAGGTGTGCGAGCTGGTCCTTGAACAAGTGGAGTCAGGTATTGCATTGTTCTATTCTGGTTATGTACTCCAAGTTGAGGGGCTTCTGGAGGACGCGCGTGAGCGCTACGAATCGGCTATCAAAGTTAATCCTGACTATACTGCGGCGCTTGGAAATCTCGCGATAGTATATCGCGATTTAGACCTTTTTCCGGAACTTGAGACTTTGGTTAGCTGTATCGCTGCAAAAGCAAAGGGTGATTCAGATTCATGGCGTCGGGTGCTGGATATTGCCAAACGACAGCTATCAGGTTTGACCGCGCAAAGTACTCAGCATCAGGCACAGCAGCGAATAATATCTGCAAAAAGCTCATTTTCAAATCTGGTTTCTAGCAGTCTCGAACCTGGAAATCTTTCTTTAATAGAGGCGGTTTACCTCGTCGCATTAGTGCGCGGCTGTGATATGGACCATGTAAATGGGCGGCTCGCCCCATTCGGGACCACTGCAAAGCCAATGGATCCTACCCCGGGTTTACGCTACGCGATCATCGGCTTATTGAAGAAAGGAATCCTGGGCATTGCTGATATCACACCGGATAGCGCCTTTGATGTGAGTGCTGAGCACACGCGTTACTATTTGCATCGCATTACTTGGACGTTCAACTCGGCGACATTGGATCTGTATAAAAATATACGAAAGCTTTCTCGGGGTGAGTGGCCGGAGAACTGGGAGTCTCAACTCTCTATTTTGGCTAGAGATCTTGCGGTTGAAGAGTGCGTGCAGTTTTTGGAGTCCCAGGCCGAAGAACGCAAGATTGAACCACCTCCTGTTGAGGACATGCGCTCTGTTTACCGGTTACTGTTGGAGAAGTGTTCAGTTAGCCGTTGCTGGTATTTCTCGTATCTGGCTGCGATGTCTGCAAACGATTATCGTACCAAGTATAACGCTAACGATCGTGCAGTGACGACGCGACTTATCCGTCTGGTAGATCAAAAGGCGGCAAAAGCTTTAGAAGAGGGATATGGTAAGGATTTTAATCGATCCTCTAGTAGCCCTCGATCTCAATTAAGTGAGGCGTTTCACGATGTACTGACAGGGTGGGAGGAAAAGGCATTCACCACTCCCTTACATGAGTTGGTATTTTAAATTATTAGTAACCGTAAGTCTTATTATAGGGCGGCGGCTCCAGTGGGGTCGTCGAACTTGTACTTATCAATAAAGGCCGACTCTGGCATAAATTTTTCCTATTGAGGAGCAATCTGCCTTCGATGGGATACGCCACGCGATTTCTAAGGAGGGGCGGTTAGGGTTCTGCACCTCCCGGTCTTACCTACGTAAGGGCGTCTATTGCTACCTTAGAAAAAGCCTAGACCAAGCGATATCATTTGGCTAGTATTAGTGATGATTTTAATCACATCGCTAAGGAATGGTAATGGTTGACTTCAAGAAAAGATTAAAGAATAAAGTTGTCGAGCGCAAAATAGAACCAATAGAACTTTACGATTCGTTAGATCGTCGAAGTGAGGCGGGTCCGCTACGGAAGTCGCAAGTCGCGATATTACAGGATTGGCATAGTTCTCGACGCAACGACAAAGACTTAATTGTAAAGCTTCATACGGGGGAAGGGAAAACTCTAATTGGTCTGTTGATACTTCAGTCTAAGCTAAATGAGGAGAATGACCCTTGTCTGTTCCTTTGTCCCAATATATATCTAGCAACGCAAGTTAAGGCTGAGGCTAAGAAATTTGGGATACCATACTGTGAAATCGGTAAGGATAACGAAATCCCAGATGAGTTCCAGTTAGGCAAGAGTATTTTAATCACTCATGTGCAGAAGCTTTTTAATGGTAAAACGAAATTTGGGCTTTTCAATAAGTCAATTTCTGCTGGGACAGTGATTCTTGATGATTCACATGCATGTATCGATGCAATACGAGCATCCCTCACTATTAAAATTGATAAAGAGCATGCGCTTTATTCAAAATTGCTTCAGGTCTTTGAGCAGGAGTTGCGAGATCAGGGGGAAGGGAGTTTTCTCGAGATTCAAAGTGGTAGTTACAACACAATGCTTCCCATACCATATTGGGCGTGGATTGATAGAAAAGATGAGCTTACTCCCTTGCTATTGGAGTATAAGAGTGATAATGAAATTGCCTTTGCCTGGGAGCTGATTAAAGATAATATTACCAGTTGTCAGGCATTTGTATCTGGCAGCTATTTAGAAATCTCTCCTATTTTAATGCCTATAGAAGCTTTCGGAACGTTCTCAAAGGCAAAGCAACGTATTTTGATGTCGGCGACTACTCAGGACGATTCGTTTGCGATTAAAGGGTTGGGGTTTGATGTTAAAGCTATTAAAAGTCCATTGACCAACACCGAATTGAAGTGGTCTGGAGAAAAAATGATTCTCCTTCCTTCCCTGATTGACGTCTCTCTGGATCGGGAAATGATCGTTAACTGGCTCGCCAAACCGTCGAGTCTTAACTTTGGAATTGTATTCCTTACTCCTGATTTTCACAAAAAAAATCAATATGAAAAGCTGGGTGCAAAGGTCGCAACCACGAAAAATATTTTTGAGCATGTGCAAGGCTTAAAAGCGGGCGATCACTCAGCCCCCGTTATGTTTGCTAATAGGTATGACGGCATCGATCTGCCGGATGATGCCTGTCGAGTCTTGATTTTGGATTCCAAGCCATATTTTGATTCTTTATTAGATAGGTATGAAGAGGATTGTCGAGTTGATAGCGATATTATCAACATAAAAATAGCACAGAAAGTAGAGCAGGGTCTGGGGAGAAGTGTTCGGGGTGAAAAAGACTATAGCGTAATTTTGGTTACTGGCGGTGACCTTACAAAATTTATAAAAAGCCAGGCCACTAGTAAGTATTTTTCAGGGCAAACAAAGAAGCAAATAGAGATTGGTTTGCAGAGTACCTCCTTTGCAAGGGAAGAGCTTGAAAATGATATTGAACCGAGTACGGTTCTCCGAAGTCTGATGAACCAGTCTCTGCAGAGAGACGAAAGCTGGAAAGAGTTCTATATTGAGTGCATGGACGAGACTACAGAGATAGGTCAGCAAGATGCACTTTATGAATTGCTAAAAAAAGAGTATGAGGCTGAAAGTCTGCATGCTGCGGGAAACATTCCCAGGGCCTGCTCCATAATGCAAGAGCTTTGTGATAGGTTTGGTAGCGTACCGGCCGAAAAGGGTTGGTATGCCCAGCAACTCGCAAGATTTCAGTATGGTATTAGCAAGATTGATTCCAATAAAACTCAAGGTGCAGCATTCACTTTGAATACGCAGCTTCTTAAACCTAAGTCTGGTATTAAATATAAGTCCATTAATTATATTAATGAGAGTCGGCATGCCCTGATAAAAACGTGGTTGAGGGGGTTTAAGGATTATGAAGACTTGCAACTGTACGTGAGCGGACTCCTAGATAACTTGGTCTTTGGTGTGGCCTCCGAGAAATTTGAGGCAGCCGTAAAGGTCTTAGGTGTCGCGTTGGGTTTTGTAAGTCAGCGACCAGATAAAGAGATAAAAAAAGGACCGGATAATCTTTGGTGTATAGGTACTAATAAATACATCATGATTGAGTGCAAAAATGAAGTTGGTGTTGATCGTGTTGAGATAAATAAACATGAAGCAGGCCAGATGAATAGTCATTGTGGCTGGTTTGAAGAGAATTATGGTGATGCAGAATGTAAGCGTATTCTCATAATACCGCCTAAGTTGTTGTCGTATCACGGTAATTTTACTCACGAAGTTGAGATTATGAGGCGAACTCAGTTAAATCAGCTAAGGAAGAATTTTCAATCTTTTATAATGGAGCTTTATGCATCTGAGTTGGATGAGATTAGTGATGATCTACTCCATAAGAGAATTGAGTTTCATCAGTTAGATATTCATTCTCTGCTTACTTCGTATTCGACGCCATACATTAAGGCTTCTAGCTGAAAATACGTTGGCGAGATGCTTATTCGTCTCGCCAAATTTTATTTTTGTGGGTTCTTGTTCAAATTAAAGTCACTGCTTCTATCATTAAAGGATTTGATTGTGGAGTATTGCTATTTTTGTGGCGTTCCATTCGTTAACCGGGAACATGTCCCTCCGCGTTGCTTTTTCCCTGAGAAGAGTAAGAAGGATTACAGGGTAAATCTGATAAAAGTACCATCTTGTCTAAAGCATAACTCAGCTAAATCTAGTGACGATCAGTACATGCTTTTGTTATTTTCAGCGATGGCAAAGGCTTTATCTGGGGATGAAGGGTTATTACTGAATCTCCAAAAAAGTGTCAGGACTATCGTTAGAGATCTGACATGGATTCCGTTGTTGACTGATCAATTAAAAATTATCCCGAAAAGTGAAGAGCTGGAACCTCTGCCAAAAATTGACTGGCATGCACCTGAGAATCAAGTCGAGATTAAGCCTGACTATCTGCGCATAGGAAATTTCCTCGCAGCGGTCGCTAGGGGAGTCTTATACCATGACGAGAAAGTTATATGGGACGGAGGTGTGGTGGTAATCCCTATTTTTCTTGTGCGTATTGAGGCTGATAATCGATGCTTTACTGACGAGCTTTCTAATATGATTTCTTCGGAGCATGGAGCGGGAGATAATAAAGATATTTTTTATTATGAAATATCAAAGTTCACTGGTGCTGGTGCTGGTGTCGTACCGTTATTTCAGGTGGATATGTGCTTTTATAGCGAGTTTAAAGCTTCTTGTTTTTTCTTTCCTCGCGATAAGCGTGAATTTGTCATGAGGAGCTATACAGACGTACCCCAAGTCATTTGGAACGATGTCGATTGAGCAGTGAAACTTGTTGCGTCTAAATTCATGCTATTAGCCTTGCTTTGATAGAATTGTGTCCGGGCTGTTGCCAGCTCTTTGGAGATGTTTTACCGCCCGATGGTGTGCAATCAGGGCAAGATGTTGTGAAGGTAGATTACGTGTGAGTTCAGCGTGGCAGTATGGACGTTTCACCTGTGGCGTGTTCGTTCTGGCTGTAAATGAGAAAGGCGTCGGGTGCTCAGGAGCTACACCGATGCACGACAAGGTTCTCAGTGTTTCGTATAATTTCCCGCCCAAATTAAAAGGTTTTTGGATAATAATTTACAATATTCTTTACGGTTATTTTTTTTTGACGAGTAATGATTCGCAATATGCAGCTATTACGTGGGTTTACTTGCTTTCTGTCGAGTGATATATCGTTGGTTGGTATTTACAACCGTTCTAAGGTCTAGGTCTGGAACGAACAAAACCTCCGATGGCTCATGCCTCGGGGGTTTTTTATTGCCTGCCATCAGCGTCGGTCGAGGCTGACGTGACAACCATTGCCCGGAAACGCTGCAACACCGCCGAGCCATCCCCAATC
>Ga0308159_1004572_pt1 | contig 12530 bp, 20 predicted proteins | sample PhyCR1_FD_201040 | JGI IMG/M metagenome (GOLD analysis project Ga0308159, IMG submission 201040) | Phyllosphere microbial communities from UC Gill Tract Community Farm, Albany, California, United States - DLSLC.R1 | ecosystem: Host-associated > Plants > Phyllosphere > Unclassified | place: USA...
TGCCAGATTTAAGCCGCTGCAATTGCAGGGGCCTGCTGGATAGGCAGGCTCACTGTTGACTGCGCAATCGGACCAGTGTCCCGTCTCGGGTGCGTCTTGGCTCATATGCTTTTACAAGCCCACAATCCGCCGCAGCACTACGGCATCATTGGGCCCGAATACGCCATTTTCTGCCTCGCAGGCTCCGATGGCCTCTTCCCTTGCCTGTCCTGCATGCTGGGTCACGCGATGCCAGGTCCGGCCTACCGGCGGGTTCATCGAGATTTCCAGAGCGTCGATGCGGCGAATGTGATTGTTCATCGGGTCGTCCTTTCCTGAGGCAGCCCCTTCGAGCGGCCATCGACTTGCTTAAGGAGGTGCGTCCACATGGCGGCCTTTTCGATTGCGTCGCCTATCGAGGTGAGCAACCAAGCTGTCACGTCAGGTTCTCGCCCCATGATTGTGGCGGCCAGCTCACCATCGGAGACGTCGCGCCCGCGTGATTCCAGCGCTGCAATGCGTCGGCTCAAGAGCGCCGTCATGCCTTTGCTTCCAGCGCAGTGATGCGAGCTTCCAGATCGCCAGCTTCGACCAGCGCCTTATGGGCGGTCAGAAGCGCCATGACGCGCCCGGCCTCGTCAGGCGTCACCTCGCCCTCCGAAACCGCCTGTAGCAGCGCACAAGACGCCGAGACGGTATCCGCCGCCGTCCTGATGGGCGGAAGGTCAAACGTGATCGGCGCATCCTTTCGGGGGGGCGCAATGCGATCCAGGCATAGGCGCATGGCCGTAGTGTCACCGGCAAGGGCCATGTCGATCGCCTTCCTGGTCAGCTTGTCATGCTCGCCCTCCAGCAGCGTTTCGATTGCGCGCGTCGTCCTGTGTCGCGCGCCTTTCGGTTTGCCCCCGTGCTGATTGCCTGCCGCGAAACGGCCATCGGAATTTCGTCCGGTATTTTCCGGCTCGTCGCTCAAGAGGCACTCCTGACGAACGAACGCGCCCCCGCTTGGTACGAAAAGCGAACGATGCTACTGCGCTGCCTATGGCAGACATCGGAACGGTCATGTTCGGCAAGGCGCTGGTCCTCGCCGCCTGGGCTTGGGGCGTGGAGCGCTACCATGCTTTCAAGGCAAGGCGCCGCGCGGCTGGCGTGGTCCTGCAGTACGATGCGAAACGGAACATCCATTACGACCCGCTCCTGCGGCTGGAGAAACGGATCATCGTCGCGCTGTGGATCGTAGGCGTCCCGCTGGCCCTGTATGCCGTGCTGGCGATCGGGCTGTTCATTGCCCCGCACCTAATCGCAGCGCCACTGGGATAAGTCCACGCCCGAACATGCCGCCATACCGGCGGCGCGCAGCACTCAACCCCGTCTTGAACTGCTCGTCTAATGCGCGGGCCTCTCCAAGAGCGCGTAGAACATCGTCGGGTGCTGTGTTGAGGGTCAAGGCACCGATCTGCGCTGCCTTCCGCTCAGCCTTCTTGCCGAAACCCATTTTGGCCGCATCACCAAGACGTTGGCCGCCAAGGCGGCGCAGCACGGTGGTGACTGGCGCGCCTGTGACGGCGGTTTCGATTCCACCCTCCACGATGGGCCTCAAGAACCCCTCATCAGCGAACGCCCGATCGGCAGCCAACCTCTCGGGCGTCATCGAATTGCCGATAAGGTTGTTCGACGTATTCGCCATGCGCAGTTCAGCATCGCGCTGCGCCATTAGGCCGCGCGTAGCGTCATCCCCGTAGAGCGTCGTGAGGCGCTGCTCCATGGCTGGCGTGTTGATGGTCCGATAGGGGTTCGTGCTGTTGGACAGTTCGCTCGCACCCTGCGCCAGTCGATCGCGTGCACCGAGGCGCATCATGTCGAGGCGCTCGGGCGTTTGGCGGCCAACCTGAATTGCCAAAAGGTCAGGCTGCTCAGTTAGCGCCTGTCGCCCGAGGTGCAGCGCCTCACGCTCTCCCGCAGGGCCAGCATAGGCGGCGCGCGCCTGACCATAAGCGGGGTTGCTCCTGTCGATCTCGCGCAGAAGACCTTGGCGAACGTCGTTCTGACTACGCCCCATCTCATCGAGGTTCAGCTTGCCAGTGATCTGGTTGCGCTGTTCCTCCAGAATGTCATCCATGCCGCGCTTGGCGTAATCCAGCGACTGCGTGGTGTACGTCGGCACCGAAGCGCGCTGTCCTGGCGTCGGGGCCGCGTCGAGCGCCGCTTCGGCATCGCGCAAGCCCTGACGTGCTGCGGTGATGCGCTCCAGCCCCGCAGCATTGTCGTAGCCCGCCACACCACGCCCCGCACGATGGGCAGACTGCGCCTCGTCGAGCACGTTTCGCGCCATCAGATGGCGTGCGACCAGATCGTTCGGCACCGGGTTGAGCACGACGTTGCCGCTGGCGTCCTCAGCAAAGCCCAGCTCGGTAGGCGAGCGGCGCTCGTTGGCCGCGATGGTGCGCGAGCGACTGATCGCCTGCCGTCCGAACGGAGTGTTGAGCAGGCCTTCCAGTTCCGGGGAGGCGGGGACCGGCGTGGCATATGCCTGATCGTAGAGCGGGCCAGCCTGAGCGCGGGCACGTGCTGTGATGTCGTCGGCGCGCTGGGGCACGTTGTCGAGCGGGCCGAGATTGTCGGAGACAGCGGTTCGGAATCGGTCGATCTGCCCGAGGTTGCGCCGCGTCAGAGTGTCGCGCGCCTGACCTGCCACAGTAGGATTGCGGCGGATCGCGGCGCCGGTCAGAGATGCGATCTCCGGAGACACATCGGCAAGTGACATGGGCAAGCCCATGCTTTGCGCCTGGCTGAGCGCATCGGTCGCATCGTTCGGGAGCGCATTGAGGACTGCGCGCTGCCCTGCGTTCAATGGATCGCGACCGGCTACCGCAGCACCGAACCTGCCCAACCCGCGCCCGGCGAGCGAACCGCCCACGCCGAGAGCCACGGACGCGAGCGGGTCTTGCCCCTGTGCAGTGCCGTAGACGCCAGAATATACCGCGTCGGTGCCGAGGTCGCGAGCAAACTGCGCGCGACCGCCACCGCCAAGAAGGGAAGGGGCGGCACGGCCGATTGAAGCCCGACCCATCATCCCAAGGCCTCTGGTTCCAGCCACTGATCCAGCAATCTGGCCGGCCATCATGCCCAGGGTATTGCCCGTGGAAGCGTTGCCCAGGGCACGTACATCGTCGCCAGCAAGAGCCGAGACGGCCCCCATGCCGAGCGCGTCACCAAACCCGACGACACCGGCTCCGACTGGGTTGTTCACCACGTCATTGCGCAGACGGTTGAGGCCCGAAAGGGGAACGGTCTGAGCTGGAATGTTGCTGTTGATCTGGCCACCGCGCTGGAGCGCGTTCGCGGTCTGCGCGGCGTATTCGTCCAAGCCGGGGCCGGGGCGCGCGCCATATCGCGCATACAGGCCGGTGATGTAGCGGTTGAAGTCCGTCGCATTGATGTTGCGTCCGTTCTGCTGGATGTACGCATCCAACTCGGCCTGCATGCGGGGATCTATGGGCTGGGCCTGCGTAGTCGATCCTGCGGGCGCGGCACCGGGCGCCGTTGAGCCAGTTCCATAGGTCTGCTGCCAGACGGAGCCTGGGCCGTTGCCCCCGGGGCCGCCAGCGCCTCCACCCGAGCCATCACCGGGGCTGCCGAGCGGCAGCATCGTCGGGGCCTGTGGCCGGCGCTTCGATGGATCGATGTCGCCTTCAAGGTCGGTGCCTCCAGCGCCTTGGTAGGCGCGTTGGTACAGATCGATGACGCGCTGGATGTTACGCTGGTACTGCTCGTCGCTCTGGCCCGGTTCGAGGTTAGACAGGCTGCTTGCAAGCGCCTGGAAGTCGGCGTTGGAGAGCGGCGTCAGCGGGTTCTTGCCGCCGTTCTGCGCTGACATTTCCATGATGCGGGTGAGCGCGCCCGCATTCTTGAGGGTGTCGGTGTCCTGCGCGAGATCGTAGGCGGGCGAGCCCTTGAATGACCCCGCGATGCCCGAACCAAAGCCGGTGGTGAACCAGCCGTTTTTGGAGCGGTCGACAAGAGAGCGAGCCAGCTTGATCTTGTCCACCGCTTCCGCGCGCACGGATGCACGGTCCTCGTCGGTCTTAGGAGGCGGTGCCTTGGGATCTACGTATCCCTGCAAAGGTACTACAGAAGAGTGATCTGTTGCGGACTTCCAGCGATACCCTGCCGGGGCACCTTCGGTAAGCAGCTTCAGTTCTGCGGCTGTCGCATCTGCGTTGGTCTTGCGAACTACCGAGGGCAGCGTCGCCTCGGTCACGCGATTGTCGAGCGCGTTCCCCTGCGCCTGCGGGCCTTTGTATTGAAACGCCGGGTCCACCGGCGGCTGTGCGCTTTGACCAACCGGACCGAGGGTCGTGAAAGATCCATCGTCATTGCGACGGACGCGGTAGCCATTGATAATGCGTTCTTCGGCCATCACATTCCCCTCAAGCGGGCGATAATGTCTCGGCCATACTGCTGGGTTTTAGCACCCCACTTGCCGCGATCAGAACCGCCGAAATAGTACATTGCTGCCTGCGACACGTCGCCCTTGCCAGCGGCCCAAGCTTCATCGAGCGCGGCATTGGTGATGGCGTCCTGGTAAGAACGTGACGCCTGATCGGTCCCGCTCATCAGGTCAGGACGCCAAGGCAATCCGAGCCGACCTGCCAATACCTTCGCTGTAGCTGGCATCTGCTGCCCCAGACCGATGGCACCTGACCCTTGGGCATTGGCGATGCCATAACGACCGCCCGTTTCTTGGCCGACAATAGCTCTGCCAAATGCCGCGCGATCAGCGGTGAAAGCCGCCAGTGCCGTTTCCAGCACTGCCTCCTGCCTTGTCCCAGTCGTCCTGCGTGAAGGTGGGGAGCGCGCCGGTTGGTTGCTGGGCCGTATCGACGCGATAGAATTGGCCGTCTGCACCCTGCCGGTAGACGGGGCGCATCTCCTGGTAGGTGGCGCGATCCTCGGCTGACAAACCCTTGTACCAGTTGAAGTCGTTGATGGTGTCGTTGTTGACTGGCTTCGGATTATCCCGCTCCCACTGAGCCTGACGAACCCAATCCTCCCAATCGTTCTGGCGTTTCTGCTGCGCCATTCTTATGGCCCGCTGCTGTTGGAAAGCGTTATTGATCCGCGTCGCTGCGATCGGCTGGCCTGACAACGCGTCACCGAGTGCGCCAAGCGTCAAGGCGAGTCCGTCTTTCCAAGTGAACTTGCCGCCGTCGATCCAGCTTACTCGAGGCTGTTCGGTTTGGCCTAAAGCAGGAGTGCTGACGGTCGGAATTGGGCTCGGCGCGGAAGTATCGGTTCCCGACAGGGGCTTCCCGAGGCGTCCGAACATGCCAGCGCGCGCAGGCGGTGAGGAAGTCTGAGCGTCTCCGGGCATTGTGGCCACGGTCCCGTCGGCGTTCCAAGTGCCGCCACCATAGCCGCCGATCACCCCAGGCAAGCCGATTGAGCGCAGAAGGTTAGGCGAAAGCGCGTCCATGCTGTTTTGCATGCCCTGCATCACGCAACTCCTCCCATTAACGGCATTGCGTCAGCCAGTTCTCGCGCGAGTAGCGCGGCCCGAGGACTGGTGGCGGCGCTTAGGCCGAGCAGCATCTTTTCGGCTTCAGGCACCCCGGCGTCTGCCAACCGGGAAGCGATGGCAAGCATCTCGGCATCAGCGTTATCGGCCGACGCCGCTTGATTGGGGTGCTCGTGCGCGAAATCTGAGACACATCCGAGTGCGGCAAAGAGCAAACCCGCTTCGCCTTCACCCCCGATTGCCGCCGCGAGCCTGGCAAACGTCAGGCCCTCCATCAGGGCAAAGGGATCGTCGTTCGTCCTGAACAGCGTGATCCCGGACACCGCCAGTTGCCGCAGGGCATCAACATCGCCCCGCGCAGCACGCGGGAGAAGGGCGTAATCAGCCGACGCCTCGATTTCGTCGGGCCCGGTCAATGGAGGTTGACCTTCTCACGCACCATCGCGCGCAGGTATTCGGAAAGAGAGCAACCGGCGCTGCGGGCGCGCTCGCTAAGGGCGGCGACTACCGCCTCGTTGGCACGGAATGTGACGTGCACGTTCTGCATTTTCGGCTCCACTGTCATCTCGACGTTGAGTGTTCCGACTGTAACACAGAAGCCCTGAAACTCAAGGAATACTGCGGTTTTTGCGCATTTTGTTCCTTATATGTATCTCAGGGAACTGGCGTGAACATGCGGGAGCATCCGGGTAGTTCACTGCGGCCCGGGAACGTGCGACACGGCGCCGTGCCGTACGGTGATGGTGCCATTCTGACACGCGATCGGCATCAGCAAGGCCATCTGACCGGCCATGTCAGAACAGCCGCCGGAGCACATCAGATCCGAGAAAGCTGTCATGTCAGAATGGTGATTTTGACAGGGTGAAAAAGTTGGGCGCAATACTGCAAACGTGGGGGTCCCACTTTTGCGATGCCTGCGGAGGGCGACTTCCACCTTGGTCCCGATCTGCGCGAAATTCAGCGCAGCGCGTCAACCTTCGCGCCTCTCATTTCGGCAGGGCCCGGGGTGGACTAAGTAGGCCGTGTTTGGCGCGAGTACGCACCAGGTCCTCCAATGGCCTGACGGCCATCTCCGGAAGGCGTGAGATTGATGGATGCGATGCTAACTTAGTTTTCAGCGAGGGTACTACCGATTGAACAGTGCCGCCTATTGTGTTCGGCTATGCGCTCCGGCAGATCAGAGACGCGATGAACCACCTTCTCGCGATATTGCGGCAATGCTTGCCTCACTAATTCGCTGAACCGTCGGTCCCCACGCCACAAATCGACGTATGGCAGATAGAGCGCGTGCACGAGATCGCCGCCGACGCTTCGCTCAATCTTGGCCGGCGGGCCAGCAAACCCCAGAATTTGCTCGAGATAGGCTTTTACGAGGCCGCCGAAAGTCGCACAGGCAGGGATACTCAGCGCCAGTTCCTCGTCGTCTTCAAACCGCGAGACAAGACTTGGTTCGAAGCCAAACTCTTGCCCTTCATCGGCGGCAAGGCGCAGAATATGACTTCCCATCTTTACGGTATCATTAAGCAGTGAGCGAATTAGATCCAAGCTAACGCCTGCTTCCATCAGGGGCAGGAGTTTATCGCGGAATGTCAGAAGTGATTTTTCTAGATCGCGGCCCAAGCCTGAAATCCAATGAGGCAGGGATCGATCGTTCTCCAATTTCTCAAAGTAGATTTGGACGAACATTGTCGGCTCGGCAACGGATTCAAATATCGTCGTCGCGGCTTGATCTGCGCTGATTTCCTTCCGTAGGAGTTTTGCGATGGCGTCACCTACCACTTGCGCTGGTATGCCGTATTGATCTTCGATGTCGGGTGCCGCTTCGCGCGCAGCACGAGCATAATCCAGCTTCTTCATCTGGCTGGCGACACGGCGCCTTGTAGCTCGGTCTGCCCCAGATCGTGAAATTTGCTCACGCACTTCACGGTCAAACCTCCCTCGCACATCGTCGAGAGTGCCTCGGATATTCGGATACCAGTAACGATCACAGGAAATCACGCTTCCATCAGGACGTCTGGGCAGCAGGCCTCGTGAAAATGCAGCATGTGCGATTTCAAATCCGACGAGCCGCGAAGGATATGCCAATGCCCATGCACCGCATAGCCGCTCTACAGCTTCGGCTTTTTTCATAGTCGTTTCGCGAAAGCTGGCATCGTACTGCAGCAATTCACCGATCAGTGGCATTGACGCTGCGAACACAGCGTCGCCGTTTGCTCGGATCGCCTCTAGATTGACAAAGCACTTTTCGGTTGCGGCGTCAGATCGACCACGAAGGACGTCTCCGAACCGGGAGAAATCTTGCGTATCGAGGTACACAACCGGCGGACTCGCTACTGCCACTTTTACGCCATTCCCAGCCCAGCCTTGAGCAGCCTGCGTATCGCCTCTGGGCGGGAAGGCTTGGGGTCAGGCTGTTCGCCGATCCACTTATCCAGCGGTTGGAGCACGTCAGGAAGAAGGCGAACCCCAATTAGTGTGCCTTTCCCAGTAGGCTTTGGGCCACGTTTCTTTGTTATCACGGTTTCTTGATCTGACATAGAAACTCTGTTATCAGAATATCGAGCCGAGCGGAAGTTGGCGCTTCCAGCCCGGCTCTTACCAACAACCGATCCTGTGGAGATCGTTATGGCTAAAGCCCGAGTACCGGCGGATTCCGCCGATAGCAACGTCGTGCCTTTCCGGCAGCGGACTGTAATTCCGGCCTACGCGGCTGGCGTCGCACCTTTCGACCCTTTCAATCCCGCCCATGTCGAAGCATGGAACGCTCTCTTCCAATTAGGCTGGAGTGAGGCGAAGTTCCGAGACAAGGAACGCCGTGAACGCGCCGACCACATCGGAATGGAGGTGGTGCGATGAACCGCCGCAAGCTGCTTATCGCCGCGATGTCGGCGCCTATAGCGCCAGCCTTCCTTCCTTCAAGCGCACGAGCCCATGATGGCGATGCCCAAATTCTTGCGGCATGGTCCGATCGAAGTTCGGCATATGATCGCTACCACAGCCTCGATCGGATGGTCGCTGAAGGCCCCCAAGGCGATGCCATATGGGCCGAAATCGACCACGCCGAGCAGACCATCTGCGATGCTGTTGCGATGACTCCTGAAGGAGCGGAAATCCAGCTATGGGTTGCATTCCACCACACGGTGGGCGGGACCGTCGCCGACGATGATGCCATCCGGCGTCGAGATCTCAATCACTTCCAGGCGCAGTCCGAAGATCTGGATTGGAACGAGCGGATGGCTGTCGCCGCGCTCACTTCGATCCGCAATCTCAGCGCTTTGCCCGGGGAGGTGGTGTAATGGCAACGCCCCCTGAAAACACAGGCTTCAGCTACCCGCTGCACGCAATGGCAATGATCGAGAAATGGTCGGCGCGGATTGCGAACCGGCCTCACGAGCGAGCGAAAGACGGTGGCATCATCTTGAATGCCGCTCAGTGCGAATGGGAATGCGCCAAATGCTACATGGAATGCGCCATTGCCCCTGGACGGCTTGAGTGGTGGGAGCAAGAGCTAGCGCGCTCATGCGGCTCAAGCGCAATGGGGAGGGCGTGAAATGGCAACACAACTCGCATTCGACGCTGCCGTCTGGGTGGCCCGCTTCAAGGAAGCTGGCGGCGCCTACGTGCTTGCCGACGATCACCTCCACCTCTGGCCGTCCCCCGGCACGCGCAGTCACGCCGAACGCGCGGAAACGTTCGCCATGGTCGTCGGCCTCTCGAATGCCGATCGTCAGCAACTCGCTGAGCACCTCAACTCGACCAAGATGGTGGAGAGCTGACCAATGGCTTCTTCTTCATCAGACACTCCAGCCCTAGCGTGGACAACTGCGCTCGACCGATACCACGAAGCCTGCGCCGCGGAGAGAGCATATGATCAGCTTGTCTGGTCGCCTGCTTCTGAAATGGCGGCACTCGAAGGCGAAGGCACTCCATCTGACGTCGACACGGAAATGGAACGGCTTCAGGACGCTCGTTGCGATGCCGAAGACGCGATGGTCGAAGTACCCGCACCAGATGTTGGTGCGGTCATTACGAAGATCGAAGCTTACCGGCGGCGCTGGGATGGTTTCGAGTGGTCAGATGACCAGTGGGGGCCGATCCTTGCGGATCTGCATCGGCTCGCGGGGGAGGGCTGACCATGGCTCTCCTGACCATCACCACGGCGGGTCTACGCCCGCTGCCGCTGGGCTTGCTGTCTCAGTCGATCCCGCTGCTTTCGCGAGGTGAACTGGAGGACGTGATCGAGCGGCTGATCGACGAACTGGACCACCGGGACGGCGACCACGATCTGGAGCCCGAGGAGGATGCCTGTCTTGCCGGCGACGATGGCTGTGCTCCCGTGTATCGCAACGGGCGGCTGTACTGGGGCGGCGATCAGGAGGAGGGGCTGTGAGTTTCCCTGCTTCCTCCATCAGCGACCTGTCTCAATTTCCAAGGATCAGATTCATGAACGTGAAGTCCAATCAGCGCCGCTCCTCGGGCGATGCGACAACCAAAGCCGTTCGCGACTTCATTCGAGCCGGGGGGCGTATCCTCATCACGCCTGACGGCGAACTTACCGAGGGCGGTGGGCTACCTCGCGGCTTTACGCATGGATCTGGCGCTGAAGCAGACGAATACCTCCGCGCCGGGCGGGCTTACCTTGTCGCCCGGGCAACGCGCGGGGGCGACGCACGGATAATGCGGGCAGTTCGACGGCTAGGGCAGCGCACCGAAAACGGATGGCTGGCCTTGGGCACATCGGGGGCCAGTACCCGAAAGCGAGGCCTCCACTGATCGAAACGCAGCATCTGCTGCCGATGGCGCCCTGGTCCCTACCGGATCAGGGCGTTTCGGCGCGTGTCCCGCAGGTTCACGACTTCGCGGCCAGCCTCGCCATGTCCAACGAGCAGGCCGACGCAGGCTGGTGGGTTGAGCTGTACCGTAAAGCGTTCCCCACCATGATCTCCGCCGTCTCGGTGCGGGATGACGGGTGGGCGCAACGCGGTGGCATCGATCGCGTCATCACCCTTGCCTGTGGTCGGACCTACACCATCGACGAGAAGGTGAGGGCGGCTGACTGGCCCGACATCCTGTTGGAGCAGTGGAGCGACGAGGAGCGGCGCAAGCCGGGCTGGGTGCAGAAGCCGCTGGCTTGCGACTTCATCGCCTACGCCTTCGCGCCATCGCGGCGGTGCTATCTGCTCCCGGTCGTGCTTCTCCAGCGCGCCTGGCGTCACAATGGGCGTCAGTGGATTGAGCGGTTCGGGCAGCGGAGGGCGCGGAACGTCGGGTATGTGAGCACAAGCGTGCCGGTGCCGTTACCTGAGATGGCGCAGGCGCTGCTTCAGGCGATGTTGGTGGAGTGACTCCGTAAGCGGGAGCAGCGAGCATCAGTGCGATCGGTGCACTTTCCCGTGCAACTGAGCATTCTTCACAATGTCGTTGAACAACGGCCGCATGTCATCAAGGCGGTAGAGCCTGATCTTTGAGTCTGCGAACCGTTCAGCAACGGCATTGTAGAAGCCAGCCGATTGCTGAGCAAAGTCACCAACAACGATCAATTGCTTTTTCACCGGCGCATTTTTGAAATGCTTCCAGATCAAGCCGCCTTCAATCTCGCGTTTGCCAGCCTCCCGCAAGCCGTTTGCCATACCTGCAGGCAGCCGCATCCCGTCAATCAGATTGTAAACACCGTTCTGGTATCCGTACGGCACATTCACGGTCATGCCATACTCGGGAAGCTCAATGTCGTCGGGCCTATCAAGAAACTGCTCGACCTTGTTGGCCACGAAGGCCTCACGAAGCTTACGGCGGATACGGGGCTCGTTAGACGCACGTTCCTCATCTCCGACAAGCTCGTCAAACAGACGCTCAAAGTCCGCCTTTGGATCCGAGACCATCACTGCCTGCAACGGTGAAAGGCGAACGTCATTGGCCCGCTTTCTCGCAAATTCTGCAAGAGAAGCACCGTCGGGGGCGCGCTTAAGCTCCGCGACAACGCGATGCTGGAATGACTCTTTGATGGCTTCGAAATAGCTTTTGGGCTGTTTTCCAAAAACGCGATCAACCCGCGTTTGGCCGCGAGCAAGCCGAACACCGAAAAAGGAAATCTCCGGAACGATCAGCAAAAGGCCGATGTTCAGATACTCCTGCCGTTCCGGGACAGGGCAGAACTGGATCAGGGCGTATTTCCCTTGATAGCGCTCCATGCTCTTGCTCCTAAATTCCCATCTGACCCTGCGAGACTAAGCCCGCAAGAAGATACTCTTCAATTCGTTCCGCTCGAGCAATGATTTGCTCGGACCACCGGGCCCGGGCGTCGGACGACGGCCCCCAAGCGAGCGGGACGCTGCCCACTATCGTTTCCACCCGTGCAGCGTCAATCTCGCTGATTGTCCGTGCGGCTTCCCGCAGGCTGGCTTCGTTGAGATGTCCCGAAAACTCCGGGAACGCCCCATATACACGGCGATCGTCAACAAATTGGTCATCTTGGAACGCGTCTTCAATGTCCTCTTCGACGAAGCAGTGCGTGTGGTCGATTGCCAGCAATTCGAACCGGCTCCCGGCCGGGGCAAAGAAGAGGTTGTCTCGGTTCGGTGTGGGATCGAGATAATCAGGCGGGGGACATCGATCCAAGTTTCGTATCCAGGTGTCGAAAGCGACGAGCAGCGCCACGTGATGCGGGTTTGAAAGTTTTCGGACGAAGACACCTTCGGCGTCGCCAGGGCTCCCGCGAACCGATTTCGAGAGGAAGGCTGGGCCATAATCCAGCAAGCCGCCTTTTGCTGTACGCACTTCGATTGCTGTCAGTTCGACGATTGCGAAAGCAGGCACTCTGAGGCCTACCGCGTCCGCCAGTTCTGAGCCGACCAGTTCTAAGGCCAGCGAGCCATTTCCGGCCGGGTTGCCCATGCCTTTGAGATACGCCTGGCCTTGGTCCGTCATCACATTGACCACGCAGGTGCTGCTAAGGATCGGGTGGATTACGCGAATGACTTCAGTAGGCTGCCAATCACGTCCACAAGCAAGCATGCGTAGATCCCCTAGACGGGAT
>Ga0308159_1004574_pt1 | contig 12527 bp, 9 predicted proteins | sample PhyCR1_FD_201040 | JGI IMG/M metagenome (GOLD analysis project Ga0308159, IMG submission 201040) | Phyllosphere microbial communities from UC Gill Tract Community Farm, Albany, California, United States - DLSLC.R1 | ecosystem: Host-associated > Plants > Phyllosphere > Unclassified | place: USA...
AGCAGGCGATGGAGAGCAGTCTCAAGTCGACCGTGACGGGGCTGTTCGACGCGGTCTTCAGGTCGGGGGCTGGCAATGCTGGCGGAGGCTTGTCTTTGCCCAAGTCGTTGGGCGACGCGTGGAGCGCTTACTCGACGAATACGAATAAGGGCCTTTCTACAGGCGGCGCTAGTGTTCTCGATAAGTGGGTGAGTGGCACAAAAAATGACGCTGAAAACAGTTCGAACTCGGATTTGCAACTGCCGAACATTGTGGGGTCGCTGCTTAAGAACCAGCTAGGGGCCCAGACCTATCCGATGTATACGTCTGGCGGCCCAGCGCTTCTAGAGAGGGCTGCTTCGGCGAGCTGGACGACGGGGTCTGCTTCTCAACCGCTGACTACCGGTGTCGGCACAGATCCAATCTTCAAGGCTGGTGGTAACACCATCTCTGCGGGGTCATTAACAAACGCCCCGGGGTATGTCACGCCAAGCTGGTTCTCAGGTGCCCCCGCGACGAGCACGTGGAGCTTAGGTGGCGGCGGTACCGCCGCCGGGGCGGGCGCCGCAGGCGTGGCTGGCGTGCTTGGCGGTCTGGTCGGAGGGGCCATTTTCGGCAACAAGGGCTATTCGTCGATGGGCGGAAGCATGGGCGCCAGTTTGGGGATGACGATGGCGACTTCATCCGCATTCGGCGCAAGCACGCTCGGCGGTCAGCTGGGCATGGCTGCCGGTCCTATTGGCGCGATTGCCGGCATGGCAATAGGTGCGGCGCTTGGCTCGATGATGGGGCCTAGCAAAAAGCCTGGTGTCGGCCGATACGGTCGCAGCGATATCACCGAGTCAGGCACAGTCTACGCACCGAACGAAGCCTATTTCTACGGAGATCGCCGGGGGTACATGGGCTTCTCTTCGGGCTACGGCGACAGCTTGAATGTCGTCGGTGGCGGCATCTCTGCGCTCGCCAAACAGTACGGAGGCAATGCCGCTGGTCTGACGCTCGGTCTGCAGACCGCTTATTCGCCAGACGGCAAGGGAGCCGATGCCGGCACGACCCTGTCCCGCAACGGCCAGGCGCTTTTCGCCAGCGTGTGGACAGGCGCCAACGCCGACATGGAAAAGCAAGCAGAACTGGCTTTGCAGCGACTGCTGCTGGCAGGCCTGCAACAATCCAATCTCGCCCCCGAATTTGCGAAGGTCCTCGACGGCGTCAACTTGTCGTCGGCGACCAAAGAGCAGATCGAGGCGTTGCAGGGGGCACTGGAAAAGGTTCGTGAGGTCAACACCGCGTTCGACGGAATGAGCAACACCTTCCCGGCGCTGGCCAAGTTGGCATGGGCCGCGCGCGAAGGGCTGGTGGCCGCATCAGGAGGCCTGGATCAGCTGACCGCGAACCTGTCCACCTACTACCAGGGGTATTACACCGAAACCGAGCGGATGAACGACCAGCAAAAGCAGATGACGCAAACCGTCGCTGCACTTGGCCTGGTCTTGCCTGACACCAAGGAGGAATTCCGCGCACTTGTCGAGTCGCTGGATCTGACGACCAGTTCAGGTCAGCAGGCATATGCCACTTTGATCGGTATGTCGGGATCTTTCGCGCAGTGGGTCGACGCTGCCAACAACGCAGCGCAAGACGTGATCGATGCTGCCAATGCCGCAGCATCGAAGCAAGCTGCCATTGTGACCAACGCCTTCGAGCAACAGCTGAAGGCCGTTCAGGGCGCAACGCAGCGAGCATCGTCGGCGCTGTCGTCCCGCAATGCTGCCGGGTCCACGCTGGACAGCATCGACAAAGCCCTGGGCAAGCCCGCCAGTTTCGCAGCCGCGCGTGAGCAACAGCTTTGGGCGGCGATGCAGACTGCATCGCTCGAACAGCAGGTATCGCTTGCTGGTGAACTGAGCACCTTGGTGCTTGAGCGTTACCAAGTCGAGCGCACCAACCTCGAGGAGCTTGTAAGGCTGGGCAAAGGGCTGCGCGAATATGTGCAGGGCTTGAAGGTATCGGAACTGTCGCCGCTGACGCTTGGCGAAAAGCTTGCCGAAGCTGCTTCCCAATACCAAAGCACCTTGGGCAAAGCGCAGGGCGGTGACGTCACGGCCTTGGCCGCGCTGCAGGGCATGGCGCAAACCTATCTTCAACTGCAACGCGAGTACAGCGCCTCCGGTAGCGATTACACCTCGGTGTTCGACAGCGTGACCGGTGCGCTTACTGGTCTAGGTGCATCCACGCAAACCAACGCCGAGCAGCAGCTGTCGGTGGGCGGCGAATCCCTGGCTCAGCTGAAAGAGCTTCGAGGTGTCGCAGCCAACGCCTATTCGATGTTGGATCGCCAGTATCAACACGCGGTCACAGCCGCACAGGCCGAGATGGCTGGTCTGGAAGCACTCGCACTGAAAACAGGTCGGCTTGATGAAGTTGCGTCGCTGCTCTCAGGCCTGCCCGTGGAGCTTGCTACCGCCTTGCAGCCCCTGCTCGCTACCTCCAACGCGGTTGGTGGCTGGTATCAGGACACGCTTGGTCGGACTGCCGATGCGGGTGGTCTGAAGTTCTGGTCGGACGCCTCGAAGAACATGGGTGCCGAAGGCGCCAAGTCCAGTTTCAACCAGGTCGCACAAAACGAACTGTGGCTGAATTCGGTTTACCAGTCCGTATTTGGTCGAACTGCTGACGCCGGCGGACGTGACTTCTGGTTGGCTGCCCTGGGCAACGGCATGAGTCAGGCGGAGATCGAGGCACAGATTCGTCAGGCCAAGGTCAATGGCTCGCATGCACACGGCCTTGGTTATGTGCCCTTTGACGGTTATGTCGCAGAGCTTCATCAAGGCGAACGCGTGTTGACCGCAGCCGAAAGCCAAGTGTATTCGGCAACGCCAAGAAGCAACTCAGATAGCGAAAACAACGCCGCACTAGTGGCCGAGGTACGCGCTCTGCGCGGGGACGTCGTGCGCTTGCAATCCGCCCTGGTGAAGGCCACGGGCGATGGCGCCAACGCCGTCGCATCGACGGTCGCAGCCGGCGCGGAACACGTGGCGGGCAGTGTCGGCCAAGCGGTCAGCCGAGGCGCTTATGCCGCGTCGGAACGAAAGGTGGAATTGGTATGACGGACACAGAGTTTCTTGCCTGGCTCGACGAGCCTTCAGCAATCCGCGTGGTCCTGGCCGAGGTTGGCGTCTTGAGCAAGGGCGCGGAAACCACGCGCTTGCTGGCTGATCGTCATTACACGACCTCGACCACGGACACGCCGGCCAACGTGGCCTATCTCGGCATCATCCGCGGCGGAATCTCGTTCGACGAGTCTCTGCCGCTGGATGGCCAGCCGTCCTTGTCGACCGGCAATATCGAAATCGACAACGCCAGCGGCGTACGTGACGACTGGCTTGCCGATGTCTGGCACAACCGGTCGATCGAGGTCTTCATTGGCGACGTGCGCTGGCCGCGCAGCGATTTCAGACGGATCTTCGCCGGCACAGTTGCCGACATCGGCAGCCGGGATGCCGGCGTGCTGAACCTGTCCTTGCGCGACAAGCTGCAGCGTTTGAACACGCCGGTCAGCGAAGCCGTTGTCGGTGGAACGGGCACCAACAAGGAGGCGTTGCAACCGCTGGTGTTCGGCGAGTGCTTCAACGTCAGCCCCGTCCTGGTCGGGACGAATCATGAATACCTGGTTCATGGCGGTCCGACGGAACGGGTGATCGAGGTGCGTGACAACGGCGTACCGGTGGCGCACACGGACAAGCTGTCGACCGGCCGGTTCAACCTCACCAAATCTCCTGCGGGCCAGATCACTGCCAGCGTTCAAGGAGACAACGCAGACGGGTATCGCAATACTGTGGCGGGCATCGTGCGTCGGCTTGCAACGGCCTATGGCACGGTCGAAGACAGGTTCACTGCAGACGATCTGGACGCAGCGAATTTGAATACCTTCGACACCTTGCATCCGCAGCCCGTCGGTCTGTACTTACCGGACCGCGCCAATGTGCTGGCTTGTTGCCAACAGCTGGCCAGCAGTGTGGGCGCGCAAGTGGCAATGTCCCGCAACGGACGTTTGCGCTTGCTGAAACTGTCGCTGCCGGCATCGGGTGCAGGCCGTGTGATCACCGCCGCCGACATGGTGGCGGGAAGTTTCAAGCCGGCCAGCCGGACTACGGTCATTGCCGGCGTTCGCTTGGGCTATGCACGCAACTGGACCTTGCAGCAGTCGCTGCAGACGGGCATTCCCGGAGCGCATCGAACCTTGTACGAACAAGAGTATCTGGAGCGAACCGCCAACGAAGCTGCCGTCGCCGCCACGTATCGCCTGCACGGCGAACCGACGCGTATCGACACCTTGTTGCTCACGGAGGCTGACGCCCAGGCTGAGGCCACACGTGAGCTTGCGCTGTGGTCGACGCCGCGCAGTGTTTACACGTTCACTGGCTTTGCTTCGCTGCTGCTGCTTGAGCTTGGGCAGGCTCTGACGATTGTGCATTCGCGCTACGGCATGGGCGCTGGTGTGAGGGGGCAGGTTATTGGCTTGAGTACTGATTGGTCGACGCGACGCGTCGGTGTGGAGGTGTTGGTATGAGCGAGATTCTGAATGCTCGCGACATGATTCTGCAGGCGGCGACATTGCGCACCGAGCCTGTCATGTTGCCACCTACTGTCGTCGTGCCACCTGGCCAGATCGGTGCTGGTTCGTTGCCTGAAGCTGTCACTGGCGCTGGCGGCAATACCTTGGTTCACGAGGGGAATTTTCAAGCGCAGACCGTCATCGCCAAGCAGATTGACAGCAGGGGCCTGACGATCAAAGACGACGCGGGGGTAGTGCTGTTTTCGGCCGGCGTGAATCTGTCGTCATCGCGTGTTGACGGGCTTGGTGCGCTGGCCTCCAAGAACGTGGTGGACCTTGCCACACAGGCTGTTGGCTTCCTGGACGGCCCAACGCGCGTGACCAACATGGGCCCGCTGGCTTACGCGACTGTCGTCGCAGCCGAAAGGATCGTTGGCGGTGCGTTCACCGGCCAAACGTTTACCGGGGGTACTTTCACCGGCACAACTTTCAGCGGTATCACGGTGCGTTCGTCCGACCTTCTCGAGGCGTTCGACATGACGGCGAGTGGAACTTCAACCATAACCAACCTGATTGTCAAGAAAGACATTTTTTCGCCGAACGCTGTCATCAACACGAGGGACCTCACGGCAAGTAACAACGTCACGGCAAACAACGACGTCAGAACAGTCAATTTGTACGTCTCCGGGGCTACTTCGTTCGCAAACGTCTACGCCAACAACGATGTCAGCGCCGCTCACCTCTACAGCCGAAACAGCCTCACCGTCGCGGGCTACTCGAGCCTGCAAAGTGTCGGTGCAACAGATATCTCATGCCGATCATTGAACACCAACGGCGGCAACATCAGTGGCGGCTCCATCACGGCGTCGTGGGATCTGAAGTGCGAAAACCTCTACGCCTTTTCCTCCGTCAGCGGGGCTGGCTTCAACAACTTTCTTCGCAAGGGTAGCCACAGGGCCATCTTTGACGATGGCGGCGGCGACCGCGCCGTCACCATTACCTTCAACTAGGACAAATCCATGCAACGCAACGTCATGCTTTCCGGTATCAACATCAACATTCCTAACTCGCTCCAGGGCGCGCAGGCTTTTCCGATCATGATGACGTCGATCCAGGTCATCACGGACGACGCAGGCCAGCAACTCGGTCATCCGATGCAGCAACAACAACCGATCATTGCGTCCGATCTCACGCCTGAGGTGCTGGCCGTACTCAATGCGCAACTGTCCTACATCGGATTCGCACTCACGCCGGTTGTCGCTGAGCAGGGGGCAGCCGATGCCTAACCTGCGCTTGATACACGACAACGCGGCCGACCGGGCCACTGTCGTGGCGAGCAACACAGCAGGGCCGCTCATCGCGGCCCTTATGCAATCAGACATCAAGGGCGCTGCACATCGGTCTACTGGTACCACCGTCACCTATACGTTGACTTGGCCCAGCGTGGAGAGCATCGGCGCCATCGCGCTGCCTGCGACCAATCTGTCGCCGATGGCGACTATTCGAGTACTCGCCTACGACGCACAGGCAGGCGGCAGCATTCTGGCCGATAGCGGCACCGTCCACGCGTGTCCCGGCGCACTGCTGGACTTGTGGGACTGGACCCAGCCGCTCAACGCAAACGCTTTCGCATATGGAGGCGCAAGCAAGACAGCAGTTTGGTTCGAACACGTCGCCACCCGCCGTGTCGAAATTGAGTTGTCTGATCCCGAGAACCCCGGCGGTTATATCGACTGCGCGCGCATCGTGGCCGGCGCTTATTGGGAGCCGGAGCACAACGCCTCATACGGCCTGGCCGTGAACATCGCCGACATGAGCACGTCCACCCGGGCTGACTCTGGTGACCTTCGTGCCGATCGTGGTCCGCAGTACGACGAAATGGAGCTGGATCTGGAATGGCTTGATGCGCAGGACCGCGCGCGGGTCATGCAGATCATGCGAGGAACAAGTGGCGGCCGCAAGGTTTTCGTCAGCGTCTTTCCGGGCAATGTCGACGCGCTGCTTGAACAAGATCACATGATCTATGGAGGCCTGGCGGCCAGCGGCGTTATTGCTGCGCGCACGCTCGCCTATTCCAAGAAAATTTCGATTCAGGGGTGGTAGATGGGACGCTTTTATACCGGTATGAAAGGCCCGGATGCTGTCAGGAAGCTCAATGAGTTAGACGCATCGGTGCTGAGCGCAGTTGATGGCGCTGCCGAGGTGATCAGCCAAGCCGAAGCCGCGCGCGATGAAACGTTCATCGCGCGCGATCAAGCTGAGGGATACAGTGCAGTTGCAGTAGCCGCTGGACTGACGGCGACTGAGAAAGCGACTGAGGTGGGGGAAGTACGTCAGCAGGTTGCCGATAATGTCGCGACCGTGGAGACTGCCCGCATTGCCGCCCTAGCGGCTGCCGATGCAACAGCACAGGACCGTGCTGCTGTCTCGCAAATAGTCGCGGACGGTACGACCTCTATTGGCGAACAGGTGTCCGATGGGATCGAGTCGATCGGCACCGCCTCTGCTGACGCGCTTGTATCGCTCAACGCGGCATCAGGCGCTGCGCTTACGTCGATTGCTACTGAGGTTGGCAAGGCCACGGCCGCCGCGTCCGCTTCTGATGCCTTCCGAGAGCAGGCCGAGGCACGCGCTGGCGAAGCAACCACAGCTGCAGAGACTGCAACCGCGAAGGCCGCGCAGACCGCGGCTGACCGTCTGGCCACGGCTGGCGACCTCCAAGCCACCATCGCAGCCCGCGAAAGCGCCGTCACTGCAGCCGGCACCGCGACAGACAAAGCAGCATTGACCGCCGCGGATGCACTGGCGACAGCCGCCGATCGTCAGGCGACGGAAACCGCACGCGGCGAAGCAGTCACTGCCGCCGGCACAGCGACATCGAAGGCGCTGCTTACCGAATCGGACGCACAGGCAACGGCAGCCGACCGCGCAACCGTGCTCACGGCGCGTGGCGAGGCCGTCCAGGGCGCCGTCGATGCGCTCGCTGCAGCAGATGCAGTCGAGGGCCATGTCGAGGCAGCAGCAGCGATCCTGGCTCTGGTCGAGGAACACGGGAATGGATGGACGCCGGCAATCGCGAACGTCATCGACGGCGATCGCCGTGTCCAGCGCATCGTCTCGTGGTCTGGTGGTGTTGGCACGATGCCCGCTGTCGGCTATGTCGGGGCCACGGGCATCGTTGCGACGCCAACAGAAGCCACTGACCTGCGAGGCGGCCGCGGTGCAGACGGGGACGGCACTGGAACCGCCAACAGCGTAAATGGCGTGATGGCCGTCGAGGGCGACATCGCGTTGGGCATTACCAACATACCTGGCCTGCAGCTGGCGCTTGCCGCCGCCGGCCAGGTGAAAACTGTTGCGGGCGTTAGCCCGGACAATGCTGGCGATGTCCCGCTCAATGCTGTGGCGGTTGGCGCTGATCCTACCGGTACCGCCGTCACTGCCATCGCGGTGCTGCGTGAGGCGCTTGCTCCGCTGGCCTACACCGGAGCGATGGACGACATGCCCGGGCTGAACGCCGCACTTGCGGCCGCCGCTGCCGGCTACGAGACGGCTTCCGCCGAGACGCCCGCGAGCCCGAAAGCCGGCGACCAGTGGCTCAATACCACGACGGGTGTCAGCTATACCTACACCGTCGGGGCCGGGGCCAGCGGCTGGGTCGAGCGCATTCCGGGCGTGGTGGTTGGGGGGAAGGGCGGCGGGCGTATGGACGCGGTGGGCATCACCGCTGTTGGCGATAGCATCACCGCTTACGGATACAGCGAAAAGGGCGACTGGCTCACCCGGCTTTGCTTCTTCTCCCACCAGCTCTACCGCCGCCGTGAGACCTTTGCCATCGGCGGCAAGACGGCCCAGCAGATCGAGGCAGACTTGATCCCCCTTGTCCTCGCGATGGACCCGCCGCCGAGGTCGTGCGTGATCGCGGCAGGCAGCAATAACTACTTCGACGACGCTACAGTGGACGCCGGCTTCCAGGCAGTCGAGCGTATGTGCGCGACCCTGGTCGGTGCCGGCATCCTGCCGATTCTATGGACGGTGCCCCCGCGTGGCGACATCCCTGGTAGCCTGCCGCGAATCTGTCGCTGGAACGCCCACCTCCACGGGCTGCGCACGTGCCGCGGCTTTCCCCTGCTCGACGCGTTCTCGGCCTTGGTGGACCCGGCCACCGGGGCTATCCCCGCGGCGCTCACCACCGATGGCACGCACCCGACGAACAAGGGCGCGGCGACGATCGCCAAATACGCGCTCGCCGACAAGCTGTTCGTCGGCGTTCCCCAGGATGGCGCACCGCTCATCACCGCGACGGATCTGGACTCGTCGAACCTGATGACGCGTGGCTGCTTCACCGGGGACAGCGGTACGCCCGGCGTGGCGCAGGGCCTGTACTCGTGGAACAACCACGGCGGCAGCTTGGTGGCCGGCGCGCCGAAAGGCCGGTGGCAGCGCATCACCCGACCAGCAGGCGCGGCCCCGAACGACGGCAACATCGGCATCCCGGACTTCCCCGTCACCCCTGGCCACGCCTACGACTTTGTGGGCTGCATCGAGTCGGCCTTCGACGACTCGCAGGGCGGCACCTTCAACGGCCTGATGGCTCTTGTGTGGAGCGCCGCCGACGACACCCAGGTGAAGTTCGAGTGGCTGGTGGGCACGCCTGGCCTGGCCGCCGAGTCCGGGACGTTCTACGTACAAACGGTCGCCCCGGCCGGCGCGGCCAAGTGCCTTCCGATCTTTCAGCAGTCGAGCACGGCCACCGCACCCAATGTCGACGCATGGTTCCAGGTCAACGGCCTGACCGCGCGCGACGTCATCTGATAGGAAAAAAGAATGGCACTCAGCTTCCCCGCAAGCCCCGCAGTGGGCCAAGAGTACGAGTTCAACGGTAAGCGGTGGCGCTTCAACGGCGCGGCCTGGGACGCCGCGCCGCAGGCAACGCCGGACGCGACAATCGGCGACGTCCAGGGCCTGAGCGAGGCGCTGGCGTTGCTCGCTCCCAAGGATTATGTCGATGGTAAGGCTGGCCCCATTGGCTCGCTCACGACTGTCCATAAAGACAACCTCGTGGCGGCCATCAACGAGGTGAACGCGAAGCCCTCTGGTGGCGCGGGACGCACCCTCTTGCCGACAAATTTCGCCTTCAACGAACTGAAGGCCAATGGCACTTTCTGCGGGACGTCGAACAGCGCGGACGGGCCAGAGAGCGGGTCCGGTGCGCCCTTCTATCTTGTCGATGTGGTCGTCTATCCGACAGGGACTGCGAACGGCGACCTTATCATGCACATCGTGCGCACCAACAATGGCGGGCACTACACTCGGTACGGCTTCATCGGCCTGAACGCATGGGATGCGTGGAACTCGGCCAATATCGGGACTTCCGCCTCGGGGCAGTTAATGGCGACGGTCACAGACTTCAATGCCCTGACTGCGGTCGGTCTCTATCGCTTCACGAACGCGAGCATTGCCAACCCGCCCTCGGCTGACAGCACGTTCCTCGCGCGCGTTAGCAAGTACGCTAACGCAGCAATCGTGCTTCAAGAGGTATGGGTGCCCGGTACCGCTTACGCATGGATCCGCACGCGCAGCTCCGGCATCTGGTCGGCGTGGAAATCCAACGGCGTCAGCCCGTATAAGGCCGTCTCCAACTACACCGTCACCTCGGCCGACGAAGGCTCGATGCTTCGCCTATTCTCCGGTGCGATCACGATGCCGGCTGTCGCCTCGGTGAGCACGGGCTTCACCGTTAGATTCGTGTCAGTAGGGTCCACGGCTGTCACCATAAATGCCGCAACCGGACAAACTATTAATGGATATTCGTCTATCCGCGTATATCCGGGTGAGTCGGTTGAGCTGATCTGCACGGGGGCGATTGACTGGAAAACTATAGGACGTGCCACCGTCGTCAAAGTCGCGGAGACCAGTAGCGCATCTGGTGTCGCGACCATCGCGATAACAGCCGGGTTTGACGACCCTGAATTTTCGAGCATCGAGCTGCGCGTCGAGGGACTGTGGGGCACCCAGCCAAGCAACGTGGGCATGACCTTTCGTGATGGCACTGGGGACGTGGTGTCAGCGACCTACAACTCGGCGCGCAACGGATTTGGGTATAACAGTAATCGACAGGACGGGGCCAACCTTAATGTCGACAAGTTCTACCTCAGCCCGCAAATAAGCATGACAGGCGGGCTTCAATGGGGAGCCTTCAAGGTCGTGATTCCGGTTAATGGGGCCGGACAAGCGGCCTACACTTGCGAGGGCGCAATAAACGCCCAACAGAATCAAGGCATCCAGCCTGTCACCTTTTCTTTAGCAGGAAATTCTTCTCTGGACTCGTCTCTGATACGAGGCATCACCCTCAAGATGATCCAAGGGGGCATTAGCAACCTCGGCCGCCTCTGCTCTTACGGATACCGTAAATGAGCCTTAAGCGCATGATCGATGGTGATCTGCGGCACATGACGCCCGATGAGGAAATCGCGTTCCTGGCTGCGCAGGCCGCCACTGCGCCTACCCTTGACGACAAGGCTCTGGAGCTCCAGCGCCTCGTGCAGGAGCACATGGATGCGGCAGCGCAGGCGCGCGACTACGATGACTTCAAGACGGTCGTCGGGTACGCTGAGGAGCCGGCCATGCCGCGCTTCCAGGCCGAGGGTCGAGCGTTCGCGCTTGGCGCTCTTTGGTCTGGGCGAGGTGTCACTGGTACTTCGACGAGCTGAAGGCCGGCTGCGCGCTTGAGCCGACCTTTGCTGCTTTGGTCGCTATCCTTCACACCCTGGAGCTACTCCAATGAACCGCGTTGCCTCGGCCCTGTCCGTGCTTCGGCACGTGCCTTATTCAGCAGCGTAGATCGGCGCAGTGCTGCTGACTTGGTTGCCTGGCACTGTTCGCGTTCGCCGCTGAGGCCAGACTCACGATTGCCCACTAGATAAAGTTTGGTGTTCGCCGATGCTGGCCGAGCTCCGGCGCATCGATGGTTTGTTCATCGGCAACTTCACCGCGTTCGCCAGCAAGACGCCGACCGACTTCCAGGCGTCGGCCTGGCTGCGATATCTCGCCCGGGGGTTCTGGCTCTGTCGCAATCCAGCCTACGGCTTCCGCGCCCAGGTCCTGAGCTTCCCGGTGGTTGGCATGTAGGTTGTGCATGCGACTGCGCACGGTGCGGCCTGGGACAGTGGATCGAATAGCTGGCCGGTCACCTGCTGAGCGTCCCAGTACAGGCCTGAGCACGGGATCGGCATTCCACATGCGCGGCCAGCAGTGTTTTGCCGGCGCCGTGGCATTCGGTATGTGCGCATTAACGAAGGATGGAACTCGTATTGCCGGATATCGCCATAGTCGCCACGTATGTCAGCCCGATCCGAATAGGGGACCCGGCCCGGCTGCCAGCCACCGCTACCGACAACCCCTTGATCCCGCCACCCGGCGGTTTTTTTTAGTCTGGAGATCCATGCCGCGCATCACTCAACAGGAAGCAGGCGGATCGAACCTGCTGCCATTCCTCGACATGCTTGCTTTCTCCGAGGGAACAAGCAATTCCCCCACCACCCGCGACGACGGCTACGACCAACTCGTCGGCCGAACCCGCTTCACCAGCTACGCCTCCCACCCCCGAGTATTGGTCGACCTTCCGCGCCTGGGCATCAAGTCCACCGCAGCAGGTCGCTACCAGCTCCTCGCCAGGTACTGGGATGCCTATAGCAAGCAACTCAACTTGAAAGACTTTTCCCCCATCAACCAGGACCGCATCGCCCTCCAGCAGATTAAGGAGCGGCGGGCGGTCGACGACATTCTCGCGGGTCGTTTTAGCTTGGCAATCAGCAAGTGCCGGAATATCTGGGCCAGTCTTCCTGGCGCCGGCTATGGCCAGTACGAGCATGGCATTGCCACCTTGCAGGGCTTCTACCTGCGTGCCGGAGGAACCATGGAGATGTGATGCAAACACCGGATGACTGGCAGGCGCTTGGTGCGGCGGGAGGCGTGTTGGGTGGGATTGCCACCG
>Ga0308159_1004576_pt1 | contig 12524 bp, 12 predicted proteins | sample PhyCR1_FD_201040 | JGI IMG/M metagenome (GOLD analysis project Ga0308159, IMG submission 201040) | Phyllosphere microbial communities from UC Gill Tract Community Farm, Albany, California, United States - DLSLC.R1 | ecosystem: Host-associated > Plants > Phyllosphere > Unclassified | place: USA...
GGCGGTCTTGGCCAGGCGGACACCGCCCTTGGCGTCGGGGCCGAGTTCCTTGAACTTGCCCTTGCCGCGGCCGCCCGCATGGATCTGCGCCTTGACGACGTAGAGCGGTCCGGGGAGCTTGGACGATGCCTCGACGGCCTCCTCGACGGTCATCGCGGCGAAGCCGGCGGGGACGGGCACGCCGAACTTGGCGAGCAATTCCTTGGCCTGATATTCGTGGATGTTCATGCGCTAGCCTTCCGCCTCTCGGGTGGTTCTAGGGAAATTGGGTGTGGCTAAAGCACAGGCTGACGGACAAATCCACCCCGAAACGGCGTTAATGCAAATGCATCGCAAATGCTTTCCAGGGGTGGTCGGGGCGATCGCTTGACGCGACCGACGGAATAGGAAGCAAATTTATCGCAAATGCGTTATGATGACCCGATGAACTGGGCTTTAGGCATCCTTCTGTTTCTCGGCACCGTGATCTTCATGGAGGGGTTCGCCTATGCGGCCCACCGCTGGATCATGCACGGCCCCGGCTGGTTCCTGCACGAGAGCCATCACCGGCCGCGCACCGGCAACTGGGAATTGAACGATCTCTATGCGGCGATCTTCGCGGTTCCGTCCTTCGTAATGATCCTGGGCGGGGTGCAACTGGGCTGGTGGCCGGGCTTCACCTGGATCGGGGCGGGAATCGCGGCCTATGGCGCGATCTATTTCGGCTTTCACGACATCATCGTCCATAAGCGTCTTCCGACCCGCTATCTGCCCAAGTCCGATTATATGAAGCGGATCATCCAGGCGCACCGGCTGCACCATGTCGTCGAGACGAAGGAAGGCACGGTCAGCTTCGGCTTTCTGGTCGCGCCACGGCCCGAGGATCTGAAAGCGGAACTGAAGAAGCGCGCACGGGCGGGCGTGCGGCGGCCTGCGGGCGCGCAGGAGCGTGTCGGGGCCGAGCGTCAGGATGCCCTGTTGACGGAAAAGTAACCTTGTTCAGCGAAGAGGGGAGCGTCATGGAAAAACCGGTCTTCACACCGCCTTTCGAGCCCGTTCCCGGCCAGGACCTTCGCCGGTCGCTGCGCCATGCGGTGCGCATGCGCGCCCATCTGCGCGACAAGGGCCAGACCCGGTTCGAGATCGACGTTGTCGACCTGTCGTCCGAGGGCTTTCGCGCCGAGACCAGCTTCACCCTGTGGCCGGGTACGATCGTCTGGCTGACCCTGCCGGGCCTCGCCCCGCTGGAGGCGGTGATCGCCTGGCGTGACCGCTTCAAATATGGCTGCGCATTCTCCAAGCCGCTCCACCCGGCGGTGTTCGAGCATATCGTCGCGCTGGGAAATCGCTGAGGAGTGTGAGCCTTAAGCGTTTCGCTTGAGGCGAAGCCCTCCCCCATCCCCTCCCGCTTGCGGGAGGGGCGTGCCAAGGTCTATCGTCTTGCGCCTTCTAAGCCCCTCCTCCCGGAGGGGGGAGGGGTTTGGGGTGGGGGCTCGCCGCAAGCGAAACACACGCGGCTGTGCCCGTCCAACCATCAATCGAACAGGCTCGACACGCTGGTCTCATCCGCGATGCGCTTGATCGCTTCGCCCAGCAGCGGAGCGATCGGCAGGTGGCGGATCTTGCCCGTAGTGTTGATCGACTCGTGATTGCCGATCGAGTCGGTGATGACCAGCTCGCGCAGTTCCGAGCCATCGACTCGCGCCACCGCGCCACCCGACAGCACGCCGTGGGTGACATAGGCGACGACGTCTTCCGCCCCCGCCTGGCGCAAAGCGGCGGCCGCGTTGCACAGCGTACCCGCCGAGTCGACGATATCGTCGATCAGAATGCAGAAGCGCCCTTCCACGTCACCGATGATGTTCATCACCTCCGACTCGCCCGCGCGCTCGCGGCGCTTGTCGACGATGGCGAGCGGCGCGTTGTTCAGCCGCTTGGCAAGCTGGCGGGCACGGACGACGCCGCCGACGTCGGGCGAGACGACCATGAGGTTGTCGTTCTTGAAGCGCGCCAGAATGTCCGCCGACATGACCGGCGCGGCATAGAGATTGTCGGTCGGGATATCGAAGAATCCCTGGATCTGACCGGCATGGAGATCGACCGACAGGACGCGGTCGGCGCCCGCGACGGTGATCAGGTTGGCGACCAGCTTGGCCGAGATCGGCGTGCGGGGGCCGGGCTTCCGATCCTGGCGCGCATAGCCGAAATAGGGAATCACCGCCGTGATGCGCCGCGCCGACGCGCGCTTCAGCGCATCGATCATGATGAGCAGTTCCATGAGGTTGTCGTTGACCGGATAGCCGGTCGACTGGATCACGAACACGTCCTCGCCGCGGACGTTTTCCTGAATCTCGACGAAGATTTCCTCATCGGCGAAGCGGCGCACCAGTGCCTCCGTCAGCGGCACCTCCAGATAGGAGGAAACCGCCTTCGCCAGCGGCAGATTGGAATTGCCGGTCATCAATTTCATGGTCGTACCCCGTCCCCGCAGACAGCCCGTAGTCGCGGCCCCTTTAATCGCGCTGTCACAATAGCGCAAAGGTGATTCCCCGATTATGGCGGCGCTCATGACCGTGACCCGTTTCGCTCCCTCGCCCACCGGGCGGCTGCATGTCGGCAATATCCGCACCGCGCTGCACAACTGGATGTATGCGCAAAAGGCTGGCGGGCGCTTCCTGCTGCGCATCGACGATACCGATGCCGAGCGCAGCGAGGAACGCTATGTGGATGCGATCCGGACGGATTTGGCCTGGCTGGGGCTGATCCCCGATGCCGAGGTACGCCAATCGCAGCGTTTCGCTTTGTACGAGGCGCGCTTCGCCGAGCTGGTTGCGGGCGGCCATGTGTACCCCGCCTATGAGAGCGCGCAGGAACTGGACCTGAAGCGCAAGATCCAGCTCGGGCGCGGCCTGCCGCCGGTGTACGACCGCGCCGCGCTGGCGCTGACCGAGGAGGACCGCACCAAGCTGGAGAGCGAAGGCGTTCGCCCGCACTGGCGGTTCAAGCTGGATCATGGCGCGCCGATCGAATGGGACGATGCGGTGCGCGGGCCCCAGCGCTTCGATCCCGCAACAATGAGCGATCCCGTCATCCGCCGCGCCGATGGAACATGGCTCTATATGCTGCCCTCGGTGATCGATGATATCGACATGGGCGTGACCCAGGTGGTGCGGGGTGAAGACCACGTATCCAACACCGCACTACAGATTCAGATGTTCCAGGCGCTGGGGGCCGAGCTGCCGCGCTTCGCCCATGCCGCGCTGCTGACCGGCAATGAGGGCAAGCTGTCCAAGCGACTCGGCTCGCTGGGGGTCGATCACTTTCGCGAGATCGGCATCGAGCCGCAGGCGGTGCGCGCGCTCCTCGCCCGCATCGGAACCAGCGATCCGGTCGAGCCGGTCGCCGACATGGCGCCGCTGATCGCCGGGTTCGATTTCTCCCGCTTCGGCCGGGCGCCCGCGCGGTTCGACGAAGCGGAACTGGCGCAGCTGAACGCGCGCATCCTCCACCAGACGCCGTTCGAGGCCGTCGCCGACCGGCTGCCGACCGGTATGGGCGTGGCGGAGTGGGAGGCGGTGCGACCCAATCTCAACACCGTCGCGGAGGCCGCCGACTGGTGGCAGGTGATCGAGGGACCGGTCGAGGCCCTCGAGCCTGCCGAGGACGACCGCGCCTATCTGGCGCAGGCGGCCGAGGTCGCGGGGCAGATCGACTGGACGGGCGATCCTTGGGCCGCGCTGACCGCCGCCTTGAAGGACGCGACGGGGCGCAAGGGCAAGACGCTGTTCCTGCCGCTGCGCCTGGCGCTGACCGGCCGGGCGCAGGGGCCGGACATGGCCGCGCTGCTACCGCTGATCGGGCGCGACCGCACGATCGCACGGCTGAACGGCTGATTTACGCCGCCACCTTTCATTACCGCCCCGCCTCGCCCACATAGGGCCTAGCAACACGTAAAGGAGCGTCTTTTGGCCACGTTGGGAATGTCGCCCGCCGACAAGGAAGCCGTCACCGCCTTCCGCCGCGATGTCGTCGAGCCGTCGATGACCAAGCTGGTCATCCTGGACTTCTGGGCGGAATGGTGCGGGCCGTGCAAGGCGCTGGGCCCAACGCTGGAGAAGGTCGCCGAGGCCTATGCCGACAAGGGCGTCGTGCTGGCCAAGATCGATACCGACAAGAACCAGTTCATCGCCAACCAATTCCAGATCCGCTCGATCCCGACCGTCTATGCGATGTTCCAGGGCCAGCTGGTCGCCGACCTGACCAGCGCGCGTACCGAAAGCGCGCTGCGCACGATGCTGGACCAGCTGCTCAAGCAGTTGCCGATCCAGTCGGAGGCGGCGGACGCGGCGGCCGAGCTGGAACCGCTGATCGCGATGGGCGAGGAAGTGCTGGAGGCCGGTGACGCCGAGCGCGCGGTGTCGATCTTCCAGCAGCTGCTCGACATGGCGCCGGAGCATCCCGCCGTGCTGTCGGGACATATCCGTGCGCTGCTGGGTGCAGGGCGCATCGAGGAAGCCGAAGCCGCGACCGAGGCGCTGCCGCAAGGCCTGGCCAACGACCCCGCCATCCACCGCGCCATCGCGACCGTATCGCTGGCGCGGTCCGCTCCACCGGCGGCGGACTATGCGGGGCTTGCGGCCGAGGTCGCGGCCAGCCCCGACGATCACGAAAAGCGGTTCGCGCTGGCCAACGCCCAGATGGCGGCGGGCGACCGTGACGGCGCGGCCGACAACCTCCTCCATATCGTCGCGGCCGACCGCAGCTGGAACGAGGATGCCGCACGTCAGCAGCTGCTTAAGTTGTTCGAGGTGGTCGGCATGACCGATCCCTGGGTATCGCAGCAGCGGCGGCGCCTGTCCGCCATCCTGTTCGGCTAAGGACATGGCGCGGCTCTCGATCTTTCCGCTGGCGGGCGCGATCCTCTTTCCGGGGATGCCGCTTCCGCTGCACATCTTCGAGCCGCGCTACCGGGCGCTCGTCTCCGACGCGATGGCGCGCGACCGGCGGATCGGCATGGTCCAGCCATCGGGCGAGGGCGACACGCCGTCGCTCTACCAGATGGGCTGTGTCGGCCGCATCGCCGAGGTCGAGGCGATGGAGGATGGCCGCTACAACCTTGTGCTCGAAGGCGTATCGCTGTTCCGCATCGTCCGCGAGCTGGAGGTGACGACGCCGTTTCGCCAAGTCGAGGCCGAGCTGCTGCCGGTGATCGACGAGGATCTGCTATCGCTCGGCCGCCGCGCCTCGCTGGAGCAGGAATCGAAGCGTTTCGCCGATCTTCAGGGCTATGCGGTCGACTGGGATGCGGTCGGGCGGCTGGACGACGAGAGCCTGGTCAACGGCATCGCTCAGATCGCGCCGTTCGACGTGGCGGCCAAGCAGGCGCTGCTCGAAGCCCCCGATCTGGAACAGCGTGCCGAGCTGATCATCCAGTTGATGCAATTTTTCGGTCGTCATGACGGCGAGGATCGGGTGACTCTGCAATGAGCCTGGACCCATGGCTGCTCGAACGGCTGGTCTGCCCGCTGACGCGGACGCCTTTGCGCTATGACGAAGCGGCGCAGGAGCTGGTGTCGGAGGCGGCTGGTCTCGCCTATCCGATCCGTGACGGGGTGCCGGTGATGCTGGTCGAGGAAGCGCGGGAGCTCTGATCCCCGCCGCCTCCTCGCTCCGTCAGCCTGAGCGAACGGGGTTAGGGTATCAGATCAGCCGCCCGACCAATGCCACCAGCACGATGACCAGCGCCGCAACGCTGGAATAAAATCCCAGCGCGAACCCGAAGGCCCGCGCCGCCGCGCCGCGCGCATAATGGGCCCAGAACAGCGTGCGCCCGACCGAGAACAGCCCGGCCAGCATCGGGATCATCGCTCCCGATCCCTCGACCACCCAGGCGAGCACCAGATAGGCCGGAATCGCCAGTACCACCTGCTCCAGCGTGTTGCGCAGCACCGCCTGCGCCATCGCGACTCGCGCTGAATCAGGACTCCCGCCGGCCGCCGCATCGATATCGGCGGGCGATGTGAAGCGCAGCGCCGCGACATGCCCGATCGCTGCTGCGAGCCAGAGCGCGGCGACCGTGGAGGCCGCCACCGCGCGTAAAATCCGGTCGGTGGGGGAAAGCGTTGGTCCGACACTCCACCCGACCAGCAAGGCAAGCGCCACCACGGCCAATGCGGCTGCCATGGCGCGGGCTATACCGGCCTTGCGGCGGTCGCGGATCGGGGTTCGGAGCGGACGGGTGGGATGGTCAGGCCCGGGAATCATGGCGCGCGAAACGCCGGACATGGCTTTTGGGATCCCATATGATGTCATCACGGGCGCGTCGCTTGTGGCTTTCCCTCCTCCACCCCCTCCCGCCTGCGGGAGGGGCGTGGCAAGAGGCGCGCGCAAGGCTAGCCAAGAAACGCTCCCCTCCCGCAAGCGGGAGGGGATGGGGGAGGGCCTGATACTCTTCGGACTAGCCCGTCCGAACTAAACCATCACGCCTTGCAGCAACCGGGGCAACTGCCCCGTCTCGCCACGAGCTTCGGCCATGAAGCGGTTCTTCAGCGGCGGGATATGATCGATCGCGGTGATGCCCAACCGCCGGACCGCGCTGGCGGTCTTGCCGGGCACGCTGAAGATGCGGTTGAAGCCGTCGGTCGCCACCGACACCATCAGCGTGTCGAGCCCGCGCCACTGCTGATAGCGCTGGAGCAAGGCCGCATCGCCCAGGTCCAGGCCGGTGCGCTTGCCCTCGACCAGCACCTCGACCAGGGCAGCGACATCGCGATAGCCCAGATTGACGCCCTGACCCGCAATCGGGTGGATGCCATGCGCCGAGTCGCCGACCAGCACCAGCCGCTCGCCCGTCATCGTCGCGGCACGATGGAAGCCCAGCGGATAGGCGGAACGGGGACTCGCATGGCTCAGCTTGCCCAGGAACCCGCCCATGCTCTTCTCCGCCTCGGCCAGGAAGGCACGGTCGGACAGTTTCAGCATCGCATCGCCGTCGCGCCCCGACACCGACCAGACGATCGCCGAGCGGTGGCCGATCTCGTCATCAGGCAGGGGCAGCAGCGCGAAGGGACCGCTGGGATAGAAAATCTCGAACGCGATATTCTCGTGCGCGATTTCGTGATGGAACGCGCTGATGATCGCCTTGTGGTCATAGGACCAGCGCGCGACCTTGATTCCCGCCGCGTCGCGAGTCGGCGACTGGCGGCCTTCGGCGGCGACCAGCAGCGGCGCTCGGACGGTGGTGCCGTCGCTCAAGGTCGCGGTGACGCCCGCCGGGCCGCGTTCGACATGCGTCGCGCGGGTCAGCATCCGCAGATCGACCAGCTCGGCTTCATTGGCGGCCTCGTTGATCGCGCGGCGCAACAGCTTGTTCTCGAACATCGTGCCCAGCGCGCCGTCATCGGCGTCGGGGATGAAATCGAGCTTGCCCGGCTCCAGCCCGTCGCTGACCCGGATATGCCGAATCTCGCAGCCCTTGCCCGCCAGCTTCGCGCCGATACCGATCGCGTCCAGCATCCGCCAGCTGGCCGAGGCGACCGCCGAGGCGCGGCCGTCGAAGCCGGGGGCCAGCACGACCGCCGGATCGGCGGGATCGACGATGATCGAAGACAGGCCATGCGCGGCCAGACCGACACCCAGAGTCGCGCCGACCAGGCCGCCGCCGAGGATGATGACGTCGCTATCCATGTCCATGCTCCTAGACCGTCACGCGGTCGCAAACAATGCGGGTGTCGCCCCCCGCGCCTTGACGTAGGAACCGTCAGAGGCGATGAATTTTCCGGGATTTTTCCCGGATTTTGCGACTTCCTGAAGGACAAGACCCATGGCCAGCCGCGCGCAGCCGGTTTTATGGCGCGAGACGGTGAAGGCGGGTGCGGTGCGCAGCGGTGCGCTGGTCGCCGCGCTCATCCTGTTTGCCGTAACGCTGATGCTGGTGTTGGCGCTCGCCAGCTACCGGGCGAGCGATCCTGCGCTCAACACCGCCTCGGGCGCGGCCCCGGCCAACTGGATGGGGCATCCCGGCGCGTGGATCGCCGATATCGTGCTGACCCTGTTCGGCCCCGCCGTCGCGCTGATCTTGCCGGTCGGGCCGATCATCGCGACCCGGTTGTGGCGCGACCGTCCGGCGGGCCGCTGGGTGAAGATGCTGCGCCAGGCGGTGCTTGGCGTTGCGCTGATGGCCTGCGCCCTGTCCTTCGTGTCCGACTCGGCGGTGCTGGCGCTGCCCGCCGGATGGGGCGGCGTGATCGGGCTGTCGGTGGCGGGCCTCGTCCGCTGGGCGCTGGAATTTTCGGGCCAGGCGGCGGTCGTGACCTGGGGATCGGTGGCGATCGGCCTGGCCTTCGGGCTGGGCGGCGCGCTGATCTGGGGCCGCAGCCTGGAACTCGACATCGCCGAACGCGGCCTGGCGCGCCTGCGCCGCCGCCGGGCGGTGAGCGAGGATGGCGAGGCGCTGCCCTGGGACGATGAGGACGAGGCGCTTTACGACGAAGACGACGAGGATGAGGAACCGCTGACGCTGGCCCGCAAGGCGGTGCCGGTGCGCGAGGATCGCCCCGCCCCCGTCATCGCCGACCGTCAGGTCGCGCCCGCGCCCGCCAAGCCCAAGACGGCGGCCGATCGCGATGCGCCCTATCAGTTGCCCGGCCTGGACCTGCTGACGCCTGCACCGCCCTCGCCCGCCGGACAGATCGACAAGGCGGCGCTGGAGCGCAATGCCCGGCTGCTGGAGAATGTGCTCGACGATTTCCGCGTCCAGGGTTCGATCGTCGAGGTCCGCCCCGGCCCGGTCGTCACCATGTACGAGCTGGAGCCCGCGCCCGGCATCAAGGCCAACCGCGTCATCGCGCTGGCCGACGATATCGCGCGCAACATGTCGGCCATCTCGGCGCGCGTCGCGGTGATTCCGGGGCGCAACGTCATCGGCATCGAGCTGCCCAATCCCAAGCGCGAGATGGTGTCGCTGCACGAACTGGTCGCGTCGCAGAGCTTCGCCGACCAGGCCGCGCAGCTGCCGATCATCCTGGGCAAGAACATCGCGGGCGACTCGGTCGTCGCCGACCTCGCGCCGATGCCCCACCTGCTGGTCGCGGGTACGACGGGTTCGGGCAAGTCGGTCGGCCTGAACGGCATGATCCTGTCGCTGCTCTATCGCCTGACGCCCGAGCAGTGCCGGATGATCATGATCGACCCCAAGATGCTGGAACTGTCGATGTATGACGACATCCCGCATCTGCTGTCGCCGGTCGTCACCGATCCGGCCAAGGCGGTCCGCGCGCTGAAATGGGCGGTCGAGACGATGGAGGACCGCTATCGGCAAATGTCCTCGGTCGGCGTGCGCAGTCTCGCCAGCTTCAACGACAAGGTGCGCGCGGCCAAGGCCAAGGGCCAGCCCTTGGGGCGCAAGGTCCAGACCGGCTATCATCCCGAGACCGGCCAGCCGGTCTATGAGGAAGAGAAGCTCGAATACGAACCGCTGCCGCAGATCGTCGTGATCGTCGACGAGCTGGCCGATTTGATGATGACGGCGGGCAAGGAAGTCGAATTCCTGATCCAGCGCCTGGCGCAAAAGGCGCGTGCGGCGGGCATCCACCTGATCATGGCGACGCAGCGGCCGTCGGTCGACGTCATCACCGGCGTCATCAAGGCGAATTTGCCGACCCGCATCAGCTTCCATGTGACCTCCAAGATCGACTCGCGCACCATCCTGGGCGAACAGGGCGCCGAACAGCTGCTGGGTCGCGGCGACATGCTCTACATGCCCGGCGGCAAGGGCATCGTGCGCGTCCACGGTCCCTTCGTCTCGGATGACGAGGTGCACCGCGTCGCCGATCACTGGCGTGCGCAGGGCCAGCCCGATTACATCTCCTCCGTCACCGAGGAACCGGCCGAGAGCTTCGCGCTCGACGGTGCGCCCACGGGCGAGGACACGGCCGAGGACCAGCAGTACCGCGCGGCGATCCAGCTGGTGTGCGAGAGCCAGAAGGCCTCGACCTCCTGGCTCCAGCGCCAGTTGCGCATCGGCTATAACTCGGCGGCGCGGCTGATTGAGCGGATGGAGACGGACGGCATCGTCAGCCGTCCCGACCATGTCGGACGGCGCGAGGTGCTGCGCGATACCGAGGGGCATCCGGTCTAAGGGAAGTCCGGGGCGTGGCCTTCGACTTCGCTCAGGCTGAACGGAGGTTGGGAGGAGCCGCCGTCCCCCCACGCCCGTTCACACTGAGCGAAGTCGAAGTGCACGCTCCGCGCTTACCCACGAAGGCCATTCCCGTAGCCTTCGACGAAGCTCAGGTCGCAGGCTTCAATGTCGCCGAATCGATATGCCACCGCAGCTGGGCCGCACTGGCCCCCGGCACGTCGTTGACCCGCCGCACGACATATTGCCCGACGAAACGTTGCTGCCGCCCATCGTCGAGCTGCGCATTCACCGTCACCGGCACCGTCGCATAGATCGACCCCGCCGCGCCCTCGCTGGGAGCCAGCTTGCCGATCGTCACGCTGGTCGCGCCGGTATTCGCAAAGCCCTTCTGAAAATCGGCGAAGCGCTGGCCGGGGCGGCCGTCCGGGCCCCATTGCGTCCAGGCGGTGCTATAGTCGTGTGCGTTGATCGCCGAATAATAACGGCGGACGACATCGGCCGCCGCCGCATCGCTTTTGGGATCGACCGCGCAGCCGGGCGTTTTGCCCGCGTCGTCGCCCATCAGTGCACAGGACCGGGCGATCTCGTCCTCGATGATCGCGCAGCTATTGACCGCATTGCAGGGTGGATGGGTGGCGGGTGAAACCGAGGTGCAGATCTTCACCAGCCGCTGCGCCGCCGCCTGCCCACGCTCGGCCGAGCAGGACAGGACCGCATCCGGGGCGCGGGTGGCGCCAGTCTTGATCGGCGCGGGCAGGGTGGCGCGGGTCGGCTCGACTGCCGGTATCTCCTCACCGACCGGCGAGGGGGCGGCCGTCACCATGTTGCGCTCCGGCTCGCCGCCCCCGCCACAGGCGGCCAGCGGCAGGACCAGCGCACCCGCCAGCCAGCGGGTCATGCGGAATGCGGGACGAATCACGGCAGAGCCTCCGACAGCATCGATCCCGGTCAACGCGCTCCGCCCGCGCCCGGCTCCTCGCTTCACCGCAAGCGGATTTAGCGGGATAGCGCGATCAGTTGCGCCACGCTTTGCGTCTAGGTCTTGTGGAACACCGCCGCCCGGTGATCCTCGATCGTCTTGGGCGACAGGCCGAGCAGCCCGGCCATCGCCTTGTTGCCATGGCCCTGCACCATCAGGTCAAACACCTGCCGTTCGCGCGGCGACAGCTCGCCCAGCCGCCGGGCGGTCGCGCGACTCGCGGTCGACCAGGCTATGCCGTCGCGCAACGACGCACACAGCCGTGCCTCGTCGATGGGCTTGTCCAGATAATCGACGCCGCCATGCCGCCGGACCGAATCGACCGCATGGGCCGTGTTCGGCCAGGCGGTCATGAACAGGATGGCGACATGGGCATCGAGCGCGCGCAGCCGCTCGGCAAAGTCGAAGCCGTGCCACTCGCCCATCATCACATCGGTGACGACGGCATGGGCGGCTTGGCCGGGATAGGCGGCGAGCAGCGCGGCGGGATCGTCAAAGGACTTGGCGACGAAACCTTGCCGGGTCAGCATCCGCGCGACCGCCGCCCCCAGATCGGCATCGTCGTCCAGCACATGCACGGTGGCGGGGGCAACGGGATCGGGCGAACGAAGGGGCATCAGCGTATCTCGATCAGGGGAAGCGACAGGGCGGCATGGACCATGCCGTCCGGCCCATGCATCCGCGTCAGGGTGCCGCCATGCGCCTCGACGATGGCGCGGGCGACATGGGTGCCGATCCCCATCCCGTCACGCGCGACCGGCCGGGCGGAGGCGCGATTGACGACATGGATCACGGCCTGGGTCTCGTCGGCGATGACGTCCAGCGTGACGGGATGGGGATCGGCATCGCCCTGCGCGGCCTGCACCGCATTGCGGACGAGGTTCATCACCGCCTGCGCCAGCTCGACCTCCTGCGCCATCACCTGCAAGGTTGGATCGACCGGCGCGATGATAAGGGCGACGCCCGCCTCGCGCGCCTCGGCCTGGGCCAGTGTCGCCACCATGTCGACCAGCGCGGTCAGCGCCAGCGGCTGCGGCGCGCCCTCGGCATGGCCGCCGAACCGGCGCAGGCGTCGGATCAGCGTCGCCAGATGCTCCGCCTTGCGATCGATCAGCGCTGCACCGTCCGCGATCTCGTCCCCCCGCCCGGCGGTCAGCTGGTGCAGGTGGCGCGCCTCGATCGCGAGCGTGGACAGCGGCTGGCTGACCTCATGGATCACCGCCACCGACATGGCGCGCAGCGTCTTCAGCCGTTCGGCCTGGAAGAGCAGCCGGTCGCGCCGCTCCAGCATGGCGCGTGCGGTGGCCTGCGCATCGGCGAAGCTGCCCGCCAGATAGCCGGTGACGACGATGGTCGCGAGCGCCAGGTGCCGCTGCAACCGCTCGGGCGTGTCCATCGCGCCCGCCGTGTCGGGCAGGACGCGCA
>Ga0308159_1004577_pt1 | contig 12520 bp, 18 predicted proteins | sample PhyCR1_FD_201040 | JGI IMG/M metagenome (GOLD analysis project Ga0308159, IMG submission 201040) | Phyllosphere microbial communities from UC Gill Tract Community Farm, Albany, California, United States - DLSLC.R1 | ecosystem: Host-associated > Plants > Phyllosphere > Unclassified | place: USA...
TCACGCATATTTAATCCTCTCCACACATTTTATTTTTTGTTTGTCCCGATAACACCGACTGCAATCGCGAAATCAAGGAACCTGAATAGCAGCTCAACCTGACTGCCATAATTTGCTTCAAACGCTTTCATATCCCGGTGCAGCTCATCGTGATGCGCTCTGCATAGCGGTATCACAAATAAATCATGCGCCTTCGTTCCCATTCCCCCCTGTCCGTGTCCAATGATGTGATGAGGATCGTCAGCCTGTATGCCGCAACATGCGCAAGTCTGCGACTTTACCCATCGTGTGTATTTTTCACTTTCCCAGCGCTTACGCTTGGGCCGCTTCATGAATGATTCTGGTGATTCCGGGTCTGCATGGAGGCTGATTATCTTTTTGACGATCTGCGCTGCGTCCTGAATAACCTCTCTGGCCGGGCACTCTGCAACGATATGAGACTCTTTAGTCTCTCCTGCATAGTGTGACTCTTTCGGCATGCGCAGAACGCGACGGGCCGGTGCCTCTGGTATCAGGTCAATTACATCATTCAGGGTTGCCCACCAGCACAGTTCCGGCAGGGTCAACTGGTGGTCACCTGTTAATGCCATCTGGTTACACGCGGCTCTGATTATCCAGAGCGCGGTGTTGCCCTTTGCGATGCTCTCAACCTTGCCAGGGACACCATTTTCCCTGAACTCATTATCGTGGCTGTAGCAAAGAGACACCAGGCCGTTTTCAGTTTCTGACACAGTAAATTCATGGTGATGCCATACGCCCAACCCTTCCCGCTCCCACTGGCAGCAGTTGAAAGACTGGACGAAGGATGCCAGCGCATTAGGCCCACCAGCAGCCTTAATCACGCGTTCATGACTGAAAAAGGGAATCAGTGAGGACTCATCGAGTAATGGCTGTGTGCCATCATTCAGGCGGCCTGATGGCAGGTCTGCCATATCCAGCGTCGGAGTGCTAATTACCACCCTGCCATTAAAGAGCCTTAACAGCTCAGGACCTGGCTTGAGCAGGACGATACCTGTGCGAGGGGCTACTTCAGGTGTAAGCAATGCCCTCACTCAGCACCACCTGCAGCTTTGTACGCCGTCCATAGTCCGCCAATCCACTGAACGCCCTTAGCAGTGAAGCGTGACTGACTGAACATGTAATTTGATTCGGTAGTGGTTCCGGTTCTGACCTCAAACCGACCAGCCTCGATGTGCTGACTGTAAGGAGTCAGGACGCCATTGAGTCGGTACATAACCCGGCTTTCAATCAGGAACAGGCGAAGCTCTGGCTCTTTAGCCTCAAGAAGTTTTGCTACCTGGCGGAATGTCATTGAACTGGTGGCCGTGACGTAGCGATCCACGAACGCAACCTTTGGCGCGGCTTCGGTAAGCTGCAGCTGCAGGCGCTCTTTCTCCTCTTCCGCTTCGGCGGCCAGACGGAGTGCCTCAGCAAAGGTCTGCGGGATTTTAGCTGGCTGGCTTTCCTCTAATTCATGCAGTCGCTTGATCACTTTCATGCGAAGAATGGCACTGTAACCGGTAATCAGGCATTCGGTGTGCTCACGGTCGAGGTGATACTCAGTTCGCTGCCGGTTCATGGTGTCAAAATAGATACGCTGGAATTTCAGCGCATCTTCCCCCAAGTCATCCAGCATACGGCGAATATCTACAGTGACATTTTTGTGTTCTTTGCCCGTTAGTTCGGCAATCTCACGACTTGTCATGATTGGGGATTGAATAGCATTGGATACAGGCGCGATAGCACCCGCTGATTGATTCAGCATTTTGATCTCTCCACACACTGGAACAGCACTTTTTTAATGGCCCCGCCTCATCATCTGCAAATGAACGAGACTAACCTTTGCCAGCAACGTCTGCATACGCTACTTGTGGAAACCATCATAGCGGCAAATTTATAAAATTCACCATATACGTTTTTTATTCTCGGCCCATACCCATCAACTACCGTGCCCGAAGCAGTTTCTACAACATACAACTTCAATGATGAAAGAGCTGCACCTTAAAAGTTGCGTATGCGCTACCTCATTGATTCATCACTGCAAATTCTTTGACAATTGAATGTTTTATATCTAAATGTAATTTCTTTTCAAACTTTACTTTCGCCTTAGAATACTTAGACGTATGCCCGCCTAAGATTGAAAATCAATGAATAGATTATCATGATGACTTCAAACCAAACCATTTGTTAATCTTGCAATTTATCGATTTTTGAACTATCGTGAGAAAAAATTATTGCTGATCAAAATATAATGAAAAAATCCTTTTCTGCTATGTCTTCCTTCACAAAAAAATCTGTGATTATGACAGTATTAATAACTGTTGTTTTAGTCTCAACGTCTGGAACTTTGCTGGAAAGCTTCCACCAAAAATTGCCATCAATTCTTAAATACATCATTGCGAACTCAGATATGCTTTTGGCCATCATTGCTTCTCTAGCAGCAACCGGTGCTTTTTTAAGCTCAATGATTAACTACTTAAACAAAGGGATTGGCGAAAATAAAAATCACAAAACCAATGATGATTTATTAGATGAAATAAAAATACTACATCGAAAAATTACGGATATTGAAAACAAACCCTCATCTGGATTGGCGGTTGAAATAAATGAAAAAGAAAGAGAAGAATTAATATCTGAAGCAAAAAAAAGAATAACTGGAAACACAATTCTCCTTGCTGACGCTAGCTTGAAGGCAGATATATCTGATTTCAAAAAAAGTTATAGTTTACACAAACTCCATACCGACATGGTTTTTAGATTAGAGTCCGAGATAGATAGACTTAATCGACGTGGTGGAGTTAACCTCGCCATAGGATCAGTGATTGCGCTTGTAGGGATACTGTCTCTTGCTTTCTTCCTTTACCACTCACCAAGTACTTCAGGCGGATTGAATTTTTTTATTCATCATTTACCTAAATTATCATTTGTAGTAGTTGTTGAGCTTTTTGCTTACTTTTTTCTGCGTCTTTATAAAAATGGCTTTGACGAAATAAAATACTTTCAAAATGAAATCACAAACATTGAAATGAAAATCATGTCACTTAAATATGCCCAAGACTTCAAGAGTGAAGACATAATAAAAGAGCTGGCAATGCATTTAATGAAAACGGAAAGGAACTTTATTTTAGAAAAGGGTCAGACCACAGTATCCATTGAGAAGGAAAGATTGCAAAAACTTTCAGACTCTAAGATAACAAGTGTTATTTCTGATATTATAAAATTAAAACAAAAGTAAAGTAAGGTCAACAAGATATGCTAACAATACATCTAAGTCAAAGAACCCTGAAATATTTTAATAAGTACGTGACTTAGTGAAATCTTTAAAGCTGAAAGATAATTGAAGCATTGAGACTGCTGAAGAGCGCCTATACGCGCTCTTCAAGATCTGGCTATTATGTGAAAACATCTATAATTGGGATGTTCCTTCTTTAATAAACCTTAAAAATTAAGGCTTACCTAAAACTTCAAGAACGGCCTGTCGTAACATCCGGTAATTAGACCAGCACCCGCGATCGGTTTGCGCCACCAGCGCGGTAAATTCATTTATGGTGCATGGTTGGCTCTGGCGCAAATCAGACAGCGCTCCAGTGAACCGAAGCAGATGTTCAGATACCATATCCTCATCATTGAGCTGCTCGGTCAGCCAGCGCTTGACGGCCAGTTCGTCTTGGCGCTGCTGAGTGAGCTTCACAGCTCTCTCAATGGTGTCAGCTGGCACGACGATGTGCTCCGGATGCTCAACTGAGTCAGCCGCCCAGGTATGCGCGAATTTTGACTCAGCGTAGGTGTATTCATTTTTAATTTTGAAAGCGGCCTGAACGCAGGCCCAGACTTCAACACCGCTTTGTTCGAGAATATCCTGCTTCAGCAATGGCAGGTCATCGCCATAATCTTTATCAGACTCATCAGCGCCCGCGCTATCAGCTTTCAGGTGCTCACGCGGCTCACCGTCTTTGGGTTCCGGCCAGTTACGTGCCTTATTGACGCTTAGCTTCAGCTCCATCGCAGCGTTAAGCTCTTCTTCGCTGATACCGGCGCGGCGTATGGCGTCCCACAGTAGAAACTGAAGGTCAGCCCATTCCGACAGGTCGTCTGGTGCTTCGGCTGCTTCCATCGCCTCTTTTGCCAGGTGCTTCAGGGGTCCAGCCGGACCAACATCGCCGAAAGTTTCCTGTGACCATGCCGCATGCTCTGCCCGGATTTTTTCACGCAGTTTTGCCGGTGAAACGATGGCTGCTGAACGAGTTAGCTTCTTCTTACCAGCTGCTTTCGCCTTCTGCATCTGCTCCTGCGCTACTGATGATGCTTTCACGCCATGCTCACGCTGCAGGGCTACCGCAGTCGTCGCGGCCACTTCACCAGACTTCACCATCTCAATCAGCGGTTCGCCAACGGTCAGCAGCTGGAGGTGCTGTTCAACATCGGTGATCGAACGTTTTACCTTGGCGGCAATCTCAGCTGGCTCTAATCCCTGATTCACGAGGCGCTGATAGGCTGCGGCACGTTCCAGCGGCAACAGGGCGCGGCCCTGACTACTGGTGACCATGAACGCCACGCTGTCAGCCTCACTGCCCACAAAGTCCTTACACTCAAGGCGCAGCGTGTAGCCTGCTTCCTGTGCCAGTTTCGCACCGTAATAACGATGGTGACCGTCGATAATCTTGATGCCCTTCTCCGTGACCTTTACAGCCAGCGGAGGCACGTGCTCACCAGCGATAAAGGCATCCCGGAATTCTTCGACATGGGTCTGATCGATATCACGAATGTTGTAATTAGTTTCGACATACAGCTCATCAACGCCCAGCAGGTAGGTTTTTCGGGTGGTGATATCGGTATCGCTATTTTTCTTGTCGTCGTAAACGCGCGCTAAAGTGCTCATGCTGTGGTCAGCTCCCATGTCAGGACAATAATCAGGGCGGTAATCATCACGACTGCGGTTCGGATGGCCCGGTAGAAAAACTCATTACGCTCGTAGTGGCTCTTCAGGTGCGCTTTCATTGGCGAACCTCACTCAGGAAGCTTTCACCGATACGGCCAGTATCAAGGCCGCCGTAGCTACCACAGTTGAGAGCCCCTCTTACTGCACAGCGGTCGCAGTTCTCTTTAGCTTCGTTGCGTGATGCATCAAATCGAGCCACCAGCATCGCCTCGCGCCATACCTGAGCTGCACGCAGCCAGAACCCTTTGCTCTCCAGTTCGGCGGCCTGCTTCGCCTTGTGGCTGAATTTCTCGCTCTCAACCGGTAACGGGCCGGTGTTGATCGAGTAGCTCCAGTCGCTGGAACGCTTTAGCAGTCCTTTGGTGAACAACGGTTTGATAAAACGCTTCACCGATGTCTCATTCAAGCCGGTTAGCTTGCAGAGTTCGCGAACCTTCAGCGGGCCATTGCGGGTAATCAGTTCAAGAATTTTTGATTCGTAGTTGATCATGATTTATCCCCCGTTATCCGCGAAAGCCGTGTGGCACTGAGCTGTCAGGCTGAGGAATCACCGTGATATCCCGCTGCATGTTGCGCTTCAGGGCATTCCACTCAGAGCGTGGCGGGCGACCGGCCTTATCCCACTTTGTCGCTGACTGGAGATAGCCAGGCAGATTGCCGGGGATGAACAGCGTTTTGGGACGCATGTACTGGTATTCCTCGGTTCCTTCCCAGTGGGCGTGTTTGTAATCCACCACCAGGCAAAGCTCTTCCACCGTGAATTTGTCTTTCAGTCGGGATTTGATGTGCCCCATCGACGACTGCGCCTCTGTGTGCTTAGCGCCGGTGATTTTGTTCAGGTGACGTAAAACCTGACGGGAACGATTGATAATTGACCAATCATCGTCTGGTTGCGACGCAACCTGACAAAAGGTTTTTTTATCTGATGGATCATGTTTTGAATTTACTGACGGATCGTCGCCAGATTCTGGCGGGTCAAAACTGTTATTTTTGCTGGATTCTGACGGGTGAAAATTTGATGCGTCAAAATTAGGTGCATCAGATTTTGATGCGTCATATTTTGATGTGTCAGATTCTGACGCCTCAGATTCTGATAGGTGAGCGGCAGCTGATTCGCGAAGCTTTTTGATATTCAACTGATACATGTTGGAGTTATTGCGGTTACCTTTGCGACGTGATGTGCTGGTCAGCCAGCCTTCACTCTCAAGCTTGCGGATCGAAGTACGAACAGTGCTCGGGCCAGCGCCAATCTGACGGGCAATGGTAGCAATCGACGGCCAGCAAACACCCTCGTCGCTTGAGAAGTCAGCCAGGCGGGCCATGATGGCAACCATAGTGATCTTCATGCCGGAAGATGCGCAGCCGTCCCAGACGAATGCAGATAATTTAACGCTCATGATTTACCCCAACCTCTCTGAAATACTGCTTGAACCGTTCAAGAGAACTGAAGCACTCGCCATGTTCGTAGTTGTCACGCAGGTAGATAACCCGGTCGTTCTCTGGCTCCCAGCGAATGACCCGCACAGGGATGCCGCGCTTATCTCGGAAGATACGGTCAAGTTCTCGCATTTGGTCGCCTTCATTCGCTGGTTAGCATTGCCCACAGCCCAGTCAACAAAGCTGTGGTTAACTTCTTCGCTGATGCCTGGTACATTAAGCACATACCGCAGCGGCTCACTGCTGAGACGTCCACCAGCTGAAGGAAGGCAACGGAATTGCGGTAACCCTGATAATCTGATTAAATTGATCACGCGATTAGTTCTCCACACACGTTGATTTAGTCGCATCGAACGCCGCGGGCTGCAATCCTGCGGCGTTCACCTTTTCTGGCGGGCAAAACACGCGATACAGCAGCGTCAGATGTTCCTGCCACTTAGCCATAACCTGATAGCTGTTCTCTTCAATCTGCTCACGCTCCGTCGCATCAATCACACCGTCAGCTGTTGCTTTGCGAATGTAGGCAGAGTGCTTGCCAATCCACTCAACTGACTCCATCAGTCGCTGATTGATATCCGCGTTATCAACATCCTCAATGTCCACCAGCGGGACGTTGACACTGTTTGACTGACGGGACACCGCGTTAGCGATGTGCTTGGTGCCGCTTGCCTGTTGCAGGACCATCGCCCAACCCAATGGGAAAATCTGATCGCCATTAGTGCGGAGGCGGTTGAACAGCGCATCCTCTGTAACGCCCAGCCATTCGGCAGCTTCTGAATACCCACCGGGAAGACATGAAATAGTCTTTTTAATTGCTGCCACCAGCCAGGCTGGTTGTTTTTCTACTTGCCAGTGCTTCTGATCCACGGTTGACCTCTGCTTTCTGTGGTTATCTTTACGAAGCGTTTGAAGTAGGCTTGTCGTAAAGGGACGGTTGAAATTTGAGTTTGCCTTTCGTGCGGAAGGCAGCTTCAGCGGCCCGGCCTTTTGGAATTAAACCGCCCGGACGCTTTCGCCACTGATAAAAGGCTTCTGGTGAAACATTGAAAAAGGCTGCCGCCTTGTTTGGCGTACCGAAAAACTTCTCTAAATCACTGGTAGTCATAATGGCCTCCCCTAAGAATTCTTAGATAGTATTTTCTAAATTAACTTTGGTCAATAAAAACTAAGATAACTTAGTTACTTTTCATTTAGGGGATTTACTGTGAGCTCTCTTGGGGGGCGCGTTAGGGCGCTACGCATGGAAAAAAGGCTGACGCAGGGTCAGCTCGGTAAGGCAGTAGGCGTTTCGGACGTGACCGTAGGCTATTGGGAGCGCGATCAGAACACACCCGGAGGCTTGAAGCTTTCTAAGTTAGCTTCTGTGTTAGGTGTAAGCGAAACCTATTTATTGTACGGTAAGGAAGATGAATCAAACATTGCGCCAGCGCCTATCGGCAGCATGAAGGTTCCAGTAATAAGCTATGTGCAAGCTGGAGTTTGGAGCCCTGAATGTGATGCGCGCAATTTAGAAGGGAATATTGATTACGTGTTTAGCACTGGTAACTTCTCACAGGGAACGTTTGCCCTAAAAATCAAGGGCAAGTCGATGGAGCCAGATTTTGTTGAAGGTGACCTTATCCTTATCGATCCAGAACTTAGCCCTCAGCCTGGCGATTATGTTGTGGCTAAAAATGGCGAAGACGAAGCGACCTTTAAAAAGTACCGAGCCAGAGGTGTAACTGAAGACGGCAAGGAAATTTTTGAACTTGTTCCTCTAAATGAAGACTTTGCTGTACGCAGTTCAGCCAAGGAAAAATTTAATATCATTGGCGTTCTCGTCGAACATCGTCGCCTTATGAGGCGTTAAACCTCAAAAAAATTTGGAGCCTAAATTTATTTAGGCTTTTTTCTTGACCTCAAATCTAAGTTATCTTAGATTAATTACAGATTACTTAGCCGCGCTTGCAGGCGCCGTTTTTAAAAGTGTGTGGAGAGGCAATGAAGATGATCAAGAACATGTCGAACACAACGGTCAGGGACCTGATTACCTTTTTGAGGCTCTTCCCAGATGCTGATGTTGTCTGTTGTGGTGATGCCGGTGTGGTGAGTGTGCAGTGTGATGTCGAAGACGTGGTTCGCGGACCAGCGTTTTAAGAGTACGGAATTACTGTGTTGGCGGTTACTCATGAAGGTTTGTTTAACCGCCCTTTTTCACAACGACAAGGACATTTGCAAAGCGGGTGTTTTCGAACGCTTTAGAGACGTGGAGTAAGTGTCCTTTTCGTTGTGGTGATTAAAGCCCGGTAACGTTTCATGTTACGCAGGGGTAACAGTCAGAGCGCGGACTGGAGGGAAACGGCGTTACTGCGACATGTAAGGGTCGCCGCCACAGCATTAAACCGCAGGCTGGTTCAGTCTTAATTGACCATCAGTGCCTGCGCCGGATGGGGTAACCGGCACCACAATCAAAGAGCGCGGGCGTGAAAAACTGAATCCTGCGACCAGCACAAAAACCGAATCCCGATCGGGCTGGGCAAAAGATGGTGCAGGCGGACCGCTCTTTTTGATTGTGGTGAATGCGGCCAGCGCGCGCGGAAGACTGACAAAGATTGCACACAGTCTAAGAGTTTCCGCTCTGGTTTTTGTCAGTCTGACCAGAGCACCGGGAGGCACCCGGCACCGCAGCAACCTTTCAAGTGTGTGGAGTAATCGGGCTGTGGGTTATTGCAGTAACCCACCAGCCAACTTAAACGAATCCCAAAAGTTTTTTATTGCCATCACTGGCAAGGGATTCATGCAACTAAAAATCGTGTGTGGAGAATTTCATGGAAAATCCGAACGACCATATAACCGTAGGCATTATCACCCTGCCCTATAGCCATATCCTGAACGGCTGGATTTTGCCTGACGGCTCCGTAGTCACCAATCCAATTAAGGCGCAGAACGAAGCTGAGCGCCTTAACAGCACCATCACCATTCACTGAGGGCGATGACATGCATCATTTCAAATCGAATAAAGAAGTCGTCGCTGCCGGCCACCAGTTCGCTAAGAACATCGGGATGGATACTCCTCTGATCGAAATGGCAAAGATGGTGACTGAGCTGTCGTCGCGTCTCGACGTTGCCACCGTTCGTGCCAATCTGATGGCTTCAGAAGTGCTGCGTATCAACAGCGTGCTTCCTGACACTATTTCAGCCCTACAGGCTGCAGGCGCAGACCTGACGCTAATTGATGACCTTAATGCAGCACTTGCTACGCCAGCCTGCGATCAGTGGATTCGAACACTGCGCGGAGAAACACTCGGTGAAGCTCGGGTTGCTTTGTCTTCGCTTGGATATACGCAGCCTGGCATCAATCAATGCATCGGCATCATTTCCCAAATGGAAATGGATTTGCTCCGCTCACGCACAGTAACGCTGAAGGTGGTGTCATGAAAAAGGTCGCCCAATTTCGCCGCAGCAATGGCCCAAATGCTGGTTTCAGTGAAAAGCTGGCCTGGCAGTTATCAAAAGGCCCGGCAACGGGTCGGGAGCTTGCACAACGACTCGGTATGACCCTTAGCGAGTTCAACCGTTTAGTCCTTCACATCATGCGCCGCGGGGGGGAGACACTTCAGGTTGAGGCATCCAATCAGGTCTGTCTCGGTGGCGGATCAATTGATCGCACTTACACACTGGTCAGAAATCCGCGCCGTGTTGCTCCCCCGCCATGTAAGCCAATGGTTATTAACTACAGCAACGACCGTTCTGAAGAAGCTATTAAGCGCCATCGTGAAGCAGCTGCACGCCGTGCTCGTCTGATTGCCAGCGGGCTGTATCTGGAATGTATTGTTGGGAGTGCTGAATGATGGACGCAACCACCAAAAAGAAATACCTCTCCAAAATACAAAAATTGATGCGCCTGGCTGAGAACACCAGCAGCCCTGCAGAAGCTGCCAGTGCCATGTCAAAAGCGCAGGCATTCATGCGGGAGCATGGTCTGAGTGAATCAGAGGTCGTGTTCTCTGAAATCAGCACCAGTGAAAGCAAAAGCTCTCCAAGCGATGCAGAGAAACTACCTCTTTACATGATCTACCTTACTCAAACTATCGAAAAGGCCTTCGCTGTGAAATGTCTTGTGAGCTGGAGAGTAACCCCAAGCTACCGCTATAAGCGCGTCGTTAAATTCTATGGCCTGGATGGACGTGATATCGCAGCTGCGTACATTTTTGACGTCCTAACGCGACAGATTAAGCAGGCTCGAAAAAGTTTCATGAATAGTAACTGCGAGAGCTGGTTTGCCCCAAAACGTAAGGCGGCATTAGCTGACCAGTTTTGTGAGGGCTGGGCCTCTGGTGCATTTCACGCAGTCAAAGAGCTGGTTATTGACGAAGAGCAGGAATCCAAGATGAGGGCCTACGCGCAGAAGCTGCGAGATGAGGGTTTTGGTAAAGCCAGGTTCCGTAATAGTAAAGATGCTGACAGACCCTCTCTTGCTAAATATCTCGGTTACCAGGAAGGCAAACACGCAAAAGTGTTTCATGGGGTTGATGGTAGCAGTAATGGCCCTGCGCTAATCGTTGTGGCGTAGTGACTATCAGTGAATGCCTATTGAGCTTTATGGCCGACATTGTGCGCACCGCTAAGCAAGTAAGAAACAGAAACTAACATTGAAACGCCGTGACCTGTCACGGCTCAGCTGGCCTGTTGCAGCAGGTTGTGTGGAGAGAACCAGATGTCTGATATTGAAAACGTGATAATTTCTGATGCCGATATCGAAAAAATAACCGGCTATAAAATCCCCTCAAAACAATGCCAGTGCCTAAAACAGGCGGGTATATTTTTTGTGGTCCGCCGTGATGGTCGCCCCAGAACTACATGGCAGCATTTCAACGATCCCATTTCATCAAGAAAAGCCCCGGACACTTATCAACTTGAACCCAACTTCGGAGCATTGGATTAATGGCACGCGTTCGCAAAAACGCTGCAGATGCCTGGATGCCGCCACGCGTTTATCGCGGTAAGTCAGCCTATGAGTTCCATCCCAAAAACGGTGGTGCTATACGCCTCTGTGCGCTAGATGCTGCCCAGTCTTCTGTATGGGCAGCATATGAGGCGCTGATAAATGAGATACCTGATGACAAGCTTCTGGCGTCACTGGCTGACCGCTTTTTCAAATCGGCTGATTTTTTCGAACTGGCACGCGAAACACAGCGGGACTACCTGAAATATTCAAAAAATGTTTTAGCTGTTTTTGGTGCCATGCCATCTGATGCAATCCGGCCTGAGCACGTCCGAAAGTACATGGACAAACGGGGAATAAAAAGTCGGGTACAGGCCAACCGGGAAAAGGCGTTCATGTCCCGTATGTACCGCTGGGGCTATGAGCGTGGCATGGTTAAGGGTAATCCAACGAAAGGGGTTAAAAAGTTCAAGGAGGCGTCGCGAGATCGGTACGTGACAGATGCGGAGTACCAAGCTCTCTATTCATGCGCGCCTGATGTGGTGAAGATCGCTATGGAATTAGCCTACCTCACCTGCTCCCGTCAGGGTGATATTCTCGCAATGAAAAAGAGCCAGATCATGGATGAGGGCATACTGATCAAACAGAGTAAAACCAGTGTTGCTCAGATCAAGGCGTGGTCGCCACGGTTTGCAGCAGCAATCAAAATGGCAGCGGAATTGCCGCTCAAATCAGGGATGAGCAGTATTTTCATCATCCACCAGCCTAATGGTTCTGGCTACACTCGAGACGGGTTTAATAGCCGCTGGAGTGCTGCACGTGAAGCGGCAAAGCTCAAATTTCCAGAACTACTGTTTGATTTCACTTTTCACGATTTGAAGGCAAAGGGTGTGTCTGATCTGGAGGGGGATTTGTACGAGAAGAGAGCCATTACGGGGCATAAAAATGTGGAGCAGACTGCGGCTTATGACAGAAAAATAGTGGTGGTTCCCGTAGTTGGCGGACAGGTGAAAGAGAAATAATATTAGGAGTGGATATTAGGAAGCTGGATTCAGGCACAAAAAAACCGCCTCTGAGGGGCGGTCATACGACACTGCTTATCATTGATTTTATTGGTAATTCGATATGGTGCCCGGGGCGGGACTTGAACCCGCACAGCCTTACAGCCGAGGGATTTTAAATCCCTTGTGTCTACCGATTTCACCACCCGGGCAGGGTGT
>Ga0308159_1004578_pt1 | contig 12519 bp, 11 predicted proteins | sample PhyCR1_FD_201040 | JGI IMG/M metagenome (GOLD analysis project Ga0308159, IMG submission 201040) | Phyllosphere microbial communities from UC Gill Tract Community Farm, Albany, California, United States - DLSLC.R1 | ecosystem: Host-associated > Plants > Phyllosphere > Unclassified | place: USA...
TAACCGGGGGATTCCGCGAGCCGAACCGGATTCGACGAGCCGGAGGTGGCTGCCGCAGCCGCCGCCGCCGCCTCCGTCAGTTCAGACGGTCGACCAGGGCCGAGGCGGCGCCCGTGTAGCCCGCGGGGGTCAGCGCCAGCAGGCGCGCCTTCGCGGCCTCGCCGATGTCGAGACCGTCGACGAAGGCGGCGAGGTCCTCGGCGCCGAGGCGCTTGCCGCGGGTGAGGTCCTTGAGCATCGCGTAGGGGTCGGTGATCGAGGAGCGCCCGGCGGTCACCTCCGCGCGGATCACGGTCTGGATCGCCTCGGCGAGCACCTCCCAGTTGGTGTCGAGGTCGGCCGCGAGCGCGCGCGGGTCGAGGTCGATCTCGAGCAGGCCGCGCGCGATGTTGTCGAGAGCGAGCAGGGAGTGGCCGAAGGCGACTCCGATGTTGCGCTGCGTCGTCGAGTCGGTCAGGTCGCGCTGCAGCCGCGAGGTGACGAGGGTCTGCGCGAGGGAGTCGAGCAGTGCGCTCGAGAGCTCGAGGTTGGCCTCGGCGTTCTCGAACCGGATCGGATTGATCTTGTGCGGCATGGTCGACGAGCCCGTCGCTCCGGCCTGCGGGATCTGCCGGAAGTAGCCGAGCGAGATGTAGGTCCAGATGTCCGTGCAGATGTTGTGCAGGATCCGGTTGGCGTGCGCGGCCTTGCCGTAGAGCTCGGCCTGCCAGTCGTGCGACTCGATCTGGGTGGTCAGCGGGTTGAAGTCGAGACCGAGCGAGGTGACGAACTCCTCGGCGAGACCGGCCCAGTCGACGTCGGGATCGGCGGCGAGGTGCGCGGCGAAGGTGCCGGTCGCTCCGCTGAACTTGCCCAGGTACTCCGTGGCGTCGATCTGCGCGAGGACGCGCTCGAGGCGGTACGCGTAGACCGCGAACTCCTTGCCCATCGTGGTCGGCGTCGCCGGCTGGCCGTGCGTGCGGCTGAGCATGGACTCGTCGCGGTAGCGCACCGCCAGCTCGCGGAGGGAGTCGACGACCGAGCGGAGCTTGGGCTGCCAGATCTCGCCGACGGCCTGCCGCACGACGATCGCGTAGGAGAGGTTGTTGATGTCCTCGCTGGTGGCGGCGAAGTGGGTGAGCTCGGCGATGCGGTCCAGGCCCAGGTCGGCCAGCCAGTGACGGACGAGGTACTCCACGGCCTTCACGTCGTGGCGCGTGGTCGCCTCGAGGGTCGCGAGCTCGTCGATCTCGGCCTGGCCGAAGTCGCGGGCGCGACGGCGCAGCTCCTCCGCCGTGGCGGCGTCGACGGGCTCGGAGCCGAACAGCCGTCGGTCGGTCAGGGCGAGCAGCCACTCGACCTCGACGTGCACCCGCGCCCGGTTCAGGCCCGCCTCCGAGAGGTACTCGCCGAGCGAGGAGACGGCGGAGCTGTAGCGGCCGTCGAGCGGGCTGAGCGGCTGGAGGGGGAGCGTCATGCGGTGGTGCCTTCCGGTTCTCGGGGGGAGTCGGTGAGGGACGCGCGGTTGCCGCGCAGTCCGGGTTCGATCTGGGCGAAGAGCGACTCGCAGGCCCGCTCGATGAGCGCGAGCACGGAGTCGAACGCCGCCGCATCGGAATAGTAGGGGTCGGGCACGTCGCCCTGCGGGGAGAGGCCCGGCTCGAAGGCGAGCAGCCGGCGGACCTTCTGGCGGTCGACGTCCGTCCGCGCCCAGGAGCGCAGGGCGCGCTCGTGACCGTGGTCGAGGGCGACGACCAGGTCGAACTCCCCGAACCGCGAGGGATCGAAGAGCTGGGCGCGGTGGCGGGCGCCGTCCAGGCCCCGTCGCTCGAGGGCGTCGAGCGCGCGGTGGTCGGCCTGCTCGCCGAGATGCCACTCGCCGGTGCCGGCCGACGTGATCTCGATGACCGAGCCGAGGCCTGCCCGCTCGGCCAGCGAGCGCAGGACGACCTCGGCCATCGGCGATCGGCAGATGTTGCCGGTGCAGACGAAGCACACGGCGAAGGCCGAGGGCGCGAGGGGGCGGGGGGTCACCCGCTCATTCTGGTGCACGAGGGCTCCCTCACACCCGGTCGATCCGCTCCGTCCTCCCCCGAACCGACCCGGCAGTGCCCGACCGCCCGGTCGTGTGGCGATGCTGGCTCCGCGGGGGCCCGATGACGGAGGCGAGCACGGTGATCGAGCACACAGCGCACGGGGCGGGGCCGCAGCTCCGCGCTCTCGCGGAGAGGGTGGGCGAGCTGCGGGCGGAGGCGTCCGGGCTCGTCCCCGACGCCGACTGGGAGGACGCAGCGGCGAGGGGCTTCGCGGAGCGGGCGGCCCGGATCCTGGGCGATCTCGCGGTCCTCGAGGCGAGCGCGGCGATGCTCGCGGAGGGCGTGCGGTGACCGCGCGGGTCGAGACGCTCGAGCTCGACGAGCGGAAGCGGATGCTGAGCGTGCTCGGGGCGGGTCTCACCGAGTGCGCGGCCGGGGTCGACGCGGCGGCGCCGGCCGTCGCGCTCACCTCGCCGGAGCGCTCGGGCGAGCTCGGCCTCCTCGGCGCGCGACTGCGCGTGCTCGCCCAGGAGGCGGACGTGCTGCGGGCGGCTCTGGCGAGCGCCGCTGCCGCGTACGAGCGGGCGGAGGAGCCGCCGCCGCTGCCACCCGGCTCCGCTCCCGTCGTCGCGGTGGTCGCCTTCGCGCGACGGGCGGAGGAGTCGCTCGAGCACCGCGCACCGACCGCGCTCGCGGACGCCGCGGCGCTCGTGCGCGCGACGACGGAGGCGGTGCACGGTGTCGGAGCGGCACTGCTGGCGGGCGGCGACCGGGCCGCGCTCGAGCAGGAGCGGGACGAGCTGGTGCGGGCGCTGCTGGGCGATCCGCTGGTGCTCGAGGGGATCCGCGCGCTGATCTCGACGATCGGGCTGGGGACCGAGATCGGGGTGCTGCTGCTGCCGCCGCCGATCGCGGCCGCACTCGGCGCCCCGCCTGACGAGCGGGTGATCGGCACCGGCGTCGGCTCGGCGTCGGGGGTGCTCGTCGTGCTCGGGACGCTGCTGGGCGCGGTGCCCCCGCCGGGTGAGCGGCGGCTCCGTCTCGAGCGGTCGGATCCTCCTGCGCCGCCCTTCGGATCGGCCGCCGCCCCGCCGCGCGGCTGGGGCGAGCTCGCGGGGCGGGTCCCGCCGAGCGACCCGGACGGGCCGCAGGTCGTGATCGAGCGCTACGGATCGGAGTGGCTCGTCGCCGTCTCGGGGACGACCGACTGGAGCGGGGATCCCGCGCAGGCCTTCGGGGCCGCCGCGAACCTGCAGGCGATGAGCGGGGGCACCGGGACCTCGGTGCAGGGGACGCTGGCCGCGATGGAGGCGGCGGGCGTGCCTCCGGGAGCGCCCGTCACGATCGTCGCGCACTCGCAGGGCGGGCTGATCGCGGCGCGCGTCGCGCAGTCGGGGCGGTACGACGTGCACGACGTCGTCGCGTTCGGCAGCCCGATCCGGGGTCTGGATCTGCCCGACGGCACCAGGACCGTGTCGGTCGAGCACTCGGACGACCTGGTGCCGGCCCTCGCCGGATTCGGGCGGACCAGCGCGCTGGAGCCGGGCGTCGTCCGCGTGGAGCGGGGGTCCGATCCCGTCGCGACGCTGCAGGAGGGCGCCGTGCCCGCGCACGCCCTCCACTCCTACATCGCGACCGCGCAGACCCTCGACAGCGACCCGCGCCTGGCGGTCGCCGGGGCGGGGCTCTTCGCCCTGTGGCGCTCGGCTCCCGACTCCCGGGTCGGCGTCCGGCTGACGACGGTGCCGGTCAGTTCTCGCGGCCCCGCAGGAACGGGCGCACGAGGAGCCCGATGAACCAGTTGACGATCGCGAGCACGAGGGCGCCGAGCACGCCCCACCAGAAGCCGTCGACCTCGAGTCCGAACCCGAACAGGCCGCTGACCCAGGCGGTCAGGAGCAGGAGCGCCCCGTTGACGAGGAACGAGATCAGTCCGAGCGTGAGCAGGTACAGCGGGAACGCGACCACGCGGATCACGCCGCCGACGACGGCGTTCACGACTCCGAAGATCACCGCCACGAGGAGGTACGTGAGGACGGCGGCGGTGGCCCCCTCCTCGTACGGAGCGACGCGCACCCCCGCCACCACGAGCGTGGTGAGCCAGATCGCGACGGCGTTGGTCAGGAGGCCGAGGAGGAGTCTGCGCATGCCTCCACTATCCCGGTCCGCGGGGCCGCCCGCGAGAGCCGGTGGGTCAGCGGGGGTCGTCGATCGACGGCGAGGGGACGGGCGGGCAGAGCGAGGGGTCGCTGCCGCAGTCGGGGATCGGATCGATCGGCGGCTGCCGGGTCGGAGTGGGCTCGGGCTGCTCCGGCGGTTCCGGCTGCGCCGGGGGCTGCGGCGGCGGCTCCGGCTGCGCGGGGGGCGCCGTCGGCTGCGGCTCGACGGGCGGCTCGGTCGGAGTCGGCTCCGGGGTGGGCTGCGCGGGTGGGGGAGTGGCCGCGGGCGGCTGGGGGGCCTGCGTGGCGCGCGGCGGGACTCCGCTGCCGGGAGGCGGGATCAGCGGGTCCCGCGCGTCCAGCACGGCGCGGGCCGGAGCGGCCAGACCGCCGCGGGCGGCGACGGCCGCCTCGAGCTCCCCCATCGCGGTGCGCAGTGCGGCTCGGCGGGCGCTGGACCCGGAGCCGGAGGCGAGGGTTCCGGCGCCGAGGCCCAGCACGCGGTCAGCGACGACCAGCTCGGCGTCCACGGCGGCATCGGCCGCGGCCGTCAGCTCCTCGGTCGAGACGCCGGCGAGGGCGGCGGTGAGAGCGGGGACGGAGGCGAGGAGGTCGCCCCTGGCGCTGCCCTCGACCGAGCGGTCGGTGGCCGCGAGCAGGGCGAGCACGTCGTCGCGGACGCTCAGCGCCCGCTCCTTCGCCGCGGTGAACTCGGCCGGAGCGGTCACCTCGATCGACGTCTCGCGGGGCGTCGGAGGGGGACCGGCCGCGTCCTCCTGCGGGGTGCAGGCGACGAGCGCGAGGGTCAGCAGGCCCGCCGAGACGGCGGCGACGACGCCGTGAGGCGCCCGGTGCGCACCAGGGCACCGCTCGGTTCGCCGTCGACTCCGCATGACGGCACCTTATCGGGGGACAGGGCCTCGATCGGCCCCCGAAGAAGGGAGCTTGCCGCGGGCCAGGGGGTGTGTGTCCCCCCTGCCGCCTACCATGGGCGGGTGACAGACCCGTCGGCCCCTCCCGTCCGCCTCCGCCCCGAGATCCTCGCCCTCCCGGCCTACCGCCAGGGTCGAGCGGCGGCCGCCGACGCGTTCAAGCTGTCCTCGAACGAGAATCCGTTCGATCCGCTGCCCTCCGTCCTGCACGAGGTGCACGCGGTGAGCGACTTCAACCGCTACCCCGATGCGGCGGCGACCGCCCTGCGGACGGCGCTCGCCGAGGAGTACGGCGTCGGTCTCGACGAGGTGATCGTCGGGGCCGGATCCGTCGCCGTCATCGCGCAGCTCATCAGCGCGGCGGCCGGAGCGGGCGACGAGGTCGTCTACGCCTGGCGCTCGTTCGAGGCGTACCCCTCCCTCGTCACCACCGCCGGAGCGACGAGCGTGCGCGTCCCGCTGCGCGCCGACGACACGCACGACCTCGACGCGATGGCGCTGGCGATCACCGAGCGCACCCGCCTGGTGATCGTCTGCAGCCCCAACAACCCCACCGGCACGATCGCGACCGCCGACGACGTCGAGGCGTTCCTCGAGCGGGTCCCGAGCGACGTCCTCGTCCTCCTCGACGAGGCTTACGCCGAGTTCGTCGACGACGAGCGCGCCGTCGACGGCACGGCGCTGCTCGGCCGGTACCCCAACCTGGTGATCGCCCGCACCTTCTCCAAGGCCTACGGGCTCGCGGGACTGCGCGTCGGCTACGCGATCGGCCACCCCCGGATCCTCGACGCGGCGCGGTCGACCGCGATCCCGCTCTCGGTGACCCGGTTCGCCGAGATCGCCGCAGTCGCGTCCCTCCGGCACCGCGAGGAGCTGCTCGAGCGCGTGCACCGCATCGTCGCCCTCCGCGACCGCGTGCAGCAGTCGCTCCGGGAGGCGGGCTGGACGCTGCCCGACTCGCAGGCCAACTTCCTCTGGTTCGACACGCGCGAGCAGACGGAATGGGCCGCGAGCGTCTTCGAGCGGGCCGGCGTCGTCGTCCGGGCGTTCCCGCCGGAGGGCATCCGGGTCTCGATCGGCGAGGAGGAGTCTGTCGACAAGCTCCTCTCGGCGGCGGCCGAGATTGTGGGGTCCCTCCCGCAGGGGCATCCCGCGAGGCGGATAGGTTAGTCGGGTGGTAGTCACCAGCACGGAGTCGCCGACGGTCCAGTTCCTCACCGCGGACGGGCGCTTCGCCCCGACCCCCGCGGCAGAGCAGTACGCCTCCTTCCTCGACGGGATCGGCGAGGAGCAGCACCGCTCCTTCTACCGCGAGATGGCGGTGGTCCGGCGCTTCGACAAGGAGGCCGCGAACCTCCAGCGGCAGGGTCAGCTCGGGCTGTGGGTGCCCAGCCACGGCCAGGAGGCGGCGCAGGTCGGCTCGGCCTTCGCGATGCGCCCGCAGGACCACGTGTTCCCCTCCTACCGCGAGCACGTCGTCGGCAAGATCCGCGGCATCGACCTGCTGAACGTCCTCGCGCTGCTGCGCGGCACCACGCACGGCGGCTGGGATCCCACGGATCCGGCGAACGGCAACTTCCACCTCTACACGCTCGTGCTCGGCTCGCAGGCGCTGCACTCCACCGGTTACGCGATGGGGCTGACCTTCGACGGGGCGACCGGCACCGGCGACCCCGAGAAGGACGCGGCGGTCGTCGTCTACTTCGGAGACGGCGCCTCGAGCCAGGGCGACGTCAGCGAGGCGATGGTCTTCGCCGCGAGCTACCGGACACCCCAGGTCTTCTTCCTGCAGAACAACCACTACGCGATCTCGGTGCCCGTGGCGACGCAGTCGCGCAGCCCGCTCTACCTCCGTTCCTCCGGCTTCGGGATCCCCGGCGTGCAGATCGACGGCAACGACGTGCTCGCGAGCTACGCCGTCACCGCGAAGCACCTCCAGGACGCCCGCTCGGGCGGCGGCCCCCAGTTCATCGAGGCGCTCACCTACCGCATCGGTGCGCACACCTCGAGCGACGACCCGACGAAGTACCGCACCGACGACGAGCTCGCCTCGTGGATCGCGAAGGACCCGCTCACGCGCTTCGCCGCGTACCTGCGCTCCGAGGGCGTTGAGCAGTCCTTCTTCGACGAGGTCGACGCGGAGGCGGAGGACTACGCGTCCGACATCCGCCGCCGGCTGCTCGAGCTGGAGGCGCCGCCGGTCGACGTGATCTTCGACCACGTGTACTCGGAACCGCATCCGCAGGTGGCCGAGCAGAAGGCGTGGCTGCAGCGCTACGAGGACTCGTTCGGAGGCGACCCGCGATGACGATCGACACCAGCACCACGGCTGCCCAGCCGCACCTCTCCGAGGAGCAGCTCCAGTCGATGTCCATGGCCAAGGCGCTCAACGCCGGCCTCCGCCGCGCGATGACCGAGAACGACCGCGTCCTGCTGATGGGCGAGGACATCGGCCCCCTCGGCGGCGTCTTCCGCATCACGGAGGGACTGCACGCCGAGTTCGGACCGCAGCGCGTCCTCGACACCCCGCTCGCCGAGTCCGGCATCGTCGGGACCGCGATCGGACTCGCCATGCGCGGCTTCCGGCCCGTCTGCGAGATCCAGTTCGACGGCTTCATCTACCCGGCCTTCGACCAGATCACCTCGCAGCTGGCCAAGATGACCAACCGGCACGAGGGGCAGCTGAGCATGCCCGTCGTGATCCGCGTGCCGTACGGCGGGCACATCGGAGCGGTCGAGCACCACCAGGAGAGCAACGAGGCGTACTTCGCGCACACCGCCGGTCTCCGCGCGGTGAGCCCGTCCACGCCCAACGACGCCTACTGGATGATCCAGGAGGCCATCGCCTCGGACGACCCGGTGATGTTCTTCGAGCCCAAGAGCCGCTACTGGCCCAAGGGCGACGTCGACCTGCGCGCCTCCGCCGTCCCGCTGCACGCCTCCCGCGTCGTGCGACCGGGCACCGAGGTGACCGTCGTCGGCTGGGGACCGATGGTGTCGGTGCTGCTCCAGGCCGCCGAGCTCGCGGGCGAGGAGGGGACGAGCATCGAGGTCGTCGATCTCCGCTCGCTCTCGCCGATCGACTGGGAGCCGCTGCTCGAGTCGGTGCGCCGGACCGGCCGCCTCGTCGTCGCCCAGGAGGCGTCCGCGAATGTGAGCCTCGGCTCCGAGATCGCGGCGACCGTCACCGAGCGCGCCTTCTACTCGCTCGAGGCGCCCGTGCTGCGGGTCGCCGGCTTCGACACCCCGTTCCCGCCCGCCAAGGTCGAGAAGATCTTCCTCCCCGACGTCGACCGCGTGCTCGAGGCCGTCGACCGCTCCCTCGCGTACTGACGCGTCCGCGTCCCACCCGACGCGTCCGCGTCCCTCCAGCGTCAGAAAGCAGATCCCGACGATGACAGAGCAGTTCCTCCTCCCCGATGTCGGCGAGGGCCTCACCGAGGCCGAGATCGTGGCCTGGAAGGTCAAGGTCGGCGACGAGGTCGCCGTCAACCAGGTGCTCGTCGAGATCGAGACCGCGAAGTCGCTGGTCGAGCTTCCGTCGCCGTTCAGCGGCACCGTCGTCGACGTCCTCGTCGACGAGGGCCAGACGGTCGACGTCGGCACCCCGATCATCACCGTGCAGGCGGGCGCCGGCACCCTCGGGTCCGAGATCCCCGCGATCCCCGCCCACCCGGCGCAGGCGGCTCCGCCCGCCCCGTCGACGACCGAGCCCGGAGAGGGATCGGGCGCCGCGCTCGTCGGCTACGGCACCGCGGGCGGCCACGTCGCCACCCGTCGCCGCCGACCGCAGGGCGCTCCGGCCGCCGCGGCCCCCGCGCGCCCGGCCGCGCCGCCGCGCCCGACGTCGGTCCCCGCCGCGGCCGCGCTCCCCGTCATCGCGAAGCCGCCCATCCGCAAGCTCGCGAAGGACCTCGACGTCGACCTCCTCGAGGTGCAGGCCACCGGCCTCGCCGGCGAGGTCACCCGCGACGACGTCATCCGCCACGCCTCGCAGGCCAGCGTCTTCCGCAACATCCAGACCCCCGCGTGGGCCGACTCCCGCGAGGAGCGGATCCCGGTGCGCGGCGTCCGCAAGGCCATCGCCGCCGCGATGTCGCAGAGCGCCTTCACCGCGCCGCACGTCAGCGTCTTCGTCGACGTCGACGCCACGCGCAGCATGGAGTTCGTCAAGCGCCTGAAGAACTCGCCCGACTTCGCCGGCACCAAGGTGTCGCCGCTGCTGATCATGGCGAAGGCCATCATCTGGGCGGTCCGGAGGAACCCCACCGTCAACTCGGCGTGGACCGACTCCGAGATCATCGTGCGCCACTACGTCAACCTCGGCATCGCCGCGGCCACCCCCCGCGGACTGATCGTGCCGAACGTGAAGGACGCCCAGTCGATGAGCCTGCTCGAGCTGGCCCAGGCCCTCGAGAAGCTCACCCTCGACGCCCGCGACGGCAAGACGGCACCCGCCGACATGCAGAACGGCACCATCACGATCACCAACATCGGCGTCTTCGGGATGGACACGGGCACCCCGATCCTGAACCCCGGCGAGGTCGCGATCATCGCGCTGGGCACCATCAAGCAGAAGCCGTGGGTCGTCGACGGCGAGGTCCGGCCCCGCTACGTGACCACGGTCGGCGGATCGTTCGACCACCGTGTCGTCGACGGCGACGTGGTGAGCCGCTTCGTGGCCGACGTGGCGAGCGTGCTGGAGGAGCCGGCGCTGCTGCTCGATTGAGCGGACTCCTCCTTCGTCGTCGTCCGCTCCGCGGTCGGCTTTCGCAGGGGGTCGCGTCCCGTGGAGCGGGGCGCGTTCCGCTACGGCGATCCGCTGGCACGCGGATCACCTGTTCGCTCGGCGGTTCCCGCCGTCGCTGACGGGTGGTGGTCGGAGCTCGCGCAGCTTGCTGGTCGAGCAGCCGTCGCGGCGTATCGAGACCCGCCTGTCCTGGGGTGGGTGGGTCTCGATACGCCCGCTGCGCGGGCTACTCGACCAGCAGAGAGAGGCCGTCTCCTTGTGCCTGCTGGTCGAGTAGCCGCTGGAGGCGGCGTATCGAGACCCGCGTGTCCTGGGGTGGGTGGGTCTCGATACGCCCGCTGCGCGGGCTACTCGACCAGCAGAGGGGGCGATGCTGCGCGGGCTGATCCGCAGAGGAGCTCGCGCAGCCTGCCGGTCGAGTAGCCGCCGGAGGCGGCGTATCGAGACCCACCGCCTCCGGAGTCGGCGCTACGCCGTCAGCGCGACCGCCGTCCAGGACACCGGGGGCAGGGTCACCGTGAGGGTGCCGTCCGAGAGGGAGGCGTCGATCGCGTCGCGCAGGCCCACGCGCTCCTGGTCGTCCTTCGTGTTCTTCGCGTAGGGGTCCTCGTCGAAGAGGGCGACCGCCTCCGCGATGCTCGAGACGCCGAGGCCGGACACGTCGACCGTGACCGTGATCGACTCCGTCTGCGAGCGGTTCACGAGGAAGACCGACGAGCGGTCGCCGTCGTGCGTCGCGACGGAGTCGACGAGGGGAGCCTCGCCGTGACGGGCGGTCGAGTAGGTGCCCGCCTCGATCCGGGGCTTGAGCACGGTGCCGGAGGCGAGACGCGCGGTCGTCGAGAACGGGAAGAACGTGGTCTGGCGCCACGCCGCTCCGCCCGGCTCGGTCATGATCGGCGCGATCACGTTGACGAGCTGCGCGAGCGACGCCGAGGTCACGCGGTCGGAGTGCTTCAGCAGCGTGATCATCAGGTTGCCCAGGACCACCGCGTCGGCGACCGAGTAGACGTCCTCGAGCAGGCGGGGGGCGTAGGCCCACTCGCGGGTGCTCTGGTCGCCCTCGGCGTCGGCCTTCTCCTTGGCCTGCCACTCCTCGAGGTACCAGATGTTCCACTCGTCGAAGGACAGCATGATGTCCTTCGTCTTCTTGAGCTTGTACTTCACGTGGTCGGCGGTCGCGACGACCGTCGCGATGAAGTACTCCATGTCGAGGGAGGACGCGAGGAACGAGCCCAGGTCTCCGCCGTACTCCTGGTAGTAGGCGTGGCACGAGACGTACTCGACGTCGTCGTAGGTGTGCTCGAGGACCACGCGCTCCCACTCGCCGAAGGTCGGCATGCCGGATCCGGACGAGCCGCAGACCACGAGCTCGAGCGACGGGTCGGCGATCTTGAGCGCCTTGGCGGTGCGGGAGGCGAGCTTGCCGTAGTCCTCCGCGTTCATGTGGCCGACCTGCCAGGGGCCGTCCATCTCGTTGCCCAGGCACCACATGCGGATGTCGTAGGGCTCGGTGCCGCCGTTGGCGATGCGCTGGTCGGCGAGAGCGGTGCCGGCCGGGCCGTTGGCGTACTCGAGCACGTCGAGGGCCTCGAGGACGCCGCGGGTGCCGAGGTTGACCGCGTACATGATCTCGCTGCCGGTGAGCTCGGCCCAGCGGGCGAACTCGTCGAGTCCGACCTCGTTGGTCTCGAGCGAGTGCCAGGCCAGGTCGCGGCGGCGGGGGCGCTCGGAGCGCGGGCCGACCCCGTCCTCCCAGCGGTAGCCCGAGACGAAGTTGCCGCCGGGGTAGCGGATGGTCGTGCTGCCCAGCTCCTTCACCAGGTCGACCACGTCGAGGCGGAAGCCGTCCTCGTTCGCCGTGGGGTGCCCGGGCTCGTAGATGCCGTCGTAGACGCAGCGGCCGAGGTGCTCGACGAACGAGCCGAAGATCCGCGGATTCACGGGGGCGACGACCGCGGTGGGATCGAGGGTGATCCGGGCCGAGGAGGTGGACGGGACGGCGCGGGGAGCGTCGGTCATGACAGGGCCTTTCTGAGGCGGTGACGGGCCCCTCCTGTTCCGGAGGGGAGTGGTGCGCGGGTGCGGCCGGTCACTTGACCGAGCCGATGGAGAGTCCGCCCTGCCAGTACTTCTGCAGGGTGAGGAAGGAGACGATCAGCGGGATCACCGAGATGAGGGCCCCGACGATCACGAGGTTCCACAGCGACTGCCCGCCGGTGTTGACCGACGCCTGGGTCTGCCAGGTGCCCAGGCCCACGGTGACGGGGAAGAGCTGCGAGTTCGAGAGCATCACGAGAGGGAGGAAGTAGTTGTTCCAGGTTCCCACGACCGACAGCAGCAGCACCGTCACGAGCGCGGGGCGCAGCAGCGGCAGGGCGACGCGGAAGAAGACCGTGATCTCGCCCGCCCCGTCCATCCGCGCGGCGTCGAGCATCTCCTCCGGCACCGCGTCCTGCGTGTAGACGCGCATGAGGTAGACGGCGAACGGGTTGAGCATCGAGGGCAGGATGACCGCCCACATGGTGTTGGTGAGCTGCGCGGCGCTGAACATGACGAACAGCGGGATGACCAGGGCCGTCGCCGGCACCATCACGGAGCCCAGGACCAGCGAGAAGAAGGCGTTGCGGCCCTTGAACGCGTAGGCCGCGAAGCCGTAGCCC
>Ga0308159_1004579_pt1 | contig 12518 bp, 11 predicted proteins | sample PhyCR1_FD_201040 | JGI IMG/M metagenome (GOLD analysis project Ga0308159, IMG submission 201040) | Phyllosphere microbial communities from UC Gill Tract Community Farm, Albany, California, United States - DLSLC.R1 | ecosystem: Host-associated > Plants > Phyllosphere > Unclassified | place: USA...
GAAAGTATGGTCGCATTCTGCTGCACTTTCAATTGTGGCTTGTAATAAAGTACGGGTAGCAGGATTTAATGTAGTATCCCAAAGCTGCTCGGCATTCATCTCACCCAAACCTTTATAACGTTGAATATGCACACTATCTTCTTTACCTGCACCTTTTAAACGTTGTACAGCCGCATCGCGTTGTACGTCATTCCAGCAATATTCAAATTCTTTACCTTTTTTAACCTGATAAAGAGGTGGTGATGCAATGTAAACATATCCAGCTTCAATTAAAGCCCTCATGTAACGATAAAAGAAAGTCAGAATCAACGTTGTAATGTGCGAACCGTCGATATCAGCATCCGTCATGATAACGATTTTGTGGTAACGCAGCTTAGTTAAGTTTAATGCCTTATCATCTTCCGGTGTACCAATGCTCACGCCAATTGCAGTAAACATATTTTTAATCTCGTCGTTTTCGTAGATTTTATGCTCCATCGCCTTTTCAACGTTCAAAATTTTACCTTTTAAAGGTAAAATAGCTTGAATATTTCTATCGCGACCTTGTTTAGCGGTACCGCCCGCTGAGTCACCCTCTACAAGGTAAATTTCACATTTTTCAGGATCACTGTCAGAGCAATCGGCTAGTTTACCTGGCAAGCCAGAACCACCCATAACACTCTTCCGCTGAACCATTTCACGAGCTTTACGAGCCGCAGCACGAGCAGTAGCCGCCAAAATCACTTTGTTGATGATCATTTTAGCTTCCTTTGGATTTTCTTCCAAATAAGCACCTAACGCCTCACCAACCGCAATATCTACAGCACCCATTACCTCACTGTTACCCAACTTAGTTTTGGTCTGCCCTTCAAATTGAGGCTCTTGAACTTTAACAGAAACTACAGCTGTTAAACCTTCTCTAAAGTCATCACCGGTGATTTCCATTTTCAGGTTTTTCAACAATCCTGATTTATCAGCATAACTTTTTAAAGTACGAGTTAAACCTCTACGGAAACCGGCAATGTGTGTTCCACCCTCATGTGTATTAATGTTATTTACGTAAGAGTGAACGTTTTCCGAATAACTGTCGTTGTATTGGAAAGCCAATTCAACCGGAACACCATTTTTTATACCGTCAATATAAATTGGTTCAGGTAAAAACGATGCACGGGTACCATCTAAAAACGTTACGAACTCTTTTAAACCACCTTCAGATTGAAAAACTTCTGACAAAAATGAACCATCTTCCAGCGTTTCACGCTCATCAGTAAGTGTTAATTTAATTCCTTTGTTAAGGAAAGCCAATTCGCGTAAACGACTGGCAAGGGTATCATATTTGTATTCAGTAGTTTGTGTAAAAATAGTAGCATCCGGACTAAAAGTTACGATCGTACCTCGTTTGTCGGTAGTTCCAACTTCTTTTACGTCATATTGCGGAACACCAATTTTGTATTCCTGCATCCAAATTTTACCTTCGCGATGCACTTCTGCCTTCAAATCGGTAGATAATGCATTTACGCAACTTACCCCAACACCGTGTAAACCACCAGAAACTTTGTAAGTATCCTTGTCAAATTTACCACCTGCGTGTAAAACTGTCATTACAATTTCAAGCGCCGATTTATTTTCTTTCGTATTAATACCAGTCGGAATACCACGACCATTATCTTCTACTCTAATCGAATTTCCTTCTAAAATTCTAACGTCAATAGTATCTGCATGACCGGCCAAAGCCTCATCAATCGAGTTATCTACAACTTCGTAAACCAAGTGGTGCAAACCTTTTACACCAGTATCACCTATATACATCGAAGGGCGCTTACGCACCGCTTCCAAACCTTCTAAAACCTGTATATTATCTGCCGAATAATTTGACTTTAAATCTTGTTCTTCGCTCATATATTAATTAAAAACTATAAGTATCAAAAATACGGAAATTTTGGCAATTAAACTAATATGTGGATAAGTTTTAAGACGTTAAAAACTTATCCATAAAATGGCTTATCGGCCATTTAAATGAGGATTTGGAAAGCAAAACCACCCCTTCCGATGGATGTCAGTCCCGCTGTTCATTACAAGGCTCAATGAAGAATTGAGCGCTTTCCATTTTCATCGGGCTTAGGTGGCTAAAATCTGCAACTATTAACGACAAAAACCCGAATTAAATCACGTCAAAACACATGAAAAGTTCCTACGGAACGAAATACCAAATCTTTATTTTTTTTCTACGGAGGAGACGTCCAGATGGGACGAAGCAAGTGTTTAAATAGTGGCAGTGGTGATATAATGACATATCAATTTGTCACGGTTTGTTTCCTACATTTAGCTGATGGTATAAGCCTTAATTGAGCTACTAAAAAAGCAAGCAATGTATTTTTTATTCCGTAGGAATATTTCATCGAAAAAAAACAGACGACGCATTTTTTCGTACCGTAGGAGCGTTTGATTGGTAGAAAAAACACCAAATTATGTCGTTCTATGAGAACGTGTCAAAGGCAGAAGGAAAATATTCGAATTATCCTTTCGTTCCGTAGGAACGTTTCATCGGTAGAAAAATATTTGATCGGGAAAAAACAAGCGAAGCATTCTTTCGTTCTGTAGGAACGTTTCCTGAATAAACAACAACAAATGAATTCATAGCTCTTGGAACGTTTCATGGATTTTGAACACTGCAACCATAAATTTAAGCACTACCCGCACCACTTAAACCCGACAAAAGTGAACACGAAACCCGATTTTTCATGGGGAGAAGTAAAGCGGCTAGGGGGACAAGCTTTAAAACAAATCACAACATTTGCTTTTCAAATAATAATTCACAACTAAACTTCGTTAAGTCAACCTATAAACGATTATAATTGAAAAGTTTATGGGCAGAAACTATTTATTGCATACTTAATTATCATTTTTATCTTTGCTGAAATTTATTAAACAATAATGGAAAGAAGAACCTTTAAAACCTTTGGCTTATTTGCGACTGCTGCTTTAATTACAGCATTTTCTTCATGTCAAAACAAAGACGCTAAAACAACTGAAACTAAGAAAACAGATAGCACCACAGCAGCAGTAGCGCCAAGCGAAAAAATTGTTTACGTTAACTCTGATTCTTTATTAACCAAATACGAATACTTCAAAGATTTGAAAGTAAAATTTGAAGGTAAAACCAAAAATGCTCAGGCCGATATGCAGGCTAAAGGTCAGGCTTTTCAGAGAGAATTGGCTCAATACCAACAATCTGCTCAAACTTTATCTGCCGATCAACGCAAATCGACTGAAGAACGTTTAGGTCGTAAACAACAAGAATTACAAGCTTACCAACAAAATGCTGGTGCAGCTTTACAAAATGAGCAAGCAGCCGAAAATGAAAAACTTTATGATAAAGTTGCTGATTATTTAAAAGGTTATGCAAAAGAAAAAGGCTATAAAATGGTTTTAACCTATTCTAAAGGTAACAGCGCAATTTTATTTGCTGATGAAACTTTAGATGTGACTTCGGAAGTGATTAAAGGCTTAAACGCTCAATACAGCAAGAAATAAATTTAAAATAGATATATCAAAAATGTCCCGATCATCGGGGCATTTTTTTTTGCTTAGATATTTATCATGGAAAACGATCACAAAGAATTTATGCGTATGGCGATTGCGCTATCAATACAAAATGTTACAGAAAGTATTGGCGGACCATTTGGGGCAGTGATTGTGAAGGATGGAAAGTTTGTTGCTGGCTCGGCCAATAAGGTTACTTCTACCAATGATCCAACAGCTCATACTGAAGTATCGGCCATTCGTTTAGCCTGCCAGAAATTAAACACTTTCGATTTAAGTGGTTGTGTAATTTATACGAGTTGCGAACCTTGCCCGATGTGTTTAGGAGCCATTTATTGGTCGCGGATTGAAACAATTTACTTTGCCAACACTAAGGTTGACGCAGAAAATATCGGCTTCAGCGATAAATTTATTTACGAAGAACTGGAAAAGCCAATGGATAAACGGTCATTACCTGTGGTACAAATGATGCGAGATGAAGCGATGCAAGCTTTCAAACTTTGGGGTGATTCAGCAATGAGAATAGATTATTAAAAACCAGGTTCAGCAAAAAGCTGAACCTGGTTATATTCTATTTGCTAGTTTCTTTGGGCAGTAATAAGCCCACCATTGAATCTATTTCTTTCACCACACCATCATCCGAACCTGAAAAACCAACTGCCTTAAACCTAATATTCCCTTCCCCATCAATAATAAATTTAGTAGGAATGCCTTCTACCTTGTATGCACTTACCACGTCAAATTTTGAAGGATCTTTAACATTCTTGGTATCATACAAGATATTAAAATTCAGTTTTTTCTCAGCTACGAAATCCGTCACCACTTTTTCTCTGTTTTCTTCGTTCTGCCAGGTATTCACAAATAAAAATACCACATTTGGGTTGGCTGAATATTTAGCCAAAGCTTTTTGCATTCCTGGAAAAGAAGCTACACATGGTCCACACCAGGTTGCCCAATAATCAAGAATCACCACTTTACCCTTAAAATCGGAAAGACTAACTTTTTCACCTTTTAAATTAACCAGTGAAAAAGCTGGTGCTGGTACGCTAATCATTTTCTTTGTCCACTCTGCTTTTGATTTCTCTATTGCTACCTTTTCTAAATCCGCTATGTAAGTTTCATAGGTTCCGGGCTTTTTCAATTTACCATAAAGTATCTTGAATTCAGTTTTTAAAGAATCTGAAGCTTTACCATCTTTTATTAACTTTTCGGCCTCTAAATAAGCTTTATCATCCTGTCCATTTTTAATAAGATAGGTTACTAAACGGGCAGATCCATCTGGCGAAGGACCAGAAAGTTCAATGGCTTTTTCTTGTAGCGAAAGCGCTTCTTTGAAATTATCCTGATGATACTGCAGCAAGGCATAAGTATCAGCATACATGCCCCAAGATTGGTTCAAAGATTTTAGATAATCTTCTTTTGTGCTAAAATAATCTGGCTTTTCATCATTTCTAGCTTGCTCTACCAAATCCAGAGATTGTTTAGATAGCTTGCTCGCCAATTCTAAGTTTTCCTTTTTCTCTGCACTTGACCAGGCGAAGGAGTTAAATAATCCAGCTTTTGAAAGCTTGTTACTTACTTTATTGGCGTAAAGTTCAAATTTCTCATAGTTCTTAGCTTTTATAGCCGATGAAGCTAAGATGTTATAGACTGAATTTATTTTATTCTGATCTATTTTCTTTGAAGGGTCGAATTTATATTTTGCAATTAACTCATTTGCTTTCTGCTCTTGTTGGGCAAAATCTTTCGTAGCATAAAGTGCATTCATTTCTTGTCCATACGCATAATTTCCTAATGGAAATTTTTTCAAGGTAATGGCTTTTACCGAATCGGCTTGCAGCTTTTTCTTTAATAAAGTGTAGAGCGAAGTTGCGGCAACCAAATCTTCCTCTTTAGGATCTTTAATGCTCCCCAGGCTTTTTATATTGTCGTTAATCAGCTTGGCTCCTACTTCCTTGTCAACTTTGTATTCCATAGACAAATATGAAGTAAGATTTTTCTTTTTTAATATTGGTTTCAGCGCAAACGCTTGTTTGTAAAGTGAAGCTGCCTTTTCAGGGTCGAGGGTTAAACCCAAATAGTAGTTGCCTGCTAAGCCATACAGAAACGCTTCATTAATATAGGTTTCAGGTAAAACCTTTCCTGCTTTGGTGTATTCAAGCACATAACCTTCAGGCGATTCGTCCTTTTGATCGCCAGCTGAGAAAACTAAACCGATTAAAGTTACACTGTCGGCTGTAGAAATTTCTCCCTTGTATAATTCTCCGTCTTTGACAATATCTATTTTTGCTTTTTTAGGATTTGTGCCTGAAAAGAAAGTATAACTGGAGCAAGTTATATCAGTTAAATTTTGCAAATTAGTGCCTTTTGGTTGATAAGTAAAAGTAACTTTGCTCCCGGCTGCCGGTTTTTCTGACGAAAATTTAAGGCCTTGAGCATTGGCGGTTCCTGCTAAGACCACCAATAAATAGAGAAATTTCAATGCTTTCATAATGAATGATTTAAATGAAAATTAAGACAACTAAATATATAGTTTAAATTTCAAAAAATCAATAAAGAATTAAAAATTTAAGGAACAATTTTTGCAATAAATGCAATATGAATTACGAACAAAAAATAACGAGTGAAGTTGATTTCTGGAAATTTAAAATTTTACAAAAGCCATCACTTTTTAATAAGCTGACTAATTCTGTTCAAAAAAAAATTAACAGTTATATTCCTGATAAAGTTCACAATGCCATAACCATAGCGATAAAACAAATGGTTAAAGCCGTACTTTTTGGTTCTACATTTACCACTTCAAAACCATTAACCGATTTGACATTGATGCATCGAGAAGCATTAATCAAACAAAAAATTGAAAGCTATAAGAAAACCGGCGCAGCAGAAGGTGGAATTACGGGAGCCGGAGGATTCTTAATGAGCTTAGCTGATTTTCCCTTATTGCTGGGCATTAAAATGAAAATGCTTTTTGATATCGCTGCCGTTTATGGTTACGATGTTAAGGATTACCGTGAACGCTTATTTATCCTTCACATTTTTCAATTGGCATTTTCCAGCAAAGAAGAGAGCCAGAATGTTTTTGTTAAAATGCAAGACTGGGATAATAAAGCACACCAACTTCCAACAAATATCGATGAATTTGACTGGCTTACCTTTCAGCAGCAATACCGAGATTATATTGACCTGGCTAAGCTGGCTCAAATGTTACCCTTTGTTGGCGCTGCAGTGGGTGCGGTTGCAAATTACAAATTGATCGATAAGTTGGGGAAAACTGCAATGATGAGCTATAGAATGCGCTTTTTCAGCATGCAGTATGCAACAATAAGTACTGAAGAAACTGAAAACCAGAATTTGAGAATTAGTTAATCTTCATCATCAAACAAACCACTAATTAAGTCATCAGTCTCCCTCCGATCTTTTTTAGTTGGTCGGCCAGTACCCCGATCTCGCTTTAAGTTAGGCGAGTGAAAAGCTGATTTAAAAGCATGGGTTTCCTCTAGCGGAGTCAAATCTTTGTATTTAGTTAAGGCAGTTGGCGAATCTGTTCTGTTATAAGAAAAATCAACAACTTCAATCACTTTCTTTTCTATTCCTTTTGATACCTGATAAACGTCGCCAATCTTCACGATAGCTGAGGGCTTTATATTTTGTCCTTTTAATTTCACACGGCCAGCTTTACAAGCTTCAGTAGCCAGGCTTCGAGTTTTAAACAACCTAATCGCCCACAAGTATTTATCTATCCTAAGTTTTTCCGTTTCCGCCATAATGCTTTGTTAATTGGTGTTGTTTACGAGGTGCATATCCTAAAATTCAAGTGTCTGACTTATAAAAACCAAAGTTAAACAACCTAAACTAAAAACGAAACCACCAACCTGATCAAAAAACCAAACACCTAAAAATCTAAAAAACCAAAAAAATTGAGTTATTTTGCGTAAAATTTAAAAACATCATGTATTCAGATTTAAAGAAATTAATTGAAGCCGCTTGGGAAGACAGAACGCTCTTAAAGTACAGCAACTATTGCGAAGCTATTGAAACCGTAATTTTAGGATTAGATAAGGGTGAAATTCGCGTTGCTGAACCAGTTTTGAACTCTTGGGGCATTAATGAATGGGTAAAGAAAGCGGTAATTTTATATTTCCCAATTCGCGAGATGAAGGAAATAAAAAGCGGACCATTTGTTTACCACGATAAAATGGACTTAAAAACCGATTACAAAGCAACTGGAGTTCGTGTGGTGCCAATGGCAAGTGCTCGTTACGGTTCGTTTTTGGCTAAGGGCGTAATCATGATGCCATCTTATGTGAACATTGGTGCATATGTTGATGAAGGCACAATGGTTGATACCTGGGCTACTGTCGGTTCATGTGCACAAATCGGAAAACGGGTTCACTTAAGCGGTGGCGTGGGTATTGGAGGTGTTTTAGAACCTGTACAGGCTGCTCCGGTAATTATTGAGGATGATGCGTTTTTAGGATCGAGAGCCATTGTAGTGGAAGGTGTAAAAGTAGAAAGAGAAGCAGTTCTTGGTGCAAATGTGGTTTTAACTGCATCGACTAAAATTATTGACGTAACCGGACCAACGCCTATCGAATATAAAGGTATTGTTCCAGCTCGTTCCGTTGTAATTCCAGGTAGCTATACTAAAAAATTCCCATCAGGAGATTATCAAGTTCCATGTGCTTTAATTATCGGTAAACGTAAAGAAAGTACAGATAAAAAGACTTCACTTAACGATGCGTTGAGAGAAAATAATGTAGCAGTATAGTAATTAGCTAAGAGTTGAAAGTGGAAAGTAACATGATGCAAGAAAATCGCGAAAGTTTGATTTCTCTGCAAGAGAACTTTCAACTTTCAACTTTAAACATTAAACTCCGAATTGGTTTCGACGGTAAACGGGCTGCGAATAATTTAACGGGTTTAGGCAATTATAGCCGATCGTTAATTGAAGCCTTATCCAAACAATTTCCTGAAAACCAATACCTCGTTTATTCGCCGAAAGTAAAATCTTCGAGGCAGATAGATGCTTTTTTCGAAGCGGAAAACATTCAGCTAAAACTGCCAATAAACGGTACTTTTTTGTGGCGCTCACTAAATATTCTGAAAGATTTACTGAGAGATAAAGTTCAGGTTTTCCATGGCCTAAGTCATGAAATTCCTTTCGCTATTCAGCATACAAAAATCAAGTCCATTGTTACGATTCACGATTTAATTTTCCTACGGTATCCCCAGTACTATAAATTTATCGATCGGAAATTGTACGAGTGGAAGAGCAGATCTGCCTGTAAAAGAGCTGGTCAAATCATCGCAATAAGCGAAAAAACGAAGGCCGACATCATTGAATTTTATGGCATAAATCCTGAAAAAATTGAAGTCATTTATCAAAGTTGCGATGATAGTTTTAAAACGGCCTTTCCTCAAACTACACTTGATAAAATCCGAACCACTTATAAACTACCGCAGAAATACTTATTAAATGTTGGTACCATTGAAAATCGGAAAAACCTCAAACTGATTGTCCAAGCATTGAAAGATGTGAACGAAGAATATAAGTTGGTAGTTATAGGAAAGAAGACAGCCTATTTTAAAGAAGTAGAAAAGGAAATTAAGCTTTTGGGATTAGGCGACAGAATTATTTTCCTTAAGAACATTCCTTTTGCAGATTTGCCGGGCATCTACCAAATGGCTAGTGTATTCGTTTACCCCTCTTTTTATGAAGGCTTTGGGATTCCCATTATCGAAGCCCTCTATTCTGGAATACCCACAATTGCGGCGATTGGTTCTTGTTTGGAAGAAGCTGGCGGGCCAGACAGTATTTATGTCAACCCCAATGATCCCGAAGGTTTATCAGCAGAAATAACTAGGGTCCTATCATCTTCAACTTTACAAAACGAGATGAAAGAAAAAGGGCTGGAATTCGTTCAAAAATTCAACAGCCCTCTAGTAACGCAGCAATTAATGAATTGCTATCAAAAAGTTTTAAGCTAATTATTTAGCGGCAAGTGCATTTGGCGGATACTGCGCCAAAATTTCTCTTACGCCTGTATACAATCTTTCTTCTCGTTTATTTAAATTATCAAGGTTAAAGCCAGAACCTCTTCCATGCCAAAATAATATTTTTTTGTTGGGATCTAAAAAGTCGATAATGATGGTTCCTTCGATGTATTGGTTTACATAAGTCGGACCACCGCCCCAACCCCAGCCTCCCCAGCCACCACGCCAGCCCCAGCCGCCGCCCCAACCCCAACCACCAAAGCCAGAGTTGTATACGTCAGTTTTTTCTCTTCCTACCACAACAAGGTTGACCAGCATACTAGGTTTATCTGCCTTAACAAATCCCTTTGCGTTCATTTCAGCTTCTACAGCAGCCATCAATCTGCGTTTATCGAGATTATTAAGCCTTACCCGCTCAATTCCTTTATCGTAGAAGTTATAAGTTTTGTAAGCGGTGAAATCTACGTTTTTATCATAGTCGGATGCTGTCCGAAGACTCGAACATCCTGTTAATGCCAATACAACTGTAAATAGCATTAGTAGTGTTTTAAATGTTTTCATTTGTGCGTTGTTTTTATTTGAATAACCTGAAATAAATATAGTGATTTTGTATGTACAAAAATACCGAGATCAATAATTTTACATTTTTATTGTCAATTAAGAAACGAATAAATATTGATTTAGTTTTAGCTTATAGCGCTTAGCTTTAGGATATTATGAAAATTTAACATTTGATAGAAAAAGCTAACTTTGCAGTATGCTAAAAGATGAAATTAATAGAGCTTTAGAAGTGATTAAAAACGGCGGAGTAATCCTCTATCCCACTGATACCATTTGGGGTTTAGGCTGCGATGCAACGAATGCTGCTGCAGTAGAAAAATTGCTTAAAATCAAGAATCGGCCGGCAGAAAAAAGCCTGATTGTACTTTTGGATGTGGACAGCAAGCTTCAAAGTTACGTTAAAGAAATTCCTGAGGTGGCCTATGATTTAATTGAATACGCAGAAAACCCCTTGACAATCATTTTTTCTGATGCAAAAAATTTAGCTCCAAATGTGATCAATACAGATGGAAGCGTGGGCATTCGTATAGTTAAACATGATTTTTGTACGCCACTCATTCAGCGGTTTAGAAAGCCTGTAGTATCAACATCAGCGAATATGAGTGGCAAACCATCACCACAGTTTTTTGATGATATCGACCCTGAAATTATTGAAGCTGTTGATTATGTGGTAGACTTTCAGCAAGAAGACCGCAGCATCAAAAAACCATCTACTATCATGAAACTAAGGCCAAGCGGTCAATTTGAATTTATCCGCAAGTAAATTTTAGTACTTTTGTAACCTATTTAAATCGCCTTCGCCCTAAATTTTTAGGGAGGTATGTGTATATGCTAATCCCAAATGATCAGGATAGCATGACGATTTCAAAACTATGCAGCAACATCTTCAAAATCCAATTTTTAAAACACTATCTGCTATTGCCGATAAAAATAACACTGAAGCCTATGTTATTGGGGGTTTTGTGAGGGATTTATTTTTGAACCGACCTTCGAAAGATATTGATGTGGTTGTGGTTGGCAGTGGCATTGCGTATGCCGAAGCCGTTGGTAAAAAGCTAAATAGCAAAGTGGCTATTTTTAAAAACTTTGGCACTGCAAATATTAAATATCAAGATTTAGAAGTCGAATTTGTTGGGGCGAGAAAAGAATCTTACCGATCAGATTCCAGAAAACCCATTGTAGAAGATGGTAGTTTAGAGGATGACCAACTCCGCAGAGATCTTACAATTAATGCCTTGGCCATTAATTTAAACGCCAATCATTTTGGCGAACTATTAGATCCATTTAATGGAGTCAAAGATTTAGAAAACAAGCTCATCCGTACGCCATTGGATCCAGAAGTAACTTTTTCTGATGATCCATTACGTATGATGAGGGCTATTCGCTTTGCCGCTCAATTGAATTTCGATATAGATCCGGCTGCCTTAAACGCAATTAAGACGCAGAAAAAAAGAATTAGTATTGTTTCCAAAGAGCGAATTACGGATGAAATGAACAAAATCATTTTATCACCAGTTCCTTCTGTTGGTTTCAAACACCTGTTTGATACCGGATTGCTTGAGATTATCTTCCCTCAAATGGCCCAGCTTTATGGTGTAGAAATTATTAAAGGGAAAGGACATAAAGATAACTTTTACCATACGCTTGAGGTATTAGATAACATTTGCGCAGACACTGATGATTTGTGGCTGCGCTGGGCTGCAATTCTGCATGATATTGCCAAGCCCGCTACCAAACGTTTCGAAGAAGGCCACGGCTGGACATTTCATGGCCATGAAGATAGAGGAGCGAAAATGGTTCCTAAAATCTTTGCTCAGCTTAAGCTTCCATTGAACGAAAAAATGAAATTCGTGCAAAAGCTCGTTCAATTGCATTTGCGCCCAATTGTTTTAGCACAAGAGACCGTTACCGACTCTGCAGTGAGAAGACTTTTATTCGATGCTGGTGAAGAGATTGAAAGTTTAATGATGCTGTGCAATGCTGATGTTACCACCAAAAACGAATATAAAAAAACCAAATACCGAAGAAATTTTGAACTGGTTAAGATAAAGCTGAAAGATGTTGAGGAACGTGATCAACTTCGTAACTGGCAACCACCAATAACCGGACTTGATATTATGGAAACTTTTGGTTTACCAGCAGGTAAAGAAGTGGGGCTAATTAAAAATGCGATACGCGAAGCTATCCTCGAGGGAGAAATTAAAAATGATTACGATGAAGCACATCACTTTATGCTAAATCAAGCAAAACAAATGGGTTTAAATCCTGTTAATAAGTAATTTAATGCCCATACATCAATTAAACGCAACCTTTTTATATTTTTTGTTGTTTGTGGTGATATAAATTAACTTTATTTTTACGGTTCCAAAATACAATAATGGCTATTTATAAATTTAGAATTACTTTCGAAGATTTTGATGATGTTGTGAGAGAGATCG
>Ga0308159_1004583_pt1 | contig 12514 bp, 12 predicted proteins | sample PhyCR1_FD_201040 | JGI IMG/M metagenome (GOLD analysis project Ga0308159, IMG submission 201040) | Phyllosphere microbial communities from UC Gill Tract Community Farm, Albany, California, United States - DLSLC.R1 | ecosystem: Host-associated > Plants > Phyllosphere > Unclassified | place: USA...
AGCAGTGCGGAGCAAAAGTGCTGCGCCCTCTCCTGGAGATGACCAACTGGGGAAGCCTGCAGACCGGGCTGCGGTACGCCCAGGCCCACGGCTTCGGGACCGTGGTGACCATCGATGCCGAAGGCCGTTATGAAGTGGAAGAACTGCCTGCGCTATTGTCTGCACGCGGTCAGGCAGATGTCGTAGTGGCTTATTTCGCACAACGCAACAGCTTAATGCGCCGCCTTGCGTGGCAATGGTTCAGGTGGCTTACGGGATTTGGACTGCGAGATTTTGTATCTGGATTCCGAATTTACAACCGCAACGCCCTGAAGGTTGCAACATCAACAGAAGCCACGATGCTTGATTACCAGGACATCGGCACATTGCTGCTGATGAGACGGCGAGGACTTCAAATTAAAGAACTGCCATTGACGCTGTATTCCTTCAAGGCAGACCGTTCAAAGATCTTCAAATCCTGGGGTAACGCCATGCGCTACGTTGCAATTTCTTCACTTTTGAGCATCGCATTGACCCAGCGCAGATTTACAAGGCGCTGAAACTTCCAAAAAACCAAAAAAATTTTAAAAAAAAGTCCACAGGCAAGAATCTCCAAATCTCCATCTGATTTAATCTTGCGAAAAAATCATCCATTGATGGAACTAGCGCGCCACCCATCTGCAATCATCCCCAAAAGATCATTGCAAATCAAAATTAATCCAGGCGTTTGTAGACCTCTACCGTTTCGTCAGCGCATAGGTCCCATGACAAGCGAGACGCGCGAACCAAACCCCTCGCTCTGGCATCCGCCTGCCACACTTCGTCATCGAGACAATCGGCAAGAGCATGGCTTATTGCCTCTATATCCAATGGATCGACAAGCCTCGCCGCACCTGCCGCCACTTCAGGCATACATGAAGTGTTTGACGTAAGAACAGGCGTACCGCTGGCCATGGCTTCGATGATCGGCAGGCCAAAGCCTTCGTACAACGACGGATACGCCATGAGGCGTGCACCGGCATAAAGCGCGGGAAGCCAGCGTTGATCAACGAACGACATGTAGCGCAGCCAACCTTCGGCTTGTGCCTTTGCCATGCGAGCATGGATATCCTCGGAATTCCAGCCCTTGCCTCCGGTGACCAATAGAGGCCATTCACAGCGCATGTCTGCAGGTAGCAGTTCATAGGCTCGTATCAACCGCTCCACATTTTTGCGAGGCTCGACGGTACCCACAAATAAACAGTACCGCCCTGCACGCAAGCCCAGGGCCTGCATGGCTGGCTCCAGCATCTGTGCAGTGTGGGGACGAAACGTCTCATCCGCTGCTTCGAGAATGGAGGTGATACGGTCTGGTGGCATCAGACGTCGTTCAATCATCTCGTGCCGAACTGCCTCGGACACGGTGATTACATGACTAGTGCGTGCCAGACTCGAACCCAGGGTCAGATTGAGGTAGTCCACCCGCGCGCGTGGGTGGAACTGCGGGTAAAGAATATGCGATAGGTCATGCACAGTGCTGACAGTTCGTCCCGCGAATGGCGGAACTATGTAATTAGGTGCATGGTAAATACAATTACGATTTTTCCGCAGACGCCAACCATAGTACATGGGTGCAATGGCGCAGTACGCATGCACTGCCAGAGGACTGGTTGCTAACCGGGCGCGCAACGTAGCGTGTTTGCTTGGTACGGGTTCAGAAGCAGATTCATGACTTTCGATCGGTGGGCTATCTAGCACAGCCAGCGGATTCTCCAACCAGTGACCCATCGAAAAGTAGCGCAATCTTGCCACCTCCTCATGTTTGGCAAGCCGTCTGGCCACTTCATAGGTGTAACGACCGATGCCGGTGAGCGGGGGGCGTAACGCATCGGCAGCAAGAATAACGTCTAATTTCATCGCATCACAATTAATTCAAAAGTTAAATTTTTATGCAAGAAAGAATCTTCTGCATTATAAATACAACAATTCCAATGCTCTGCTAGTTACAAACTGAGCATTAATATATTATTAAATTGCGGATTCTCGAACTGCGGCAAATGCGGCTAATGTAAAAAAGGCGCAAGCTTTTGGCTACCTTTAAGTGCACTAGATAATTTGGATGTAGCAGCATCCTTATAAATAGGCTTAAATTGCTTTACACGATTCATGCATCAATATCTTTTCTCAATGCGAGTGCGAGCGGTCAACATTCCCACAATTTTTCCTTACACCCCAATCACTGTGGGCGCGTGGCATCCGGCTTTTTAATATACCGACCTACGACGTATCTACAGTTTGACAAAGCTCTAGCCATTAGCGCGAAAGGCTCGAGCAGCAGCTTCAATTTCTTTTTTTGAAATTAACTGGTGCCTATGGAATTTTGATACCTGAATGGCTCGAGCAATTAATATCCTGCCAAGAATTCCATCATTTTATGAACACTGCGAATTCATTAACGCAGGCATCCAACCAGCCCTGCATCACCCATATACTCAGCCAGTGCCTCCTGCCAAGTCCGGAGCGGAGGACGACCTTCATATTTCATACGATAAGAAAATGCTGCCTCATTTTCGGAAACATCGGCACGTCGGTTGAAAGCTTTAGCATCAACAGGGCAAACTTTTACAAGCGACCCCGATAGTTCGGCAATCTTTTTCACATACTCAAACCTGCTGACAGCACCTTCATTAACAACATTGTAAATGCCATCACAGTCATCGGACATAAGCTCAACAATCATTCGAGCACAGTCAGTTACGTAAGTTGGCGATCCAATCTGCATAGAATTGGCATAAATAAATTCATTTGAATTACGAATTTCATTAATACGATTAATTATGAAATTTTTTTTATTATTTAATTGGCCGCCGAACAGCCAACCCGTCCGAATAACAAGCGTATTGGGACATGTGAGGACCGTCCTCTCCGACAGCAATTTTGAACGATGGTGGACAGTCGTTGGGTATACGGAATCATATTCATGATAGGGGCCCGATTTTTTACGTCCATATATACCTGTACTCGATATAAATACAAACTTCTTTTGTTGACGATGCGCATGCCAAAATAATAGCTCTGTTAGGAAGTTATTATCAAAATAGCATGCCTCCGGTTCAACCTCACATTGCTCCACATTCGTATTGGCTGCAGCATGGATAATGACCGTAAACTCACTGAGCATCGCGGACTGCGCATTTTTTTTTGCAGCCAAGAATGCGCCGCGATCAAGCGCAGTGCCTTCGAACCCAAACTTTGCAAGTTCACTTAAAATCTCAGAACCGAGCATTCCAGTTCCGCCGGTTACGAGCACTTTCATCTTTTGAACTCCCTAGTTAACGACTCACTAGGATCATGTTCAATGCTCGCTATATTCAACAACAAATTTGCTGTTTGGCCGAGGCCTTCAAACGCCATCCACACTCCTGGGGGGACAAATAGACGTTGGTAACAATTATCTCCAAGTACTACTTTTTCCACAGATGATTCGTTTTCAGCTTGGAGATAAAAACAAATGGAGCCGACAGGAACAAGGAGGTTCATAAACATTCGTAAATGTTTTTTCCAACCTTTAATCTCTCCACATGAGATCATTGAGAAATAGGCCTCCCCAAATTCAATATATCCCTGCGAACTTTTCTTTATTCCATGAAGAATATTACCTTGTGAGTGAGCAATAATCTTCGACGGGTAGACAACTGCACCGCATTTCAGGAGGGAAGCGTCCATCGATTGCCTCTTTCACTTGCCAATTGCATATACTTTTCTATCTGTTGCCGAGTAAGCATTTTAACGTCATGATCGTGAATGTAAAACCCTGCATACCATTCACCAACCATACGTACGCATTCCTCATAAAACAAGGTGGGTTCCCATCGCAAATGAAACAATGCTTTGTCACAATTGAGTTTGAGCAGGCCAGCTTCATGAAAAGGAACATTGCCCGTAATCTGGTAGCACTCAAAGCTCTTCTGCCAATATTTGAAAACATCAGCAATTAACTCAATCACACGACGATTTTGTTCTGCACGTGGGCCAAAGTTAAACGATTCACCATTTAAAGCTTTATTGCTAGCGAGATTTGCTCCTAGCCATAAATAACCAGATAGCGGCTCAAGTACATGTTGCCATGGACGAGTTGCTTCGGGAGACCGGATACTTACAGGCTTTTCATCATTCCAACTAATTACCGAGTCAACGATAATTCTATCCTTGGCCCAGTCACCACCACCGATTACATTGCCCGCTCGAGCGCTGGCTATACGAATTTCAGGTTGATGCTTTAGAAATGATTGAAAATAAGCATGGAAAACCACTTCAGCGGCGCCCTTTGAAGCACTGTAGATGTCCTTGCCACCTAAATGATCTGTCTCGCGATACCCCCATTCCCACTCAACGTTCTCGTAACATTTATCAGACGTGATAATCACTGCGACGCAGGGTTTCGTGAGGGTACGTATGCTTTCGAGGACGTTCGCAGTTCCAATTACATTGGTCGAAATTGTACCTAAAGGGTCTATATATGATGTTGAAACAATAGCTTGTGCGGCCAAATGGAATATGAAGTCGGGTTCAAATCCGTGAATGGCTTCGGTTAATGAAACAATATCCCGTACGTCGACAACTCGATGGAGAATCTTCTCTTGGAATTCTAAAATCTCGAACATCGAAGGATTTGTAGGAACGCCATCCGAAATTCCCATTACCTCGGCACCGAGCATTATCAACCATTGGGTCAGCCACGTTCCCTTGAAACCGGTATGCCCAGTGACAACAACTTTTTTACCTTTATATACGTTATTGAACATCACCACACCTTCCAAGGCGCTTGTTTTTTGGCCCAGAGTAATTCAAGTTGCTGCTTGTCGCGAAGTGCGTCCATAGGTTTCCAAAAGCCCGAATGTCGAAACGCGTTCATCTGGCCATCTTCTGCGAGTCGTCGCAAAGGCTCTTGTTCGAACAGCAGATCATCTCCCTCAGGCAGGTAGTCAAAAACTGATTGTTCGCAAACAAAAAAACCACCGTTGATCCAGCTTCCATCACCTTTGGGCTTTTCTGAAAATCGCACAATTTCGTTCGAATCGTTAATTTCGAGAGCTCCGAAACGTCCCTCGGGCTGGACGCTGGTCATCGTAATCGCTTTCCCTGACTGTTGGTGGGCCTTAACCAATTCTCGGATATTAACATCTGCTACACCGTCACCATAGGTAAGCATAAATGGCTGACCTTCAGTATAGCTTTTTGCTTTACGAACCCTGGCACCGGTCATCGCCAACTCACCAGTATCTACCATCGTAATTCGCCATTTCTCTGCGCGATTATTGTGGACAATGGTTTTATTCTCCAAAAGATCGATGGTGACATCGCTCGTATGTAAAAAGTAATTTGAGAAATACTCTTTAATAACGTAGCCTTTATAGCCGAGCAGAATAACAAAATCATTGAAGCCGTGCGCTTCATAGATTTTCATTATATGCCAAAGCATTGGCATGCCTCCAATTTCAACCATTGGCTTTGGTCGCACGCTTGTCTCTTCTGCAAGGCGCGTCCCAAGTCCGCCTGCAAGAATCATTACTTTCATTTTCAAATCCTTAAGCGTTTGTGATGAGTTCTTTTACTTTGGCTGGAACTTTTCTAAAAGCCAATGAGAACTGCTTCATTATCCTTAATAGCTTATTTTTCTTGCGACGCGAATCAGGACCGCCACCTGCCAGCTTCAATTTCTCATCAAGCATCAACAGATTGAGATCTCTTCCTTTGAGATAGGGAGAATCAGCTTCATGCCATGAGCATGAAAAATGATGACAAATGGCAGTATTTTCAGTATAGGCATCTATTTCAAATCCTCCTTGATTATTCCTCATCACGGGAGTGAGTGGAGAAAAGTATTCTTGAGGATAAATTTTTACGCCATGCTGGATCACCGGCAGATCAATATTTGGAGTGGTTCCCATTCCGTCAACATTGTGTCCATGCTGTGCAAAGTAGAGAGACGTCAGCTGAGGCGCCATGAAATAAAATATTTTCCGGCGCCAGAGTGAGACTGGTCCAAGTCCTTCATAAACCTCGCACATGAAGCGGGATAACGGACTGTTAGCCCGGGTTGCCATTGAGTGGCCTGTGTACCAACCGCCTGCTTTGTTATCGACCCCCAAAAATGAGTGATGCTTGTCACTTACCTCAAGCTCTTCTACCAATTGTCGAAATAAATCTCCATTCACAATTTCTATATCTGCATCCAAATATATTCCGCCATATTCTCTAAGTACCCACCAACGGAAGTAGTCACTTAAAAAAGCATGGTCCCTTAATTCGTACATCATCCTGGAAAAATGGCATTCTGCAATAGGCAGATTATCTGCGTTCCAATGGCGTATTTCAAATTCAGGAAGTTTTTCTTGCCAAGTTTTTAGGTAGCCGACATAAGGATCAGGCTTCCCGTCAAAACCAAAATATATCCTGTGCAGGATTTTCAATGATGAATTACTTGCTTTTTGCATAGTCCATTATTTTTTTCATCATACCGACCGGATCTTTCATCCCATGATTGATAATTTTTCTGTAGTCAAAGCCGCCATCAGTGCGGCGGTAACCAACGATCTCTGGAGTGGAGCCCTCTCTCCGGCTAGCCAAATCCTCAAGATACTTGCAGTAGTCGCTGAAAAGCATGGGTTCGCGCCGGTGCTTTTCAGCCTCAGGATCCACTTCTCGAACGTTCAAGTTTGCAAAGAGATGGTATATGCAAGTGTTTTCAGTGATATTAAGTTTCTTGCCGGTAGTCGTGAACTTCGGTGAAAAATATTCCTGAGGGTAAATTTTTACTCGCCCTACTATTATCGGATCCTTCAATTTCGGAAAAAACCCCTTATCAGTATGGTGCCCTTTGTCGCGAAAGTACAAGCTCATAAGCTGGGGACCGATGAGGAGGCGCTCCGCTCTCCAATGCCACAAACCACTAGAAAGCCTACTGTGGTACATATCGTACATGAAGTCGATAATTTCCGCGCCTTTCTTAGCCCCGATAGTTTGTGCAGTGGGATAACCATTTTCAAAGTCCTCTACACCAACAAAAGCATCGTATTCATCCGATGCCATGAGTTCATCCACCAACTGATCGAATACTTTCCCGTTAAGAACCTCACAATCACTGTCAAGATATGCCCCACCATGCTCCTTCAATGCAGCCCAACGTACAAATTCACTCAAGAAAACTGGATCGTGGGCTTCAGCCGAGCGCTTCATCCACTCATTGACGTTAACATCAACATTGTCTTTCCCCCATCGCATTACTTTGTAATGCGGAAGCTCCCTATACCAAGTCTCTAAATAATGGAGAAATGGATCTTTATAAGGACGATAGTTTTCAAAATAAACGCGGTGCAGGATTTTATTCACTTTTTACCTGTTCGTAGACTTACATAATTAATGATCGAATGGATTCTCATCATTATGCGCGGGCTCTGTGCCTTTTGATAATTCTCGAACCTTTTTTGCCAAGTTCTCCATTCGATTATCCAATCTTTTTATTACATCCTCGATACCAATTCCAGTTTCATACCGAAGCGGATGGTCAACTGCTTCAATTAACCCTTCGACGCCCCCTGGATTCTGCGCAATTATTCCGTAATCTTTACTGACTCCATAAAAAAGATCTCGAAATGTCACATCCTCTTTATGATAGAGATCCTTCTCCTCTTGGAGACGTATAATTGAATATTTTTCATACCCAAAATATCTCGCCAAGTTGATCATCTGCAAGATCGGAATAGGCCTAATATGCGTATGGTCCAGATAAAAATTACTTGTTATTACAAACAAATTTTCCGGGTTAGGGGTTTCCGCAATGAGAATCCCACCGGGAATTAGCACCCGCCTGCTTTCTCGAAAAAATTCAACTATTTTGTCAAATTTCAGATGCTCAAGAACGTGAAAGGCCGAAACTACAGCCACACTCTGACTGGGAATTTTCTTTAAAAACTCAGACGCGTCACCAAGTTCAACATCGAGTTCTTTTTGCTGTGCGAGTTTAAGCATTCCCTGGTCAACATCAACTCCTTTAACCTGAAAACCCAGTTCGCGGAGCATGTCGAGCCACTCTCCTCGGCCGCAACCAAAGTCAAATGCAAGTGGTTTATCGACAAATCCCAAAATTGGTTTGACATAACTTAAATAAATAGCTCGATATTCTCGAACTTGGTCTTCCGAAGCATAATTGACGCTTTCGAAAAATTCATAAAAATTCTCATCCATGCGAAATTTCCAGATTTGGTTCTATCCAGGCCACACCGATAAAATGTTTTTGGGATAGATTAACGACCTTAAAAATCGTTGCCATGTCCTTCCATTCATAGCTTTCTGAAAGATGACTTTCCGTCTTATGAAGAGCAACAGCAACCGAATAACTGCCTGGGCCAATGTCAGCCTTGAAGTGATAACGATAAACGAGACGACTTCCGTCAACAAGATCACTCTTAACCTGATCATGGTGGTAGGAATTGGTACCAAAAACTTCCTGACCAAGCCGGTCTTTTATTAGAAAGCCTGCCACGAGAGTGCTTATATGTGAAAGGACTTCAACTTGTATTTCCAATGTAAGTTCGGCCCCAACATCTACAACCTCAACTGCACGGCCAGACTCATCGCGAAGAGTAACATTGACAATTCGACTCTTTCCAGTACCAGATATGGTCTGTACTACGCCATGTTCATTGAAGGTCTGAGAAATATTATTATTTGCATCGTCAACAATCGCTGCATTATAATAGTCAAGCACAGCCTCAGGTCGACCCTCTAAAAGCTTTTCACCCTTGGACAGGAGAATCGCACGATCACAAATAGACTGAATAGCACCCTTATCGTGACTCACAATGAGCAGTGTTGTCCCTAACCGTCTAAGTTCGCGGATACGTTCAAAGCTTTTGTGCTGGAAGTAAGCATCCCCCACTGAAAGTGCTTCATCAACAATTAAGATGTCCGGCCTAACAACAGTTGCAACACTGAAGGCGAGCCGAACCTGCATACCGCTGCTGTACACGCGCACGGGTTGATCTATATAGTCGCCAATCTCTGCAAATGCCTCAATAGCGGGCATGCAGATAGCGATTTCGTGTTGGCGAAGGCCTAGTAGTTGTCCGGCCATGAAGACATTTTGCCGCCCTGTAAAGTCGGGATGAAAGCCCATGCCTAACTCCAGCAGAGCAGCCACGCGTCCTTGTTTGCTTACGCGACCTTGGGTCGGTTGGGTAGTGCCTGTGATAATTTTGAGTAGCGTGCTCTTACCCGCGCCATTCACACCAACAATTCCTACGGCCTCGCCAGGTTCTACAGTAAAGCTAATGCCGCGCAACACCCAAGTTTTCTCATGAGTAGTTCTACGGGTGATCCATTCCCACGCGCGGGCCCACTTATTAGGGTACCGCTTGTAGGCTTTTCCGATGTTAGTAACAGTCAGGGCACTCATCAAAGTTCATCCACCATCTCGCCCACGCGGGCCAGGAAAAATCCTGCACCAAGCAGTAGAAATATGACGGTTAATATAGTTAGGGGCAGAAGTGAACCAAAGTTGGGCAAGGTTTTGTCTAAAAATATCTGCTGATAAGCAGCCATCAGTGGCTGCATAGGATTAATCACCATCATGCCACGCACTTTTTCAGGCAAGGCTTGAAGCGTGTAAACAATAGGAGTGAGCCAAAACCAGAACTGAAGTACTACACCGGTGAGTTGCCCCACATCTCGGAAAAAGACATTTAGCGTCCCGAGAAAAATACCTAGTCCCAGAGTAAACAGTATTTGCAAAGTCAGCAATGGTACGAGCGCTATTAGGGCCATACCTGGCCAATGTCCAATGATGGCCAGAAATAATAGATATACAACAAAAATAATTCCAAAGTTTATCAGTGCAGATAGCGCAACAATCGCAGGCAAGCAGATGCGTGGAAAGTTTGATTTTTTTATGAGATTGCCATGCTCTAGAAAAACCCCATTCAGTCGCCCTAGCATTTCGGAGAAAAGCCCCCATGTGATGGCACCTGCACAAAGATAAATACTAAAGGCAAATGGAGTCTGTTCGTGACCTGGTAGCGTAGATCGCATTAGCTTGCCGAATACCACCGTGTATATGACAATCATGGTCAGTGGATTGGCCACTGACCAAAACCCGCCTAATAGTGATTCACGATATTTTCCATGAAACTCGCGCAAAACGCTGCTCCAGATAAAACCGCGGTACGCCCAAAGGGCGCGAAGCATAGGTAATCCAGGCATATTACTCATTTAGCTCATTGTGCTGTCGGCACACGTCCATAAGTGTCTTCAAAGCGTATAATATCATCTTCACCTAAATAGCTGCCTGACTGTACCTCGATAATTTCCAAGGGAACCTTGCCAGGATTGGCTAAGCGGTGGGCATGTCCCAAAGGAATAAAGGTGGATTCGTTCTCACCCAGCAGGAAAGTTTCAGCACCATTGGTAACCTCAGCGGTGCCTTTCACTACTATCCAATGCTCTGCTCGGTGGTGATGCATCTGCAGGCTGAGCTGAGCACCTGGATTCACCACGATGCGCTTGACCTGGAACCGCTCGCCGCTGTCGATGCTGTCGTACCAGCCCCAAGGCCGGTGCACTTTGCGGTGCGTCGACGCGAGCTTGCGCTTGTGTGCTTTCAGTTCTGCGACGATCTTTTTGACGTCCTGCGTCCGGCGCTTGTCCGCCACCAGTACGGCATCGGCCGTTTCCACCACGACGATGTTGTCCAGCCCGACGGTGGCGACGAGGCAGGTTTCCGAGAACAGAAGACTGTTCTGGGTGTCCACTGCGAGGGTTTGGCCGGCATGGGCGTTGCCCTGCGCATCACGCGGCAGGATGTCCCACAAGGCATCCCAGGCGCCGAGATCGGACCAGCCAGCATCCATCGGTACCACGCGGGCGGGAATTCCCAGGTCCTGGTTGCGGGGCAGGTGTTCCATGACTGCATAGTCGATCGAGTCAGCGGGGCAGCCAGCGAACGTGTCGGCGTCAGGCCGGATGAAGTCGAGGTCTCGGCTGCTGCCGTCCACCGCGGCCTTGCAAGCTTGCAGCATCCGCGGCTGCAATGCCGCCATGGCTTTGAGCCATTGGTCTGCCCGGACCATGAAAAGTCCGCTATTCCACAAATATTCACCGCTTTGCAGGTAGGATTTGGCAACCTCCAGGGAGGGCTTCTCGGCAAAGCTCTGAATGGCAAAAGCATCCATCCCCTCTATGGGCTGGGCCTTCTGGATGTAGCCATAGCCTGTCTCCGGACGATCTGCCACGATGCCGAAGGTCACCATCGCGCCGTTCGCCGCGAGCTGCCAAGCCGTCTTCACAGCGGCATGCAGTTGAGCCAGATTGCTCATGACATGGTCGGCAGGCATCGCGAGCATCACCGCGTCCGGGTCCGCTACCAAGGCAGCCAGTGTGAGTGCAGGTGCCGTATTGCGACCCACAGGCTCCAACACCAATTTTGCGCCGGCAATTTCGGCATCCTGCAACTGCTGCGCGGCCAGGAACCGGTGTTCTCCGTTGCACACCACGATGGGAGCGCCCTTGGGGATCTGGCTGTCCAGCCCGTCAAGCCGCTTGGCTGTGGCTTGCAACATGGAAATACCGTCTCCGCCCAGAGCAAGGAACTGCTTCGGGAATGTCTCGCGGGACAAAGGCCAGAGGCGGGTACCTGATCCGCCACAGAGAATTACGGGAATCAACGGAGAAGTCATAAAGGCCGAACTGGAGAGGAAGTTGAAGTGGGAATTGAGGAGGAAGACTGCAAACGGTATGCGTCGGCATCGGCTTCCAGCATTGCCAAACGTTGGTTCAGTCTGCGCACATCCCGCTCGATGCGAGTGTTGACCATGTCGGCGTGCAATGCCTTGATGAACAGCACCATGCACGCCAGCAGCAACAGCAAGGCAGGCGGATACTGAATGCCTGACCAACGGGCCAGTTGATCTATCAGTCCGTGCCAGGCACCGAGGATGGCGGCGACGATCGCGACAGCGACCCAGAACAGCCCGTGCATCAGGTAGAGATGGTCCCGGCGGATCAAGTAGAGGATCACTATGGCAAGGCCTACGCCCAGTAAGCCTGTCGTCATTTGCAAAGATGCCATGTACAGCTCCACTCCATGGGGAAATTGGGGAACGGGTTGACCAGACCGCTCTGGGGAGGCGGGTCTGGACAGTCCCCTGGCCCGCTCAACCGAAGGTGGCGCGCTCTCGAAAGGATGAGCCGCCATTGTATGACCTTGCTTCACGTGGTCCTCCTACACCCACGACGCCTCTTGAAAACAGCACGAATGCCCGTATCATTGGCACTCGACACCGACGAGTGCTAACACAGCGGCGCATGCCGCCCGGGCGCTCGCCGGTCGACTTCGGAAGTGTCTGCATTCAGCAGGCACATCGTTGAGCCCCTATTCTTTGACCTCAGGAGAGATGCACATGAACCTTCGCCCCCTGCACGATCGCGTGATCGTCAAGCGCATTGAAAGCGAAACCACGACCGCCTCCGGCATCGTGATCCCCGACAACGCTGCCGAAAA
>Ga0308159_1004584_pt1 | contig 12510 bp, 12 predicted proteins | sample PhyCR1_FD_201040 | JGI IMG/M metagenome (GOLD analysis project Ga0308159, IMG submission 201040) | Phyllosphere microbial communities from UC Gill Tract Community Farm, Albany, California, United States - DLSLC.R1 | ecosystem: Host-associated > Plants > Phyllosphere > Unclassified | place: USA...
CTGTAGAGATCCGCCCATGTTCGATCCAGTCAACGAGCCGTCGTTTCGTCTCGATGTAGCGGGCCTGTCCGACCCCTTCGAAGTCCTCGCCTTTACCGGTAGGGAAGCGCTCAGCGAACCCTTTGCCTTCGAGATCGATGTGTTGATCGACGATCCGCATCTGGATCTCGCCGGCCTGCTGCACCGTTCTGCGTTCCTGTGCTTCGGCCCGCCCGGCCAGGGTGTGCACGGGCAATTGCACAGCCTGGTCCAGCATGAGTACAGCCATGGCTTGCGGTTGAGTCGGGTGCGTCTCGGGCCCAGGCTCGACTGCCTCGACCTGCGTTTGAGCCAGCGCATTTTCAGCGGCCGTTCGGTGCCGCAGATCATCGACCAGGTTCTGCGTGAACATGGCATCGTCGGCCTGCAACGACGTTTCGCCCTGCACAGCGACTACCCGGCCCGTACCTTCTGCACCCAGTACCGCGAGTCCGATCTCCAATTGCTCCAGCGCCTTTGCGCACAGGCGCACATCCACTACCACTTCGAGCATCACTGTGACCGGCATTGTCTGGTGTTCGGCGATGATCCGACGCGGTTGCCCCAGGCAGACGTCGCGCTATATCAGGGCGAGCATGATGATCGTTACGTCACGCCAGCCGTACGTCAGTGGCAACTGCACGAAGACGCACTGGCCAACCAGCAAGGGCCGAATGCCGAAGGGCGCAGCGATCTGCCCGCCCTGCGCAGTGGTCAGTGGTTGCCGTTGGAGGGCCATCCTTTCATCGAATGCAACCGCCCCTGGTTGCTGACCCGCATTGAGCACCGAGCCGATCAGTCTCTCGAGCCGCCCTATGGCAACCGGTTGTTCGCGGCCGCGCGGCTGCCGGCCTGTGCGCCCGCCGCGATGCCACTCAAGCAACGCATGCACAGCCTGCAGCGTGCCTGGGTGGTCTGCGTCGATGAAACGCAACCTGATTGCTCGCGGCCAATAGCGGTGCAATTCGACTGGCTCTATCAGGGCGAGGGCGCAGCGCCAAGCCATTGCTGGCTGCCGCTCGCGCCAACTCTGAGCGATTTGCCAGCGGCGGTGCTGGCCGATGGTGTCGAGGTCGTGGTGAGTTTCCTTGAAGGCGATCCCGATCAGCCGGTGGTCAGCGGCGTTCTCCAGTGCGCAGTGTTGCCAGAGCGTACGGTTGAAGATGATGAGCTGTCAGCGCTGCCGGAGTTGCTGGTGAGTGATGGGCTGCAGCAACTGTTGCAGTCTGGCGAGCCGTTAGTGCTGCTGTGCCTGATGCCGGGAGGGGGCAGCTTCAACCACTGCGCCGAGTCCGTGTGCAGTTGCCGGCTGCTGACCGCGCTCGATCAGAGCAGCACAAAATGAGCGGCGCGGCGCTAGAGCCGATGGCGCAATGGCTGTTGCTCGATACACCGGACGCGTCACGCGCCTTGCTGACGTTGCGCCAAGGGTTTGCCGACGTGCAGCGTCACCGGTTGTTCGACGGCACCGAATTCCAGCCGGTCAGTGAGCACGGCCCGGTCCTCGTCGATTTGCGCGAGAGTCCGGCATTGACCGCCTTGTGTCTGCGCGACCCGGACACCTGGCGCGGCCTGTTGCTGAGTTGCGAAATAACCGCTCAGCAGTTGATTGGTCATTTACAGCGCATGCTTACCGTCTCGTTCGGTTTGAATCATCGAGCCTTGCTCAGCTATTACAACCGCCAGACCGCCAGCTATTTCTTCGATGCCTGTGACGCCGCGCAGCTGAGTCGCTGGCTCGGACCGATTCGCCAGTTGCGCTGGTTTGGCGGCACCTGGGCCGACCGCGCCATTGGCAGTCAGGGCTGGCAGCAACTGCGCAACCCCGGGCTGCCCGTCGAGCCGCTGGGCCTCGAGGAAAGCCTGACCCGGCGCCAGCGTGAACGCCTGCAAACCTGTCTGCTGGAGCAACACATCTGGCGCTGGTGCCAATCCATGAGCGTTGATTACCAGACCATCGCCGTGCATGTGCAAAAAGGTCTGGCGCTGGGTTTCAGTGATCGCGCTGTGCTCGATGGCTGGCTGTGGCTGCGCCTGCTGCATCCGCGCGCGGTGCTGGTTTTGCCGCCGGCCGGTCTGACCCAGCAGGAGCGGCTCGACCATCTGCGTCGGCAGTGGGGCGCGGCGGGCTGAATGTGTTCGTCAGTGAGCCTTGCCGTTGAACCAGCCATCGTTGCGTTTCAGCCACAGGGCTTGCGCGCCAAGGGTCACGCTGCGCAAGACCATGAACAGCAGGAAAGATATCCACAGGCCGTGGTTGCCGAGATTCTGCAGCACCCAGGCGAACGGCAGCAACAACAGCACCGTCAGCAGCATGCCGTTGCGCATTTCCCGCGCGCGGGTGGCGCCGATGAACAGACCGTCGAGCAGATAACTCCACACCGCAATCAGTGGCAGCACGGCGAGGTAGGGCAGGTAGACGAACGCCGTATCGCGCACGCTCTGGATGTCGGTCTGCATCTCGATGAACAAATGCCCGGCCAGCAGAAACAGCACGGCGAAACCGAGGCTGGCAATCAGCGACCAGCCGCCGGCCACCACCAATGATCGACGCAACGCCAAGCGATCCCGCGCGCCGATGGCATGCCCGCACAGGGCTTCAACGGCGTGGGCCAGTCCATCGAGTGCATGAGCCGTCAGCAGGAGGCCGTTGAGCAATAGCGCATTGGCCGCCACAGTTGCGTCGCCGAGCCGCGCGCCTTGCACGGTGATCAGGAAGAACACCGATTGCAGAGCGAGGCTGCGGATGAAGATGTCGCGGTTGACCGCCAGCAACGGGCGCCAGCTCTGCCAGACTTTCAGCGCGGACCAAATGATCTGCCCCGGATAGGCGCGCAACGCCGTGCGCGTCAGCCACAGGCCGAGCAGAGCGCCGCTCCATTCGGCGATCACCGAAGCTCGCGCGGAGCCGACCACGCCCCAGTCCAGGCCAATCACAAACCACAGATTAAGGACGATGTTGATCAGATTGGTGCTCAGCAGGATCGCCAGCGGCGCCCGCGCGTTCTGCGTGCCGAGGAACCAGCCGACCAGCGCATATGTCGCCAGCGCTGCGGGCAGGCCGAACAGACGCGTGTGGAAAAACTCCCGGGTCAGTTGATCCAGTTCCGCTGACGGCTGCATTAAATGCAGCGCAACGCCGCTGAGTGGCACGCCCAGACAGCCGAGCACGACGCCCAGCCCCATCGCCAGCAGCAAGCCCTGCAAGAGAATCTGCCGCAATGCTGCACCATCACTGCGCCCGGCAGCCTGCGCGGCGAAGCCGGTGGTGCCCATGCGCAGAAAACCCATCGCCCAGGCCAGAAACGTGTACAGACTGGCGCCAACCGCTACCGCGCCGAGTTGATGAGCATGCGGCAGGTGACCGATGACCGTGCTGTCAACCAGCGCCACCAGCGGCACGGAAATATTGGAAAGAATCATCGGCGCGGCAAGTGCCCAGACCTTGCGGTGAGTCGGGCGATCGCGCCAGTCGGTAATCAGAGAGGACATGCAGGCTCCTTGGGGGAGCGGGGATTGTAGCGAGTCATGCCATTCAATGTGGGAGCGAGCCTGCTCGCGAAGACTGACCGGCCGTGAAGATTTCGACTGTGCCGGCCATTCGCGAGCAGGGTGGCGGGGGTGTTAATGGATGATCCAGCTCAACAACCACAACCCCAGCAGCAACCAGATGATCCCGGCAATGATCGACGCGTTCATGAACGCCCGGATCGCCGACCACAACAGCATCAGGCCTACGATCAACGCGATGATGCTGATGATCGAAGTGTCCATCCCCAACGTCTGCGCCAGGCCGTCGACAAAGTTGCCGCCAGCGTTGCTGAGCATATTGAACAGACCGCTGAGGCCGTCGACGATAAAGCGGATCACCGAACCGAGTGCCTGGCCGAGCCATTCGAAAAAGCTTTCTACACGCATGTGTGCATCCCTGATGAAAGAGCTGAGCCTTGGGCCACGCCGAGGGCGGCCGAGTTCCCTGCATGATAGAAGGTTTACTCAGTCCCTGTGGGAGCGAACTTGCTCTCACAATAGATCGTCTGCGCTGCTTGCCATCAGCGCGCATCCCCCCGAAGCTATGCGCCTTCAGGAGAGCCCGATGAACCTTGTTGAACTGACCGAACGCCTGCACGCCATTCGCGACCGCAATGACTGGCGGCAATTTCACAGCCCGAAAAACCTCGCCATGGCCGCCAGCGTGGAAATGGCCGAGCTGGTGGAGATCTTCCAATGGCTGACAGAAGACCAGTCGCGCCAGTTGCCGGCGGACAAACTGGCCCACGCCGGGCAGGAAGTCGGCGATATCGTTTTGTACTTGTTGCTGCTGTGCAGCGAGCTGGGTCTGGACATGAATGAAGTGGTGCGCGCCAAGCTCGCCGACAGCGAACGGCGGTTCAGCTGATGAGCGACCGTCATTTCGATCAATTGGCCACGCGCTTCGCAGAAAAAATCTACGGTGGCGCCAAAGGCGCGATTCGCCTTGCGGTGTTGCAGGCTGACCTGAGCGAGGCCTTGCCGGATCGTCCGCTGCGCGTGCTGGATATCGGCGGAGGCCTTGGGCACATGTCGCTATGGCTGGCCGAGCGCGGCCATGACGTCACCTTCACCGAGCCGGCCGAGCCGATGCTCGAAGGTGCGCGCCAGCGTTTTGCCGATGCTGGGCAAACTGCGACGTTCATTCAAGCGCCGTGGCAGGAACTGCCCGGTCAGCTCACCGAGCCCTACGACCTGGTGATCTGCCACGCCGTGCTGGAATGGCTCGCCGAGCCGCACGCGATCCTGCCGGTGTTGCATCAGTTGACCAACCCCGGCGGCTGGCTGTCGCTGGCGTTCTACAACCGTGATGCGCTGATTTACCGCAATCTGCTCAAGGGCCATTTCAAGAAGATGCGCAAGAATGTCATGGCCGGCGAAAAGCAGAGCCTGACCCCGCAGCAGCCTCTCGACCCACGGGAATTGGCGACGCAACTCGCCGGTAGGTGGCAGGTCGAAAGTCAGAGCGGCGTACGGGTATTTCACGATTACATGCCGGTGGAATTCCAGGCCCGCGCCGAACTGGCGGACTTGCTGGAAATGGAACTCGCGCACCGTCGTCACCCAGGCTTCGCCGGGCTTGGGCGCTATTTGCACTGGATCTGCCGGCCGATCTGATCGGAGCGCGACATGAAAGCTCAATGCGGGTTATTGCTGATGTGTCTGGGGTTGGCCGCCTGCCAAGGCAACAACCCCTACGTGGCGCAGTCACGGCCGTTGCCGCCGGCACCGCCGCAAGCGGCCGCCACTTTCGATCTCAGCGCCTACCCGGCACCGCCGCGTGATTACGGGCGTTATCGCAATTGGGCCTGGCGCAACGGGCAATTGCCGCCGGGCACGGCGTGGGCCGACTCGGCGCAGGTGGCCGAGGCGGTCAGCAACGCCCTTGACCAACGCGGCCTGCGGCCGATGCGTGACAACCGCCCGGCCGACCTGCTGGTCAGCGCCGACCTGCGTCTGGAAACCCGTTTGCGCCAGGTTCGCGACGATTACGGCTACTACGGTGGATACGGCGGCTATGATCGTTATGGTCGCGGTTACGGCATGTACAACAGCGTGCCGATCGTGCGCACCTATCAAGAACAGGTCGTGGTGGTGCGGGTCGATCTGTTCGATGCCGGCAACGGTCAGCCGGTGTGGAGCGCCAGCGCTGAGACCGGCACCCAGGGCAATCAGATCGAACGCGCCGATGCGATTCGCGAGGCTGTGGAAAAAGCCATGGCGGCGTATCCTCCCAGCTGACGTCGTGTCAGCAGGTTCATGCCTTCACCCGGAGAAAAATCATGTTCCGCCGTCTTGCTCTACTCGCTTTTACCGCGCTGCTCAGTGCCTGCGCTGCCAACGAGATCAATCACGACTTCGACGCCAGCCGTGACTTTGCCGCCTATCGCAGTTGGAGCTGGAAAGACCCGGCCCTGCAATATCGCCCCGATGACCCGCGCATCAAAAGTGACCTGACCGAACAGCGCATCCGCCAAGCGGTGTCCGATCAACTCGATCAGCGCGGTTTGCGCCCGGTCGCTGGTGGCGGCAAGGGTGATCTGAACGTGCAGACCTACCTGATCGTCGAGGATCGCCAGCAGCAAGTTACGACTAACTACGGCGGCGGTTGGGGCGGCCCTTGGAACGGCTACTGGGGCGCGCCGATGTACAACGAAACGCGCAACGTCACCTACAAGGTCGCAACGCTTCAGATCGACCTGCTTGATGGCAAGGACGGCAAACTGGTCTGGCGCGGCAGCGATGAGCAAATCCTCAGCAACCGCCCGAATCCGGCCGACCGCAGCAATGCCATTCGCGAGACCGTCGCGCGGATCCTGGCCAACTATCCACCGCGTTGATCCTCTCTTGGAACCGACGCAGCCCCAGGTGGGAGTGGGCTTGCTCACGAAGGCGGCGGTACATTCAGGATCTTGATTGCCTGACCTGACGCTTTCGCGAGCAAGCCCGCTCCCACAATGGAATGGCGTGACGCCAGCAGTCTCGACCGGCCGCGTCTACACTTATGGTCACCCACGCAGGTCGCGCTAGGCCCTGCGCCGGCAAAGGAGTGCGTCATGTCGCCAGGATCGCAAGGCAACGGCCCGGCCCGGCAACGCGGGGCAATCGGCTTGATGGCGGCCGCCACCCTGAGTCTGGCGCTGGTGATGATGCTGCTCGTGGTCGACAGCGGTCGCTTGTACATGGAACAGCGCAAACTGCAGCGGGTGGTGGACACCGCCGCCCTCGAAGCGGTCAGTCGCGGCGGCAATTGCCTGCCCGGGCTGACCGCCGCCAGTTACGCCGGGCAAAGTGCACTACGCAATGGCTACCTCGTCGACGCGAACAACAGCCTCGCCACCACCTGCGGCACGCTGGCCACTGCTGCCGGCGGTGTGCGCAGTTTTACCGTCGATACGACGCAATCAACCGCCGTCAAAGTCGCCGCCAGCCGCACGGTCACCAGCAGTTTCGCCCGGGGTGTACAGGCGCTGTTCAGCGCGACACCGGTCAGCCTCAATACCACGCTCACTGCTTCGGCGGTGGCCGCTAAACCGCAGCCGACCATCGCCCAGCTGAATATTCGCAGCACCCTCGCCAGCATCGACACAGCGCAGTCGAATATTCTCAACCCGCTGTTTTCCGGGCTGCTCGGCGGCAACGTCAACCTCACGGCGGTGGGCTGGGACGGCTTGCTGCACACCGATATCAACCTGCTCAAATACCTCGACCAACTGGCCATCGACCTCAACGTCGGTGCCGGCAACTACACGCAATTGCTCAACACCCAAGCGACCGTGACGCAGTTGATTCAGGCCGCAGCGACGGTGGTGCAACTCAACGGCGCGACTGCGCAAGTGGTCACCGCGCTGGGCCAGTTGCAGGTCGCCGCGATCAACGCGGCGCCGGTCAGACTCGGCGAGATTCTGCAACTGCAAACCGGCACCACGGCGGCGGGGCTGGATGCCAATCTGCAATTGCTGCAACTGGTGCAGGGTGTGGTGCAACTGGCCAACAGCAAAAGCGCGGTGGCGGCGACCTTGCCGGTCAATGTGCTGGGGCTGGCCGGTGTCACGGTGCGGGTGAAGGTGATCGAGCCGCCACAGTTTTCGGCGATTGGCGACCCGGCGCGGGCCAAGGCCAACCCGTTGGGACCCGATCGGATTTTTGTGCGTACGGCGCAGGTTCGCACGCTGCTGTCGGTCAACCTGCCAGTGCTTGGCGGGGTGAGCGGGCTGACGAATGCCGTCGCCGGTCTGGTCGGTACCTTGACGCCGACACTCAATGCATTGCTGAGCCTGAACCTGGTGGACACGCTCAATTCAGTGTTCTGTCTGCTGGGCGCCGGTTGCCAACAGCTCGATCCGAAGCTGCTGCCCTCACCGCAGATCGACATCGCGCTGGATGCCGGCGGTGCGAAAAGCTATGTAACCGATTACCGCTGCCCGACCGGCGACAGCGGCAGCAAAAGCCTGACCGCCACCACCTCCACCTCTCTGGCTGACCTCAAGCTCGGCAGGATCGATCCCGTCGCGGCGTTCTCTTCAGTCGCCGAACCCACCGTGGCGCCGTTGCCGCTGGTCGATCTCGGCATCATCACCTGCCACAAGATTCTCGGCGTTGGCAGTTGCGATGCCGCCTCCCGCGTCCAATACGGCGCGGGCGGCATCGCCATCAAACTCGACACCAGCGTCGCGCAGACCACGCAGAATCTGCTGTTCTCCAGCACCACACCCTTCGCCACCCCGGCCAATCTGAAACTGCCGCCCAGCGTGCTACCGGCCGCGCCGACCAGCAACATCGTCGGCAGCCTGGCGAACACCCTGTCCGGCATCAACCTGATCGTCTACAAACCCGTGGGCAGCAATCCGCTGGGCGCTGTTGTCACCGGGGTGGCCTCGTTGATCAGCGACGTCAGCAACCGCTTGTTGCCAGTGGTCAGCGGGTTGATCAGTCCCTTGCTCGACCCGTTGTTGAACAATCTGCTCAAGGGCCTGGGCATCAATCTGATGAACACCGAGGTGGGCGCCAACATGACCTGCGGGCAGACCGGCAAGGCCTATCTGGTGATCTGATCATCCGTGGCAATCGGCAATTCGATGCAGAACCGTGCGCCCTCCGTGGAGTTGCGCACGCTCAATTGCCCGCCCATGTTGGCGATGATGCCGTAGCTCACCGACAACCCAAGGCCGGTACCGACGCCGATCGGTTTGGTGGTAAAAAACGGTTCGAAGATCCGCTCCAGCAAACGCGGATCGATGCCTCCGCCGTTGTCCTCGACCCACAACCGCACGCTTTCATCGTCACGCTCGGCGTAGATTGAAATCCATGGCTTGAACCCCGAGTCGCTCTCGCGCTTGCCGAGCAGGGCGTCGCGGGCATTGACCATCAGGTTGATCAGCACCTGTTCCAGCTGATCGACGTAACCGCGCACCTGCGCCTGCAAAGCGCTCTCGCGGATACGCAGATCGACACCTTTGCCGCGCATGCCTTCGGCCAGCAGCGACAGAGTGCCTTCGATGGCTTGAGCCGGGTTGAACAGCTGTTGTTCGATTTCCGAACGCCGACCGAACACGCGCATATGGTCGACCACCTTCGCTGCGCGTTGAACCTGAGCATCGATGCGCTTGAGTTTGTCGGTCAGGTAATCGACCTGCACGTCACCGTTGTCGAGGCGCTTGAGCACGTTGACGATGGCCATGCGCATGACGTTCAGCGGCTGATTGATCTCGTGGGCGAGGCCGGTGGCCATTTCACCGAGGGTGGCCATTTTGGCGCTTTGCGTAAGTTGCTGTTGCGAGCGGCGCACCTCGGTGTTGTCGCGGCCCACGGCTTGTACTTCGACCAGTTGGCCGCGCTCGTCGAATACGCCGCGATCCGACCAGACCCACCAGGCGTGTTCGCGTCCGGGCAATTGCAGGCTGATTTCGGCGGTGCTCACCGGATGTTCCGGGGTCAGCTGGTTCAGGCGCTGAACAAACGCGCCGCGTTGTTCCTCGGACATCCAGCCAGCCAGATCAATGCCGGGCAGTTGTTCCGGCGCGCATTCCAGATAGGTCGCCAAGGGTCGGTTGCCAAAAATCAGCGTCAGGTCCGGGCGATAGCGGCAAATCATCGCCGGCGAATCCTCGACCAGAATCCGGTAGCGCTCCTCGCTCTGCCGAACCTTTTCGGCGGCCAGCGTCGCGTCGGTGACATCAAGCCACAGGCCTACCGCCTCGATCGGCAGACCGAGATCGTTGCGCAGCAGTTTTGCCTCATCGAGCAACCAGTGATAGTCGCCACGGCTGTCGCGCAGACGATAACGCGCACGCACCGAGCCCTCGCGCAGCAACTGGCGGTTGCGCTGGAAATACAGTTCACGGTCGTCGCGATGGACGCGCTCGACCAGTGTTGCTGCATCGCAATCTTCCAGCGTCCAGCCGAGCAAGGGTTGCAGGCTGGCGCTGAAGAACGCCGGGATCAGCGCGCCTTCTTCATAACGCTGCACGTAGATCACCGCCGGCGAACTGGCGATCAGATTATCCAGCCGCGCGTGAGCGGCTGCAGCGCGCTGTTGTTGATTCTGGATATCGCTGATATCGAGCATGAATCCGATCAGACGCCGCTGTTCACCGGTGCCGCTGACCTGGCCCTGAATCCGGTACCACGTCGCTGCTGCGCCGACATCCGCGCGGTGCAGGCGCGCGCTCAGAGTCAGCGCTTCGCCCTGCCATTGCAGGGCGCGCAAGCGGCTGCGCAACTCGTCGCGGTCGGCAGGATGGAACAGCAACAGCCAGTCCTCCACCGCCAGCGTGCAAGTGCTGAGGCCGAGTGCCGAAGCCAGCGACGGCGCCACTACCATGTGCTCGTCGGCATTGATTTCCCACCAGCCGGCGCCGAGCAGGTTTTGCAGCGAGTCCAGGCGCTCCATCGATTGCCCATGGCGCTGCTCGCGCAAGCGGCTGAGCAGCGGCCCGGCCAGCGCGCCGACCAGGGTCAGCCAGTCGCGATCGGTCAGCCATGGTGCCACGCTGTCGACCGTATAAAACCCGCAAAGCAGCCACGCGACCACGCCCTGGTCATTGCTGTAGGGCACTGCGAAACCGTTGGCGTTGCCGAATGTGGCCTGTAATCGCGAGTGTTCATAACGGCCCTGCTGGCCCGCAAGACGTTGCGGCGCACTGCCGTTGAGGCTGTCCAGCGGCGTACCCAGCGGCTGGCCGTCCGCCCACAGTTGCGGAGCGTCGTGGCCATGAAACTGCTGGTGAATCTGCCAGCCCTGTGCCTGTTCATCCAGCAGCGCCACGGCGAGACAGGGGATATGCCAGCGCTGGGCGATGGCCTGCAACTGTTCGCCGAGCACTGTCGACAAGCGCGTCAGGCTGCACGTGCGCAGATGATCACTGATCTGCGCGGCAAGGGTCTGGCAGGCGTCGCGGTCGCGCGATTGCTGACGTTCGAGCAGCAGGTCGGCGATGTCGAGCAGTTGCAGTCGCCAGCCATCCTCCAGCGGCTGCACCCAGCCGCGCAGGTGCAGCGGCTGCTCATTCAGGCCGGTGAAATCCAGATCAAGCAATTGCCCTTGCCAGTCTCGCGGCTGACCTTCCACGCTCAACAGGCTATGCGGCAGCAGATAGGCGCTGAGCGGCAGCGGCTGACCTTGGGGTTTGTGCTGGGCAAGCAAATGCCGCAGCGGGCCAGCGATCTGTAACACCTCGCCGTCGCCATTCAAATACAAATGCAGCCCGGTGGGCGGTGCGCCGAGTCGGTCCGGCAGCTCCAGAACAGCGCTGGGCGCACGCTTGAGCAAACGCCCGAAGAGCTTATCGCCGGCGGTCAAAATTGCAGGTTCGAGCGGGCGGTGAGGTGGGTGGGCAGATTGGGCACCGTGCCGATCCCGGGCAGCACCAGAAACGGCATGATCTGGTTGAGCTTGCTCACCGGGTAGTTGACGCTGACGGTCAGGGTGCCGCTACCCGCGTCGTACACCGAACTGGTGTCCGTTCCGACCACCAGATTGAGTGCCGAGGGCAGCCACCGCAATTGCTGGGTCAGCGCGGCATTCGCGGTATTGACCACTGCCGTCGAATAGTTCGGCGTGGTCGGGTCGACCGCAACACTGCGGCGCACCGCTTCGGCGGTGGCCTGGTTGAACGACTGCATCATCACGAAGGGCAGGCCGTAGCTGACCAGCCCATAAAACACTGCGAAAAAGATGATGAACACCAAGGCGAACTCGATCGCCACCGCACCTTTTTGCGACCTGCGAAAGCCGTTTTTCATGCGTGCGTCTACCCTGACAGTCACTGCGTAGTATCAGCATAGAATCATTCAGGCAAAACGGACGGCTTTTGCAGATGCAGATTTCCCTTGTTCTGATCTGGCTGGCGATCTGCGCCGCGCAAGATGCCCGACAGCGGCGCATTTCCAACCTGTTGACCTTGGGCGTGGGCGCGCTGGCGCTGGTCTGGTTGCTGGCGACCGGCAGCACCTGGCTGGGCGCCGACGCGGCGCAAGGTGGCTGGGCCTGCCTGATCGCTCTGCTGCTGACGCTGCCGGGTTATTTCTTGGGCCGCATGGGCGCCGGCGATGTGAAATTAATGACAGCTCTGGGTCTTGCGACGAACGGCATATTCGTTCTTGGCGCGTTTATCGGCGCGGGCGTGGCCAGCGTGCTGTGGCTGCTGCTCGCGCCAAAAGTCTGGCCCCATATGGGTCAATGGCTTAGAGAGCTTTTACGCCATCTCGCCCCGGACAAGTCAAAAAAGCTGCCATTTGCGCCGTTCGTGTGGGTAGGTGTAGTGCTTTCGCTGTACTGGATTACCTGATCGCGGGGTGCCACTAGTCCTATGTACATAGTCGGAAAGTGGGTCTACTTTCAATCCAGGTGAATACGCCACCAAAGTGCAGGAATCGTCAGCGTTGGCCCGAGCAATGGAGTGGTTCGTGAACAAGCCTAATGCAGTAAAAATCCTTGTGGTCGATGATCAGCCGCTGATC
>Ga0308159_1004586_pt1 | contig 12508 bp, 13 predicted proteins | sample PhyCR1_FD_201040 | JGI IMG/M metagenome (GOLD analysis project Ga0308159, IMG submission 201040) | Phyllosphere microbial communities from UC Gill Tract Community Farm, Albany, California, United States - DLSLC.R1 | ecosystem: Host-associated > Plants > Phyllosphere > Unclassified | place: USA...
TTGGATTTCAGCTCGGTGCGGGCTTGAGGGCGGATGAGGTAAAAGACATTGAGCTTTCGCATACGCTGGATCGCAATGCCACCTTGGAGCAGATCCAGTTTGGGGATGTATCAGAACTCAATGCTTACGCTTTTCTGAATATAGAGATCGATCTTGGGAAATTATTGATTAATCCGGCTTTAAGACTCGATTATTTCAACTTTAATTATACCGATCACTTGAAGGGTAATCAAGCCTCAACCGTTGGTAGGGCTACTTTAAGCCCTAAACTGCACTTTCTTTACAACCAGAGTAAGGACCTCCAGTTCTTTTTGAAGCTGGGCAAGGGCTTTCACAGCAACGATTCGAGAGTAGTGATTGCTCAAACAACCCGGCAGATTCTACCTGCTGCCTATGGCGCAGATTTGGGCGGCACCTGGAAACCTGCTCCCCGGTTGATACTGAATGCGGCACTTTGGTACCTCTATCTCCAGCAGGAATTTGTCTATGTGGGAGATGAGGGCGTAATTGAGCCGAGTGGAAGAACTGCCAGAAAGGGAATAGATTTTGGCCTGCGTTACCAGCTGAACAACTGGTTGTTTTTAAATGGTGACGTTACCTATAACCATGGCCGGGCATTGGATGAGCCGGAAGGAGCAAACTATATTCCACTTGCCCCCCCGTTTACCTTTACCGGAGGCTTGAGCATAAAGGATTTCAAGAAATTTTCTGGTAGTATCAAGGCCCGCTATCTGGCTTCTCGTCCTGCTAATGAGGATAATTCTATCATAGCCAAAGGTTATTTCATATCCGATGCCAATGTTAACTATACCTGGAAGCGTCTTACCTTTGGTGTGATTAGCGAAAATATTTTTAACAGTGCCTGGAACGAAACGCAGTTTGCAACCGAGTCAAGGTTGCAGGATGAAGTAACGCCTGTGGAGGAAATTCATTTTACACCTGGAACGCTTTTTAATATTAGAGCAACGGTTTCTGTTAGGTTTTAATTTTAAGAGGGGCTTTGATGGTCTATTTAGAACATAAGAATTGACCAGCTTTGTAATATTTTAATAAAAAGTTGAAAGCTTTTTCGGATAAATCACATCGTGAATATTCCTTCGTCTTTTGAGAGATAATGTCCACAATTACAATTCTAGATACCTAACTCAGCTACTGACATTCTACTTCCAATTCAATCTTGTATTTTTTACTTCTGAAGTAATAGCTTTGCTAGTCTTTTGGCTATTGATGATCAGGAATACAAGAAACAAACGGAAAAAATGCAAAAAAGAATATCGTCTTTAGCCAAACTATAATTAGCAACCTCCACCAAAGCGCCAATGAGTATACAGGTCATAATAAACTGGATCTCGCTGCCTTATGGCTTTTTACAAGTTCTGGGTCAGATAGCTGCTTAATTTCCTGTGTAGCTGTCACAAGGTTAATTTGGGATGTAAATGTGTAGTTGAAACTAGTCATGAAATTTGTTCTAATGAAGCAATTTAAGGAGCTAAGCAATTATTCTTTCTTGCTTATCAATCAGATGCATCTAATAAAACATCAGCGAATTAACTGTCAAGGTCATTATTATATCATTGGTGTATAGAAAGTACACCTGAAAGAAAAATACCCAGTAGGGGTGGATACCGTCTGCTTTGAGACTGGCTGAGAAAAGTAGAAGCTAATATTTTTTCCTGAAGCTAAATGACTTCTTACAATGAGTTAGTCAGCTCTATCATTCTCACTGAGAAGTTTAAAAGATGCCTTCATTCGCCATGGATTTTCCTGATCATCTTTTAGTGATATACTTTATTTGATTTTTCAGTTTTATCGTGGATGCTTTTTGCCATGAAAGATATCCTTAGCTCTCCGTCTTTAGCTCGGCATCCAACGATTTGAACCGTAAATAAACTGGAATAGTAGCTAAAATAATAGTAACCGCAGGTAAAAATAGGGCTATATTACTTTTCTTGTAGTAAAAATAAATAGCTGCCGCTAGTATGCATGGCCAAAGGATACATATTGCAATCAGTACGGCTTTGAAAAGATCTCTTTGTTTGGTTATTACCTTAAGATCCTGTGGAGTTGTTGGTTTAGTGGGTATCATGTTCTGGTTATGGTTTAGCGTTTAACTGTTTTTTATTATTCACTACTGTATTGGTTAAGGACAAAACTAATAAATAATGTCTATATCACAAGTGTGTGATATATATAATTTTAATCGAATGTTACTTTTTTCATTTTTGTCCTCGTTTTTTGAGAAACGAGACATTTAGAAATGTGGGGTTGGCTATCTGTTTATCACATAAACTTTTGCTGATGGTACAAAAAATCGCAAATTGCGATAAAGTTGATTCAAATGGCGAGAAAAGTTACAGATGGTCCTGTCAGGAACAAGGAACGTACCAAGGGAAACCTGATCACTGCTCTGGGGGAAATTCTGAAAAGGGATGGTTTTTCTGGGCTTAGCATTAGCAGGGTGGCAGATGAGGCCAAAGTGGACAGGCGGTTGATCTATGACTATTTCGGGGGGCTGGAAGGATTGGTAAAAGAATATCTCAACCGTAACGATTACTGGAACATTCATCCCGACGAAATTAGTGACATTGTTGAATCCAGTAAAGCAGATGCCGGGAAACTATTGGCGTATAGTGTGTTGGAAAACCAGTTCGATAGCCTGATCGGTAGTGAGGAGATGCGCCGGATCATTACTTGGGGACTTAGTGAAAAACTGCCTGTTTTAAAAGAACTGGATTTGAAACGTGAGAACATTGGCGATCAGCTGTTGAGTGAGATTTTCGATGGTGCCTTTACTGATTCAGATAAGAACTTTAGGGCGATGTATGCGATATTGATGGGCGGGGTGTATTATCTTACCTTACATAGTAAGATGCAGGAAAATACTTTTTGTGGAATAGACCTCGAGCAGCTTTCCGGCAGGGAAGAAATCAAGAAAGCGCTCAAACAATTGATAGACCTGGCATACTTGTGATTTTTCCACCTTCGTTATATTTTAATTTTTTTTGCCTATTAAAGACCGCGCTTTTTATAATAAGGAGTGAATGGAATTTATGGCTAAAAAGCTATAATCCCAATTGAAAATAGCCGTTTCAATATTGGGCACGTTCACTTAAAAAGGCTGGATGTAGTTGGCTTTGTGAAGGTTTATTTTGATCTCTGTCCATTTCCTGCCATGAAAAGGTTGATCTTAGCATACGTTTTGTACAGGCTGTTTTTCCGAAATAAATTACAGTTTGGTTCTGAATTATTTTCCATTTTTTGAGAGGAGTTGATACAGGTAGCTGCATCAAGCATTTTAAACTTATAACTGGATTATAACATTGATCGTGACGAATAAAGTTTTTCGTCTTCAGCTAAATCATAACATAGCTGATCTCTTAAGCAATAGCCACGCTTAATCACTTTTTTCATCCTTCATTCCTTTCAATAAAGCATAGATAGCCATGGCGTGTCCATGGCCGAGGTCAAAATCCTCTTTCAGCCAATTTGTTATTGCACCAGCTTTCACTTGTAGTATTCCATCTTTTGTATAGCCTTTCTCTGCAGCAATAGATCTAAAATCGATTGGATCTTTTCCCGTTTTCTCTTTTATTGCCTTTAAGTAACCTTGAAACGACATGGCAGTTTATTATTTAATTAAACATAAATGTAAATTAGGAAAAACTTGTCAAAAAGTTTAAACAAGTCGTAATACATTTGCTCATACCTTAGTTTTTTTGAGACAATAACTAGAATGGAAATCTTTAAGCTCTATCAAAAATCACCGATGCTTGATAAAGATTGAGCCACATTTAAGTTTACTAATAAGGCTAAATTAATTAGGTGACATTCGCTATCATCAGCAGCTCCAATCGAAATCTTTAGAAAAATGATTACTTTGAGACCTCTAATTTGGTCTATCAATTTTTAATTATGAATGTAGTAAATCCTTCTACGATTTTCCCTTTATCGGGTTATAATCGATTGTGTTTTTTGAAAAACGTTGTTAAGCATCCTCAGATCTCAATTGGTGACTACACCTACTATGATGATTTCGAAAATGTCGAGAATTTCCAGAAAAACATCCGTTACCTTTTTGATTTCAGTGGAGATCGTCTTACGTTAGGCAAATTTTGCATGCTAGCATCTGGTGTTGAGTTTATAATGAATGGAGCAAACCATTTATCTCAGGCCGTAAGTGCTTACCCCTTCGCTATTTTTGGTGGTGACTGGAGCAATTCTATGGAGGGAAAGTCCTATCCAACAAAAGGTGACACGGTAATAGGTAATGACGTTTGGATAGGCTATCGGGCGTGTATCCTTCCTGGTGTTACAATTGGAGATGGTGCTATTATTGGGTCTTTCTCTGTGGTTACGAAAGACGTACCACCTTATACCATTGTGGGAGGAAATCCAGCCAAACCGATTCGGAAGCGATTTGATGATGAGACTATTGCTAGTTTATTGAAGCTTGCATGGTGGAATTGGCCAATTGAAAGGATCACTAAGTACGCACATTACCTAACAGGTGATATTAACCTATTTCTAAGAGCCTTGAAAGAGGATGGTATCATGTGATTTTGATCTTCCCTCTTAGAGCAATAGCTCGTTGATATTTTGACGTCAATAATGAGTATCAAAATTCCCTTGTTTTTTGAGACAAATATTTATATTGAAGTTACAAGTCCTGTAGGAATCTGCTTTTTTAAGAATTTCATTATGTTAGGCTTCAGAAAAGCGCATTGATAAGTGGTGATGCGTGCTTTGCTGTTACACATTTTCTTCTAGTTCTTTTAAGTTAGCCTTTAATGCTTTTATCTTGCCACTGTATCTTAGTTTATATAATAGATGTGTTATTGCTAAGGTAACAATTGTTAACAGGGCACACGTGAGCAATAGCGTGTTTTGAGACGGCGTCCAAAAGGTCATTAACTTGATTACTGAATAGAAATAAAGCGGATAAAGAAACAGGTAAATGATGTTGAATTTTACGTAGTATCTTTTAAAGTCCTCAATAGTTTTCGTGAGTGTTTTTTTTAGATTTTCCGTATGATTAAATGCAAATATTTCTTGTTGCCTTTTAAATATCCAAACGGTTGTGAAATAATGAATCAAGATGATTCCCATATAAGCTATTGATATACCTATATATATCGCAAAAGCTCCTAGGGTTTCAGTTTTACCCAGCATAAAATATGCCTTCACTAAAATGATCAGTACAAAAGGTACAATTAAACTTTTAAGCTTCCTTATATTAATATTATTAGTTTTGATCCAGTAAGTTGATTTGCTTTGTAATTGGTCTAAAGTGTGAGATGTTTCCATAATAATTTGGTCTAATTTTTCCTTGGGTAGTCTTTGTTGGGTAAATTCTTTATCCTGAATTGTTTTCCAATAAGTTTTAAATTCGTCCAGTTCCATATTTATTTAGTATTTACAAGTGATTTTAATTTAGACTTAAGTTTATTCAGCTTAAAACCAACATTTGTTTCCGAAAGGCCCATGACTTCAGCAATTTCTTTATAACTACAGTTTTCTAAATAGAGCATACAAAGTGCCCTTTCTATTTCTGTAAGCTTTTTTATGGCTTCATACATTCTTGCCGCCTTTTCATCTATAACCGTTTCTTCATCCCTAACATTAAGAGCTTCATTATTTAAATCTGTAAACTTTTCTTTTTTTGTTTCCTTTCTTAAGCGGGTTATAGCATTGTTAATTGCAATACGATATATCCAGGTAGATACCTTAGCATCTCCTCTAAACGTTGGATACGCCCGCCAGAGTTGTAACACAATATCTTGAAAAAGATCCTCCCTATCTTCTTTACTATTGCAATACATATTGCAAACCTTCAGAATAATGCCCTGATTACTCGTTATTAATGATGAAAATTGCTCTTTCAAAGAATCTTGTTTATACAATTAGTCGATCGATATGAGAAAAACTTAGACAAAACACAAAATATATTTATTTATCGATTTGAACGTGATTTAAAAAATAAGAAGAGCTACACTCATACCTAATTTTAAAATATTAAAAGTTAATCTATTTTGCTCCGATTTTGCCAACTTCTAATAAACTACTCTTATTTCATAGTTTGTTTCAGCAACCTGGAAAATACCGACGGGATGGATGCCTTCATTTTTGAGACAGGTCGCTGTTTGGCTATGCTTATTTAAGCACTTCTTTGGTAAATCAAAATACATTAGTCGAAATACTATTAGGGTCTGGAGCCAACAAAATATTAGCTTTATGAGACATTTTTTCTCTTTTCCGTAATAGTGCATATAAACTACAGTTTAAAGAAAAATATATAGTAGGGGATGGATACCTTCGTTTTTTGAGACGAAAAATATAATTATAAATCCCTCAACCTATCAAAAATACACCCTTTTTTGATAACTGTCAGCAATCAATCTATACAAGAACCTCGACATGATGAAAAATCTTAATTTTCATTTACTGTGCTACGCTTTTTCTCATCTTCGGCTCCATTGCTTTTTTTGATAGTTTTTATTGTGCCACCAAAGTTGTAACTAAAGTTTAGTTTAACCATTCTGGTTTCAAATTGGTTTCTCCATAACTGCTGTACTGTACCACTATTTTGTTGATAATAATTTCGGTATGATTTAAAGACATCCATAAAATTTAGTTGGGCTGAGGCGCGTTTATTTAAAAACTGTTGCCTAACACCGGCAGTTAAGTAAGCGAAAGCCTGATTGGTAATGGTTCTATCCATGCTTTTTCCTCGATAATTGAATAAGAACATTACAGAGAAATTTTTACTTATAGAGAAGCTATTATAAGAAGTTGCCGACAAGCTGGCAATGCCATCGCTCTCTAGCAAATTACCATTAACTACACCTTTAAAATTTCGTTTCGACAGAATAGCATTTGAACTCGTATACCACCAGGGCAGGACTTGCTTGCCATACATGGCTTGTAGGGTAAAATAGTTACTATAATCGGCATTGCCGGGCAATGTGGTCGTGAGGCCATCTTGAAGAGGAACAGAAACGCTTGTAAAATCGTCAAGACTGTAACTATAGGTAAGACCCAGGAAAAGTGCATTCTTATAGCCATACCACAAGTCTGCGTTATATGCAATTAACGGTTTAAGTGCCGGATTCCCTTGTTGTAAATTATTACTGCTGATGATACGAATCAGTGGGTTCAGACTTTCATAGCCAGGCCTTTCTATCCTTTTATTGATTCCTAAAGTAAGATTTTGGTTCTTTGTTATTTTATAATCAAAATGCAAAGATGGGAATGGCTGAAAATAGCTTCTTGTAAAACGGTTTGTTCCAAACTGCTGCTCACCCCGCCCTTGGGTATACTCACCTCTAGCACCTAACAGATAGGAAAATGATTTCCCCGTGTGACCGTAAGTTAAATATACTGCAGATATACTCTCATCGTAATTAAATAGATCGGTTTGGCTATTATTTTGATCGTGATAGAAATTAGAATTATCAGAATTTACATAACTTGTCTTCAAGCCTATTTCTAGTTGGTAACCATTTTTAGGCGGATGAGAATAATCCATTTTAAATGCATAGACATCAAAAACGCGGTCTTGAGCTATCACGCTAGGAAGGTCCAAGGCAGGATCAAAAGCAATTGATCTATTATTTTGATAGTTGTAATTTCCATAACGGTAATAATCTAAGTCAATTGTTAATTCCCTGCCTACAGTATCAATCTGATGTTGTAGTCGTAATCCGGAGGAAAAGTTTCTTGCCCGAATGTCAACCCTATTAAGAAATTGAGATTGAGTGCTAACTATCCCTGCCTGAGTAGAATAGATGTCAGCAACGCCATCACGACTAAAATGCTGAAACCCTGGTTTTACCGAAGCTGATACGGTTGTGCGTTTAGAGAGGTAAAAATCTATTCCTAAATTCGGTGTGTAATTGGCATTGGTTCTGTCACTTTTAATGTCAGAAATGTACTGACTAGGCATGTTTCCACTAAAAATAGTGGAAACAATATAACTGTTATAAAAGTATTTGTTATAGTTATAGTCTAGGTTTAAAAGTAAATTATAAGCTTTCCCTTTATAGTTAAGATTGATACCTCCATTGGCTTTTCCAAATGTTCCGTTGCCCCCGCCAATATAAATATTACCATTCAATCCTGCTTTATAATTGCGTTTTCGGATAATGTTAATGATAGCGCCATTTCCTGCTGCATCATACTTAGCAGAAGGTTGAACTATAAGTTCGACTTTTTGAATTGCTGATGATGAGGTTCCTTTTAATAAGCCAGCCAATGCTTCCGAAGATAGTGTTGTCGCTTTCCCATCCATATATATTTGGACCGATTTACCATTCAGGCTGATACGGTCATCCGGAGTAACGACAACACCTGGCAGTTGGTTCATTACCTCCATTATTGGAGTACCTGAACCAAGCCCATTTAGATTGACAATAAGTTTATCGGCTCTTCTTTCTACAAATGGAAGTTCTGCGGAAATATTTACACCTGCTAATTGCGTAGTAATCTGATTTAACTGAATTTTGCCTAGTGCCGAGGTTTGTCCACTGAGCACATCGAAAACTTTCGAGTAGACTGTTCCATAGCCCATCATTTTTAGCTCAACGAAATATTTTCCTGCCGTGGCTTTAAAAACAAACTGCCCCTTATCATCGGCAAGTAGCGCTTTTACCTTGGTAGAATCCAGACTGCTTTTTAAAGTTACTTGAACAAATGGAAGTGAAATGGAATTTTCGTCCACTACTTCTCCTGTAACTATGCCAGTGTTATCCTGAGCGCTAACGAACATTGCGCTAAATAGTAAAATGAAGCCTGGAAGGAAAAATAAACTTTCGGATTTAAACGATCTAAAAGACATGATGTTTGGAAATTTGATACATCCAAACATATAACTAATTTATTAGTCATACAACTAATAAATTAGATTTCACAACTAAATATTTAATTTTAAATCATAAACTATTGATTATCAGATTTAAAATTTATACCAATCTGATAAGCGGAGCGTATTTTTTCTCCATTTTTTAATGCCGGCATCCATTTCGGACTAAGTTTGATTACCCGTAATGCTTCATTATCGCATGCTTTATTTAAACTACTGTCAATTTTTGCATCAACGATCTTTCCTCTAGTATCTATGATGAAACTTACTATTACTCTACCATTTTTTTTTGAATCATTTCTTGTATTTTTTAGCAAATACTGGCTAAAAGCCGTAAATCCGCCTGGAAAAGTTGCAGCTTGATCAATCTTATCTATACCACCTCCATTAAAATATCCTGACCTAAACGAGCACAGTATGATTAATAAAACCATCAGGGGCAAAACTAGAATATATTTTAATTTTTGATATACGTTTGATTTTTTACGCTGCAACATCTTAATCCTTGCTTCTAGTAATAACGGACTGTTAAAAGAATTTGTCAGGATCGGGCCGGCTTTAAAATTCTGTAAAAATAGCATCATAGCATATTTTCTCTTGCTTTCTGCAAAACTCGCGGCATGATCATCTGCTTGATATTCATGAATTAATTTTAGACTCCTGGAATAACAATAAATTAGCGGGTTGAACCAAAAAAATATGCCTATTACTTCAATCAATAGCCTATCTAGTGTATGCAGCTGCGTCACATGTATATCTTCATGCGCATTAATTGCTGAAAAATTAGATAAATCTTGGTCAATTACTTTGGTTTTCCAAAATGAAAACGCACTTCCTCTTTCAGCCCTTTTGATTTGTCTTTTTACACCAAAAAGTTTAATCAGTAACCAAATTGAAGTCAGCAGAACACCCGCGAAATAAATGGTGGACAACCAACTATAATCTTTTTCATCTACAATTGTTAATTTTCCTTTCCCAGTAATAGGTAGTGAAGAAAACATTAATTCCACTTTTGGTGATGGCATTAGGACGGAAAAATCAATCAATGGAAGCACGATTGACAAACCAAGCGCAGATAACAAATAAATCCTATTCCCGAGAAAAAAAGTCTCACGTCTGAGTAACAACAAATAAAAAAGGTAGAATACTGTCATCGAAATACTCGACCAAAAAAAATAAAGCGGCATTTCCATATGCTTAGTCCTTAATATTATCTATCATTTTTAGTAATTGCTCTGCATCTTTTAAGTCAATCTTTTTTTCACGAACAAAAAATGAAAACATATCCTGTACAGAGTTAGAAAAGTAATTGCCTAGAAATTTATCTGCCTCATGACGCATATACTCTTCCTTTGTAATAAGCGGAAAATAACGGTGAGTTTTGCCGAAAGCCTCATAGCCAATCACACCTTTATTTTCTAAAATTCTGATAATGGTAGAAACTGTACTATATGCAGGCTTAGGTTCAGGCAGCTCTTTGATAATTTCTTTAACAAAAGCTTTATCTAATTTCCAAAGCACCTGCATTAGCTGGCTTTCAACTTTAGTCAAATCTTTTACATCCATTATTAGTTGTTTTGATCAAATATCAGCTAATAGTTTAGTTGTTGCAACTAAACTTTAAATTATTTGAATAAAAGTACCATCAACTGAACTATAGAGAGGTATATAGAAAACTTATCACTATTCCCTCAATATTTGATATGTTTCAGGCGGGGTTAGTTGTTTAGAATATTAAAATTTGCAGATAACGTACTATTATACTCATGACTCGCTTTTTTCCTTATATTATCATAAACTCATTTCGTTAATCAAATCATATTTTAATTTTTTGACAATGAGTGAATGATAAAATTTTTGCCAACTTAAGTGTTCGATGTTCACAAAATTTTCTTTCTTTGCCGTAATTGGTGCATATAGGTTACAGCTAAAAGAAAGATATAAGTGGGGGAGTAATACTTTCGTTTTTTGAGACAAACGTTAAGTTTAGAATTCTTGACCTATCAAAAATTAGTCAATTCCCAAGTCTTTTGTAAAAGAACTGCTTAAGAAAACTTCAAAAGGGCTTACCCCAATTTTCTCGATCGTAATCCCCATAACAGCAACCATGACTTCATATTTGCTTTGAAAATTATCTCTGTTAATAATTTTTTTATAATTGACTGCAGCGATAAGATCTATAAATCTGTCTATAGTTGTTGGATCTATAAAATCCTTCTGGGGGAATATTCGGTCGATAAATTTTCCAAATGCTCCAGTTGTCAAAGGGTCTGGCATTTCCAATTTTGTTACCAAAGAAATCTTTTTCCAAATGTCGTAATCTTTTGCTGGTATTTGCTGAAATAAGGTTTCAGTGGATTCCATTGAAAGGTTAATGCCCAGTTCAACAATGGAATCTTTAAATTCATCTAAAAGCTTTCTTTTTGTGTCAATTGTCTGGGCAGAATATTTTAATTGGGTTGAAATATATTCCACGGCATCTTGGACAGTTGACATTTTAGAAGCTTCTCTGTCGGGAATTTCAATTTTGAAATACTTTTCCCATTCCATAACTAGTTCAACACTGTCAAGTCCCATATTGTATATAAATCTTGTATTTAAATTTTCGTTTTTTCAGACAGTTCGCTGTTTGTCTGGGGTAATTTAAGCACTTCTTTCGCAAATCAGAATCCAATAGGTCGAAATACTATTAGGGTTTCGAACCAGCAAAATATTCGTTTTGTGAGACATATCTAAAAGGAAATTTTAAGTACTATCAAAAATCCACACATTTTTTGATAATTATGAAATTATCAATTTCTCTTTAAAGAAAGTAGCCCATTCATTAAATCTTCATTAAACCCGTTGATCGTTGTGCTGGAAAGCAAATGATGAATTTGAGTTCTTACAGCTTTGAATTGTTCATGCAGTGGACAAGGATTGGTCTCTGAACATTGCTTCAAGCCAAGTGCACAACCATAAAAAAGCCCGTTGCCATCTACGGCCTCCACGATATCGCTTAAAGGCCTATTTAAGGAGTCTTCTTCAATATAAAATCCGCCGTTTGGACCTTTGGTCGAACCGATCAACCCTTTACGGCTTAAGTCCTGTAAAATCTTGGCCAGATAAAGTTCTGGCGAGTCAATGGCTGACGCAATTTCCTTGATTCCAACTTTATTGCCAAAAGATGATCTGTGAGCAATGTAAAATACTGCCCTTATTGCATACTCGCACGTTTTTGAAAATATTGCCATAATTAATACTTATACAAAGATAAAAATATAAAGATAATTTTGTCTTTATTTATTTCTTTGTTAAGTTTGCGTCAACAAAGGATAATAAGGTATTTATATATTATACACATGACGCAGGAGCAAAAAGAATTGGTAAGGGGCACAGTGCCCATTTTACGGGAACATGGCGTGTCACTGACCACCTATTTCTATAACCGCATGCTGACCGGAAATCCGGAATTGAAAAATGTTTTTAATAGTGCCAATCAACAAAGTGGAGCGCAGCCTACGGCGCTTGCCATGTCGGTACTGGCATATGCTGAGCATATCGACAATCCCAGCGTTCTGACACATGCTGTTAACAGGATCGCCAATAAACATGTCAGCCTCAATATTCGCCCCGAGCAATATGCTATTGTAGGAAAACATTTACTGGCTT
>Ga0308159_1004587_pt1 | contig 12507 bp, 15 predicted proteins | sample PhyCR1_FD_201040 | JGI IMG/M metagenome (GOLD analysis project Ga0308159, IMG submission 201040) | Phyllosphere microbial communities from UC Gill Tract Community Farm, Albany, California, United States - DLSLC.R1 | ecosystem: Host-associated > Plants > Phyllosphere > Unclassified | place: USA...
GTGACATTGCGATTCGACCCCGATACGCGGTCGGCAACGGCGATACGCCAGGCCGATCCGGACTGGGCACGAAGGTTCTCAGATCGACCTTCGCGTGACGCGGTCACGTACCACTTGATCCCCGGAATGGCGGAATGATCGGCTTTCAGGCCATCTTCCCGCATACCCGGCTTACACAGCAAACGATCGAACGCGGCAGGATGGCCTTCATCCTGCCCGGTCGGTTTTGAAAGGAGCAGAACCCAACCAAGATGCCACAGGCAGAACTACAGCCGGAATCAACCGGCGCCACCCCGCTTCCGGTCACGATCGAAAGCGATGATCCGTTGCTGAACCTCGTGCTCTCGTCGCTGGACGACGATCAGGCGCAGGAGCTGGTGACGATCGACCTCGACGGCAAATCGAGCATCGCCGACTTCATGGTGATCGCCTCGGGCCGTTCGACCCGCCAGGTTGCGTCCATGGCGCAGAAACTCGGCGAGCGACTGAAGCAGAACGGCTTCGATCATCCGCGTATCGAGGGGCTTCCGGCGGCCGACTGGGTGCTCGTCGATGCGGGCAGCGTGGTCGTCCACCTGTTCCGTCCCGAAGTGCGCACGTTCTACAACCTCGAACGGATGTGGGGCTTCGACGGCCCGTCCGGGGCAGCCTGACCGCTGCCTAGAGGATGATCCTCCGGTCGCGACGGTGACCGGAAAATCGCAAGGAAATCGCGCGGGGGTCCTGCTCCGTCCCCGCGTTCCGGCCTGATTGCACCCTGAACCCATGCTGCTGCACATCATCGCTCGCGGAAAGATCGCCCGCTCGCCCGAGGGTGAGATGCTGGATCGCTACGCGAAGCGCATCACCTGGCCGTTCAGGCACAGCGAGCTGCCCGATGTCGGCGGCAAGGTGCCTCCTCCCGCCCATACCCCGGTCCGTGAAGTCCTGCTCGACGAGCGGGGCAAGCTCATGAGCTCGGAAGAGTTCGCCGCGCTGCTCGGCCGCTGGCGCGACGAGGGCGTGCGCGAATGCCGCTTCCTGATCGGCGCCGCCGACGGCCACGGTGACGAGGCGCGGGCGCAGGCCGACCACCTTCTGTGCTTCGGCCGCATGACCTGGCCTCACCTGATGGTCCGCGCGATGCTCGCCGAACAGCTGTGGCGCGCCACCGCGATCCTGGCCGGGCATCCCTACCACCGCTCGGGCTGATGAAGCGCCAACTCATCCGTCATTGCGAGCGCAGCGAAGCAATCCAGGGCGGTTTACGCGGCCCTAGATTGCTTCGCTGCGCTCGCAATGACGAAACTGGGGAGATGGGATGAAGCGCCTGAAGGTCTTTCTCGACGGCGGCTGCCGTCCGAATCCCGGACCCATCGAAGTCGCGGTGGTGGTGCGCGGGGTGGCGCATGTCTTCGAGGATTGCGGCTGCGGCACCAACAGCGATGCCGAGTGGCTGGCGCTGATCCATGCACTGGAACTCTGCCGGGAGCAGGGGCTGGAACAGGTCGAGCTGATCGGCGATGCGGTGGAGGTTGTGCGTCAGGCCAACCGGGCCTTGCGCGACGGGCATGGCCCGGGGCGGCACGCGGCGCGCTTCCTTGCGCTGGCGGCTCAGGTTCGTCCTGCGCGCATACGGTGGATCAAGCGTGAGCAGAACCTTGCCGGAATTGCGCTGGCCGCGCGCCATCCAAGGTGAAGGCATTTTATCCTCCCTGTTCCGCAGGAATGGGGAGGTGGCAGCGCGAAGCGCCGACGGAGGGGTCTTCTCCCCTTCCACCACCGACTTCGTCGGCGGTCCCCCTCCCCATTCCTGCGGAACAGGGAGGATAAAGGCGCATTTCGTCTCTTCCCGCCTGACTCCGGCTGTCCTAACACGACGCCGTGAAGCCCGCCCACCGCATTCTCCTGACCGTCGCCGCGCTCGGCTCCGTCGCGTTTGCCACGCAGGCGCTGACGCAGCAGGGCGGGCTTGCGGTGCTCGACCCGGCGGTCGATGCGCGGCAGGCGCAGGCGGACATGATCGCCGCCCGGCGCGAAGGTGCAGCGGCTCGCAAGCGGGCGGAAAAGCTGGAGGCACGTGCCCGCGAAGTCACCGAGCAGGCCGAAACCACTGCGCGTGAGGCCGCCGCTATCGCCGCGCGGATTCAGGAAACCGATGCGCAGATCGCCGTGCAGCGCGCGCAGATCCGGCTGATCGCTTCGCAGCGGCAGGGCCTGAGGGCGCAGTTGGCGCAAAAGCAGGGGCCTCTGGCGCGACTCACCGGGTCATTGCAGCGGCTGTCGCGGCGGCCTCCGTTGCTGGCCCTGCTGCGGCCGGGATCGGTGCGCGATGCGGTTTACATGCGGGCATTGCTCGACACGATGCTGCCCGAGGTGGAGGCGCGCACGGCGGGCCTGCGGGTAGCGATCGAGCGTGGGCGGGCGCTGGAGCAGCAGGCCAAGGCCGCCGCGGCCGGGCTCTCGCAGGCGCAGGCACAGATGCGCGAGCGACGCGGGCAACTCGCCGCCATCGAATCGCGCCAGCGGCTGGCCGGGCGCGAGGCCAGCGGTATCGCCGCGCGGGAAAGCGACCGGGCATTGGCGCTGGCGGAAAAGGCGCGCGATCTGGGCGATCTGGTGGTGCAGGTCGGTCGGCAGGGGGAATTGCGGGCGAGCCTCGCGGCGCTGCCGGGGCCGATCATGCGGCCCGCCCGGCCGGAGGATGCGCAAGTCATCGGCGCCGGGCAGTTCACGCCGCTGCCCGAGGGATTGTCGAGCTACATGCTGCCGGTGACCGGGCGACTGGTGACCGGATTCGGCGAGGATGCGCCGGGGCAGGCGCGCTCCAACGGGCTGGTCATGGCCCCGCGCGCGCATGCGCAGGCGGTCTCTCCGGCGCCGGGGCGGGTGGCTTTCGCCGGGCCGTATCGCGGCTTCCAGAGCATCGTCATCATCGAGCACGACGGCGGCTGGACCTCGCTTGTCACGGGCCTGGCGCGGCTGGACGTGGCAGTGGGTGCGCAAGTGGTCGCCGGGTCTCCGATCGGCGTGACCGGGCCGGGCGATCCGCGCGTGATGGTCGAGCTGCGGCAGGGCGGGGCGCCGGTCAATCCGCTTCAGTATATCCGGGCATTGTAAGGCGTCGTTCCGCATCAGGGCTGATCGTAGCCTTGTGCGCAGGAGGATATTCGTCATTGCGAGCGAAGCGAAGCAATCCAGGGCGACGCGAGACTGCCCTGGATTGCTTCGCTTCGCTCGCAATGACGAAAGTAGAGGGCGGAGGACCACGATGCCGCTTTTTCGGGCAATTAACCTGATGCCTCCTATATGAACGCAAATCCTGCCGTTCCGCTGGCGTTCACGGTCATCGGACGATAGGATGACGGTCATGAACCCCCGCCGGCCACCGCGCCGGACCGACGCATTGAAGAGGCATCACGCCCGATGAAGATTGCCCCGCTAATCCGCGCTACCCTGCTGGTTTCCGCCGTGGCCGTGCTGCCTGTGGCGACCTCTGGCCTGTCGGCGGTGGACACGCGCACCAGCCATGAATTCGACAAGCTTTTCACGATCTACCAGATCGTGAAGGACAATTATGTCGACCAGGTGAGCGACGACAAGCTGCTCAAGGGCGCGATCGACGGCATGCTGGCCAGCCTCGATCCGCATTCGAACTACCTCGACGGCCAGTCGCTGCAGCGGCTGGAGACGATGATCGACGGCAAGTATACCGGCCTCGGCCTCTCGGTGGTCGAGGATGACGGCGCGGTGAAGATCGTCTCGCCGTTCAAGGGCAGCCCGGCGGAGAAGGCGGGGCTGAAAGCGGGCGACTACATCACCCACCTCGATGGCGTGCTCTATTACGAGCGCGATCTGGACGAGGCGGTATCGAAGATGCGCGGCGAGGCGGGCTCCTCGATCCGCCTGACGATCTTCCGTCCGGGCCGCGACGCGCCGTTCGACGTCACCGTGACGCGCGGCGTGATCGAGCTTGAGCCGGTGACCTGGGAATTCAAGGACAACGTCGGCGTGATCTCGGTCAACGAGTTCTCGCGCGATGTCGGTAACGACGTGAACAGCGCCATTTCCGACCTCAAGAAGCAGGCGGCGGTGAAGGGCGGCAAGCTGACCGGCCTCGTGCTCGACCTGCGCTCCAACCCCGGCGGTTCGCTGGACGAGGCGGTGGCGCTGTCCGACCTGTTCCTCGACCATGGCGACATCGTCTCGCAGCGCGGGCGCAACGCGAACGAGAACCAGTTCTACCGCGCCGAATCGGTGTTCAAGGGCGACGTCGCCAAGGGCCTGCCGGTCGTCGTGCTGGTGGACGCGGGTTCGGCCTCGGCCTCGGAGATCGTCGCTGGCGCACTGCAGGACCAGCACCGCGCGGTGATCATGGGCGAGCGCACGTTCGGCAAGGGCTCTGTCCAATCGTTCCTGCCGCTCGACCAGAACAGCGCGATCAAGATCACGACGGCGCGCTACTACACGCCTTCCGGCCACTCGGTGCAGGAGGGCGGCATCGCCCCCGACATCAAGGTTCCGCAGCTGTCCGATCCCGACGCCCGTGCCCGCGCCGAACGTGCGGTGCGCGAGTCCGACTTGCGCGGCCACCTCATCAACGAGGCGGCGCTCAAGGACAAGGATCTGGAAACCGACAAGCAGGACGATCCGCGTTTCAAGGTGACCGCCGCCGAACTTGAAAAGCAAGGCATCAAGGACTTCCAGCTGCACTACGCGATCTCCACGCTGCAGCGCACGGCGGGCAAGCCCGCGCTTGCCGCCGTTTCCAAGAACTGACGGCAGGGGCACGAAGGGCATGGCCGTTTCCGCCGCACCGTCGGTGCGCGCCGCGCGTATGCTGGCGCTTGGCATTCCCGTCATCGCCCTCGGCGGGGCGCTGGTGAGCCAGTACGTGTTCGGGCTCAACCCTTGCGAGATGTGCTGGTGGCAGCGCTATCCGCACATGCTGGCCATCGTCTTCGCGCTGCTGGCGTTCTTCTGGCGGCCGGTGCGCCCGCTGGTGGCCGTCGCGGCGCTGGCGGTGCTGGTGTCCGGGCTGATCGGCGGCTTCCACGCCGGGGTCGAATATAAGTGGTGGGAAGGCGTGACCGCCTGCACCGCCAGTCCCTTCGCGGCGGGCGGCGATCCGCTCGACGCGATCATGAAGGCGCCGGTGATCCGCTGCGACGTGGCGCCGTGGAGCCTCTTCGGCATTTCGCTGGCGGGCTTCAACTTCCTGTTCTCGACGCTGGGCGCGCTGGCGGTCTTCGCCCTCATCGCCCGCAGCGACCGAAAGGCTTGAGATGAACGCGATGAGCAAGCGCAGCGAACGGATGTTGCGGGTCGATCAGGCGGGCGAATTCGGCGCCAACCGAATCTACGCGGGCCAACTGGCGGTGATGGGCACGCGCGGTCCGCACTCGACCGAGATCGCCGGCATGGCCGCGCAGGAGGCCGAGCATCAGGCGAAGTTCGACGCGATGATCGCGCAGCGCGGCGTGCGTCCGACGCTGCTGCAGCCGGTGTGGTCGGCCGCGGGCTTTGCGCTGGGCGCGGCGACGGCACTGATCGGGCCGGAGGCGGCGATGGCCTGCACCGCCGCGATCGAGACCGAGATCGACCGCCACTATACCGAGCAGCTCGAGGAACTGGGCGACGAAGACCCCGAACTGGGCGCCGCAATCCTGAAGTTCCGCGACGAGGAGCGCGAGCACCGCGATGCCGCGCTGGCGGCGGGCGCGGAGAAGGCCCCGGCCTATCCGCTGCTGTTCCACGCGATCCGCATGGGCTGCCGCGTCGCCATCAAGCTGTCGGAACGGATCTGACCTCTCGCGGGTTGTCTGGTTGTATTTGCCGCGTTTTCCGAGTCATCGGGTGTTTCCACCCGATTAGAGAACGCTCTTAAGCTGTCATTCAACCCGTAGCCTGCCTATATCGGGTGCGACCCGATCATGACGCCTCCGGGCCGATACCTGCTGGAGCCACCGATGACCCGCCTTCTCCTCACTGCTGCAGCTGCCGCTCTTTCGCTGGCCGTCGCGCCCGCCGCATTCGCACAGGACGCCGGGCTTACCGATCCGGGCGGGGAGAAGGTCAACCAGCTGATCATCTACGGCGACGATCCGTGCCCGCAATCGGCCTCGGGCGACATCACCGTCTGCGCGCGCAAGCCCGAGGAAGAACGCTACCGCATCCCCGAGCCGCTGCGCGGCATCGACCAGCCCCAGTCCGAGGCATGGGCGAACAAGGTCCAGGCATACGAAACCGTGGGTCGCTTCGGCACGCAGAGCTGTTCGCCGGCGGGTTCGGGCGGCTGGCTGGGCTGCACGCAGCAGCTCATCAACAGTGCCTATGCGGAAAAGGCCAACGGCTCGGAAGTCCGCTTCAGCGAACTGATCCAGGCCGAACGTGAAAAGCGCCTCTCCACCATCGATGCCGATGCCGCCGCCGATCAGGCGCGGGTCGAGGAAGCGGAGAAGGCCTACTTCGAGCAGCGCCAGCGCCAGGAGGCGCAGCAGGATGCGGCTGCCGGCGCTACCCCGCCGCCGCCAAGCGTCAAGTAAAGAGCCAGACCTTCGTCATTGCGAGCGTAGCGAAGCAATCCAGAGCGGTTTCATACTCCCCTGGATTGCTTCGCTACGCTCGCAATGACAAGTTGAGGAGGGTTCCGGTTTTGCTGGGGCAGACGCCTCACAAGCCCCCCTTCACCCCCTGAAACCCGAATTCCGCTTGTCTTGGGCGGGCAAACCGGCTGGAACGGCGCCCGACAACATAAGCCAGGCAAGGATACGGGTTCGCGATGGGCGTGACGGGTTCGATCGATTTTTTCCATGCCATCGCGGGGCTGCTCGTCGGCCTGCTGGTCGGTCTGACCGGCGTGGGCGGCGGCTCGCTGATGACGCCGCTCTTGGTGCTGCTGTTCGGCGTCAGCGCCAAGACGGCGGTGGGCACCGACCTGCTGTTCGCCGCCGTGACCAAGATCGCCGGATCGGCGGTCCATGGCTCGCGCGAGAGCGTGGAGTGGAAGATCGTGCGGCGCATGGCCATGGGCAGCGTGCCCGCCGCCGTGGTGACATTGCTGGTGATGGCCCGGATGGGTTCGGTCGGCAAGTCCACGGAGCACGTCATTCTCCTCTCGCTGGCCTGCCTTCTGGCGCTGACTTCGCTCGCGGTCATCGGGCGCAAGTGGCTGTTCCGCCATGCCCATGACGGCGCCGCGCAGCGTTCGCCGATGGTGGAACTCGGCGGCACGATCGCGCTGGGCGCCCTGATCGGCGTGGCCGTTTCGGTATCCTCGGTGGGTGCGGGAGCGATCGGGGTCACCGTGCTCTTCGTGCTCTATCCCCGTCTGCCGGTGGCGCGCATCGTCGGGTCGGACATTGCCCATGCCGTGCCGCTGACGCTGATCGCGGGCACCGGGCACTGGATCATGGGTGACGTCAACGGAACGCTGCTGACCAACCTGCTGATCGGCTCGATTCCGGGCGTGGTGGTGGGCAGCTACCTGTCCTCCCGCGCGCCGGACAAAGTGCTGCAGCCCCTGCTGGCGGCGGTGCTGGCGGTCTCGTCATGGCAACTGTTCGTGAAAGCCAACGCGCCGGAGAAGGTGAAGGTGGACGTGATCGCTCCGGCCAAGGCGGCGGAGGTTCGCTGACGAAAATTAAAAAGGCCGGAGCATCAGCCCCGGCCTTTTTAATTTCAACGGATCGTCCAGCCCTCAGGCCAGCGCGATATCCGGCGCGTCTTCCTGCTTCATGCCGACGAGGTGGTAACCCGAGTCCACATGATGCGTCTCGCCGGTCACGCCCGAGGACAGGTCCGACAGGAAGTACAGGCCCGAGCCGCCCACGTCCTCGATCGTGGTGTTGCGGCGCAGCGGCGAGTTCAGCTCGTTCCACTTGAGGATGTAGCGGAAGTCGCCGATGCCGCTGGCGGCCAGCGTCTTGATCGGGCCGGCCGAGATCGCGTTGACGCGGATGCCCTGCGGGCCGAGATCGTTGGCGAGGTACTTCACCGAGGCCTCAAGCGCTGCCTTGGCCACGCCCATGACGTTGTAGTGCGGCACGACCTTCTCGGCGCCGTAGTACGTCAGCGTCAGGATCGAGCCGCCATTCGGCATCATCGCCATCGCGCGCTTGGTCACGGCGACCAGCGAGTAGGCCGAGATGTTCATCGTCATCAGGAAGTTGTCGAGGCTGGTGTCGACATACTTGCCGCGCAGCTCGTTCTTGTCCGAGAAGCCGATGGCGTGCACCACGAAGTCGATCGTCTCCCAGCGCTCCGCCAGAGTGGCGAAGGCGGTGTCGATCGCGTCCATGTTCGACACGTCGCAGTCGATGAGGAAATCGGAGCCGAGGCTTTCCGCCAGCGGCCTCACCCGCTTGGCCAGCGCCTCGCCCTGATAGGCGAAGGCCAGTTCGGCCCCCTGTTCGTGCAGCTTCTTCGCGATACCCCAGGCCAGCGACTTGTCGTTGGCGAGGCCCATGATGAGCCCCCTCTTGCCGTGCATCAGACCGGTCATTCGTTTCTTCCTGTAACCACTTTAATCGTTGGGCCCGTTCGCCGGGCCGGAACCCGCGCCGAATTCCACGGGGACACCTGTACCCTCGTTCGCCTGCGCGAGCGCCGCGTTCAACTCCGCGCCTATGACCATCCCTAAGCCGACAAGCCAGAAAAAGAAAAGCGCGATCATCACTCCGGCGAGGCTTCCGTACGTCAAATCGTACATGAGGAAACTCTGCAACACTTTCGGCAGCGCCCAGGCGACCAGCAGCCACCATAGCGTGACGAACGCCGCGCCGGGCCATTTGCGGTAGCGCCGCTTCTGGTAGGCCGAAGGGGTGAGCAGATAGAACAGCAGATAGATCGAGACGAAAATGCCGCCTCCGCTCATCGCCGTAGTGAGCGCCATTTGTTCGGAAAGGCTGTCGAGCCGGGGGAACAGCGTCGCCAGCACCGTCTCGGCGGTCGAGAGCAGCACTTGCGAGGACAGCGAGATCAGCAGCAGCAGCACCGAGCCGAAGATCACCGCGCTCGACACCAGCCGGGATCGCCAGAAGCGGTGGCGCTTCTTCGCGTCGTAGGCGCGGTGGAGGATGTCGCGGATGGTCTCGATCAGGCTGCCCGAGGTCCACATGCCCAGGAACCCGCCGATCCACAGCAGCCAGCCGTGCCGGGCGGCGGCGACGTCGTGGGCCACCGGGCGCAGCACGTCGCCCACGCGCGGAGGCAGGGCGCGCAGGATGGTGTCGATCGAGGCCCCCATCTGATCCTGCTCGCCCAGCGCCGAGAGGATCGCGGCCAGCGCGATGAAGAAGGGGAACAGCGACAGCAGGCTCATGTAGGCGAGATTGCCCGCATGGATGAACCCGTCGTCCCAGGTGCCCGACACGACGCGGCCGGCTACGCGGAAGGTCCGGGTGCCCGGTCCCGCCTTGCGCCGCAGCTTCCTGCTCAGCGCCTCATGGTCAGGATCAGACGCCAAACTTCCCGCGCACGTCGCGGCTGTCGCTCCAGCCTTCGAGGCGGGCGGCGAGGTCGGCATCGCCTTCCGGAAGCGTGATCTGCAGGGTGATCAGCTGGTCGCCGCGCGTGCCATCCTTGCGCGTCATCCCGCGTCCCTTGAGACGCAGCGCCTTGCCCGAGCTGGAGCCTGCCGGAACCGAGAGCATCACCGCTCCCGAAGGCGTCGGCGCCTTGACCTTGGCGCCGAGCAGCGCTTCGTCCAGCGTGATCGGCAGGTCGAGCCGCAAGTCGTCACCGTCGCGCCGGAAGAAGGCGTGCGGCTGGATGTGGACGGTGACGGTGGCATCGCCATTGCCGCCGGGGCCGGGCTCGCCCTTGCCCGCAAGGCGCATCTGGGTGCCGTCCTCGACGCCCGCAGGCAGCTTGAGGTCGATGGTCTTGCCGTCGGACAGGGTGATGCGCTGGGGCTTCAGTTCCGCCGCGTCGGTCAGCGGCACGGCGAGGCGGTAGTTGACGTTGGCGCCCTTGGGCGCGGCGCGGCCCCGGCCGCCTCCCATGCCGCCCATCCCGGCGCGGCCGCCGCCACCGAAGATGCCGCCGAAGATGTCTTCGAGGTCGATCCCTTCCTCGGCGCCGAAACCGCCGCCGAAGCCGCGCTGGCCGCCGGGTCCGCCGCCATAGCCGCCTCCGCCGAAGCCGCCGCCGAAGGGGCTGGCCGGGTTGCCCTCGGCGTCGATCTCGCCCCGGTCGAACTGGGCGCGCTTGGTCTTGTCGGACAGCAGGTCGTAGGCGCGCGTCACGTCGTTGAAGCGCGCGGCCGCCGCCGGGTTGTCCTTGTTGGTGTCGGGGTGGAGTTCCTTCGCCAGCTTGCGGTAGGCGGACTTGATGTCCTTTTCGCTCGCACCGCGGGGCACGCCAAGGGTGGTATAGGGATCTGCTGCCATGATGCCCCTAGCTAGGTTGCGTGGCGGGTTTGGACAAGCGCTCTCGCAGGTTGCGCGGAACGTTTGCGTTCCCTAGTTCGCACAGGAGACTTGTCCGCGATCAAGGCCATCTCCCGTGCAACCGGGCATCCGCGCAAGGGTTCCCATCTCGAAACGCAGGAATTCGCACAGTGACCATAGCGCATCCTTCCGAAACCGACGCCCGCGAGGTTATCCCGCATGGCGATCCCTTCGCGCTGTTCACGCAGTGGTACGATGAAGCGCGCGAAACGGAACCCAACGATTCCAACGCAATGGCACTCGCCACCGCGACGCCGGATGGCCAGCCCTCGGTGCGTATGGTGCTGCTGAAGGGCTACGACGCCTCCGGCTTCGTGTTCTACACCAATGGCCACAGCCGCAAGGGGCAGGAGATCGCCGCCAACCCGCAGGTCGCGCTGCTGTTCCACTGGAAGAGCCTGCGCCGCCAGATCCGCATCGAAGGCACGCTTTCGCCCGTAAGCGAGGCCGAGGCCGAGGCGTATTTCCATTCGCGCGCCCGCGATTCGCAGCTCGGCGCAGTGGCGTCCGACCAGTCCGCCCCGCTCGATTCGCGTGAAACCTTCCTCGCCCGCTATGAGGACGTGCGTGCCCGCTTCGAGGGCGGCGAGGTCGAGCGTCCCGCGCACTGGGGCGGCTGGCGCGTGCGCCCGCAGGCGATGGAGTTCTGGCACGACCGTCCGTACCGCCTCCACGAGCGCCGCCGCTTCGAGCACGGCCCGGAAGGCTGGGCCAGTTCGCTGCTCTATCCGTGAGTGATCACGGGGCTCTCAACCGCAGCGCAGCCTTCGCCAGCATCGGCGCGGCGAGCCTGCTGATCGCGATCAAGGGCTGGGCGGCATGGTCCACCGGCTCCACCGCGATGCTGGGGAGCCTGGCCGACACCGCGCTTGATCTCGTCGCCAGCGTCGCGACATTGCTGGGCGTGTGGATCGCCGCGCATCCGCCCGACGACAAGCACCGCTTCGGCCACGGCAAGGCAGAAGCGATCGCGGCGCTGTTCCAGATCGTACTGATCTCGATCTCGGCGCTGGGCATCGCCGCGCGGGCGGTGGAGGATTTCTTCGCGGGCGCAAGGGTCGAGGCGGCGGGCACCGGCATCGGCGTCTCGCTAGCGGCGATCGTGGTGACGTTCGCGCTGATCGCCTGGCAGCGCCATGTGATCCGCCGGACCGGCAGCCTCGCGATCGCGACCGACAGCGTGCATTATCAGTCGGACCTGCTGCTCAACGTCGCGGTGATCGCGGCGCTGGTGATCGACCAGTACCTGGGCGTTTCGGGCGCGGACCCGCTGTTCGGCCTCGGCATCGCGCTGTGGCTGGCCTGGGGCGCCTGGAAGGCGTCCGAGGAGGTGCTCGACCAGCTGATGGACCACGAGTGGCCGGCGGAAAAGAAGCAGCGCTTCCTCGAAGTGCTCGCCCGCAACCCGGACATCACCGGAGTGCATGACCTGCGCACGCGCACCTCGGGTAACCGCGATTTCGTGCAGTTCCACGTCTGGGTCGACGCGAACATGACCGTGCGCGAGGCGCACAAGGTGATGGATGCTCTGGAAGCGCGGCTGAAGGCGGAGTTTCCCGGCACCGAAATCCTGATCCATCCGGACCCGGAAGGCCTTGTCGATGAGGCAGGGGATGCCGGGCTGGATGTGCTGCCACCGATCCGGATGGGGTGAGGTAGTTTTCGCGGCTTACGAGCCGAAGTCGCCGTCCAAATATTTTCGTCATCCCAGCGAAGGCTGGGACCGTTGTGACCATGATGAGCCTTATCGGCCGGTCAGTGCGAGCTTCATCCGGGCCTCCCCGAGAAGCGGCGTGATGACGAGAGCGGTCCCAGCCTTCGCTGGGATGACGGTTTGTTTTTGGAATGGCAACTCACGCCCCGTTTTCGCCATTCCGGGCGGCGAGCGCTGCGCTCTATAGCCGTCCGTCCGGTGCTCGCCACTCGGGAAGAAATGCAGCATGACCGGACACGCCCCATTGCAGTCGCCGAAAATTTCGTCATTTGATGGGGAATGACCGAAGTTGAGCAAAGAGCGGTTGACGAAAGCTTGAGGATGATGGCGATCATCGCGACCGTTTCCTCCCTCCAACAATCG
>Ga0308159_1004590_pt1 | contig 12502 bp, 9 predicted proteins | sample PhyCR1_FD_201040 | JGI IMG/M metagenome (GOLD analysis project Ga0308159, IMG submission 201040) | Phyllosphere microbial communities from UC Gill Tract Community Farm, Albany, California, United States - DLSLC.R1 | ecosystem: Host-associated > Plants > Phyllosphere > Unclassified | place: USA...
CGGTTGCCGAGGTGCAGCGCGATGCCCTGCGCCGAGATGATGCGGCCGAGCGCCTGGCCCGCGCCCTCGTCGAGCTGCGCGCTCATCAGCCAGCGGCCGGAGTGGATGAGCGCGGTGCGCGCGCCGAGCCGGTGGGCGCCGCCCGCGGCCTCGAGGCCGAGCAGCCCTCCTCCGACCACGACCACGTTCGCCGGGCGGCCCTTGCGCTCCTGGAACGCGGCGAGGTCGGCGACGAGCGAGTCGACGTCCTCGAGCGTGCGGTACACGCGGCCGTGCTCGGCACCGGCGATCGGGGGCACCGTGGCGGAGGAGCCCGTGGCCAGCACGATCTCGTCGCCCTCGAACCAGCGGCCGTCCGCCAGCTCGACCCGCGGGTGCTCCGGATCGATCGCCACCACGCGGGAGGAGGTGATCAGCCGCGCCGACTCCCACAGGGCGCCGTCGCCCAGGGTCAGGTCCACGCGCCCCTCGAGCCGCTTCGACAGCGCGACGCGGTCGTAGGGGTGGTGCACCTCCTCGCCGAAGACGGTGATGTCGAGAGCGGAGTCGGCCCGCGCGACGAGCGCGTCGACCAGGCGGTGCGCGGCGGGGCCGGCGCCGACGACGAGCACGCGTCGGGGGGCGTCGGCGGCGGGGTTCGCTCCTGCGGTTGTCATGGGGTCCACCGTAGGCAGGCGCCGTTTCCCCGCCGTTGCCCGGACGTAACGCTCTGTGACGGGCGTCTCACGGTGCCGAGGGGCGGTCGTGAGAGCTTCGTTACGCCCGGGACACCGCAGACGTCATCGGCTGAAACGCGGGGTCCCTACCGTGTCCTTCACCGCCTCCGATCGGCTGCGGGATCCTCGATCGAGAAGGCGGGACCATGACACTCCTCGACCTGACCCGCTCCCCCTCGTCGACCACGACCTGGGTCCCCGTCTGCAACCGCCTCGAGCTCGAGCCGCTCTGGGGCGAGGCCGCGCTCGTCGGCGGCGTCCAGCTCGCGCTCTTCCTCCTCCCCGACGGACGCGTCTTCGCCGTCTCGAACCTCGACCCCGCGACGGGGGCCGCCGTGCTCTCGCGCGGCATCGTCGGCTCGCGGAACGTCGACGGCGTCCAGCGCGCCACCATCGCTTCGCCGCTGCACAAGGACGTCTTCGACCTCGAGACCGGCCGGTGCTACACCTCCGAGTCGCTGCACCTCGCGACGTGGAGCGTGCGGGAGTCGGACGGCGTGATCGAGGTGGCCCAGCGGACCGCTCTCGTCGCGGCCTCGCACGGCACCTCCGACGACGACGGGCGTCGTGCCGTCGCCGCGCTGGTCGACGCGGTGCGGACCGCGAACTCCGCGCTCGACGTGCTCGACTCCTTCGTGGACGTGCAGCAGCCGGACGTGCCCGAGACCCTCGGCACGCTCGAGCCCGGCCGCGCCGCGGTCGTCGTGCCGCTGCTGCTCAGCGCCGGCTACCACGTGCACGTCGACCTCGCCGAGGCCGCGGCCGAGGCGGAGCGGCCCGTGCGGGTCACCGGCGCGCTCGGGCCGGATCCGCGGCTCGCGACGGTCCTCGCCCGCCGCCTGCACGAGGCGGGCCTGGGCGAGGGCGACCGGATCGTGCTCGCCGCCGCCGGCTCCAGCGACGCCGGGGCGGTCGCCGACTGCTGGACCACCGGGCGGCTGCTCGCCGCCGAGCTCGGCCGCGAGGTGAGCGTCTCGTTCATCTCGGCCGCCGAGCCGCGCGTCGCCGAGGCGGTCACCGCCGAGCGCGCGGCGCACCCCGGCGCGCGCGTCGTCGTCTCGACCTACCTCCTGGCCCCCGGCTACTTCGCCGGCCTGGCCGCCTCCGCGGGCGCCGACGTCGCGTCCGCCCCCCTGCTCACCGCCGTCGACCCGCCCGCGCGCGAGCTCGTCGACATCGTCTCGGAGCTGTTCGGGCGCCACGCCTGAGCACTCCGCTCCCCCAGCACCACCACCGCTCCACCTCCCCTTCCCGAGCGCGCCCCCGCGCGCGCCGACCCTTCCCCGGAGGACCACGATGACTGCTGCACCACCGACCACCGCCCCCGCCACCGCCGCTCCCGGCTCCGGCATCACCCGCCGGCCCGGCCGCTGGATCGACGGCTGGGACCCCGAGGACCCCGCGCAGTGGGAGGCGGAGGGGCGCTCGGTCGCCGGCCGCAATCTGCGCTGGTCGATCTTCGCCGAGTTCCTCGGCTTCGTCGTCTGGCAGCTCTGGTCGGTCGTCGTGGTGCAGCTGCCCGCGGCGGGCTTCGACTTCACCACGGCCGAGATCTTCTGGCTGATCTCGATGCCGAGCCTGGTCGGGGCGACGCTCCGGATCCCCTACACCTTCATGGTCCCCCGCTTCGGCGGGCGCAACTGGACCATCGTCTCGGCGGCGCTCCTGCTCATCCCGAGCATCGGGCTGGCGCTCGCGGTCGGGAACCCCGAGACGCCCTTCGGAGTGATGCTGCTCATCGCGGCGCTCGCCGGCTTCGGCGGCGGCAACTTCGCCAGCTCCATGGCGAACATCACCTTCTTCTACCCCCACGCGCAGAAGGGCTACGCACTCGGGCTCAACGCCGCGGGAGGCAACCTGGGCGCGGCCGTCGCGCAGCTGATCGTGCCGATCGCCATCACGATCGGCGCCGCGGCGACCGTGAACCTGCCGCTCGCCGGCTGGATCTGGGTGCCCCTGATCGTCGTCGCCATGATCGGGGCGTACAAGCGGATGGACAACCTTTCCACCGCCAAGGCCGACGTCGCCGCCTCCCTCGCCGCTCTGCGCGAGCCGCACCTGTGGATCCTGGCGGTGCTCTACATCGGCACCTTCGGCTCCTTCATCGGCTTCGCCGGGGTGTTCCCCAAGCTCATCGCCGACACGTTCCCCCAGTACTCGACCTTCGCCGTCGGCTCCGCGACCCTCACGCTCGCATTCCTCGGCGCCCTCGTCGGCTCGCTCTCCCGTCCCTACGGCGGCCGCCTCGCCGACCGCTTCGGCGGGGCGCCGGTCACGATCGTCGCGTTCATCGCGATGGGCGCCGGCATCGTCGGAGTCATCGCGACCCTCCCGCTGGGCAGCTTCTGGCTGTTCCTCCTCGGCTTCCTCGTGCTGTTCGCCGCGGCGGGCATCGGCAACGGGGCGACCTACCGGATGATCCCCACCGTGTTCGCGCTCCGCGCCCGCCAGTCGGGCAGCGACGGCGTCGGCGCCCAGCGCAAGGCGGCCGCCGCCCTCGGGCTCATCTCGGCCATCGGCGCCTACGGCGGCTTCGTCATCCCGCAGCTCCTGGGCTTCTCGAAGACCGAGTTCGGCGACTACACCACGGCCCTGGGCTGGTTCGTGGGCGCCTACGCGGTGATGCTCGCGATCACGGCGGGCGTCTACCTCCGCCTCGCCGCGACGACGGGGACCAGGATCTAGGCATGGAGACCGCCGCCGCACCGTCCGCCGCCGCGGGCGTCGACTCCCACTGCCCCTACTGCGCGCTGCAGTGCGCGATGACGCTGACGCCGGTCGACGCACCGACGCCGATCGCCGTCGCCGGGCGGGAGTTCCCGACGAACCGGGGCGGGCTGTGCGCCAAGGGCTGGACGGCGGCGGAGCTGCTCGCGAGCGGGCAGCGGCTCCGCGCACCGCTCCTGCGCGGCACCGACGGCACCTTCGCCGAGGTGACGTGGGAGCGGGCGCTGGACGCCGTGGCGGTGGCGGTCGTCTCGACCCGCGACCGCCACGGCGCCGACGCGGTCGCGGTCTTCGGCGGCGGCGGTCTCACCAACGAGAAGGCGTACCAGCTGGGCAAGTTCGCCCGCCTCGCCCTCGGCACCTCGCGGATCGACTACAACGGCCGGTTCTGCATGTCCTCGGCCGCGGCGGCCGGCAACCGGGCGTTCGGAGTCGATCGCGGGCTCCCGTTCCCGGTGGCCGATCTCGACGAGGCCGACACGATCCTCCTGCTCGGCTCGAACGTCGCGGCGACCATGCCTCCGTTCCTGGCGCACCTCGCCGGGGCGCGCTCGCGTGGCGGGCTCGTGGTCGTCGATCCGCGCCGCTCCGCCACCGCCCGCCTCACCGAGGACGGCGCGGGAACGCACCTGCAGCCGGCTCCCGGCACCGACCTCGCCCTGCTGCTCGGGCTCACCCACCTCGTGCTCGCGGAGGGGCTCGCCGACGCGGAGTACCTCGAGGCGCGGACGACCGGCTTCGACGCGGTCCGCCGCAGCGTCGCGTCGTGGTGGCCGGAGCGCACCTCCTCCGTCACCGGCGTGCCGGTCGAGCTGCTGCGCCGCACCGCGCGGCGGCTCGCCGAGGGCCGCTCCTACGTGCTCACGGGCCGCGGAGTCGAGCAGCACGTCGACGGCACGGACACCGCCACCGCGGCGATCAACCTGTCCCTCATCCTGGGCCTCGTCGGCCGCCCCGGCTCGGGCTACGGCACCCTCACCGGCCAGGGCAACGGGCAGGGCGGCCGCGAGCACGGCCAGAAGGCCGATCAGCTGCCGGGCTACCGCTCGATCCGCGATCCGGAGGCGCGCCGCCACGTCGCCGGGGTCTGGGGAGTCGACGAGGCGTCGATCCCGGGGCCCGGGCTGCCGGCCGTCGCGCTGCTCGGCGAACTCGGCCGCTCCGTCCAGTGCCTCCTCGTGCACGGCTCGAACGTGGTCGTCTCGGCGCCCGACGTCGACGCGGTGCGGGCGGGGCTCGGGGCGCTCGACACCCTCGTGGTCTGCGACTTCTTCCTCTCCGAGACGGCGGCGCTCGCCGACATCGTCCTGCCTGTGCCGCAGTGGGCGGAGGAGGAGGGCACCATGACCTCGCTCGAGGGCCGGGTGCTGCGCCGCCGCCGCGCCCTCGAGCCGCCGTCGGGCGTCCGCAGCGAGCTCTGGATCCTGAGCGAGCTCGCTCGCCGCCTCGACGCGCCGTCGACCTGGTCGACCGTGCCGTCGGAGGTGTTCGACGAGCTGGCGCGCGCGTCCGCCGGCGGCCCGGCCGACTACTCCGGACTCTCGCACGCGCTGCTCGACACGGGAGCGGAGGCCTACTGGCCCTACCCCGTCGGCAGCACCGGCACCCCGCGCCTCTTCGGCGAGCGCTTCGGCCACCCCGACGGCCGCGCGCGACTGGTCGCGGTCTCGTCCGCCGACCGCTCGGTCGTCGACCGCGGCGACGAGCTGACGCTGATCACCGGGCGCTACCTGCAGCAGTACCAGTCGGGCACGCAGACCCGCCGGGTCGCCGAGCTCGACGCGGCCCGCCCCGAGGCGCGGCTCGAGATCCACCCGGCCACCGCCTCGCGACTCGGCGTGCGCGACGGCGCCCCCGTCTCGATCGGCAACGCGCGCGGAGTCGTCACCGCCCGCGCGAGCGTCACCGCCGACATCCGCCACGACACCGTCTTCCTGCCCTTCCACTACGCGGGGCGCCAGTGCGCCAATCTGCTGACGGAGGCGGTCGTCGATCCGATCTCGTCCATGCCGGAGTTCAAGCGCACCCGCGTCTGGGTCCGCGCGGAAGGAGTGCCCGATGCCGTCTGAGACCCCCGAGCGCGTGGTGCTCCTGGGCTACGGCCCCGTCGGCGCACGCTTCGTCGAGGAGCTGCTGCCCGCCGTCCGCGCCGGGTCCGTCGCCCTCACGGTCGTCGGCGCCGAGCCCGAGGACGCCTACAACCGGGTGCTGCTCGCCGAGTACGCCGTCGGCCGGGCCGCACGCGACCGCCTCGACCTCGGCGACCGGGCGACGGCGGAGGCGGCGGGGGTCGTCTTCCGCCTCGGCGCGGCCGCCGTCGGCCTCGACCGGGCGCGGAACGTCGTGCGCCTGCACGACGACGAGCGCCTCGCCTACGACCGCCTCGTCTTCGCCACCGGTGCCCGGGCGAACGTGCCCACGCTCGCCGGGATGGAGCGCTCGCGCCGCGACCGCCGGGTGCGCTCGGCCTCCCCCGAGACCCTCGATCAGGGCGCGAGTCCGCTGCCCGACCGCGTCGTCGCTCTCCGCGACCTCGCCGACGCGCACGTCGTCCGCGAGGCCGTCCGCACCGGCTCGCGCATCGTCGTGCTGGGCGCGGGGGTGCTCGGAGTCGAGTTCGCGCTCGCCGCCGCGGAGCAGGGCGCCGAGGTCGTCGTGGTCTACCACGGCGACATCCCCATGGGTCGCAACCTCGATCACGGCGGCGGGCGGATGCTCGCCTCGGCGGCCCGCGCAGCCGGCGTCGACATGGTCTCGCACGCCCGCTCCGAGAGCATCCTGCTGGCCCACGACGACCTCGGCCGCGCGCACTTCCAGGCGCTCGTCTGCGCCGACGGCAAGCAGATCGAGGGCGACCTGCTCGTGCTGTCCTGCGGAGTCGGCGCGCGCACCGAGCTCGCGGCGAGTGCCGACCTCGCGGTCTCCACCGGGATCCTCGTCGACGAGCACCAGCGCAGCTGGAGCGACCCGGACGTCTTCGCGATCGGCGACTGCGCGCACGTCGCCCCGCGCGGCTCCGCTCTGCCCGACGGCCGGGTCGAGGGCGGGCCCAGCGGACTGATCGGACCCGGCTGGCAGCAGGCCGACCGCCTCGCCGCCCGGATCACCGCCGAGGCGTCCGGGCGCGCGGCGGACGAGCGCGTGCCCGAGGCCCGCCAGGCCGTGGTCATGCTGAAGGCCGAGGGCGTCGACCTCGTGGCGGGCGGCGACCCGACCCCCGAGCCGTGGGACGCGACTCCCCACTCCGCCTCGTGCGGCGACCACGCCGAGGTGACCGTCTGGGCCGATCCCGCCCGCGGCGGCTACGCGAAGCTCGTGACGGTCGGCGGCGTGCTGCGCGGCTTCGTCTCGGTCGGCCTACCGCGCGTGGGCGCCGAGCTGACGCTGCTGTTCGAGCGCGGCTCCGAGCTGCCCGCCGACCGCTCGAGCCTCCTGCGGCTGGACGCCCCGGATGCGGGGGCCGCCCCGACCGGTGACCCGTTCGCTCCGGACGCCACCGTCTGCTGGTGCAACGGCGTCTCGGCCGGCACCATCACGGAGGCGGCGGCCGCCGGCCACGACACGGTCGCATGCATCGGCACGGCGACCCGGGCCGGCACCGGCTGCGGCGGCTGCACCGGCCGCATCGCCGAGCTGCTCGCGCGCACGGCCGTCCCGGCCTGAGGGCTCAGAGCCCCGCGTCGACCGCGTCCGCCAGACGGCGGGTCACCGCGCGCAGCTCGAGCTCCGCACCGCGGAGCCGCTCCTCGATCTCGGCCGCGCCACGCTCGCTCGCATCGTGGCGTCGAGCCTGCTCCTCGGCCGCCTCGTCCGCCGAGCTCCGCGCCTCGGCGAGAGCACCGCGGAGATCGTCGGAGGAGGCCCGCAGCGCCGCGAGCTCGCTCCGGACCGCCGCCAGATCGTCCCGCAGCGCGGCCGTCTCGGCGCGGACCTCCTCGGTGCGCAGGCGCGCCTGCTCGAAGTACGGCGCCACGAGGCGGTGCACGGCCTCGCGCAGGGCGAGTCCGCCCCGGCCGAGCTTCGTCGGCACGGAGCCGGGGGCGTCCCGGTACTGGTCGTCACTGGTCATCGTCGTCGTCCCGTCCGGAGAGCCGGCGGTGGAGCAGATCCATCGCGCGGCGGTCCTTGTCCATGATGGCGGCCTCGAGGCCGGTGTCGACGGTGCGCTCCGCGAGGTCGCCCGGCCTGGTGCGGCGCACGAGCGAGCGCTCGATCAGCTCGACCGACCGCTCGAACGAGAGCGGACCGCGCGCCGTCGCCCGCCCGCGCCGGCCGAGGGCCTCCAGGTCGACCGCTCCCGTGACCACGTCGCGCATCGCGGCGAGCAGGCAGTCGGCCGAGCGGGTGATCTTGAGGCAGTCCACTCCGTCGATCAGGAACTCGGCCACTCCGCTCGTCCCGGTGACGATCGGCACGCAGCCCGCGGCGGCCGCCTCGACGGGAGCGACGCCGAACGCCTCGCCCGACCAGGTCGGGAACAGGAACGCGTCGGCCCGGCCGTGCGCGGCGAGCACCTCCTCGCGCGGGCGGGCACCGTGGAACTCGACGACGCCGTCGAGTCCCGCCTCGCCGGCCCGGGCGCGGTAGCCCTCGACGTCGCCGTCGCCGTACAGGTCGACCCGGAAGTCGCGCGTCTCAGCGGCCAGCGCAGCGGCCGCCTCGAGCACCAGGTCGACGCCCTTGTGCTCGCCGAGCGACGCGGCGAAGGTGAAGCGCGTGATCCCGCCGTCGCGGTAGGTGCGCTCGGCGCCGGTCTCGGGCGGCACGCTCACTCCGCGACCGATCACCTCGACGTCGCCGAGCGGCCGCCCGCCGGCCTCGATCGCCTCGACCAGGGCCGAGCTGACCGCCACGATCTCGCCGCGCGCGAAGTGCAGCGGGTCGTCCGCTCCGTAGACGGCGAGCACCCGCTCGGGCAGTCCGTCGACGAGCTGGTTCGGCACCCGGTCGCCCAGGTTCCACATCCAGCTCGCGTCGACCGCGCGCAGCAGGTCGATCAGCGCGAGCCCGCCCAGCCCGATCAGGTTGAAGGCGACGACGTGCGTCGGAGCGAAGTCGCGCAGCTCCTCGAGCAGGATCCGCGTGTTCTCGAAGCGCGACACGGCGCTCTCGTGGTGCATCAGCTGGGCGATCTCGCCGCCCGTGCGCGGCAGCGGGAAGTAGGTGCGCAGGCTCAGCGTGCGGTGCACCTCGACACCGGAGGGCTCGGGCGGGAGGTAGGTGGGCGTGGTCAGGACACGCACCGTGTGGCCGCGCGCCGCCATCGCCTCGGCGACCCGCGCACAGGTCATCTCGTAGCCGCCGAGCACCAGCGGCGGGTAGAGGTTGCTGAGGAAGAGGAGCCGCAGCGGCGGAGTCTCGGTGGTCATGCGGAGGGCACCTGCCGATCGGGAGTCGCGTCCCCGCGGATCCGGGCGGTGACCGCCTCCGTGTAGCTCGCACGGGCCTGACGGTCGTTGCCGCCGTCCCAGTAGTTCACGAGGTAGAGGCCGGTCTGCTGGGTGCGCGGGACGAAGGGGAACAGCTGAGCACGGGGCTCGATCTGGGCGATGCGGTAGCCGGCGTCGACGGCGCGCACGTGCAGCCAGATGTCGTCGGCGTCTGGAGCGATCTCGCGGAACGCGTCGCCGTGCCGCGCGACCTCCTCCATCAGCGCGCGGGGGAACAGCTGCCCCGAGACGGAGGTGCCGAACACGTCGAAGGACGCGCGGGTGTCGTCGACCGGGTGCCAGCTCGTGTACGGCGCGACCGCTCCGTCGACGAGGCCGACGCGGTGCGCGCGGTAGCAGAGCACCGTCTCCCGCGGGTAGCGGGAGCGGGCGTCGAGCAGGCCCCGCAGCCACGTGCGCGGGTAGACGATGTCGTCGTCCGAGGTGACCAGGTCGCGCTCGCCCGCGCGTCCCGAGAGCAGGTGCGGGTAGTACTTGGTGTGCACCCGGTAGCCGTCCACCAGCCGCACCTCGAGGCCCCGACGGCGCAGCCGCTGGAGCGCCGGCGGCAGGTCGGCGGCGAGCGCCGGGTCGTCGAGCCACAGCACCAGCCGAGCGGGTCGGGCCTCGCCGCGGGCGATCGACTCGAGGGCCACGTGCACGCGCCGGATGCGCTCGCCGTGCGTGGTCATGGTGACCACCACCTCGCCGTCGGGATCGACGACGGATCGGCGCGAGAAGCGGTTCGCGAGACTCAGCGCCAGCAGCTCGACTCGGAACGCGAGCGAGGCGGGATGGTCGATCGGACGCGCGGCGACGGCCGCCGCTCGACGCTCGCGCAGCCCGCGCGGCACGGCCCGGACCCGGCGGGAGAGCGCCAGGAGGCGGGTCCTCGGGCGCACCCTCCGACCCAGCGCGGCGAGCCGGGTGCGAGATCGTACTCGGCGGCCGAGCGCGGCGAGGGCGGGATGCATCGCTCCAGGATAACGGGAGCCGTCGGCGGGCCTCGGGGCGGTCAGGCCCCGTCGACCACGGCGAACGCGCGCACCGGGAAGGTGCCGAATCCGCTCACCTTCGGCGGCACCGCGGTGAAGCGCGCCCCGGAGGCGGGCAGCTCGTCGAGGCCCGTGAGGTGCTCGACGACGTGCACGCCGGCCCCCAGGAGGAGGGAGTGGGCCGGGCGCGTCCCGGTGCCCTGGGTGTCGTCGATGTTCAGCGAGTCGATGCCGACGAGCACCGCGCCGCCGTCCACGAGCGCTCGCGCACCGTCCTCGGTGAGGAACGGAGCGTCGCGCGCGTACTCCGCGGTGGCGAAGTGCGCGTCCCAGCCGGTCGAGAGCAGCACGGCCGCACCGCGCACGTCGAGTCCGGCGAACGCCTCCGGCCCGACGGCCCGATCGCCGCGCGCGGTCACCACGAGCGCCGGGAGGTCGACGAGCGTGACGAGGTCGAGGCCCGCGAGGTCCGTGCCCCCGTCGTAGCGGTGGAAGGGGCTGTCGAGATAGGTGCCGGTGTTGCCGATCATCTCGATGACGTCCAGCGCGAACTCCGTGCCCGGGGCGTAGGAGGCGCGCGAGGCCTCGCGGGTCAGGTGCGGCCGGATGCGCGGCGCGGGCAGCCCCGGGTAGGTGACGAGGCCGTCCGAGACGGTGTGGCTGAGGTCGACGAAGCGGCGCGGGGAGGAGGTCATGCGCCGATCCTCGCAGTGGCCGGATCTCACCGTCCCACTACTTCCTGCCACTCCCCCGCGCCTTCGGGCCACCGGCCGGGCGCCCCGGGGTCAGCGCTTGGGCAGCGCCGCCGACAGGTCCGCGATCAGGTCGTCGGCGTCCTCGATGCCCGCCGAGAGCCGAACCAGCGACTCCGACACCTCGAGCGGAGTGCCCTTGACCGACGCGTGCGTCATCTCGCTCGGGTAGCCGATCAGCGACTCCACGCCTCCCAGCGACTCGGCGAGCTGGAACAGCTCCGTCGACTCGGCGAACTTCCGCGCGGCGCGGGGCGTCGCGAGCTCGACCGACAGCATGCCGCCGAACCCCGACATCTGCCGCTTCGCCAGCTCGTGGCCCGGGTGCGTCGGCAGCCCCGGGTAGTGCACGGCCGTGACCGCCGGATGCTCCGCGAGGAACTCCGCGACCTTCTGAGCGTTGGCCGAGTGCCGCTCCATCCGGATCGCGAGCGTCTTGATGCCGCGCACGGTGAGCCAGGCGTCCATCGGGCTCGAGATCGCTCCGACCGCGAACTGCAGGAACCCGATCTTCTCGGCGAGGGGCCCGGAGCGCAGGGCGAGCGCGCCGCCCACGACGTCCGAGTGGCCGCCGAGGTACTTCGTGGTCGAGTGCACGACCACGTCGGCGCCCAGCGCCAGCGGCTGCTGCAGAGCGGAGGAGGCGAAGGTGTTGTCGACGACGACGATCAGGTCGTGCGCGTGGGCCAGGTCGGCAAGCTCCGCGATGTCGCTGATGGTCATCAGCGGGTTCGACGGGGTCTCGACCCACAGCATCTTCGTCTCGCCGGGGACGATCGCGCGCTGCACCTCGCGCAGGTTCGACATGTCGACGGCGGTGTTGCGGATGCCCCACGCGGCGTGCACGCGGTCGATCAGCCGGTGGCTCCCGCCGTACGCGTCGTTGCCGAGCACGATGTGATCGCCCGGGGCGAGCGCGGCACGGATCAGGGTGTCCTCGGCCGCGAGGCCCGACGCGAAGGAGTAGGCGACGTCGGCGCCCTCGATCGAGGCGATGAGCTCCTGCAGGGAGTCGCGCGTCGGGTTCGCCGAGCGGGCGTACTCGTAGCCGCCGCGGAACCCTCCGATGCCGTCCTGGACGAAGGTCGACGTCATGTAGACGGGCGGCACGACGGCGCCGGTGGTGGGGTCGAACTCCTGTCCGGCGTGGATGGCGCGGGTGTCGAAGTGCTGCTTCTTGGGCATGAGCGTGCTTTCCGGGTCGAGAGGAGTCGGGGAGGGGGGTGCGCCGGTCACGCGCTGGCGAACGACAGGAGGTCCTGCCGCGTGATGACCGCGACGGGCTTGCCCTCGTCGGTGACGAGGAGGGCGCTGCGGTCGGTGAGTGCGGCCCGGGCGGCCGAGACGCTCTCACCGAGGCCGATCAGGGTCAGCGGGTCGCCGGCGGAGGGGCCGAGCGGGTCGGTCATCGAGGCGGCGCCGCTGAAGACGCGATCGAGCAGCTCGCGCTCGTCGACCGCTCCGACGACCTCGCCCATCACGACGGGCGGCTCGGCCGAGAGCACCGGCAGCTGCGAGACGCCGTACGTCGTCATGATCTCGATCGCGTCCCGCACGGTGTCGCTCGGATGCGCGTGCACGAGGTCGGGCAGCTCGCCGGTCTGCGGATTCGCGGCGCGGGCGCGCAGGACGTCGCGGACGGTGCTCTCCTCGCGGTGCTCGAGGAACCCGTAGGAGCGCATCCACCGGTCGTTGAAGATCTTGCCGAGGTAGCCGCGGCCGCCGTCCGGCAGCAGCACGACGACCACGTCGTCGGGACCGAGGTCGGCGGCCGCCTTGAGCGCGACCGACACGGCCAGGCCGCTCGAGCCGCCCACGAGCAGCCCCTCCTCGCGGGCGAGCCGGCGGGTCATCGCGAACGACTCGGCGTCGCTGGAGGCGAT
>Ga0308159_1004591_pt1 | contig 12500 bp, 15 predicted proteins | sample PhyCR1_FD_201040 | JGI IMG/M metagenome (GOLD analysis project Ga0308159, IMG submission 201040) | Phyllosphere microbial communities from UC Gill Tract Community Farm, Albany, California, United States - DLSLC.R1 | ecosystem: Host-associated > Plants > Phyllosphere > Unclassified | place: USA...
TTTCTTCCTTCGGCATCAAAGATACTGGTCATTCCTACTTTTTTTCCAATAATTCCTGACATTTTATCTTTTCTTTTTAACACCCATCGAAGCAGTAGGGCTTCGTTCAAGGTGGTTGTACATCCCTCTAAAGGGACGGCAAAGATAGGCAAGAAATATTAATTTTCAAATAGTTAGCGAAATATTTTTTCAAATAAATTGCTGATATGATGGGATTTAACTTTCAAAGTGCAGTTAAAGCGCTAAACCAGCCTCTAAATACAACTTTGTAATTTTATTTTACTTTGTTTTTATTGTATTCTAATTGATAAAAAGCTGTTAATCTGCACCTTACTCATACCTGATAAAGATTTAAGATGCTTGCTAGTTTTCTGCATCAGAAAATACCAATTATAGCATCCTCGCTGCTCGAACAGTGTAGATATCTTTAACCAACAAATCTCTATAGTGAATAGCATTCATGACATCGCCTTTAGCAAGGAATACTGGCAGGCGTAACAGAAAACATAAATACACAATCTGATAAGCCAGCAATAAGGAAAGGCTTTTATCAGGATAGATTAATAATTAAAAGTTCAAAACTCTTTTTAGTTCCTGATCCCCTCTCTTTGTAGCAGAAATTATAAATGGTTAATGTGCCAAACCGCCATTCAAGCTAATGGCAAGAATTGCCAGTATGATCAGCCCTATCAATACATATAGATAGTCTTTTTCTATTAAAAAACTAAACACGGCAAAAACTATTCTTGCTACAGGCGTAAAAATTAGCATGAGCACTCCGAACTGTACTATAGCATCTCCCTGGAAGGTAAGTAAACCCTTAAAAATAGCCGCGATAGAAGAAAATTTTGCAAGCTCTGGTTTAAATACTTTATAATCAGTAATTACCCCTTTGTTGTGAATAAGAAAAATAATACCACCAAGAAGCACAATGCTCATAGAGATGATTACCCCGACACGTAATAGCGTACCTAGTATTACCTGAATATCCTTATCGCCTATATTTCCCTTTGCTTCATCCATTATAATCCACTTATTCCTTTGTAAATCATTTGCAAGGCCAGAAAGGTAACGACCACGGCGAAAACAATCTTTAGCTTATCTGTCTTGGCTTTTAGTAAAACCTTCGAGCCTACTGTAGCGCCAGTTAAAACGCCAATGCAAACCGGCATGGCAATCCCAGGATCAATCTGACCTCGATGCAGGTAAACGATCGCGCTGGCAGCAGCCGTAACGCCCATCATAAAATTACTGGTTGTAGTTGAAACTTTAAAAGGCAATCGCATGATATTATCCATCGCTATTACTTTTAAAGCTCCACTTCCAATGCCGAGTAATCCAGAAAGTGTTCCTGCAAAAAGCATCATTAAAAAACCTCCCGGAACATTTTTCACTGCATAATTGTGATCAACCCCTTTGTCAGGATAATTCCCGTTCAATTTAAAAAATGCTGCCCATTTATCAGTATGTTCTAATGTGGTATGGTCAACTTTTTTCTTCAAAGTCATAATGGCTGAAAAAATCAGGATGCATCCAAAAATGATGGCGATATAATTTGCATTAAGGTAAACGGCTACAATTGCACCAGATATTGCGCCGATAGTAGTCGCAATTTCGAGAAACATTCCAATTCGTATATTGGTGATTCCTTCTTTAACATAAGCTGCAGCAGAACCTGACGAGGTGGCAATTACCGAGACAATAGATGCGCCGATTGCATAATGGATATCTACACCGAGGGCGAGCGTTAATAACGGAATAATAATTACACCACCACCCAAACCGGTTAATGAACCTAGTAAACCCGCTAAAAAAGCACCTAATAACACGATTATGGTAAACAGCAATACCGACATGCGGGCAAATATAATATACGCATTTTGCGGAAACGAAGGATTTAACGAATAAAATAAAGTCTATATATTATATGGATAAAAGAAGAAACTTAGATCAGGGTTTATAATGCAATCTACTTTCTTTGCTGATATCAATATTTTCAAAACTCGCGAGCAGTTCGAATGCGATTTGCCTTACTGCTTCAGGAATTGGATTGATGTTGACTTTGTTTCCTGTTTTATCTTTCAGTTTCCATCCAGAAGTATCGAGTTCAGGCAAAACGCCACGAGCTGCAGACTGGATTATTTTGGACCGCGTAAAAGCAACGCCATCAGAACCAATGATCACTTTTTTATTATCCCACCAATTATCAGGAGAGACCTTTTTTAAAACCGAATGATCGAGTTCTGCTACATAAGTCCACCCTTTACCTGGTTGATGCTTCAGTTTTAATAATCCGATGAAGTTGATAAGGCTTTTCGAGTCATAAGTCTCTGAACTGCAAAAAAACTGTAAATGATTCAACTTGAGTTGGCTCAATAAGGATTTGGATTGATTCGAGTTATGGAACAGCGATGTTATATCACCTGCAATAGATTGAATGACTTCCTGGTTTCCGCGATCATACTCATTGCAACCTGCTTTAATGGAAAGTAATTGCTGATGTAGCGCTAAAACCAGTTCGGGTTTGTTCAAAACGACTTTCATATTATATTGATCATAGGGGCTTCCCTCCTATCTATTTCCCTAACCGCTTAATCATCTCCGCACTTAAGTCCCGTCCGTCATTTAAACGATTTGCAAAAAACGACTTGGCTGCCTCAAAATGTTCCTTATAACCCTTTAAGTCACCATATCCAATAATGGATGCCCATTCGTGCACCGCTGTATGAAATTCTAAATCATCTCCGCGAATCGATTTATCGTAAAGGGCAGTAGTGATCGACTCTTCCAGCATAGCTTCGTTTTTGAAAAGATATTCGGCAATGCCCAAACGAAGTTTAAAAGGCGGCGTTTGGCAAATCAGGTTATCGTAAGGGTTTACGCCCATTTTATACCAGGCATAAACCATGCTTAGTAAACTTAAATGAGAATTCGGTTTTTGTTTATGATTAGCATCAGAAAGACTAAATTCTTTCATAATGTTATCGTCTAAAAGCAACAGCGTCCTGCTTTCATGAAACACAAAATCCCGGGCAGCGTAGATCTTTTCCCTAAATTCTATCTCGTTCTCACAGATCATTAATTTATAAAGCTCAGATTCTGCCTGCGCGTAATATTTAACCTGCTTCTGCGCATAGGGGTTTAAAATGGCGAGACCCGCATAGATATGGGATTTATAGCTAAAAATCCTTAGTGTAGTTAAAATTTTAACATTGTCTATTCCTCCGGAGTACGCCGGATTATCCCATGGAAAAAAACCAGCATTTTTCCATGCAGAACCCATACTTTCGAAACCCATATGCGTAACGGCCTGTGTATCGGCTACAATTCTATCATGTTCCTTGTAATCGTCCATTTCAATAATGTTCGATTTTAAAGACTTATAAATTTCCAGAGCCTGTGCATAAACTTCGTCTGTAGCCCGGTGGCGAACCACGACCAAGGTTTGCCCTTCGGGGCTAAATGCCGGACCATGTAAAGAGTGGCAGGTTACAATCTGCGTATCTGTTGGTAAATGTTTTTCAAACGCTGCAATTTCAGGGTGTTTAACAGAGGTTTGGCCGGAAACAATTGCGCCAAACTTTGTCGACCGTGCAAAAGTTGCCACCACTTCGTCTATTTTCTCGGCCTCTACACAATAAATGATAAAATCTGATTTTCTGGCTACCTCATGCCCGTCTGATAAAACTTCAACACCTTGAGGCTCGAGTTCACTTTTTAATTCGGCAAAACGCAAAGGCATATCTGCTCCACATACTTTATAACCAGCGCCTGCAAACGACACGGCATATAATTTACCCATATCGCCTAAACCGATAATTCCTATTTGCATGCAGCAAATGTAATCTATCACGATTAATTTATAATAAAACCCGGATAAAATTGTTAATTTATAAATCAGATCACTCGATTTTATTAAAACTGCAGGGTAAAAGTAAAATTAGATTGCCTTGTAATTGTATAAAAATGTAGTTTTACACTTTAATACCTATTATTTAAACTATGCAGAAACTTAAACCAACCCTATTGTTTTTAGCGGTTATGCTATTCGTAAACATTGCATTTGGGCAAGCTAAACAAGACACTTCAAAAAATACGGACCCTTCTTTAAGTGGCCAGTACAATTTTTTGCTTAAAAAATCTAAAAGTTTATATGGTGCTAAATTGATTAATCCATCCAGATTAAATTCTTTATGGAAAAGTGTTAACGATACTTTAAGAAAAGAGCGGAAGCAGCTTATTCAGGCTAAACAAGAAATAAAAGCTCAAAAGGATAATATCGCAAGTTTGAAGGGCGAAGTAACCGGAAAAGAAAGTTCTCTTGCAAACGCTACTGCTTCGGTAAATGAAATTAAATTTTTAGGCATAGCTTTCGATAAGGGTACTTATAATACGATTGTATGGGCCATCATCATCATATTGGGTGCTGGTTTAGCCATCGTAATTTTTCAATCCGGAAAATACCGTAAGGAAGCCACCTACCGAACTCAACTGTACCAGGAGGTAGCTGATGAATTTCAAACACACAAGGTAAAGGCTAAGGATAAGGAAATGAAACTTGCCAGAGAGCTGCAAGATGAAAGAAATAAATGGGACGACGCCAGAGGCCGATAATTGCTTAAAAATTTCATCAATTGGCTTTAAGCTAATTGATGAAACTCCCTAATAAAATTAGCTTCTCGCTTGCCGCTAAACCATTCGGATTACAACCTGGTTGACCTTCCGGAACTTCCAGGTTTTGTTTTTTATAAAAACTAATCCAAAAATCGTCGATCTTCCTTGTTTTAGGATTGATAAAAGTCATTGGCGTTAATCCAAAAATGTGATCTTTTCTAAAAGATCGCTCAATATAATCTGAACAATAATAAGAATTTTCATTCAGGATATAGGTCCAGTTATAGGGCTTACCCAGCATTTTCTTTGCAGATAATAAGGCCGCCGGAATAGCATACTGAAAACTATCTTTTAAACGGTAGACCATAACTTTATTGTCTGCCGTTTTTTGTGTTTGATAAAATTGCTGGATACTTTCCCTAATCGAACCCTTTTTTGATGAAGCATGGAGAACGAATATAGAGTCTTGCCTTTTTTCAATAATCCCAATATGGTCGAAAGCAATGGAATCTGTTTTTTGAGTAACCCTGTTAATGGCGCCGGAAAGATTGTCTTTTTCGGCACCAACAAAGATTAAATCGCCATTTTTTAGTTCAGCAACGTGAAGCGTTTGAGAACTGGCGAGGTAAAAAAACAATAAAAATCCGCTTATCAAAATAAAAAATCTCATAAAATTTAGCCTTATGTTTCTGATGGAAAAGATATTCCTTTGATGTTGCGATATAAATCTACCGCATACAAATCGGTCATACCCGAAACAAAATCAAGCACACTTTGCGTACGGGAGTAAATATCAGTTAAATCGGTATGGTATTGCTTTGGAATAAGCTTCACCAGTTTTTGATAATAGTGTGTATTATTATTAATCAGTGCCGGAACAAATTCTTCCAGTAAACCAGCCATAATTTTATAGCCTGCAACCTCTTTTTGTATTACCGATGAGAAGTTATAGATTCGTTCTACCGATACCTTCTCTATTGCTTTCCAAGAGGTTAAATAAGGCTCTGGCAAAAGGTCCGTAAGGCTATAATTCAATTCGCCTTTCAACAAAGCTTCCTGCTGATCAAAAAAGATCCCCGCGCAAATATTAGTAAGTGTGTTTATCGCTTTTGCCCTTAGTAAACCAATTTTTGCATCATCATCTTCATAATCATTTTTTAACCGATCTTCTATTGTTTTAGAATTAGAGAAAGGCAACAGGTAGTTTTTTACTTCTTCATAAGATAAAATTTTTAAGCGGTGCGCATCTTCCAAATCGATAATACTATAACAAATATCATCGGCTGCTTCCACTAAATAAACCAACGGATGACGTTTATAAACCAGGTATTCGTTTTCCTCTTGCGTTAACTTTAATTCAGTTGCAATCTTCCTAAATGTTTCTTCTTCCGACTGGAAAAAACCATACTTTTTTCTATGCAAAAGTTTTTTTTGTTTCCCGGCTATTGAGGCGCAAGGGTATTTGGCAATAGACGCCAAGGTTGAATAAGTTAAAGCATAAGCGTCATTTCCTTTTCCTTTCAAAGGATGAGTGAGGATTCGAATGGCATTTGCATTTCCTTCAAAATTAGTGAGATCATGCCACTGTGATTCTTTCATTTCATTTTGATAAACCCGACCGTCACCATCCGTAAAATATCTCGATATTGCAGCTTCTCCGGAATGGCCGAAAGCGGGGTTACCAAGATCATGAGCAAGTGCCGCGGCAGCGACGATATTGCCCACCTCATTTATTAGCGGGACTTCTCTAATTAATGAAGGTTGATGTTCTTCGAGATTATTGAGAAAGATGTTTGCCATAGAGCGGGCTACACTAGCTACTTCTAAGCTGTGGGTTAAACGATTATGAACAAAAACACTTCCTGGTAATGGAAACACCTGCGTTTTATTTTGTAAGCGTCTGAATGGCGATGAAAATATTAAACGGTCATAATCCCTTTGAAAATCTGACCGGGCCTTATCCCGATCACCTGTCCAACTCTCCTGCCCAAATCGTTTATTCGAAAGTAAATATTTCCACTCCATCTAATAATCTATAAAATTTGGCGCAAGTTAAACAAAAGGAGAAAATCTGTTCAAAATAATATTGAATACGTATGATTAACTTACCAATAACTATTATCTTAGTCAGAACAAATCAAACAAAACTAAATAATGAAAAAAATCTTATTGACACTCACAGTGCTTTTTGCACTATCTATTCATGCAAATGCGCAGTTCGAAGGCTCGAAACAGATATTCGAGAGTCCAAAACTTAAAGAGGCTGTAAAATCGCAAAAACTGGTAGCCATTTTGCCTTTTGAAGTAAAAATCGCTTATCGTAAACAACCAAAAAATTTCAACGCCGAAGCCAACAAATCTCAGGAGCAATCCATGGCTAGGTCCATTCAAGCCAGTATGTATACTTTCCTATTAAGGAAAAAATCGGATTATACAGTAGATTTTCAGGACGTTGATAAAACCAATATTCTACTAAAAAAAGCTGGAGTATTAGATAAGCTGGATGAAACAACAAAAGATGAATTGGCTAAAATTCTTGGTGTTGATGCGATAATCGGTGGCAAGTTCGAAACTGAACAAACCAAAACAGAAGCTGGTGCTATTGCATCTGCAGTATTATTTGGCGGCTTTGGTGGAAAATCAGGCACTGGCACCATGTTTTTAACAATCAATAATGGTCCGGATGGAGAACTGCTATGGCGTTTTTTTAAAACAATGGATGATAATATTATGAGTTCTACTGATGACATGGTTGAGCGCATGATGCGAAAGATATCACGAAACTTTCCTTATAAAAGTTAACAGCGAAGCAGGATGAAAATCCTGCTTTTTTTTTTGAGACTTTTTGTAATTATACCTTTGCTAAAAGTTAATGTATAGAAACTATTTAAAGCCTAATCTGTTTTTCTTAAAACTAAAGTTATGAAAACGAGCGTTTATAATAAAGACGAGCATACAGAAGGTTATTTCGGCACGGGAAAAAGTGAAGAAAAATCTGATGTTCAAAAGGAATATGAAAAAGGTAATGATGGAAATGAAGTTACCGCTTTTGGCAGAGTTCCGATTGCTGAAGAAAATGCCAATGGTTTTAATGGAGGTAATATCACAGCAAAGGATGGCTTGGACAATACCGGTACTCAGGGCAAAGACTCTCTAAGCGATGATACTTATAACAGCCCTGACACTACCCATACAATAGAAAGCGCAGCAAGCGGAACAGGTAGCTCATCTGATGATTTCAAAGATGATCAGGATAAATCAAATATAAAACAACGAGACGAGGACGACGTGCTCAACACAGGTATATAAATTTAAATTATGGGATTATCAAAATACGTTTTTTGGGCTACAGCCTCTGTTTTTGTACTTCATTATTTAACAAAAAAAAGGTTATCAGACGGAAAATCTATTATCGATAACGTTATAGAGAAAGCGCCAAAAATAGTTAAGGAAGTAAATACGCTAAAACAAAATATTAAGATGGATTATGAACAAACGACCAGCTTATATTAGACTAAACATTTAATTAATCAGTTCTAAATTAGAAATGGAAGCAAATTATTGATAATAGTCAATAATTGTTGTGATGACTATTTGATTTCTGAGATTAAGTTCTCATTTTTGATATGCCTAAAATTCGCAACCGTTACCAATCGTAAAATCTACCTAAGAACATTTATGTTTCTGGGTTAACTTATAAGGATGTGGAATTTTTAGCAATGTTTCATCTGCCGTGAAGCTAAAACAATTGAAAAGGGATTAATTCTGATTAATCCCTTTTCTCATTTATATTATAAATCTTTACCACCCAGGCCTTTATCTTCATCCGCGTTTCGATTGGCCAGATCCTCACCCTCACTTAGGTTTGTATTGGTTAAGTTCCTGTTTACATCCTCTTCAGCATCATTAACTTTAGCCATATGATCTTCGTCAGGGACGTTTTTTCTTTTAAATGGTGAATCGCTGATCGTATGTCCGTAGGTAGCATCAGCGTTATCCCATTCTATATTTTGATCAGGCTTTTGATACTGATTATCTTCCTGAGTCCCATGTGCTTTATTATCAGTGTTCATATCATATAAATTTTAGTTACTTTATTGTTAACACTACTGATACTGAAATGTTTACTAATTTGCTATTAATTTGCATGATACTTGTAGTAATGTAGTTTGTTAACTGCAACAACATTGATTTGGATAAATCCTGAAATTTAAAATGACTCATGATTGGAAAAGCCATACACGAGTTCGCGAACCATTGCTGGGAACCGTTAAGTCTGCTGATAAAACCAGTCACTGCGGCATTAATTAATTTCGTAGTTCGGAATGGATAATTTACTTATCAGTTATTTTATTCCCTTTTCCTGATTCAGGTCGGTATCACTATCTACATCATTTTTACTTGAGCCATTTTCATCTCTATGCTTAGGTGGATGCTCCATTCTGCTTTCTTCTAATTCTGAAAAATCACTTCCTTTTTGATTGGAAACTTCACCATGACATGAAGGCTTTTTAACTGTTTCTTCTTTAGGATCTGCAAAATCCTGACCTTCTACAGGCAAGTTTTCTTCTTCTTTTAATGGCTTACTCATGCCTATTAAACCGTTACAGATCATTTTTGTTTCAAATGATAGCGCATAAAAAAAGCCGTGATTTTCATCACGACTTTTCTTTAATCTTTTAAATCAATTAAACTTTGATTTCAACTTCAACACCGCTAGGTAATTCAAGTTTCATTAAAGCATCAACTGTTTTAGAGTTAGAGCTGTAAATATCCAATAAGCGTTTGTAAGCGCACAATTGAAACTGCTCTCTAGCTTTTTTGTTAACGTGTGGAGAACGTAAAACAGTAAAGATTTTTTTCTCTGTAGGAAGTGGAATTGGTCCACTTACAACTGCACCCGTAGGTTTAACAGTTTTTACGATTTTCTCAGCAGATTTATCTACTAAGTTGTAATCGTAAGATTTTAATTTAATTCTGATTCTTTGGCTCATCTTATTTTTAATTGTGATTTCCTGTTAGAGCTATTAACAACAGAAATCGGATTTATTTTTAACAAGGTAGAGGGTCTAGGGTGTAAGGCTTAGGGTTTAAAACCTTTTGCCTTACGCCTTTTACCTACCTTAACTAGTCTTCAGATTTTACTCTTCCTTTTGATTTAGCAATTACTTCATCCTGTACGTTTTTAGGCGCAGCTTCGTAGTGGTCAAATTCCATTGTAGAAGTTGCACGTCCCGAAGTGATTGTACGTAATTGAGTTACATAACCAAACATTTCAGAAAGTGGCACAGTTGCTTTAATTACCTGAGATCCGTTACGCGTATCCATACCTAATAACTGACCACGACGACGGTTCATATCACCGATTACATCACCCATGTTTTCTTCAGGGGTTAAGATTTCGATTTTCATGATTGGCTCCATCAAAGTAGGTTTACATTTAGGTAATGCTTCACGATAAGCCATTTTAGCTGCAAGCTCAAATGATAAAGCATCTGAATCGACTGCGTGGAATGAACCATCTGTTAAACGAACTTTCATATCAGGAAGTGGGTAACCTGCTAATACACCATTTGCCATAGAAGCAGCAAAACCTTTTTCTACTGAAGGAATAAATTCACGTGGAATTGAACCACCTGTAATTTCGTTTACGAACTGTAAACCACCTTTTTCAAAATCAGCATCAATTGGTGAAATAATTACAGAGATATCTGCAAATTTACCACGACCACCTGATTGTTTCTTATAAGTTTCACGGTGTGTTGTTGTACCGAAGATGGCTTCTTTGTAAGCTACCTGTGGTGCACCTTGATTAACTTCTACTTTAAATTCGCGTTTTAAACGATCGATCAAGATATCTAAGTGAAGCTCACCCATACCAGAGATTACAGTTTGACCAGTTTCCTGATCTGTTTGCACTCTGAAAGTAGGATCTTCTTCAGCCAATTTACCTAAACCAATACCCAATTTATCAACATCAGCCTGAGTTTTAGGCTCAATAGCTAAACCAATAACCGGCTCTGGGAAATCCATCGATTCAAGAACGATTGGATGTTTCTCATCACAAAGTGTATCACCTGTTTTGATATCTTTAAATCCAACTACCGCAGCAATATCACCAGCAGCCACATTTGGCACCGGATTTTGCTTGTTAGCATGCATCTGGAAGATACGAGAAATACGTTCTTTATTTTCTGAACGGGAATTATATACGTAAGAGCCCGCTTCTAAGTTACCCGAGTAAACACGGATAAAACATAAACGACCTACGAATGGGTCAGTTGCAATTTTAAAAGCTAAAGCTGCAAATGGCTCACTAATGCTTGGTTTTAATAAAACTTCTTCGCTAGTATCTGGGTTAGTACCAATCACACCTTCGCTATCCATAGGTGAAGGCAATAATTCCATCACATAATCAAGCATAGTTTGTACACCTTTATTTTTGAAAGATGAACCACAAACCATAGGTACAATTTTAGCATCTAAAACAGCTGCACGTAAAGCATCTAAAACTTCGCGTTCTGTGATTGTTTCTGGCGCTTCGAAGAATTTCTCCATTAACGACTCATCATAATCAGCAACTGATTCAAGTAATTTCTCTCTCCACTCCGCAACCTCGTCAATCATATCCTCTGGGATAGGCACTTCAGTAAAGGTCATCCCTTTATCGTGCTCATTCCAAACAATACCACGGTTGTTGATTAAATCAACCACACCTTTAAATCCGTCTTCAGAACCGATCGGTAACTGCAATGGAACTGCATTACTACCCAACATTTCTTTAACCTGTTTAACAACTTTTAAAAAGTCTGCTCCGGAACGATCCATTTTGTTAACGAAACCGATACGAGGTACACTATAGTTGTTTGCTAAACGCCAGTTGGTTTCCGATTGAGGCTCAACACCATCAACAGCCGAAAACAAGAACACTAATCCATCTAATACACGTAATGAACGGTTTACCTCTACGGTAAAATCCACGTGACCAGGTGTATCAATAACGTTAACATGATATTTTTGACCCCTGTAATTCCAATCAACCGTAGTTGCTGCAGAAGTAATCGTGATTCCACGCTCTTGCTCTTGTGCCATCCAATCCATTGTTGCAGCACCTTCGTGCACTTCACCAATTTTATGACTTACACCAGCATAATAAAGAATACGCTCTGTTGTTGTAGTTTTACCTGCATCAATGTGAGCCGCGATTCCAATATTTCTTGTAAATTTTAAATCTCTTGCCATTTTATGTTTTTGATTGATCTGATTTTAAATGATTACACCGATTATGCTAATCACAAATCGGTGTAATTTATCTAATCAGTATAATCTTCTAATTAAATCTGTGTAATCTTACTAATCTGTTAATTCTAATTACTAGAATCTGAAGTGAGAGAACGCTTTGTTAGCTTCCGCCATTTTATGCGTATCTTCTTTCTTTTTAACAGCAGCGCCTTCACCTTTAGCAGCAGCAACGATTTCTCCAGCTAATTTCTCTTTCATGGTTTTTTCACCACGACGACGAGCGTATAAAATTAACCATTTCATACCTAAAGCTGTTTTACGTTCTGGTCTAACCTCAGTTGGAACCTGGAAGTTAGCACCACCAACACGACGAGATTTAACCTCTACAGCTGGCATAATGTTAGTTAACGCACGTTTAAATATCTCTAAACCGTTTTCACCTGCTTTTTTCTCAGCAATTTCAACAGCATCGTAAAAAATATCATAAGCGATAGATTTTTTTCCATCGTACATCATATTGTTTACAAAACGAGTTACCTGAACATCGTTAAATTTTGGATCAGGAAGAATAATTCTCTTTTTTGGTTTTGACTTTCTCATTTCTTATTTCCTCCCGATTATTTTTTCTTTCCTTTTGCAGGCGC
>Ga0308159_1004593_pt1 | contig 12496 bp, 7 predicted proteins | sample PhyCR1_FD_201040 | JGI IMG/M metagenome (GOLD analysis project Ga0308159, IMG submission 201040) | Phyllosphere microbial communities from UC Gill Tract Community Farm, Albany, California, United States - DLSLC.R1 | ecosystem: Host-associated > Plants > Phyllosphere > Unclassified | place: USA...
GCGGCGTTTCCTTCAGCGAGTGCACGCCTTTGCCGATGGTCACGCCGCCGGTGGTGTAGGAGTTGCTGCCTTCGGTGGTGGCGCCGAGGCGGTTGGCGTTGACGTTGGTCGGCGCCAGTTCCATCGCGCTGCCGCTGGTGGCCGGGCCGAGCACGGTGACGGTGTTGCCGTCACGCTGATAGCGGATGCCGGTGCCGCTGAGCATCGCCTTCAGCGATTCGTCGTCCTGGTAGCGGCCGTTGAGGGCGCTGGAGCGCAGGCCTTGCAGGCTTTCCGGGCTGTAGATGATTTGCAGGCTGGTCTGCTGACCGAGGGTCTGCAGGGCCTGGGCCAGCGGTTGGGCCGGGATGTTCAGGGTCCATTCCTGGGCCTGGACATACGGCGCTGCTGCAAGGGTCAGTGCCAGACCCAGGCCGCTACCGGCCAGGCGTGTGCGGGTCGCGCCGTGCATCAGCAGGGCTCGAGTCAGAGGGCGAAGCATGAAACGGGATACGGACATGAGGTTAAGACCTTGGCAGGTATAGTTGTTAATGGTTCTTATTCATCTCATTAAGACGAGGAAGCCGCGGCAAACCGGAAAAGTTTTTTCTCCGGCCCGGTCGCGGCTGCCTCGATCAAGCGGTTTGCAGTTCGCTTCTGACCCTGCCGGCCTCCATGCGCACCAGTTGATCGGCGACGTCGAAGTAACGGTCGTCGTGGGAAATCACGATGATGGTTTTGCCCAGGCGCTTGAGGTCGGGCAGCAACTCGGTATAGAAAATCCGCCGGAAGGTCGGGTCCTGATCCGCCGCCCATTCATCGAACACCAGCACCGGGCGCTCTTCGAGCCAGGCGTTGACCAGTGCCAGGCGCTTGCGTTGGCCGGTGGACAGGTCGGTGGTGCTGAACGCGCCGTCGCGCACGCTGACCTTGTGCGCGATCTCCAGACGTTCGAGGTAGCGGGTGGCATCCTGCGGCACTTCACGATCGCCCTGGATCAGGTCATCGAACAGATAGTAGTCGGCGAAGATCGTCGTGAAGTTCTGCCGGTAATCATCGCGGTTGGCCGCAGTGATCGGCTTGTCGTTAACGCGAATTTCGCCCTCGGTCGGCGCGTACAGGCCCAGGAGCAATTTGATCAGCGTGGTTTTGCCGCAGCCGTTCTCACCGACGATGAACACGATGTCGCCCTGTTCGATACGCAGGTTCACCGGCCCGAGGCGGAACGGTTCGCTGCCTTCCACGGGAGGGAAGGCGTAGCGCACGTTGCGCAGTTCCAGGCTGTTGACGGCGGCCGGCTTGCTGCCCTGATCCTGCAGCAACAGGTGCGGTTCCGGTGAAGAGAACTGTTCACTCAGCTCGGCGATGCGGCGGAAGGCAATCTGTGCGCGGCTGATGATCGGCAGGGTGCTGATCAGGTGTTCCAGCGGCCCCTTCATGTACAGCAGCACCAGAACGAAACCGCTCATCACCGCTTTATCGGCACTCGGCCACAGCGATTGCAGGGCCAGGGCCATGCCGATGACCACGAAGAACAGCATTGAGCCAAACGACTTGGCGATGACGAAGGTGTTGATCGATTTGATCTGGGTGTCGCAGATTTTCTCGGCGGTTTTCTGAATGCCGGCGACGAACATGCGCTGGCGGCGCGGCCGGTGAATGCGCAGTTCCTTGGCGCCTTCGGCGATCGCGTTGTAATGCTTTTGCAGTTCGTCTTCGGAGTCGCGGGCGGCGTAGAAACCGCGCATGCCCTTGGCCCGCGCAATCGCCTGGATGGTGGTGCCGATGGCGATGGCCACCAGCATCATCAGGAACATCGGCCACGACAGCATGGCCAGATAGCCGAGACAACCAAGGGTCACGGTCATGGAAATCGCCAGCGGCGCGAAGGCGAAGGCGAAGTCGCTGATGGTGTCGACGTCGTGGGTCAGCACCGGAATCAGGCGATGGCTGCGATAGCGTTCGATCTGGTCGATCGGCGCCGACAGGACTTTCTCCCCCAGCTCTTTGCGCAGTTTGGCGATGATGTGCTGGCCGACGTAATTGGTGCCGATGTCCGACAGGATCGTGGTCAGCAGGGCCAGAGCACAGAGGCCAGCAAAGATCATCACCACGGTGCGGGTCAGGCCGTCATCGGAATGCAGGGCGTTGTTGATGGTCGCCAGCAGCACGGTGACGCTCAGGCCGCCGAGCATGCCGAGCACGATGGACGCCGAAACGATCAGGCGGAAGGGCTTGAGCAGGGCGAACAATTCGTTGATCGCCCCACGCGTAGGCTTGGTCATGGAGGATTCCTGCTTCGATGCGGAGGGAGTGCCGGTACTTAAGGAAAACGAATGGCCGCGGAGTTTCTTTAAACGAGCGCAGGCGCGGCTGCGCTCGTCGAGGGCGGGATCAGAGGTCGCGCACTACGCGAAAGCCCAGCCAGTCGCCTTTGCTGGTCGGCCAGCTGCTGTTGCGGTTGCCCGAACGCGAGAAAATCGGCGCCTCGCCCCAGTCGTTGCCGCGCATGACCTGGCGTTCGCAGTTTTCCTGAGTCCATGGGCGACCGTCGGCGGGCACGCCGGAGTAGTCCGGGTGATAGCAGTCGGCGGTCCACTCGTAGACGTTGCCGTGGGCGTCGAACACACCAAACGCATTGGCCGGGAAGGTGCCGGCCGGCGAGGTGAAGTTGTAGCCGTCAGCCGCGCCATAAGTGTTGGCGTGTTTGGCAATCTGGTAATCCTTGCCCTCATCGAACGGGAACGGGAAAGGCCCGGTGCTGCCGCCACGGGCGGCGTATTCGCGGATCGATTCGCTTTGCAGGCGATAGGCGTGGCCGGTCTTTTTCGACAGCCAGTCGATGTAGCCCTGGGCTTCGGCGACGTTCATGCACACCGCCGGGTCGCGGGGCGTCTGTTTGAATTCCGGCTTGCCGGCGGTGCAGCGGCGGCCGGGACGGTCATCGAAGTCGTAAGGCTTGTTGCCGGTCTCGCGCACATAGGCGTCCCATTCGCCCACCAGCACCTGCGAGCGGCTGATAGCCAACGGTTTGCTGAAGGTCACGGTGTGCAGCGGGCCTTCGTCGGGCTGCCGGCCGACTTCATCGTCCGGCGTGCCCATGGTGTAGCTGCCGGTCGGCAGCACGACCATTTCCGGGCAGTCCTTGCAATCCTTGAACACTTTGCCCGCAGCGGGCGCTGGAGCTGCCAGCACGGTGCCGGGCAACAGTGCGGCGCAGAGGGCGCTCAGCGCCAGTGCGGGCAGGGCTTTGACGGTGAGTGACGCGTGAGGCTTTTTCATGGGTCGTCTCTTTGAAAGGAAAACGGCAGTCGGGTCAGGCGCGCAGTTTTTTGCCGAGGATGTTCATGAAGCGGTCCACTTCGGCTTCGCTGTTGAGCAAACCCGGCGCGGTCCGGATCACCGGCCCGACATCGCGGCTGACTGCGTCGCAGATCACCCGGTTTTGCATCAGATAAGCGGCAGCTTCGTCGCTGTCCTGGCCCTTGATCCGGAAGAAAGTGAAGCCGGCGGAAAACTGCGCATCGAGCGGGGTCACCAGTTCGATGTTGCGGTGCTCCTGCAAGCGTTGCTTGAGGTAACTGTTGAGCTGATGAATGCGCATCTGCACCTCGGCCTTGCCCAGTTGCAGGTGCAACTTGAAGGCTTCGTCCAGCGCCCAGCGATGTTCGAAGGCGTGGTAGCCGCCCGGGGTCATGATGGTCGAGAAGGCTGTGGCCTCGGAGAAGGTCGGCACGCTGGGGCTGACGTATTTCAGTTCTTCCGTGCGGCTGCAGACGATGCCGGTGCCGCGTGGGCCGAACATCCACTTGTGGGTGCCGGCGACGAAAAAATCGCAGTTCATCTGCGGGAAACTCAGGTCGTCGACGCCGAAACCGTGCACGCCATCAACCACGTAGATCAGCCGATCCTGGTCGTCGCGCTGGCGGTTGTGCTCATCGACCAGCCGCGAGATCTCGCTGATCGGCAGCTTCACGCCGCTGCCCGAATGCACCCAGGTCATGCCCAGTACGCGGGTCTCGGGGCGAATGTTGCGATTGATGGTATCGAGTACCTGATCCAGAGAAATGCGCTGCGGGGTTTCGAACAGCTTGAGTTTGCGCACGCGCGTGCTGTCGCGACGGCTGCGAAAATCGAGGATGTTGCGCGTCGAATAATGCTCGTGAACCGTGGTGAGAATTTCCTGATCCGCGCGCACCTGCACACTGCCGTAGATCATCGCCAGGCCTTCGGTGGTGCTGCCGGTGAGGGCGATTTGCGCCGGTTTGGCTTGCAGATACTGGCCGGCCCAGTGGCGCACGTTTTCTTCGCGTTTCTCGGTGACGCCCAGATCCCAATCCATCGCCAGACCCGGATTCAGATCCAGCGCTGCGCGATGGCGTTCGATCGCTTCGCGCACCGGTTTGGGATGTGAGGTGACGAGGAAATTGGCGAAGTGAATCGCCTGAGGATCCTGATCGAACATTTGACGCAACTGCGCCCATTTGTCCCGCGACGCAGTCGGCACGGCCGCGACGGCCGCCGGTGCAGTCAGGCTGGCACCCAGGGGCAGGGCGGCGGCGAGCAGGCAGGCCTGCTTGAGAAAAGTGCGACGATCGGTCATGGCCGAGCCACCTCCTGGCGTGACGCCAGCGCCGGTTTCGCGGCTTTTTGTACCTGATCCCAGACGCGCATGAAGTTGCCGCCCCAGAGCTTGGCGATGTCCGCTTCGGAGTAGCCGCGCTGCAGCAGTTCGGCGGTGACGTTGCGGATTTCGCCGACGTTTTCCCAGCCCTTGATGCCGCCGCCATCGTTGAAGTCAGAAGCAATGCCGACGTGGTCGATACCGATCTTGCGCACCGTGTAATCGATGGCGTCGCCGAAGTCCTTGAGAGTGGCTTTCGGTTCTTCTTCGAGGATCGCGTAGAGGCCGCTGGCGTATTGGCCGAGCTTCTGTTCCGACCAGGCGGTGATGATCGGATCGCCGGGCATCAGCGCCATGGCCAGATCAGGCAGTGGCGGCAGATCGAAGCGCGCACGCAATGCATTGAGTTTGTCCTGCGTGCCCTGAGTCAGGGGTTTGAGGTACTGCGAGAAAGCGACCACTTGCACCACGCCGCCACTGTTCTTGATCAGTTGCAGTTCTTTGTCGCTGAGGTTGCGCGGGATATCCACCGCCGCCCGGGGCGCCGAATGCGAGGCCACCAGCGGTGTGCGGCTCAGTTCGGCGACTTGCTCGAGGGCTTTGGTCGACATCTGCGACACGTCGATGATCACGCCCAGATCGTTCAAGCGCTGCACCGCTTGTTTGCCGATATCCGAGAGACCATCGAGGGCATCGGGCGAGTCATTGAAAAACGGCAGCGGCCGCGACGAGTCGGCCCAGCTGTTGTTGCCGATGTAACTGAAACCGAACATGCGCATGCCGCGCCCGGCCCACAGGTCGAGTTTGCTCAGGTCGTCGCCCAGCGGGTAGGCGTTGAGCATGCTGATGAAAATCGCAAACTTGCCTTCGCCGTGCAGCCGGCGCAAATCATCCGGCGTATAGGCGATGCCGGCCTGATTGGGAAAGTCGCGGACGATTCCGGAAATGATCTTGTAGCGCACTTCCTGCTGGTTGCGCGCCTCTTCGACAAAACCCTCGGTCGGACGATGCGGAGCGTTCGGGCCGTTCCACATCTCCGGCCAGCCGAACACCGTCAGCGCCGCGCCGGACAAGCGCCCGCGATTGGCCTTGACCAGGTCGAACTGGCCCGAGCCATCCTTGTCGGCTTCGTGGTCGTGACTGCCGAAACTCAGCGGCACGGTGATGTGGCTGTCGAACGACAGCAGGCGATCCTGCAACTCGCTCGCCTGTTTCATCACCTTCACCGGGTAGCCGGGGTTGTTCAGATAATCCCAGGCCAGAAATCCTGCGCCGGCACTGATCGCCAGGGCCAGTGGCAGGCCGATGAATAGAGCCTTTTTCGAACGCGGTTTTGTCATTGCCATCTCATTCAGGTTCGCCGTCAAGGTACAGGCGCAGGGGCCTTTGCTATCTGGGAAGAACGAGTGGCCGCAGGGCTAATTTAGGCGCGCGTTACAAATGCCCGGCAGCGGCAAGGGGATGTTTTGCCGGCAGCGTAAATTTCCCTGGCGAGCAAACGTTCTAGCTTGGATAAAGCCTGCTTCATGGCTGACACAGGTAGGGCAATGACGATCTCTCGACGCTGGTTCATGGCGGGCATGGCACTTACGGGCGCCGCGCTGCCTGCCGCTTTTTATGCACATCGTGAACTGACTCGCGAGGAGTTTCCGATCACCCCGGGCGAGGCCACGGTCGATCTGGCGGACACCGCCGGGCAACAACTGGCGGACAATTTGCGCGGGGTCTGGGACATTCGCTTTACCGGTGCGGCGGCCGGGCTCGATGGTTTGCCACCGCATGGCCTGGAGCTGTTTCTCGACATCGCCCATCGTGGGCGCGGCTTGCGCGGTTATCTCGACGCCGGGACCAATCTGCGTGCGGAGGGGCCTGCGCGTTATCAAGTGATCGGCGATCTGGCGCCGGGCAACGGCGCCGAGATGTATTGGCGCCTGCTGCGCACCGATGCGCCACTCGCGCCGCCGGTGTATGAATTCAAAGTCAAACTGGATGAAGTCTGGGCGGCGTTCGGCAATGCCGGCAGCGCGACGTTCACCGGGCGGGTGCTGCGTCTGGATCGGCCGTTGGCGTTGCCCGAGCTGGACAATCAATTCATTGCCATCAAACGGCGTTTTCCCGAGGCCCGCGAACGCACGGGTCTGAACCCGCAACTGTTGGCCTGGCTGGTGGCGCCCGAACATCGTTTGTTCCATCAGCTCTGGCACGCCACGCGTGACAAGTGGCACAAGCTGTCGGAGAAGAAACGCGAGGCGCTGCGCGGCATCGGCTGGCAGCCCGGGCCGCGTGACAAGGAGCGCGATGCCCGTGGGCCAAGCAAGGATCGCAATGGCTCGGGCGTGGATTTTTTCTTTATGCACCGGCACATGCTCGGCATCGCCCGCTCGATGCAGGATCTGCCTTCCTGGCCGGCGTTCCCGCAGCCGCAGCCTGAGCTGGAGCGGGACCGACAGGGTTTCGCGCGTTACTTCGATAATCACGACGGCAATTCCCTGCCGCCGACCTGGTTGGCCGAGGGTGATGACGAGTACACCAAATGGGTCAGCGACATCAAAGCGGCGGAGACTTTTCAGAGCAATTTCCTGGTCTGGGAATCGCAGTATCGCGATCCGCGGTACTTGTCCAAATTGACGCTGGGCCAGTTCGGCTCCGAGGTCGAACTGGGCCTGCACGACTGGCTGCACATGCGTTGGGCTTCGGTGGCGCGTGACCCGTCCAACGACATTCCGGTGCCGATGGCGCGCGATCAGGCAGACTTCGCCGCGCGCTGGTATGCGCCGGAAAACGACTTTCTCGGCGACCCGTTTTCCTCCCACGTGAACCCGGTGTTCTGGCGCTTTCACGGCTGGATCGATGATCGCCTGGAAGACTGGTTCCGCGCCCACGAGCGTTTTCACCCCGGCGAAGTGACACGTCTGCACGTCAACGGCGTGCCATGGTTTGCACCGGGGCGCTGGGTGGAAGTCGCCGACCCCTGGCTCGGCCCCGACACCCACGGCTGCAGCACCGTGCCCGGCCTGCAAGTCGGACGTTCAGTGGAGATGGACCCGGAAACCATGAAACTGGCCCTACGCATCACCTTCGGCGACGAAGACAACATGACCGAGCTGTTGCGCAAGGTGCCACAGCGCCCGTGGTATGCGCGGCATCTGAAGGTCAAGGGCCGGCAGCTTTAGATCGCTTCAACACACACTCTGACTTGGTCGCAATCCCTTGCAGGCTCACTCCTACAGAAAAGCAAGATCAAAAGATCGCAGCCTTCGGCAGCTCCTACAGGGGGGGCTTTGTTGTGCCGTAAATTGTGATCTGTGCGCAGTTCCATTGTGGGAGCGGGCTTGCTCGCGAAGACGCCAGTCCAGTCGACGCATCTCCGTCAGATCGCCTCCCAGCCACCGCCCAAGGCTTTGTACAAGGCAATGCTCGCCTGCAACCGCGACAGGCGCAGTTGCACGTTCAGGTCTTGCGCCGCATACAGGGTGCGCTGGGTTTGCAGCACGATGAGCAGGTCTTCGGCGCCGGCCTGGTAGCGGCTCTGGGCGATGTCGAAGGCGGTTTGTGCCTGGTGCAGTTCTTCGCTTTGCCATTGCCGTTGTTCGTCGAGGCCGCGAATGCTGCTGAGGGCTTTTTCGACGTCGGCGAAGCCGTTGATAATCGCGCCGCGATAGGTCTCCAGCAGTTCGTCCTGACGAGCCTTGGCCTTGTCGCGTTCGGCGCTGAGGCGACCATTGTTGAAAATCGGCGCGGTCAGCCCCGACGACAGGTTGTAGAACGTCGTGCGCAGCAGGTCGGCGGCGAGGTCGGCGCCGCTGCCGAGGCTGGCGGTCAGGGTGATCTTCGGCAGCATCGCCGCGCGGGCAACGGTGACATCAGCCTGGGCCGCCGCCAGTTTGGCCTCGGCACTGGCGATGTCCGGACGACGGCTGAGCAAGTCGCTCGGCACGCCACTGGCGATGTCCGGCCAGTGCAATTGGGCGAAGGATTGCTCGGGCAGTGGTAACGCTTGCACCGGTTGGCCGAGCAGCGCGGCGAGGCTGATCAGCGCTTCACGCGCCTGTTGTTGCACCAGTGGCAGGCGACGCTGTTGTTCGGCTACCAGGCTCTTCTGCTGGGCCAGTTCCAGCGCGGTGGCGCTGCCGGCGTCGAAACGGGTCTGCACCAGGTGCAGCACATTCTGCGCATTGGCCAGATTGAGTTCGGCAATGCGCGCCTGTTCTCTCAAGGCCAGGGCTTGGGTGTAACTGTTGGCGACGCCGCTGAGCAAGGTCAGCTCGACGGTGGCGCGGTCGAACTCGCTGGCCTGCACGCCGAGCACCGCACTGTCACGCGCGGCACGCTTGCCGCCCCAGAAATCGATTTCGTAACTGGCGCTGAGTTCGGCATCGTAATAGTCCAGCGAGCGATTTTCCGGGCTGACATCCAGTTGGCTGTAGCCCTTGCCGTGGATCAATTTCTGCCGGTTGGCGTTCAGCCCGGCCTTGAGTTCGGGCAGCAGCGGGGCGCCGGCGATGGTGGCGCTGGCCTGCGCCTGCCTGACCCGCGCTACGGCGGCGGCGAGGTCGTAGCTGCCCAGCCGCGCCTGTTCCACCAGCCGCTCCAGCTCGGGGCTGCCGAATTGCGTCCACCATTGCCGATTGCTGTGCAGCGCGCCGTGGCTGTCGGCTGACTGCCACGCGCGCGGCGCCTGCACGCCGCTGTCGAGGCGCGGCGTCGGGCTGCTGCAGGCCGCCAGCAACAGGCTGGCGGCGAGAAATGTCAGTCGCACTTTCATAGATCGATCATTCACTGGTAAGGGCCGTGACCGGGTCGAGCCGGGCAGCTTTGCGGGCCGGCATGAAGCCGAAAATGACACCGGTGACCAGCGCACAGGCAAACGCGCCGACCACTGCCAGCGCTTGAAAGGCGATCGCGACGCCGCTGAGCAACAACACGCCGCCAACCAGCAGCGCCAGGCCGATTCCGGCGATACCGCCGACCACCGACAGCATCAGCGCTTCAGTGAGAAACTGGCGCAGGATGTCGCGCTGCCGTGCGCCGGTGGCCATGCGAATACCGATCTCGCGGGTGCGCTCACGCACGGTCATGAGCATGATGTTCATCACGCCGATACCGCCGACCAGCAGGGAAATCGCCGCAATCGCCCCCAGCATCAGCGACAGCGTGCCTTGCGTGCGCGCTTCGGCCTGGATCATCGCGGCATTGTTGGTCAGCTCGAAATCCTTCTTGCCGTGGTGCCGACGCAGCATTGCCTGTTCGATGGCCTGTTCGGCGTCCTTGACCTTGCGCGCATCCTTGGCCGCGATCACCACGTATTGCGGGTTGCGACTGCCGAACAGGCGCATGCTTGCCGCCGAATAGGGCACGGCGATGCGGTTGTCGCTGTCGGAGTCGCCGGAGCTGGCGCCTTTTTCGGCGAGTACGCCAAGGATCTGGAACGGCACGTTTTCGATGAGGATGTATTGACCGATCGGGTCGGCGACATCCTTGAGCAATTTGTCGCGAACCTTGGTGCCGATTACCGCGACAGCGGCGGCGCTGTCCTCGTCGGCCTGGGTGAAGTAGCTGCCCTGGGTCACCGGCCAATTGAAGATCACGGGGAAGTTGGTGTCGTTGCCGCCGACGTAACTGCTGTGGTCGGCGTTGCCAAACCGCACACCGGCGGTCGAGCCATTGACCGGCATTATCCGCTCCACCTGGGGCAGGGCAGACAGCTCGGCGACGTCGTCGAGGGTGATGATGCCCTCCGGTGTGCGTGGATTCGGCGCCGAGCCGCTGAGGTAGATGATGTTGGAACCGAACGCGCCCATTTGCGCCATGACCTGACGCTTGCTGCCTTCGCCGACGGCGAGCATGACCACCACTGACGCCACGCCAATGATGATGCCCAGCAGCGTCAGCGCCGTGCGGAAGCGGTTGATCCACATCACTCGCCACGCCGCTTGCACGGCGTCGATCAATTCACCTTTCCAGGCGCCGGTCTGGCTGCTGCCGTTGTTCAGGCGCTGGCGCAGATCAACCGCTTGCAACGCGCCGGGATTGACCACAGGCGGCGCGCAGGCCTGCTCGGCGCTGTCACTGATGATCAGGCCGTCGCGGATTTCGATGATGCGTTTGGCTCGCTGCGCCACTTCCCGGTCGTGGGTGATGAGGATCACCACGTGGCCCTGATCGGCGAGTTCGTCAAGCAGGGTCATGACCTCGGCGCCGCTGTGGCTGTCGAGGGCGCCGGTGGGTTCGTCGGCGAGGATGATGTGGCCGCCGTTCATCAGCGCGCGGGCAATCGACACCCGCTGTTGCTGACCGCCGGAAAGTTGATGCGGACGGTTGCCGGTGCGAGTGCCGAGCCCAAGACGTTGCAGCAGCGCCAAGGCACGGGCATGCCGCTCGGCGGCCGGGGTGCCGGCGTAGATGGCCGGCATCTCGACATTTTCCTGGGCTGAGCCGGAGGGGATCAGGTGGTAGCCCTGAAAGACAAAACCGAACGCTTCGCGGCGCAGCCAGGCCAATTCATCGCTGTCCAGCTGCGCGACATTTTCCCCGGCGAACAGATACTCGCCGCTGGTGGGGCGGTCCAGGCAACCAAGAATGTTCATCAGCGTCGATTTGCCCGAACCGGAGGCGCCGACGATGGCGACGAACTCGCCGGCGTGGATCGACAGATCGATCCCGCGCAGCACTTCCACCAGCGGGCTGTCATCACCGCCGTAGGCTTTGCGGATCTGCCGCAGGTCGATCAGTGGCGTGTGCATTCAGCCTCCGTGACCGCTGGCCGGGGCGCTGAGAATATGCTCGCCCTCGGCCAGACCTTCCAGCACCTGGGTGCGCAGGCGGTCGCTGATACCGGTGCGTACGTCCCGCGCCTGAATATCACCGTTGGCGGCGACGATCTGCGCCCGCTGCCACTGCGGACGCGAGCCCGGTTGCAGGGCAGCAGTCGGCACGGTCAGGGTGTCTTGCGCCTGTTCGGCGACGAAGAACACCTGGGCGGTCATGTCGGTCATCAGGCTGTGATCGGCGTTATCGACATCAAGCAGCACGGTGTACAACACCACCCGTTCGCTGCCGCTGCGACCACCAGTGGGACTGCCGCCCTGATTTTGCTCGAGCGGGCGCGGCGGCACCGGCAAAATCTGCCGCACGGTACTGCTCCAGCGCCGGGTGCCGCCGCTGAGGGTGGTGAAGTAGGCAGTCATGCCGGGTTTGACGTGGCCGATGTCGGCCTCCGACACTTCGGCCCACACCGTCATCGGCGACAGCCGGGCAATGCGCAGGATCAGCGGGGTCTGTTGTTGCGCGTTGAGGGTCTGGCCTTCCCGCGCACCGACGGCGACCACGGTTCCGCTCATTGGCGCGTAGATGCGCGTGTAACCGAGTTCCGCCTCGTCGCTGCGCAGGCTGGCCTGAGCCTGGCGGATCTGCGCCTGGAACATGTCGATGCGCGCCTGGGTTGCGCGAACCTCGGCGCGGGCGGTCTGCACATCCTCTTCGCGCGTGGCGCCACCGGCGGCGAGTTTCTGTTGGCGCTGGTATTTCTGCTGCGCCAGATCGTGCTGGGCGCGCTGCTCCTGCAGCTGCGCCTTGAGGTTTTCGATGGAAAAGCGCCCGGCATCGAGCTTGGCTTTCTGTGTCGACGGGTCGATTTCCACCAGCAACTGGCCTTCCTTGACCGTATCGCCAGCCTCGACGTGAATCTTCTGAATCTGCCCCGAAGCCTGTGCGCCGACATCCACGTAGCGGCGCGGCTGCAAGGTGCCGAGCGCCGTCACGCTGTTTTCGATATCGCCCCGGCTGACCTGCACAGTGGCAACGGCGTCGCGACCCGGTGGCAACACTTGCCAGGCAGCAACAGCGATCACGGGAATCAGACAAAGGGCGGCGAACAGCGCGCGACGGGCGGGG
>Ga0308159_1004594_pt1 | contig 12493 bp, 8 predicted proteins | sample PhyCR1_FD_201040 | JGI IMG/M metagenome (GOLD analysis project Ga0308159, IMG submission 201040) | Phyllosphere microbial communities from UC Gill Tract Community Farm, Albany, California, United States - DLSLC.R1 | ecosystem: Host-associated > Plants > Phyllosphere > Unclassified | place: USA...
GATGACGTTCGCCACCTGCGCCGCCCGCTCGCGCCCGTACTCCCCGTACACCCACTGAATGATCTCTTCGCGGCGGTCGGAGTCGAAGTCGACGTCGATGTCGGGCTCTTCGTCGCGCAGGCTCGACAAGAACCGCTCGAAGGGCAGCTTGTAGAAGATCGAGTCGACGGCGGTGATGTCGAGCAGGTAGCAGACCGCGCTGTTGGCCGCCGAACCGCGCCCCTGACACAGGATGCCGCGACGCCTCGCCTCGGCGACGATGCCGTAGACGATGAGGAAGTAGCCCGGGAAGTCCTTCATCTCGATGACACCCAGCTCGCGCTCGATGCGCCGTCGGTCGTCGTCGGACAGGTTCGGGTACTTCCGCGGGACGGCCTCCCACACCAGGTGCCGCAGCCATGACATGGGCGTGTGCCCCTCGGGCACCTTCTGCTTCGGCAGGGCGGGCTTGGCGCGACGTAGCGGGAAGGCGACCTCATCGGCGAGCTCGACCGTGCGTGCCACCGCTCCCGGATACCGCCGGAACCGCGACGCCATCTCGACGCCCGAACGCAGATGCGCCCCGGCGTGGGAGGGAAGCCAGCCATCGAGCTCGTCGAGGCCGCGGTTCGCCCGCACAGCGGCTACGGCGGCGGCGAGCAGCTCCTTCTGCGGAGCGGCATAGTGCACGTTGTTGGTGGCGAGGATGGGCAGTCCGCGCTCGGCGGCGAGCGCAGCCAGCACGTCGTTGCGCCGGGAGTCGAGCGGGTCTCCCTGGTCCATCAGTTCGACGTAGACGGCCTCTGCGCCGAACAAGTCGACGAGGGCGTCGAGTTCTCGCGCGGCTCCGGCCGGGCCCTCGAAGGCGAGAGCTTGGCGCACCGCCCCCTTGCGGCATCCGGTGAGCACGGCCCACTGGGGATCTTTCGGTCCCCCGGCCCGTTCCGCGAGGTCTTCGAGGTCGTAGACCGGACGCCCTTTCTCGGCGCCGGTGAGCTGGGCATGGGTGATGGCCGCGGCGAGGCGGTGGTAGCCCTCTTCCTGACGGGCGAGGACGAGGAGGTGCGAACCGATCGGATCGGCCTCTCCGTTCTGGGGGCCGGTGAGCCCGAGCGACAGCTCCGCGCCGAAGACGGTGTTCACCGCCCGCTGTTCGGCCGCCTCGGCGAACCGCACGATGCCGTAGAAACCGTCATGATCGGTCAGGGCGAGGGCGTGCAGCCCCAAGCGCTCTGCCTCTTCGACGAGTTCTTCGGGCGAGGAGGCGCCGTCGAGGAACGAATACGACGAGTGCGCGTGCAGTTCGGCATAGGGGACGGTGTCTGCCGGCCGCTCGATCGAGGGGGGAACGTACGCCCCGCGTTTGTGCGACCAGGCCGGGCTGTCACCGCCGTCGCCGTTCGCCGGTGCGCCCGTGGGGCGACGAGCGTCGCTGAGCAGTCGCTCGAGCTCCGACCACTTCACGGGAGGGTTGTTCCAGCCCATCAGCGCACTCCCGTCTCGGCATCGAGGGCAGACGGAGTCTCAGTCATACCGCCCCTCCGCTCTCCACTCGCCCTCTTCGACCACCAGCAACCATGCGCCGCCGTCGGCGTCGACGACCTGGAACCGGTGAGCCTTACGCGCCCGCAGGGCGTCCCACCCCCGCTCGCTGATCGGCCACGGACCCGCCCACTCGCTGATGCGGCGACGGTGTCCTGCGGTCTCGAGGACAGCGGGTGGAGCGCTCAGCACGTCGCGCTCGCCCACCGTGACCGGGGCGCCCGCGATGTCGGTGACTCCCACCAGACGCGGTTCGGGGTAGACGGTGGCGGGTAGGGGGTCGGGAAGGCTGCCGGGCCACGGCCGCGTCCGTACCTTCTCGGTGACCGCGCGATCGCCCCACGGCACGAGCACCTGACGCTCGGCGAGCCAGCGCCCGCCGCCGATCGCGGGCGTCACCACACCGCGGTGGCCGAGCATGGCCTGGACGCGCGAAAGCGCGTGGTGCACACGCTCGTCGGGTCCGGCCCCGAACAACCCCGTGGCGTGGTGCGCCGCGGCATCGACGGCCTCGGGCTCGATGTGCACTTCCGCGACGCCGCTGCCGAAAATTCCCTGGGCGTCTTCGGCGAGCTGCCAGCGCACGCGGTCGACCACCCCGGCGGCATCGAACGAACCGGGGTGCAGCCACACGCGCTCGCTGCGCTCACCCCGCTCCCCGGTGAGCACGACGCGCAGCTCGGTGCACACCAGGTCGTGTGCGCCGAGCTGCGCGATGAACTCCTCGGCGGCAACGCGCATGCCGAAGGCGATCTGGTCGGCAAGCTCCAGCGGCGGTTCGAACGCGATATCGCGATGCAGCTCGGGCGGGGGCGTCCGCGGCTGGACCGGTTGGGAGTCGAGCCCCCCGGCGAGGGCGTGCAGGCGTACACCCCTCTCGCCGAATCGTTCCCGCATCCGTTCGACCTGCAGTCCGGCCAACTCGCCCAGGGTGTGCACGCCCAACCGCGACAGCAGGCTGCCGAACTCGTCGTCGTCGAGGGTCGCGATCGAGAGGGGCGCGAGAAAGGCTCCGGCTCTACCGGGCTCGACGATACGCACGGGGTCGTCGTCCGCCGCCGTCCGCGCCGCCTGCTCCGCGGTGAATACTCCGTCGGCGACGCTCGCGCGCACGCCCCGAAATCCGTCCTCGTCGAGCTGACGGATCAGCATGCGAGCTGCCTCGAGCTCTCCGCCGTAGTACCGCGCCGGCCCCCGCGCTCGGAGAGCGCAGAGTCCCGGGCGCACGACCTGCACCCCGGGTGCGCGCTCCTCGATCCGGGCGACCACCGGGGCGAACGCCCGTGCGTCCCGCACAGGGTCAGCCGGTACCACCTGCAGTCCCGGGCACAGCGCCTGCGCGTCGCGGCGCTTCTGGCCGCGCCGCACGCCCTGGGCTCGGGCGGCCCACGAGCACGCGACCACGACGTTGTGGGCGAACACCGCCACCGCGGCATCCGACTGGGGAGGGCTGATGGCCTCGTTCACGAAGGCAGTGATGGGCCAGTCGGGGAACCACAGCACGAGGCTGCGCGTGGGAGCCTGCATCACCCCACCGCCCGCACGGGAAAGGCCTCGCGCTCGCGCGGGACCAGACGCTCGGCGGGAGCGCCCAGCAGTTCGATCGACCCGTCGGCTGCGGGCAGCAGCATGCGGGCGCGCCGGGCGTTCGGCGAGCGACGGCTGGTCACCGAGACGGTCAGCTCTCGGCCGGCGAGATACCCGTGCCCCTGGCCGAGCCCCGCCCACCGGGGATCGGCGACGTCGATCACGGCCTCGGCCTGAGGCCAGGCTCCCTGCACGAGCAGCACCGACCCGCGATCGCGCAGACGAGCAGCCAATCGGGTGGTCTCGGCGCCCCCTCGGGCGGCCGTCGACCCCGAGGGAGGGCGCACGGCCACAACGGGAAGTACCTCGGTGATCGTCGCTGTCACGGCGAGCCACCGGGGGCCCGGATCGGGGATGAACACGAGTCGGTCGAGGTCGAGACCGTACTTCTCCGCGGCCTCGGCTCCGAGCTCGGGCATGCCGATCACCCCGCACCACGCCCCGTCTTGGGAGGGTCGCGCCATGAGCGCCAGCAGAAGAGAGGCCGAGCGGGCCAGTGCATACGCCGACCCCGACCGCAGCCCTCCGCCGGGCAGAAGCGAGGAGAACGCCGGGTGCGTCGGCAGGACCGGGGCATCCATGCGCCGGCCCTGCATGCGCTCGAGGCGGTCGCGTAGCGCATGGATATCGGGTACGGCCTGTACCTGGTCTCTCACGATCGCCCTCACTCCCACAGGCTAGAACATGTGTTCTAGTGTCTCAATCCCCGTGGGTCGAAGATACGATCGACCTCCGACATCGCGTACGTCCTCATCTCCTCCCCCGCACGCCACCCCCGCATCTCGTGACCCTGAGGGGACGAACCTTCTCGCTTCGGAGGCCTGCGCGTCAAGGACTGTGCGGGCGAACTTCTTGTCACAGAAGATGAAAAGTAGACGGAAAGGTCCCCCCTCACGTGATCGTCGAAACCACCATCCGTCGCGATGACCTGCGCCGAGAGGCCCGCCGGCGCGAGTTCGCGAAGAAGCGACGTCTCGCTCTCGTGCGCATCATCGTGGTTCTGTCTGCCGCGACGGGGCTGAACTACATCACCTGGCGCTGGCTCGCGTCGGTGAACTGGGAGGCGTGGTGGATCGCCGTCCCCCTCGTCCTCGCCGAGACGTACAGTCTGATCGACTCCCTGCTGTTCGGGCTCGGGGCGTGGCGGTTGCGCGAGCGTCATGACGCTCCCCCGCTGACACACGACGTCACGGTCGATGTGCTCGTGACCACGTACAACGAGCCGCTCGATCTCGTCATGCACACCGCCCGAGCGGCCAAGGCCATCCGCTACCCGCACGAGACGTGGATCCTCGACGACGGCGACCGCCCCGAACTACGCGCCCTCGCCGAGGCGGAAGGCATCGGCGTCGTCACGCGTTCGGAGGCGTGGCGCGACCGTCCGCGCCACGCGAAGGCCGGCAACCTCAACAACGCGCTCATGGTCACCGAAGGAGAATTCCTGCTGATCCTGGACGCCGACCAGGTCCCCTCCCCCGACATCCTGGATCGCACGCTCGGGTGGTTCGAGGACGACCGAGTCGCCCTGGTCCAGACGCCGCAATGGTTCGTGAACGTGCCCGTGAGCGATCCGCTGGGCAGCCAGGCCCCGTTGTTCTACGGCCCCATCCAGCAGTCCAAAGACGGCTGGAACGCCGCCTTCTTCTGCGGGTCGAACGCCCTCCTCCGCCGCGAGGCCATGATGCAGCTGGGCGTCTCGCGCTACGTCGGCGAGGTCACGCTCGCGGTGAACCGCGGCATCCGCTCCTCTCGTCGGGTCCTGGCCCGCGCCCGCCGCGAGCACGCCTCCGACCCGCGCATCACGGCCTCTCTCGACGCCGTCGCGCGCGCCCTCGATGACCTGAAATCGGGTATCGCTCGCGGAGATGCGCTGGCCGACTTGACCTTCGCCTTCCAACGCCGCATCGTCGAGGTGCGTCGCGACCTCGCCGATCAGGACATCGCGAGCGTGCGCGCCGAACTCGCCGAACTCGCCGAGGTCACGGGCGATCCCGCGGCCCTCGCCGCGATCGACGACCTGGCCCTGAACGCCCTCGGCGAGCGCAGCCTGTCGCCGCTGGCCGCGGTGGAGTCGGTGAGCATGCTCGTGGACTCCTTCGATGTCGGCCGAGAAGAGGAGGCTCAGGCGATCATGCCTCTGGCGACCATCTCGGTCACGGAGGACATGGCGACCTCGATGCGCCTGCACGGCCTCGGCTGGAAATCGGTCTACCACGACGAGGTCCTGGCGAAAGGTCTCGCCCCCGAAGACCTGCCCACCATGCTCACCCAGCGCCTTCGCTGGGCTCAGGGCACCATGCAGGTCATGTTCCGCGAGAACCCGCTCGTGCAGAAGGGCCTCAGTTGGGGCCAGCGCTTGATGTACTTCGGCACGATGTGGAGTTACCTGTCCGGGTTCGCCGCGATCGTCTACGTCGCCGCCCCCGTGCTGTACCTGTCGTTCGGGGTCATGCCCGTTCAGGCGTGGAGCGTCGACTTCTTCGCCCGCTTCATCCCGTTCTTCGTCATCAACCAGGTGCTGTTCCTCGTGGTCGCCAACGGTCGTCCTACGTGGCGCGGGGCCCAGTACTCCCTCGCACTGTTCCCCGTGTGGATCCGCTCAGTCACGAGCGCGTTCGACAACGTGTACCGCGGTCGCGCCCTGGACTTCTCGGTGACGCCGAAGACGCGCTCACTCGAGAACCGCCGGCGGTGGGATCTGGTCCAGCCGCAGCTGTGGGTGATGGGCGCGATGATCGCCTCCCTCGGCGTCGTGGCCATCCGTTACGCCGCGGGTCAGGCGGAGGGCATCGCTCCCCTCATCAACATCGCCTGGATCCTCTACGACCTCGCCGTTTTCAGCATCATCGTGCGCGCGGTGCTGTACTCCGCCGCCGATCACCAACCGAAGGGTTACTGACATGCTCCAGGTCGACATCGACACCCGCGACGGCGGAACCGTCGTCATCCCCCGAGGCCGCTTGACCATGGTCTCGGCGAAATCGTTCCGCGAGACGGTGACCGCCGAGATCGACCGCGGGTCGGGTGAGATCGTCGTGGTCGACCTCTCGCAGACGGAGTTCGTCGACTCCTCGGGACTCGGCGCCCTCGTCGCCTGTCTGAAGACCGCGCGGCAGTCCGGCGGCGACCTGCGTCTGGCGGCCCCGTCGGAGCAGGTCACGATGGTGCTGGGTCTGACCAACCTCGACCGCGTGCTGCGCCCGCGCCCGAGCGTCGACGAGGCCTTCCGTGACTGAGGACACCGCGTACCGCCGCCTCGAGACGGCGGTCGCACCGGCCAGCCTCGAGGCGGTCTTCGAACTCCTCGCCCAGTGGTGGCCCGAGGTGGGCGAGGTGCCCGCCGAGACGCGGTTCGGCTTCGAGACCGCGGTGATCGAGATCGCCGGCAACATCGTCGAGCATTCCCGAGGGGATGCCGATGACCGCCGCTTCGCGTTGGAGCTGTTCGCGGACAGCGCGGTGCTCAGGGCAACGTTCCGCGACGACGGCGATCCGCCCCTGCTCGATCTGGAGACCGTTCGCATGGCCGACGAGGACGAGGTCAGCGGCCGCGGACTGGCGCTTGCCAGCGCCAGCGTCGACGACGTCGCCTTGGATCGCGACGGCGACCGGAACGTGTGGACCCTGGAGTCGAGAAGAACGTGAGGCGTATCGGACAGCGGGTCGCGGCCGCGGTTCTGGGGCTCACCGCCGTCCTCTTGACCGCGGCGGCCCCGGCCGCCGCGGCGGCCCCCTCCGACGACGGCGTGTGGTTCGGACCCGAGCTCGACTGGGGAGACGACGGTCCCGACGGCTACCGCGGTCGTCTCGGCGAGCAGCCTGCCATGTACAGCGTCCGCTTGTCCTATCCCCTCGACGCGCGCGCGCTCTCCGAGTGGCAGCGCGCCGCGACCCAGGTCGCCGGTCAGGGCGCCGCCCTCGTGCTCACCCTCGAGCCCTCGGTCGACCTCGACGATCTCACCGACGACGACGCGGCCGCACTCAATTCACGGCTCGAGAGCTACCGCTCGCAATATGACGCGGTACAGCTCGTGCGCTTCGCCCCCGAGATGAACGGGTCGTGGGTGTCGTGGGGACAGCAGCCGACCGCGTATGTCCGCGCGTTCGAGCGCATGGCGGAAGCGGTGCACGCCGGGTCATCGCAGGCCGAAACCGTGTGGAGCCCCTCCTACGCCGCGGGCTACCCCTTCGAGCGCGCCGACGGTCGCCTCGACAGCGTGACCACGAGGGACCGCCTCACCCTCGACACCGATCGCGACGGCCTCATCACCGAGGCCGACGATCCATACGGTCCCTACTTCCCGGATGCCGACGCCGTCGACCGTGTCGGGCTGTCGATGTACTACTTCGGTAAGGGCGAGGCCGCGGCCGCCGCGGGTCGCGACGTCCCGCTCGAGACGAACAGCGCCCCCGACGACGGCGAGGTCGCCGCGCGCTTCGATGAGAGCTGGGGCTATGCCGCCGGTCAGCGCACGTCTTTCTACGACCGCTTCGCCGACGCCGAGAACAAGCCCATGCTCCTCGACACCGGCGCACTCTACGACTCCGACCGCGAGGGCGACACCGAGCTCGCGGTCAAACAGGGATGGTGGCGGCAGGTCCTCGGCGAACTCCCCGACCATCCGCTGCTCACCGGGGTCACCTGGCTCGAGGTCGTCCGTGAGGAGGCGGAGGCGGGTGGTCAGGTCGTCGACTGGCGGGCGACGGCGGATGGCGACCTGGCCGGGTCGCTCCGCGCAGATCTCGACGCCGCAGGGCTGATCCGCTGGGGGCCGGTCACCACCGTCATCACCTCCGAACAGGCCTCCGCCGCGACGGTCCAGGTCCGCCAGGGCGGCGCAGAACCCACCGACGAGATGAACGGGATCACCGGCAGCGCCGCCGTGCTGGCCGTGGCATTCCTGGCATCCGGGATCGTGGGACGCGCTCTGCCGAAGTGGCGTTACGACGACTCCTCCGCGAGTCGCGATCTGCGTATCGACATGCTGCGCGGCTTCATCATCGTGGTCGTGGTGGTCACGCAAATAGAGGTGACCAGCCCCTTCGCCTACGCCTCGCTGAAGGCGATCGGCGTCATCACGGGGGCAGAACTCTTCGTCTTGCTCAGCGGCATCGTGCTGGGAATGGCCTTCCCGGCCGCCATCGCGCGTGGAGGTGAGTGGGCGGCCGCTCTCGCCGCCTGGGGGCGTGCGCGCACGCACTACCTCGCCGCCCTTGCCGTCACCCTCCTCGTCTTCGCGATCGGCTTCATCCCGTTCATCGACGCCACCGCGATCACCACGTTCACAGACCGCGGCACCGGCGACGGCGGGCGCGTCTACGACCTCTACCCCAATGCCGAGCGCCTTTTGGACTACCCGCCTCCCTGGTACGCGGTACGACAACTCCTGCTGCTCGAGATGGGCCCGTGGCCGTTCAACATCATGGGCCTGTTCGTCGTGCTGAGCTTGGCCTACCCCGCCCTCATGTGGCTGATCAAGCGCAAGATGTGGTGGCTCGTGCTGGCCCTCAGCTGGGGCGTCTACGCGGTGCACGATCTCGCACCCGACGCTCTGCGACTGCCGTCGCAGTTCGACGCGGTGTTCCCCCTGGCCCTGTGGCAGGTGCTGTTCACCCACGGCCTCGTGATCGGTTTCTATCGGCGTCAGATCGTCCGTGCCCTCACGTCGATCCCGGGCAAGATCGGCACCGGCGTCTTCGTCGTCGGATACGCGGGCTTCCTCGTCTACCTCTGGGCGGGCCAGGCCTACGGCTTCACTCCGGTCCCGTTCCCCGCGGATCTCTACGGTTCGCTCTACGAGTCGGGGTACCAGCGCATCTTCCTCGAATGGGGACGCCTGATCGACCTGCCTCTCGTGATCGTGTGCTCCTATGCGGTGCTCACCGTCGCCTGGAAGCCGCTGGTCAAGAGCATGGGTTGGCTCTGGATCCCCCTCGGCCAGGCGAGTCTGTACGTGTTCATCGTGCACGTCTTCCTGGTCCTGGCCGTCGCGAACATCCCCGGCCTCGACCGCGGCAGCCTGTGGCAGGGCACCCTCATCCACAGCGTCGTGATCGGACTCATCCTCTTCATGGTCCGAAAGCGCTTCCTGTTCTCGGTCATCCCCCGCTGACGAGAGAGAGGACCCAGGATGCCGTCACCCCGACGACCGCGATCGCCTCGGCGGGGTGACGGGCGGTACGGACGAGCGTCAGCTCACCGACAGCACGACGGCGGTCACGTCGTCGTCGACCTGGTGGGTCGACACCCGCACGGCGAGCCCGTCGAAGAACACGTGCGGGTCGGTGGCCGCGCGCAGGTCGTCGCCGATGAGGCGGAGGCTCTCGAGGGTGGAGTCGTACGCATCCAGCGCGCCGTCCGAGACACTCACGAGCAGATCGCCCCGGCTCACGCGCGCACGACCGGCCTCCCACTCCACGTCGGCGGGACGGAGCCCCAGTGGGAGGTTGCGCGACGTCAGACGCTCCGATGATCCGTCGGCGTGCAGCAGGAGAGTCAGGCCGTGTCCGGCATCGACGTAATCGACCGTCCCGGAGGCGGCATCGACGACCGCGTGGAAGACCGTCGCGAACGTGTCGCGGTAGTGCCCGTCGGCGCGCGCCTCGTCTTCGACCGAGAGCATCGCCTCCACGGGCGTCATGTCGCGACGTGCCTGAAGCGCCGCCAGCAGCAACTCGGCCACTGCGCCGGCCGCCTCACCCTTGCCCATGACGTCGGCGAGGGTGACCACCACGCGACCGCCCACCTCCTGCCAGCCGCTGCGGTCGCCGCTGACGATCCCGTGGGGGATGGCGAGAGACGCCAACTGGACGCCCTCGGCGGCGAGCTCATCCGCCCGTGCGGTCCCGTTCGCTCTGGCCGCGTCGTGCTCGGGCACGGTGTCGCCCTGTCGGACCTCCGCCTGCGCCCATCGCCCGAGGTGCTCGAGGGAACGGCGTTGAGCCTCATCGAGGGCTTGCGGGTGGCTGTCCAGAAGGCACAGCGTTCCAATGGCCTCTCCGTCATCGGTACGGAGCGGATACCCGGCGTAGAACCGCATGCCGTACTCGGTGACCGAGGCGATGTCGCGGAACCGCTCGTCGCGCGTCGCGTCATCGACCTCCAGGATGCCGTCCTGTTTCACCGTCTCACCGCAGAACACCGCTTCTCGCGGGGAGCGGCCGAGACGGGGTCCCAGCGGCTGAGACTTCGTGTACACCTCGTCTTCGTCGACGATGTTGACGAGCGCGTAATCGACGTCGAACATCTCGCGTGCGAGGCGGGTGATGCGGTCGAATCGCTCCTCGGGGGGCGAATCCATCAGACCGACGCGTTCGACGGCGGAGACGGGACGGTGAGAGTCTGTGTCCATCGGGGGTCTGCCCTTCGCGTCGCGTGGATCGCGTCGTGGACGACGAACCACGACGCATCGGCGTGTCGAGCGCCGTATGGGCGGGCCTCGGCCCGAGACCGCCCTCACGTCGCGCGCAATCGCTCACTCCGACACGTCCACCCTAGCGACGCCTCCGGGTGGGCGGCCCGGGGTTGTCGTTTTCAGGCTGCCAGCGCGAGGTACGGCTCCCACCGCGGGTCGCTCTTATCGACGCCGCGCACGGTCCACGACGATCCTCGGGGAGGCGCTGGCACGAGACGCAGCTCCCATCGCATCTCCTGAGGGGTGCGATCGCCCTTGACGTTGTTGCAGAGCAGACAGCACGCCACGAGGTTCTCCCACGTGTCCTTCCCCCCGCGCGAGCGGGGCAGGACGTGATCGATCGTCGACGCCGCCTTGCCGCAGTATCCGCAGCGGTGGGCATCTCGGCGCAGAACCCCTCGGCGGGTGACCGGCACCTGGCGAGCGCCCGGAACCCGCACGTAGCGGGTGAGGATGATGACCGCCGGGCGATCGTACGTTCCGTGGGCGGCCCAGACCGGGTCTTCGTCGATGCTCTCGACGACGGTGGCCTTGTCGTTCATGACGAGCACGAGAGCTCGTTTGAAAGACACGACCGCGAGGGGCTCATAGCCCGCGTTCAGCACCAGTGTGCGCATTTCTCGTCCTCTCGAATGGCCGAGACGGCTTCTCGGATGTTCGACGTGCGACGACGGCAGGCGCGAAAGGGTATGAAAAAAGGCGCTGCCTAATCAGACAGCGCCCCAGAGGTCGCGGCGTAACCGCGGCATCCGAACACACGATGCCGAAGAACGAGCAGCCCGAGCGCATCCATGGTGCGGATGCGCGGACCGGTGTTCATCGGTATGTCCCTTCGGTTCTTCCGACGTCGCTGACAGGCTAACCCACCGCGACACGCCCGGGGCCCGCCGAGGGGGGAAACAGAAGGCGGCGTGTCGGAGAACGGTGTTCCCCGGCACGCCGCCTGGTGAGGGAGTCAGCCGGCGTTCTGCTGCAGCCAGGCGTAGGGGTCGACGACCGAGCCGTTGATGTGCACCTCGAAGTGGAGGTGGTTCGCGGTGGAGCTTCCCGTCGAACCGACGAGCCCGATGACCTGACCCGGGGCGACGGTCTGACCGGCCTGCACCTGTCGGCTGCCGTACGTCATGTGGCCGTAGGTGGTCGAGACCTTCTGACCGTTGATGACGTGTTCGATCACGATCGCGACGCCGTAACCGCCGTAGCTCTCCTGCGAGACGCTGACGACACCGCCGGCCGCCGCGAAGATGGGCTGGCCACCGGGGGCGAGCAGGTCGACGCCCTGGTGATACCCGGAGTCCCACAGGCCACGCCCGAGGGTGTAGCTCGTGAGAGGCCAGCGCACCTCGCCCGATCCGGGCGCGGTCATGTTGAGGTCGACGGAGCTCACCGAGGTCGACGCCTTGGTCGCGTTCGCGGCGAGCTGGCGCGCGCGCTCCGCAGCGGCGGCAGCGGCGGCCTCCTGATCCTTTTTCTTCTGGATCTCGTCGGCGGTCGTCGCCGAGTAGCTGCTGCGATCGAGGGTCTCGGCGGTGGCGTCCGAGGCCACGACGAGCGACTGGTTGTCGGCCGCCGACATCTGCTGCAGCGTGACGGTCTCGGCGGCCGGCATGGTCGCCGCGTAGGCGGGGATGGCGACGGTGGCGACGAGGCCTGCGACCATCGAGAGGATGACCGCACTGCGCAGGGGCTTGCCGACGCGACGGGGCGACGAGGTGCTGCGGGTCGGAGCGGTGCGCGCGACGGGCGCGGCGCCCGTGGTCCGCAGAGCACGATCCGTCGGGCGGGTGACCGCGGTACGCGTGCTCTTGCGGGTGGGTCCCGTCGCGGCGCCCTCGGGGAGGCGCGCTGCGGGCTCGTTGTGTTCAGCCAAAGTTCCTCCGGCGCCTCTGCGTCTTCGGGGACGCTGGCTCGTCAGCACTCGAATGTGGGGCACGATGTGCGGGCTGGGCCCTGCGCGGACGACGAGCCGA
>Ga0308159_1004595_pt1 | contig 12492 bp, 11 predicted proteins | sample PhyCR1_FD_201040 | JGI IMG/M metagenome (GOLD analysis project Ga0308159, IMG submission 201040) | Phyllosphere microbial communities from UC Gill Tract Community Farm, Albany, California, United States - DLSLC.R1 | ecosystem: Host-associated > Plants > Phyllosphere > Unclassified | place: USA...
GTGCTGGAGCGCAATGTCGGCGTGCGGGTGCGCGAGCGGCTGGCCGACCAGCTCTACGCCCGCATCGCCGCAGCGCCGCTCGCCTGGCGCGACGGCCGGCATTCGGGCGAGCTGCAGCATCGCGTGATGCAGGCCAGCCGGGCGCTGTCCGACTTCGCGCAGAGCCAGTTCGGCTACCTGCAGAACGCCTTCAACTTCGTCGGCCCGCTGGTCGCGCTGGCGCTGCTGTCGGCCACCAGCGGCGCCATCGCGGTGACGGGCTATGTCGTCATCGCGCTGATCATCGTGCGCTTCGATCGCGTGCTGATGCAATTGGCCCGGGCCGAGAACGACGCCGAGCGCCGCTACGCCGCCGCGCTGCTCGACTTCGTTGGCAACGCCGGCACGGTGATCGGCCTCAGGCTGCAGGCCGCATCGCGCCGCGTGCTGGGCCGGCGCATGGAAGCGGTGATGGCGCCGCTGCGCCGCGCCGTCATGGTGGGCGAAGGCAAGTGGTTCGCCGTCGACCTGCTGGGCATGGGGCTGACCTGGGCGCTGGTCGTCATCTACGTGCTGCAGCACCGCCAGCCGGGCCAGGCCGTCGCGCTCGGCACCGTGTTCATGATCTACCAGTACGCGCAGCAGGCCGCCTCGGTGGTGGGCGGCATGGCGTCGAACTTCCAGAGTTTTGCCCGCATGCACACCGACTACGGCAGCGCCGAGCCGATCTGGGCCTCGCCCGCCGATCCCGACGCCGCCGTGCCGGCGGTGGCGCCGCATGCCGCGTGGCAGACGCTGGAGCTGCGCGGCGCCAGCCTGCGGTACGGCCCTGCGGGCGGTGCCGGGGTGGGCGATTCACAGCCGCGCGGCGGCCTGCACGGCATCGACCTGCGGCTCGAGCGCGGCACGCGCGTGGCGCTCATCGGGCCCAGCGGCGGCGGCAAGAGCACGCTGCTGCGCACGCTGGCGGGGCTCTATGCACCCCAGGAAGGCACGCTGTGGCGCGACGGCGCCGCCGTGCCCTGGGCCGAACTGCGCACCCTGGCCACGCTGATCCCGCAGGAGGCCGAGGTCTTCGAGGCCAGCGTGGAAGAGAACCTGACCTTCGGCGAGCCGTGCGACGCCGCCGCATTGCAGTCGGCCGTGCACGCCGGTGTGTTCGACGAGGTGCTGCAGCGCATGCCGGCCGGGCTGCAGAGCCCCTTGAGCGAGCGCGGCGGCAACCTGTCGGGCGGGCAGCGCCAGCGGCTGGCCCTGGCGCGCGGCGCGCTGGCGGCCCAGGGCAGCTCGCTGCTGCTGCTGGACGAGCCCACCAGCGCGCTCGACCCGCAGGCCGAGGCCCGCGTGTTCGACCGTATGGCGGCGGCCTTTCCGGCGGCCTGCATCGTGGCGTCGGTGCACCGGCCCAGCCTGCTGCCGCGCTTCGACACCGTCGTGGTGGTGGAATCCGGGCGGGTGGTGGATGCCGGCCCGCGCGACGAAGTGCTGGCGCGCCAGGGGCACTGACCGCGCCGGGCGGCGGGCCGCCCCCGGCCGCACTATCATCGCGCCCCCATGCCGCAGCCGCACATCGCCGTCCAGAACCTCGTCAAGACCTACCGCGTGGCCGAGCGCGCCCCCGGCCTCTGGGGCGCCCTGCGCGGCGTGGTCCGCCGCCGCCATCGCACGGTGGAGGCGCTCTCGGGCGTGACGTTCGCGCTGCAGCGCGGCGAGCTGCTGGGCTTCGTCGGCCCCAACGGCGCGGGCAAGTCCACCACCATCAAGATCCTCTCGGGCATTTTGCGGCCCGACGGCGGCACGGTGCGGGTCGATGGCCGCGACCCGTTCGCCGACCGCGAGCGGCACGTGGCCGGCATCGGCGTGGTGTTCGGCCAGCGCAGCCAGCTCTGGTGGGACCTGCCGGTGGAAGACGGCTTCGCGCTGCTGCGCGACATCTACCGGGTGGACGCCACGCGCTTCCAGGCCACGCGCGACGAGCTGGTCGCGCTGCTGCGGCTCGAAGGCGTGCTGGCCCAGCCCGTGCGGCAGCTGTCGCTGGGCCAGCGCATGCGCGCGGAGATCGCGGCGGCGCTGCTGCACGAGCCGGCCATCCTGTTCCTGGACGAGCCAACCATCGGGCTGGACGCGCCCTCCAAGCTGGCGGTGCGCGACTTCGTGCTGCGCGCCAACCGCGAGCGCGGCACCACCGTGCTGCTGACCACGCACGACATGCACGACATCGAGGCGCTGGCCAGCCGCGTCATCGTGATCGGCCATGGCCGGGTGCTGGCCGATGCGCCGCTCGATGCGCTGCGCGCCCAGGTGCTGGCCGAACGCCGGCTGGTGGTGGACTTCGCCGGCCCCGCGCCGCACGACCTGGCGCTGCCGGGCGTGGCGGTGCATGCGCGCGAGGCGCAGCGCCTGGTGCTCGCGTTCGACCCGGCGGTGGTGGCCGCGCCCGTGCTGATCGCCCAGGTGGCGGCGGCGCATGCGGTGGAAGACATCCGCCTGGAGGCGCTGCCCGTGGAGGAGGTGATCACCCGCTTCTACGCGCTGCACGGGGCGCACGAATGACGGGGCACGCCACGGCGGCGGCCCGCTGGCGGCCCTACGCCGCCGCGTTCAATGCGCGCTTCCTGCAGATGCTGCAGTACCGCTCCGCCGCGCTGGCCGGCTTCGTCACGCAGTGCTGGTGGGGCGGCATCAAGGTCATGGTGCTGGCCGCGTTCTATGCCGGCGGGCAGGGTGGTGGCAGCGCCATGCCGCTGGCCCAGGCCATCACCTACACCTGGATCGCCCAGGGCCTGCTGGCGCTGCTGCCCTGGGGCGGCGACCCCGAGGTGGCGCAGGCCGTGCGCACCGGCGCGGTGGCCTACGACCGGCTGCGCCCGGTCGATGCCTATGCCTTCTGGTTCGCGCGCACCGCCGGCTGGATCGCCGCGCGCGTATTGCCGCGCGTGGCGTTGATGCTGGGTTTCGCGGCCGTGGTGCTGCCGCTGGCGGGCCATGCCGAATGGGGCTGGCAGCCGCCGGCCGGGGCGGTGGCCGGGACGATCTTCGCCGCGTCCCTGCTGCTGGCGCTGCTGCTCTCCACCGCGCTGGTGATGCTGCTCAACGTGGCGGCCACCGCGGCGCTGGATGCGCGCGGCATCAACGCCTTCGCCGTGCCGGCCGTGGTGGTGCTGTCGGGCAACCTGCTGCCGCTGGCGCTCATGCCCGACGCCTGGCAGGCCGCGCTGCTGGTGCAGCCGCTGGCGGGGCTGCTGGACATTCCCGTGCGCCTCTACTTCGGCCGCCTGGCGGGGTGGGACGCCCTGGGCGGGCTGGCGCTGCAGGCCTTCTGGGTCGCCGCGCTGGTCACGCTCGGGCGGGTGGCGCTGGCCCGCACGCTGGCGCGGCTCGACATCCAGGGCGGCTGAGCATGGGTTCGTTCGCGCTGTTCATCCGCCTGGCCGGCGCGTCGCTCTCCGGGCAGATGCGCTATCCCGGCTCGGCGCTGCTGCTGACGGTGGGGCAGTTCCTGGCGACCGGCATCGAGGTGGTCGCCGTGTGGGCGCTGTTCCATCGCTTCGGCGCGGTGCAGGGCTGGGGCATCGGCGAGGTGGCGCTGTTCTACGGCCTGGTCAACGCCATGTTCGCCATTGCCGACGGGCTGGGCCGGGGCTTCGACGTGCTGGGCACCGAGCTGCTGCGCACCGGCGCCTTCGACCGGCTGCTGCTGCGCCCGCGCCCGCTGGCGCTGCAGCTGATGGGGCAGGACGTGCGCCTGAGCCGGCTGGGCCGGCTGCTGCAGGCCGGGCTGGTGATCGCCTTCGCCACGGCGCAGGCCGGTATCGTATGGACGCCCGCCACCATCGCGCTGGCGCTCTTCGCGCTGGCCGGCGGCGCGGCGCTGTTCCTGGGCATCCTGGTGCTGCAGGGTGCGCTGGCCTTCTGGACGGTGGAGAGCCTGGAGATCGCCAACGTCTTCACCTACGGCGGCGTGGAGGCCGGCCAGTACCCGCTGGCCATCTACGCGCGCTGGTTCCGGCGGCTGCTGACCTTCGCCGTGCCGCTGGCGGCCGTCAGCTACTACCCGGCGCTCGCCATTCTGGGCCGGCCCGATCCGCTGGGCGCACCGGGCTGGGTCGGCTGGCTGTCGCCGCTGGCGGGCTTCGCCTTCCTGGCGCTGGCCTTCGCGGCCTGGGGCGCGGGGCTCAGGCGGCACGCGTCCACCGGCAGCTGAGGCGCAGGCTCGGGCTACCATCGACCTTCATCCCCACCTGTCCTTCCCGCCACCCATGCCTTCCTCTGATTCCGCTCCTCGCATGGCGCCGCACGCGCTGCGCGGCTTCCTGCTGTCGCACCCCGCGCATTTCATCGCGCTGGGCCTCGGCAGCGGCCTTTCGCGCGTGGCGCCGGGCACGGTGGGCACGGCCTGGGGCTGGCTGGCCTATCTGGTGCTGCAGGCCTGGCTGACGCCCCTGGCCATCGGCATCGTCATCGCCGTGTCGCTGGTGCTGGGCTGGTGGGCCTGCACGGTGGCGGCGCGCCACATGGGCGTGGCCGACCCGGGCAGCATCGTGTGGGACGAGATCGTCGCCATCTGGATCGTGCTTTGGCTGGCCATGCCCATGGGCTTCTGGGGGCAGCTGGCGGCGTTCGCGCTGTTCCGCTATTTCGACGCGGCCAAGCCGGGCCCGGTGCGCTGGGCCGACGGCTGCTTCAAGGGCTTCGGCTGGCGCGGCGGCTTCGGCATCCTGTTCGACGACCTGGTGGCGGCGTTCTGCACGCTGCTGGTCATCGCGCTCTGGCGCTGGTTCTGGTGAGCCACCGAGAGCTTTCATCCGGTTTTGCTATTAAAAGAAGAGCATATGCCCCTTGATAGTCAAGCGCTGCGGGCCGATTGGGCCGTTGATGTGAGCCGTCTCGCCGAGCTGCTCGCTGCCCGGGGCGGGATGCTGGCCACGGCGGAGAGCTGCACCGGTGGAATGATCGCCGCCGCCTGCACCGACCTGGCCGGCTCCAGCGCCTGGTTCGAGCGCGGCTTCGTCACCTATTCCAACGCCGCCAAGACCGAACTGCTGGGCGTGCCCGCCGCGCTCATCGATGCCCACGGTGCCGTGAGCGAGCCGGTGGCCCGCGCCATGGCCGAGGGGGCCGTGGCCCGGTCGAGCGCTTCGGTGGCGGTGGCCGTCACCGGCGTGGCGGGGCCGGGCGGCGGCAGCGCCGACAAGCCGGTCGGCACGGTGTGGTTCGGCTGGTGCGTGGGCGGTGAAACCGTCACGCAGCAGTGCCGCTTCGACGGCGACCGCGCGGCGGTGCGCGCGCAGACGGTGGCGCATGCGGTGCGCCGGCTGGTGGCGCTGCTGGACCGCTGAGCGTCGGAGCTCAGCCGCCGAATTCGTCGCCCAGCTCGCGCGCCCGGTCCTTCGCGGCGTGCAGCGCCTGCGCGAACTTCTGCGCCATGCCGCTCTGCTCCATCGAGGTGATGGCCGCATAGGTGGTGCCGCCCTTGGAGGTGACGCGCTGGCGCAGCACGGCGGGCGATTCGTCGGAACGGCGCGCCAGCTCGGCCGCGCCGGTGAAGGTGCCCACGGCGAGGCGGTGCGCCTGGTCGGCCGGCAGGCCCATCTCCACGCCGGCCTGCGTCATGGCTTCCAGGAAGAAGAACACATAGGCCGGGCCCGAGCCCGACAGCGCGGTGACCGCGTCCAGCTGCGCTTCCTGCACCACCCACAGCAGGTCGCCGGTGCTGGCGAGCGTGCGCTCGACCAGCGCCCGGTCGGCCGCCGTGATGGCGGGGCGGGCGAAGAGGGCGGTCATGCCGCGCCCGATGAGGGCCGGCGTGTTGGGCATGGTGCGCACGATGCGCTCGGTGCCGAGCCAGGCAGCGATGCTGTCCGAGCGGATGCCCGCCGCCACGCTCAGGTGCAGGGCGGGGCCGGTGAAGGGGCGCACCGCCGCAGCGGCTTCCTTGAAGGTCTGCGGCTTGACGGCCCAGACCACCAGTTCGGCGCGCTCCAGCGCCGGGCCGGCCTGTTCCAGCGCGGTGATGCCGTGGTGCTGCAGCAGCGCGGCGCGGGCTTCGGCCCAAGGCTCCACCACGTCGATGCGGTCGGCCGGCACGCCCTGGCGGATCAGCCCGCCGATGATGGCGCTGGCCATGTTGCCGCCGCCGATGAAGGCGATGGCGGCGTGCGGGGCGGGGGCTGCGGAACGGGAGTCGGTCATGGTGCGCTGCGGTGGGTTGGAGGAAGACGCCGGATGGTAGCGCCAGCCTCCGCCCCCTCGATCGGCGGCCTGGTCAGTCCAGCGTGGCCTGGCGCACGGCGTGGTCCCAGCGCGCCATCAGCTCCTGCGCCCGGCCCTGGCCCAGCGTGGGAATGAAGCGCCGCTCGGCCCGCCAGAGCGCCGAAAGGTCGCCCGTGCCGCCATACACGCCGCTGGACAGGCCCGCCAGGTAGGCCGCGCCCAGCGCGGTGGTTTCCACCACGGCCGGCCGCACCACCGGAATGCCCAGCAGGTCGGCCTGGAACTGCATCAGGAGGTCGTTCACGCAGGCGCCGCCGTCCACGCGCAGCTCGCTCACCGGCGCACCGCCGGCGGCCACGGCGTCGCGGCTCATGGCCTGCAGCAGCGCGGCGCTCTGGTAGGCAATGCTTTCCAGCGAGGCGCGGGCGATGTGGGCGAGGGTGGTGCCGCGCGTCAGGCCGGTGATGGTGCCGCGCGCCTCGGGCTTCCAGTAGGGCGCGCCCAGGCCGGTGAAGGCGGGCACCATCATCACGCCGCCCGAGTCGGGCACGCTTTCGGCCAGCGACTGCACCTCGTTGCTCGACGAGATGGCGCGCAGTCCATCGCGCAGCCACTGCACCACGGCGCCGCCCACGAAGACGCTGCCTTCCATGGCGTATTCGGGCCGGTCGCCGGGCTGGGCGGCGGCGGTGGTGAGGAGGCCGTTGGCCGAGGCCTGGAAGCGGTCGCCCGTGTGCATCAGCAGGAAGCAGCCGGTGCCGTAGGTGTTCTTGGCCATGCCGGCGGAAAAGCAGGCCTGGCCGAAGAGGGCGCTCTGCTGGTCGCCCGCCACGCCGCCCACGCGGATGGCGTGGCCCAGCAGGTCGGGCGCCACGTCGCAGAAGTGGCTGGCCGAGGGCTGCACGGCGGGCATCAGCGCGCGCGGAATGCGCAGCAGCGCCAGCAGCTCGTCGTCCCACTGGTTGGTGTGGATGTTGAAGAGCATGGTGCGCGCCGCGTTGGTCACGTCGGTCACATGCACCTGGCCGTGGGTCAGCTGCCAGATCAGCCAGCTGTCCACCGTGCCGAAGGCCAGGTCGCCGCGCTCGGCCTGCTCGCGGGCGCCGGGCACGTGGTCCAGCAGCCATTGCAGCTTGGTGGCCGAGAAGTACGCGTCCACGCGCAGGCCGGTCTTGGCGTGGATGGTGGCTTCATGCCCCTGCTCGCGCAGCTGCGCGCAGGCGGGCTCGGCCCGGCGGTCCTGCCAGACGATGGCGTGGTGCACGGGCTGGCCCGTGCGGCGGTTCCACAGCACCGTGGTCTCGCGCTGGTTGGTGATGCCCAGGGCGCGCACCTCGCGCGCATGGATGCCGGCGCTGGCCAGCGCCTCGCGCGCCGTGGCCAGCTGCGTGCGCCAGATCTCCAGCGGGTTGTGCTCCACCCAGCCCGGCTGGGGGTAGATCTGCGGCAGCTCCTGCTGCGCCTGCGCCACGATGTGGCCGTGCTCGTCGAAGACGATGCTGCGGGAGCTGGAGGTGCCTTGGTCGAGTGCGAGCAGGTAGGTCATGGTGAGACAGTGTCAGGGGGGGTGTCGTGCGACCAGCATAGGTCACTGCGGTGAGTGCGGGCGCGGCCCAGGCCGGCTACCGCCGCGCAAGGGCCGCCCCGCCGCGCTGGCGGTGTCCCCCTTCCCGCCGGGCGCAGTCCGGCGAGAGAAGGGGGAAGGCGCGCAGCGCCTCAGGGGGATGCATCGCATGCCTCAGGGGGATGCATCGCATGCAATGCAGTCCACGCCGGCATCGCGCAGCAGCGCGGGGAAGGGCTCGGGCGGCGGCGCGTCGGTGAACAGCCGGTGGATCTGCGCCAGCGTGGCGGCCTGCACCATGGCGGCGCGGCTGAACTTGCTGTGGTCGGCGGCCAGCCACACCTCGCGGGCCTGGGCGATGATGGTCTGCGCCACCTTCACCTCGCGGTAGTCGAAGTCGCGCAGCGTGCCGTCCGCCTCGATGCCGGAGATGCCGATGAGCGCGATGTCCACCTTGAACTGGCGGATGAAGTCCACCGCCGCCTCGCCCACGATGCCCCGGTCGCGCGAGCGCACCACGCCGCCGGCCACGATGACCTCGAACTCGGGGTTGCCGCTCAGGATGGCCGCCACGTTCAGGTTGTTGGTGATGACGCGCAGGCCGCGGTGCTGCAGCAGCGCGCGGGCGATGGCTTCGGTGGTGGTACCGATGTTCAGGATGAGCGAGCAGTCGTTGGGCACCTGGCTGGCCACGGCGCGGGCGATGCGGATCTTGCCGTCGGCATGCAGCGTCTCGCGCTGGGTGTGGCCGATGTTCTCGACGGTGGAGACCGGCATGCGCACGCCGCCATGGAAGCGCCGCACCAGCCCCAGCTCGGCCAGCCGCTGCACGTCGCGCCGCACGGTCTGCAGCGTCACGCCCAGGGTTTCGGCCAGGCCTTCGACGGTGGCGGACTGGCGGGTCCGCACTTCTTCGAGCAGGCGCAGCTGGCGGGGGTTGGTGTTCACGGGCGTGTCGGGAATGGGAAAGAGGGGGCCAGAAAAAATCGGAAGAGTGGAGGGCGCGGAAGGGCGAATTTAGCGAAAGAGCGGAAGACCGAAAGAGGCGGCGCTGAGTTCCCAAGGCGCTGCGGACCCTGTCAGGCCTGGCCTGGGTCGCACGCCGCGCCGGACGGGCTGGACGCGATGGACGTTGGATGGGCCCGGGGGAGCACCTTCGATCCGTGCGCTTGCACTCTAAAGCGAAAGAAAACGAAGCGGTTGAGGGTAAACCTTGATTCGATACGATCAGAAAAGAACAAGAATCGCCGCGATCGAATAACTAGCCGAAGCCTTGCGCGCGTTCGCGCCGCGGCGATCGTCACAGAACAAGGGGTCGCTGCATGCAGCTGGCACTGGAGAGCATCAGCAAGAGGGTGGGCGCGCAGACCTGGCTCCACGACATGGACCTGGCGCTGCAAAGCGGCGCGGTCACCGTGCTGCTGGGCGCCACGCAGGCGGGCAAGACCAGCCTGATGCGCATCATGGCGGGGCTGGACACGCCCACGGCCGGCCGTGTCCTGGTGGACGGCGCCGACGTCACCGGCATGCCCGTGCGCGAGCGCAACGTGGCCATGGTGTACCAGCAGTTCATCAACTACCCCTCGATGACGGTGGCGGACAACATCGCCTCGCCCCTGAAGCTGCGCGGCGACAGGAACATCGACGCCCGGGTGCGCGAGCTGGCCGAACGCCTGCACATCGACATGTTCCTGCAGCGCCTGCCGGCCGAACTCTCGGGCGGCCAGCAGCAGCGCGTGGCGCTGGCGCGGGCGCTGGCCAAGGGCGCGCCGCTGATGCTGCTGGACGAACCCCTGGTCAACCTCGACTACAAGCTGCGCGAGGAACTGCGCGAAGAACTCTCGCAGCTCTTCGCCGCCGGCCAGTCCACCGTCGTCTACGCCACCACCGAGCCGGCCGAAGCGCTGCTGCTGGGCGGCTACACCGCCGTGCTGCACGAAGGCCGGCTGCTGCAGTACGGCCCCACGGCCGACGTCTTCCACAACCCCCGCTCGCTGGACGTGGCCCGCGCCTTCAGCGACCCGCCCATGAACCTGCTGCCCGCGCAGGCGTCGGCCGGCGGCGTGCAGCTGCAGGGCGGGGCGCTGCTGACCTTGCCCATGGCGGCGACGGCGGCGGCTGTCGCCAGCGGCGCCGTCACCGCCGGCGTGCGCGCCAGCGCCCTGCGCGTGCAGGCCCGCCCGGGCGACCTGGCCTTCGCCGGCACCGTCGAGCTGGCGGAAATCTCCGGCTCCGACACCTTCGTGCACGTGGGCACCGCCGTGGGCAGCCTGGTGGCGCAGCTCACCGGCGTGCACCACTTCGAACTGGGGGCGCCGCTGGCGCTGCACCTGGACCCCGAGCAGGTCTATGTCTTCGGCGCGGACGGCCTGCTGGCCCGCGCGCCCGAGCGCCGGGGAGGGCGCTGAAATGGCACGCATCAGCCTCGATCTGGCGCATTCGTACAAGCCGAACCCGCAGCAGGACAGCGACTATGCGCTGCTGCCGCTGAAGATGGAGTTCGAGGACGGCGGCGCCTACGCGCTGCTGGGCCCCTCGGGCTGCGGCAAGACCACCATGCTCAACATCATGTCGGGCCTGCTGGTGCCCTCGCATGGCACGGTGCAGTTCGACGGGCGCGACGTCACGCGCGCCAGCCCGCAGGAACGCAACATCGCCCAGGTGTTCCAGTTCCCGGTCATCTACGACACCATGACGGTGGCCGAGAACCTGGCCTTCCCGCTGAAGAACCGCAAGGTGCCCGAAGCGCGGATCCGCCAGCGCGTGGGCCGCATCGCCGAGATGCTGGAGATGAGCCACCAGCTGGACATGCGCGCGGCGGGCCTGTCGGCCGACCAGAAGCAGAAGATCTCGCTGGGCCGTGGCCTGGTGCGCGAGGACGTGGCGGCGGTGCTGTTCGACGAGCCGCTCACCGTGATCGACCCGCACCTGAAATGGCAGCTGCGCCGCAAGCTCAAGCAGATCCACCACGAACTCAAGCTCACCCTGATCTACGTCACCCACGACCAGGTGGAGGCGCTGACCTTCGCCGACCAGGTGGTGGTGATGACGCGCGGGCGTGCCGTGCAGGTGGGCACCGCCGCGCAACTGTTCGAGCGGCCCGCGCACGTCTTCGTGGGGCACTTCATCGGCTCGCCGGGCATGAACTTCCTGCCCGCGCAGTCCGCCGGCGGGCTGCTGCAGGTCGCCGGCGTCGCGATGCAGGGCGCGCCGGCCGGGCTGCACGGCCAGTGGCCCGAGGGCGCGCTGCAAGTGGGCATCCGCCCCGAATACCTGGCGCTCGCCGCCCCGCAGCAGCCCGGCGCGCTGGCCGCCAGCGTGGTGCAGGTGCAGGACATCGGCACCTACCAGATGCTCACGGCCCGCGTGGGCGAGCACACCCTCAAGGCCCGCTTCGCGCCCGAGGCGCCGTTGCCCGCTGCCGGCGAGACGGCCTGGCTGCAGGTGCTGGGCCCGCACACCTGCTACTACCGCAACGAGGAGCTGCTGGCATGAGCGCCGCCTTGCCGGGCCGCCCCCAGCCAAGCCAAGCTCGCGCCGCAGTGCGCGGCACGGAGGTCATTGAATGAGCGCCACCACCAAACCCGTGAACCAGAAGGCCTGGTTCCTGATCCTGCCCGTCATCATCTGCGTGGCCTTCTCGGCCATCCTGCCGCTGATGACGGTGGTCAACTACTCGGTGCAGGACATCATCTCGCCCGAACGCCGCGTGTTCGTGGGCACCGAATGGTTCGCCCAGGTCATGCGCGACGAGGAGCTGCACAGCGCGCTGCTGCGCCAGATCGCCTTCTCGCTGTCGGTGCTGCTGGTGGAGATCCCGCTGGGCATCTGCCTGGCGCTCGCCATGCCGGCGCAGGGCTGGAAGTCCTCGGCCGTGCTGGTGACCGTGGCGCTGTCGCTGCTGATCCCGTGGAACGTGGTGGGCACCATCTGGCAGATCTACGGCCGAGCCGACATCGGCCTCATGGGCCGCATGCTGCAGGAGATCGGCATCGACTACAGCTACACCGGCAACGCGACCCAGGCCTGGCTCACCGTGCTGCTGATGGACGTGTGGCACTGGACGCCGCTGGTCGCGCTGCTGGCCTTCGCCGGGCTGCGCTCCATCCCCGATGCCTACTACCAGGCCGCGCGCATCGACGGCGCCAGCAAGTTCGCCGTCTTCCGCTACATCCAGCTGCCCAAGATGCGCGGCGTGCTGATGATCGCCGTGCTGCTGCGCTTCATGGACAGCTTCATGATCTACACCGAGCCCTTCGTGCTCACCGGCGGCGGGCCGGGCAACGCCACCACCTTCCTCAGCCAGTACCTCACCACCAAGGCCGTGGGCCAGTTCGACCTGGGGCCGGCCGCCGCCTTCTCGCTGATTTATTTCTTCATCATCCTGCTGCTGTGCTTCGTGCTCTACAACTGGATGCAGCGCGTGGGAACCCAGCAGCCCGAGGTGGAGCATTGATGCCTGCCATCTTGATCAAAAGAGCCACTGGCGCCCGTATCTGCCGGGCCTATAGCTATCAAAGGTGTAGCAATCATGACTGAGCGCCGCTTCCGCAAACGCACGATCTTCCTGCTGGCGTACCTGGTCTTCGCCCTGCTGCCCATCTACTGGATGGTCAACATGAGCTTCAAGACCAACGCCGAGATTCTGTCCACCTTCACCTTCTGGCCCCAGCACTTCACCTGGGACAACTACAAGACCATCTTCACCGACGAGTCCTGGTATTCGGGCTACATCA
>Ga0308159_1004597_pt1 | contig 12491 bp, 9 predicted proteins | sample PhyCR1_FD_201040 | JGI IMG/M metagenome (GOLD analysis project Ga0308159, IMG submission 201040) | Phyllosphere microbial communities from UC Gill Tract Community Farm, Albany, California, United States - DLSLC.R1 | ecosystem: Host-associated > Plants > Phyllosphere > Unclassified | place: USA...
AGGAATGGCTGTTCGAAACCCTGGTGCAGCCTGCGCTGTTCCACCTGGGCCTGAGCAACCTGATCGAAGACAGCTACGACGCCACGCTGTGGCTGATCGCAGGCGTCATCCAGATCCTGATCCTGCTGGCGCTGATCGGCCCGCTGGAACGCTGGCGTCCGGTCGAGCCGGTGACCAACCGGCGCGCCATCTGGCAGGACGTGGCCTACACGCTGTTCCACCGCCTGGGTGTGTTCCGGGTGGCGCTGTTCCTGACCATCGATCCGCTGTGGGACCTCGCCTTCGGCCAGTTGCACGTGATGGGCTGGACCGGCTGGCAGCTGGATCACCTGTGGCCCGGCGTGACCGACCTGGCCTGGGTCAGCCTGCTGATGTACCTGCTGGTGTTCGACCTGTTCGACTACAGCTACCACCGCGCCCAGCACCGCGTGAAATGGATGTGGGAACTGCATGCTGTGCATCACAGCCAGCAGCAGATGACCATGTGGAGCGACAACCGCAATCACCTGCTGGACGACATCATCCGCGACACGCTGATCGTGATCCTGTCGCAGCTGATCGGCATCCCGCCCGGGCAGTTCATCGCCATCGTGGTCATCACGCAGCTGGTGGAATCGTTCTCGCACGCCAACATCCGCATGAGCTTCGGCAGCATCGGCCAGCGTCTGCTGGTGGGGCCGAAGTTCCACCGCAAGCACCACTCGATCGAGTACGACGCGTCCGCGCCGGGCTTCAAGGGTGGCTACAACTTTGCGGTGCTGTTCCCGATCTGGGACATGTTGTTCGGCACCGCACGCTACGACGGCGACTACGGCCCGACCGGCATTCACGATCAGACGCCGCAGAACGGCAGCCGCGACTACGGCCGCGGTCTGATCAGCCAGCACTGGCTGGCGCTCAAGCGCATGTTCGGCAGCCGCCAGGCGGGTTTCCCGCCGGCAAGGGCGGATGGAGCAAGGTCTGACGAGCGCAGCAGTCAGGCGTAAAACACGGTCACTGCCTTCGTCCGTCACAGCGGGTTGGAAAAAACCGAGGGCGTTGGGCTAAAAGGTCAGCAGGGCTGAATCCGGTACGTTCACGGGTTCAGCCTTTTTAATTTCAGCCAGATTCACGATGGATCTTCAGGCCACCACGCGCCACGCACCGTTTGCCATTGCGCCCAGCAACGCGGCGTAGTCCCAACCAATTGCCCGCGCGGCGATCGCCGACAGGCTGTCCTGGTCGTCCCGTCCAGGGCGGCCGGCGCCGGTCATGTTGGGTTTTGCGTTCAGATCGAACAGCCGGTACGAACCATTGCCGTCCTGACGGCAGTCGATGCGGATCGGCGCCAGTGCGCCGACGATGCGCGCGGCGTCCACACACGCATCCAGCAAGACCAGCACCGCTGGCGACTGCCGCGCCTCCGGGCTCAGCGCGGCGCTGTTCTGCGATACCGCCACGCTGCCGTTGTAAGGCGCGACGCCATCCTGGTGATTGAAGCGCCGCACCGGTGGCAAGGCATGAGCGCCCTGGGCGCCTTGCGCGGGGAAGACGGTGACCGTCAGTTCTTCCCCCGCCAGGTATTGCTCGACGATCAGCTGATCGCCGAATTCGGCGTCTGCCAGCAAGGCTTGGGCAGCCGCCTGCAAGGCGGCGAAACTCTCTACGCGGGTCACGCCCTGGCTGCCCCGACCGCGCACGGGTTTGACGATCATCGGGAAGGACAGCCCCATCGTCGCCAATCGCTGGGCATCGAGTTTCTGCAGCGCCTGCACGCCCGGCGAAGCGGTTTGCGCCACCAGCATCGACGTGGCCACTGGCAAGGCGTGAACCCGCAACTGCAGGTTGGTGGCGAACTTGTCGTCAATGCGATGCATCACAGTCGGTGGCTGGCCGACGATCCACATCTTGCCCATCACCGCGCCCAGCGGGTGGCCGTCGAACAGCACGGTATTGGCCCACAGCAGCGTGGCCCCGGCCGCACGTGCGGCCACGATGCCGGTCAGATCGTCGGGGAAGACCCAATCCAGATCGACGGCCGGGTCCGGCGTGGCGCGGGGCGTGACCACCTGATAGCCCGCGCGGCGCAGCGCGAAGGCAATGTCTGCCCCGCTGTCTGCATAGCCGCCCGGCTTGGGCGCCTTGCGCAGCCCGCCGATGGTGGGCGGCGATATCGACTGGTACAGCACGGCGATGCGCTCGGCGCGGGCGTCAGGGCAGAAAGCGATGGGCATGGGTGGCTTGCGAGGCGGGCGGTGAATCGAAGCTGGATGAGCCAGGCAGGATGACCCAAGCAAAAACCGGGCTCAGTGGCCTGGCTCGATCCGCGGTGTCAGTGAGCGGGTCAGCAAGCAGGCTGCGTGATCGGGCTAAATGATCGGGCTCGATGATCGGGCTCAGTGCGTGGACAACGCCGTCCGCCCCAGCTGGGTGGCGCGCCGGGACGCCGCAATCGAGAAGTACACGTAAGACCACAACAAACCTGCCGTCATGAAGGGCCACGCGCCTTGCGCGGCGGCGGCCACTGCCAGGCCTGCGGACGCCAGCGACAGCAGCAACAGCCACGGATTGAGCTTGCCCGACAAGGCCAGCTGCAAAGGCTGCGAGGCCGGGTAGTCACGCGGCAGCAGGCGCAGGTGCAGGTAGGTCCAGCCGACCAGCAGCAGCAAGACCAGCAGACCGCCCACCATCAAGGGCCAGATCGAATCGGCCCAGCGCGGGTAATAACCGCGGTCGTAGTTCTGCAAAAGGGTGACTTCGAATGCCAGGAACAGCAGGAAGGCGGCCAGGTAAGCCAGGCGCACCAGCGTGCGGCGCGCCGATGGCGACTTGAGCCCGCCGGTACCGAAACGCGCCACCAGCCATGCCACGCCGGCCAGCACGATCAAGGTCACGCCATAGTCGACGAGGTCGTATTTAGGACTCAGGAATTCGCGCAGCAGACCATGGAACTCGGCATTCTGCCCGGGCTGCAGCTGCACGTAGCGGCGGTAGAACTCCTGCTGGTCGGTGAACGGCGCCAGCACCGATGCATAGGCCAGCAGCCCGGCGCCAATGAGCGCCAGGACCGCAGAAATCGTCAGTGCGATACGTTTCATCATCGTGTGTTCCAGGCCGGTGGCCATTCGGTTTCCTGGTCGGCAAACAGGTGGCAGGCACGGCGGCTGGCCGCCATGCATAAATAAACGAAGACCCAGGACAAGCCCGCGATGGTCCACCACCACGCACCATGCCAGGCCATCAGAATGGTCACGATCATAGCCAGCAAGCTCAGAAAGCCCAGCCAGGGGTTGATGCGCAGCGACCAGGCGATCAACAGAGGCTGGCGCCGGTAATACACCTCGGGCACCAGAAGCAGGTGCAGGCTCATCCAGATGACGGGCATCAGGCCGAACAGGAACACGCCCAGCATCAGCGCCGCGCCCGGCACTTCTTCCCAGGGCAGCATTTCCACCCGTTCAACCCAGCGCCAGCTATCGAACACAAACACGCCGAGGCTGAGCAAGGGCGGCGTGAACATCAGCACCTGCATGATCCAGCGCCGCGATGGGGTTTTCATTGTCCGACGACCCAGCGGCCCGGCCAGCAGCAAGGCGGCGCCCAGGACCAGGGCGGTGCCACCGTAGTCTTGCAGCATCTGCTTGTTGGTGCCGTAGGCGTCGAGCAAGACCTGATATTTCTGCTGCTGTTCAACGCTGAAGGTCCGCATTTTCCTGTGGAATGCCCTCAGGTCAGCGCTGGACATGCTGCCCGGATCCCTCGGGAGTTTGTCTGACTGTGCCGAGAATTCCCTGGACTGGGCGGCGCTCAGCGCCTCCACGCCCTGCTGAAACGCAGCTGGATCGGTAAAGCGAGGCGTGTTGGCGGCCTGGATCAACAGCACGACGCCCAGCAGCAGCAGGCCCGCAGCAAGCATGGCGGCGACGCGTCTCATGACATCTCCGGAAAAGCGCGAGTCGAAAACGGAATCGGGGCGACAAGAAAACGGGACCTTAACCCAAACATCATCGGTGATCCGCGTGCCCCACCCGACCGCATAAACGAAAACTATGACAGATACAGCCTGCGGAACCGCTCAAGCATCGAATGGCGGGTAAAATCATGGGTTCTTCGCGCATCTTCATCGACCAGACCCAGAGCCCGCTACGCAGTGACTTCTTCTTCGCATCCCAATCCCGACCTTTCTTCCGACGGCGACCTGTCCGACGATACCGCCGTGCCCGATGTCATCCATTCGCCCCGCCAGTGGCGTGACAACGGCTGGACCGCGCAAGTCATCAAGAACGAAGACGATGACGGCTGGGCCGTGTCCATGACCAAGGATGGCGAAGCCGAACCGGCGCTGATCGGCCCGTGGACCATGGGTCGCGACAAGAAAAATCCCAAGCCGCTGGATACCGGCGCCTTCAACACGCTGGTGAAAACGGCTGCCGAAGTGCTGCGTCGCCACGAGCAGCAGCTGCACGCGATCATGCACAAGAACGTGGTGATCACGGGGGACACCGGCCGTATCCGCGTCACGCTGGATATCGTGCCCGACGAATACGAACCCTATGCGTTGCTGACGGCGTTCGACGCCTACGACGAACAGCTGGCCCAGGTCAGCGTGTCGCCCGGCTTCAAGCTCAACGTGAACAGCGCCACCGCCTGGATCGACGCGGACTTCAAGAAACCGGGTCGCTGATACGCGCTGACACCGCTCCAACGCCGCCCACGTGCTCGACCGTTGCTAGACTTCGCCATCGATATTGGCGTGGAATTGGCGATGAATACGGTGGCAGCAGGAACAGGGGCGGTGTGGGGTGAAGTGTTCGCCATGGATGCACGGGTGGCAGACGCGCAAGGCGTCGTGCAGGCCCGGGAAGCCGAGATCAAGGCCAAAGAGCTGGTCTTTCACAAGCGGCTGCTGATCGTCCAGACGGCCATCGCCGGTTACTTGCTCATCAAGTGGTCCATCAGCAATGGCGGCATCTTCTGGTCCACCATCGGCGCGGCCATCGTCTGGTGCGTGCTGGGGTTGACGCATCTGTTCATTCCGCTCTTCACCAAGCCCCAGCGCCGAGCCCTTGAAGCGGCACAGCAGGAATTCCAGAAGACCACCCAAAGCGCCATCGAGACCTTCATGGAGACGGCTGGGCTGGGGCCGTATCGCTGGGTGCGCCGACAATGGCGGGTGCTGGGCGTCTTTGCGGACACCGGCCGCCTGTATTACTACGGACAGGCCAGCGGCTATCGGCATCTGGTGCTGGACATCGGCCAGGCCATCCAGCAAATGGCGGTGACCAACCAGTCGACCGTGCGCGAACACACCGTCAGTGGCACCACCCACGGACGGCGCAACGTCTACGGCGTCAACGGCAACTTTGCGGTCATCGGTGGCGGCTCGTCGAAGACCACCAGCACCACCACGTCCTCGGTCAGCAATGCCTACACCTTGGAGATCCAGTACCTGATGGGCCCGACCCAGGAGCCCCGCTGGCTCACCCTGCCCTTCGGCGAAGACCGGCAGGAAGCGGAGAACTGGCGCTTGATGATCTCCCGCGCCAGCCAGCGTGCCTGATAGCCGTCCTCAGATCGCGCGATCCCGGTTTTCCCAGTAGGGTGCGCGGATGGCCTTGGCGTCCACCTTGCCGACCGCGGTGCGCGGCAAGCTGTCGCGGAACTCCACGGTCTTCGGGGTCTTCACCGAACCAAGCTGCTCCTTGCAGAAACGGATGACCTCTTCCTCGACGGCCGAGGCGCCGGGCTTGAGTTCCAGCACGGCCTTCACGGCCTCGCCCCACTTCTCGTCGGGCACGCCAACCACCGCGCAGTCCTGCACCGCCGGGTGGCCCAGCAACACACGTTCGACTTCGCCGGGGTAGACATTGAAACCGCCGGTGATGATCAGGCGCTTCTTGCGGTCGATCAGGAACACATAGCCCTGCTCGTCCTTGTAGCCAATGTCGCCGGTGTGCAACCAGCCATGCGCCATGGCCTCCTTGGTCGCGTCCGGGTCCTTGTAGTAACCCGCCATCACCAAGTTGCCGCCCAGCACCACTTCGCCGCGTTCGTTGGGGCCCAGCAGCTTGCCGTCCTCGTCCATGACTTCCGTGGGCGTGAACACCATCGGCCGGCCGCAGCTCGCCATGCGATGGCTGCCGTCGGCCGCGATCGCATGTTCGGCACTGCTCAGGCAGGTGGCGAACATCGGCGCTTCGGCCTGGCCGTATACCTGCACCATCACGTTGCCGAAGACCGCAATGCATTCTTTCAACTTGTCCACCGACATGGGCGCGGCCGAATACATGAAGTACTTCAGCGACGAGTAGTCGTATTTGCGCAGCGACGGGTGCGTCAGCAGCATGTAGATGGCGGTAGGCGGCAGCCACAGGTGCGTGACGCGGTGTGTCTCGATGGCCTTCAACACGGCCTCGGCTTCGAAGCCGGGCTGCAGAATGGTCGTGCCGCCCTTGGACAGCATCGGGATCGCGGTGCAGCCCGCACCATGCGTGATCGGCGGCACGGCCAGGAAGACCGGCGGTGTCTCGCACGGGATGTGTGCGTGGAAATTGGCGGCCAGCGTGTCCCAGGTCAGCGCAGTGAAGATGCAGCCCTTGGGCCGGCCCGTGGTGCCGCCGGTCTGGTAGATGCTCACCATCCGATCGGGTGTTTCGGGGATATGCGGCGCGGTGGGGTAATCGGTGGCGATCCAGTCTTCCAGCGAGGCCACGCCGGGGATCCTGGCGTCGATGCACACCGGCAGTGTCAGGCTGGGGCAGCCGGCCTGCAGCGCCTCCAGGTAGCCTGCCTTGGAGCTGTGGAAGAACAGCACCGACAGTTCTGCGCGCTGCATGCTGAACAGGTTTTCATCGATGTGCGCCTGGGCGCCCAAGGGCACGAACACACCGCCGGCCCGATACGTGGCGAGCATGGATTCGAAACCGGAACTGCAGTTCGGGCTCAGCAGGCCGATCTTCTGGCCGGTCTGGAACCCGTTGGCGTACAAGGCATCGGCAATGCGCTGAACACGCGTGCGCACTTCCCGATAAGTGCGTGCGCCGGTGGCGTCGATGAAGCAGTCGCGATCCGGGTAAAGGCTGGCCCCGCGATCGAAAAAGGCAATGACGCCCATCGTGTTCTCCTGGTGATATGTGCGGCCGCAAGACGGGCCAGCTGATGCTGGCCGAGTATGCGAACCCGGCGCACATCCGGCCAGTAGGGAATCCACCGCGCCACATCACGGACCGCACGATCGATAGCGCCGTGCGCGACGATAACGACGTGACAGCGCCGCGCTGCGGTCGGACGAATGGACGCCGACCGAGGGATCGACGGCGCCCAGTACCCGTTGGATCAGCTCAACGAACCGTTTTGCTTGCCGGGATTCAACACCCGCGCCAGATACGGCGCCGTCTTGCTGCCCTTGGCGCGCGCCACCTCGGCCGGCGTGCCGCTGGCCACCACCATGCCGCCTTCGTCGCCCGCGCCCGGTCCGATGTCGATCACCCAGTCGCTCGCGGCCACCACGTGCATCTCGTGTTCGACCACCACGACCGTGTTGCCCGCATCGACCAGACCGTTCAACTGCGCCATCAGCCGCGTCACGTCGCTTGGGTGCAGGCCAGTGGTGGGCTCGTCCAGCACGTACAGGCTGGTGCCGCGCTGCACGCGCTGCAACTCGGTCGCCAGCTTGATGCGCTGCGCCTCGCCGCCCGACAACTCGGTCGCCGGTTGACCCAGTCGCAGATAACCCAGCCCCACGTCGCGCAGCACGCTCAGCGGTCGCAACACCGCTGCTTCTTCGGCGAAGAAATCGCAGGCGCCGGCCACCGTCATGCCAAGCACGTCGGCAATGCTCTTGCCGCGATAGGTGATCTTCAGCGTGTCCTCGTTGTAGCGGGCGCCATGGCAGCTGGGGCATGGGGCGTACACGCTGGGCAGGAACAGCAATTCCACGCTGACGAAGCCTTCGCCTTCGCAGGTCGCGCAGCGGCCCTTGGCCACATTGAACGAGAAGCGTCCGGCGTCATAACGCTTGGCCCGCGCGGCCGGTGTGGCGGCGAACAGTTTGCGTACATGGTCGAACAAGCCGGTGTAGGTCGCCAGGTTGGAGCGCGGCGTGCGGCCGATCGGTTTCTGGTCGACCCGCACCATGCGCGTGATGCCTTGCAGGCCGCCGACGATGCGACCGCCATTGCCGGGCGGCTTCACGCGATCGAGCAAGTCCACGTCATCATCATCGGACTCGATCTCGCTGCCCAGTTCACCCGCCACCAATTCCACCAGCACCTGACTGACCAGACTGGATTTGCCGGAGCCTGACACACCCGTCACCGTGGTGAACGCGCCCACCGGGAAACTCACGTCGATGCTGCGCAAGTTGTTGCGATCGACCTTGGCGAGCCGCAGCCAGCTGGTGGGCGCGCGCGGCGTGTGTGTGTGCTCGGCGACGTCGAACAGGTGCGGTCGGGTCTGCGAGACGTCGATATCGGCAAGCCCGGCAGGAGGACCGCTGTACAGCACTTCGCCGCCCAGTTCACCGGCGGCCGGGCCCACGTCCACGATCCAGTCCGCACGGCGGATCAGGTCCAGGTCGTGTTCGACCACGAACAGCGAATTGCCTGCCGCCTTCAAGCGGTCCAGCGCATCGATCAAGGCTTCGCTGTCGGCCGGATGCAAGCCCGCCGAGGGCTCGTCCATCACATAGACCACCCCGAACAGATTGGCGTGCAGTTGCGTGGCCAGTCGCAGGCGTTGCAGTTCGCCCGGCGACAGTGTTGGCGTGCCGCGATCGAGTGACAGATAGCCCAGGCCGAGGCCGGTCAACACACCGACACGCGCGATCAAGTCGTGCGTGATGCGCTGCGCGACTTCCTCGCCCGCGACGGTGGCGTGGTCACCCGTGCGGGTGTCGTCTTGCTTATGTTCCTGTTTGCCGCGCGCCTTGCTCTTGCGCACCGGTGCCGCCGCGCCCTTGCGCAAGACCTCGGCCACACGCGCCAGGGGCAGCGCCGCCAGCTCGCCGATATCCATACCTGCGAAGGTCACCGACAGCGACTCGCGCCGCAGGCGCTTACCCTCGCACAGCGGGCACAGGTCGCCCACCAGGTATTGCGAGACTCGGCGCTTGATCATCTCGCTCTGGGTGGTCGCGAAGGTGTGCAGCACAAAGCGCTTGGCGCTGGTGAAGGTGCCCTGGTAGCTGGGCGTGTCCTTGCGCTTGAGCGCACGCTTGACTTCGTCCGCGTCGAAACCCGCGTAGACCGGCACGGTGGGCTGTTCGTCCGTGAACAGAATCCACTCGCGGTCCTTCTTCGGCAAGTCCTTCCAGGGCGTGTCCACGTCGTAGCCCAGGGTCACCAGGATGTCGCGCAGATTCTGGCCATGCCACGCCGGCGGCCATGCAGCCACTGCGCGTTCGCGGATGGTCAGCGTGTCGTCCGGCACCATCGATTGTTCGGTCACCTGATAGACCCGCCCCAGGCCATGGCATTCCGGGCAAGCGCCGGTGGGCGTGTTCGGCGAAAACGCATCCGAGTCCAGACGGCCCTGCCCTGGGGGATAGGTGCCGGCGCGCGAATACAGCATGCGCAGCGAATTCGACAGGGTGGTCACGCTGCCGACCGAGGACCGCGCCGTCGGCGAGCCGCGCTGCTGCTGCAATGCTACCGCCGGCGGCAGGCCGTCGATGCTGTCCACGTCCGGCACGCCCACCTGGTCGATCAAGCGCCGCGCGTACGGGGCGACCGAGTCGAAGTAGCGCCGCTGCGCCTCTGCGTACAAGGTACCGAAAGCCAGCGAGGATTTACCGGACCCCGACACGCCCGTGAACACCACCAGCGCATTGCGCGGCACGTCCAGATCGACGTTCTTCAGGTTGTGCTCGCGCGCGCCGCGCACGCGGACGAAGCCGGTGTCGGGGGAAAGCGTGGAAGCAAGCGCGTCGGGGGACGCGGCAACAGGCGGACGGGATGGTTTGGGCATGACAGGTCGGGAAACAGAAACGAACAAGCGGTGCGCAAGAAGCGGACCGGCGAGCGATGACAGCGGGCGCTAGTTATAAGAAGGCGCAGTCGACAGGGCTACTGCGCGCTACATTAATCCATCAAGGGAGCCCTCGCATGCCCACCATCACCGTTCGCATTCCCGACGACTTGAAAGCACGTATTGCACGCTTGGCCGAACAGACTGGCACAAGCTCGCATGCCTTCATGCTTTCTGCCATCACCGAAAAAACCGAGCAGATAGAACGCCGCAGCGACTTTCATGAACTTGCAGAAAAACGTTACCTGGAAATTCTCGCCACGGGTGAGACTATTGCTTGGGAAGACATGCGGGCATATCTGCAGAACAGACTGGATGGTATTGCCTGCGCCAAGCCTGTCGCCAGGAAACCAGCGTAAGACCTGAATCACGCTTTCTTCAATCAGCGCTCAGCTGCCCTTTGCTACGCAGCCGAGCGTCTCCTTCAAGCGCTACGGCTGCGCTTCGCCCGCGCCACCTTCTCCACGGGCGGATGCAAATCCGCCTTCACATTTCTTGCCGTCATCAATGCCCCCACCAGGTCGCGCACGATGCGTGACTTCTGCATGTCGGGACGGAAGATGAGCAGGCTCTTGAAGTGGATGGCGGGGGCGAACGGCCGGAACACCACGCCGCGCTCGGCGAAGCCTTCGGTCACGTAGGGGTTGGTGATGCCCACGCCGATGCCCTCCATGGCCAGCGTGCATACGGTGGCGGAGTTCGGCGTTTCCACTACCGTCGTGGGCCGGACTCCTGCCGCCAAGAACAATTCTTCAAGTCGATGCCGCACCGTGTCTTCGGGCGCCAAGGCGATGAACCGCTGGCCATGCAGGTCTTCGGCGCGGATCACGCTGCGCGCGGCCAGCGCGTGGCCTGCCGGGATCGCGCAGACCGCACGCGGTGTGGTGAAAGTCTGGTGATCGATGCCCGACAGGTCCACTTCATCGGCGACCAGGCCCAGGTCGAACTTGCCTTCGGCCACCACGTTGCGCACGGCCTGCGAGGTCATGATCTGCAAGGTGACGGCAATCGACGGGTGCGTGTCCAGGAACAGCTTCAGCGCATGCGGCACCAGCGACAGGCCCAGCGCCGACAGGCACGCGATACGAATCTCGCCCGAGCCGAAATCGCGGATGCGCGCTGCACTTGCCCGCAGGCGGTCCAGGCCGATGAAGGAGGCGCTGACATCGCGGAAGAAGAGCTTGGCTTCGGCGGTGGGCACCAGCCGTCCACGCACCCGGTCGAACAGCGCAAAGCCCAGGTCGGTTTCCAGGTCCTGGATGCTGCGGCTGATGGCGGGTTGCGAGACCTGCAGCAGGTCTGCCGCCTGCGAGGCAGAGCCGCTGGTCATCACCGTGCGAAAGGCATCCAGCTGTTTGAAGTTCATGGCGGTCCGAGGGTGTGCTGAGAACCCCGGCGTGTCCAGGGCAGCTATCAGGATTATGCATAGACTCGAACGTTTTCGTCATTGTTTTGCAAGTGCTGCCCTTCGTATGCTTCGGCCATCATCTCCGGAGCACCCATGCGAGACCTATCCCATTGCGTGAACAACCCCGCCACCTCGAGCGAGGGATTCGTCAGCCTGTCGACGGCCACGCATCGCGCGACAACCATCGTCTTTCCTGATGCGCAGGCCTATGCCGAGCGCAAGAAGCGCGGTCCCGATGGCTTCACCTACGGCCTGCATGGCACGCCGACCACCCGCGCCCTGGAAGCACGCCTCACGGCGCTGGAGCAAGGCGTGCGCACTGCCCTGCTGCCTTCTGGCCAGGCAGCCATCGCGGTGATCCTGCTGACCGTGCTGCGCCCGGGCGACACGGTGCTGATCCCGGACAATACCTACCCGCCGGTGCGCGGCTTCGCGGTCAATTACCTGGAAGCGCGCGGCATCGGCTATCGCACTTACGACCCTGCCATCGGCGCCGGCATTGCCGATCTGCTGGACGACAGCGTGAAACTCGTCTGGGTCGAATCGCCCGGTTCCACCACCATGGAAATCCAGGACATTCCTGCGATCGTGGCGGCTGCACATGCGCGCGGCGCGCTGGTTGGTTGCGACAACACCTGGGCCACGCCGCTGCTGTTCAAGCCGCTGGCGCATGGGGTGGATTTCTCGATGGAAGCGATCACCAAGTACATCGCCGGCCATTCCGATGTCTTCATGGGATCGATCTCGGTCAGCACGGTGGAGCTGCATCGGCGCCTGAAGGACACCATGCGCATGCTGGGCATGGGCGTGTCGCCGGACGACTGCTTCCTGGTGCTGCGTGGCATGGAAACGCTCGGCGTGCGCGTGCAACACCAAAGCCGCGTCGCGCTGGAGATCGCACAGGCACTGGCCAGCCATGCCGCTGCCGAGCGCGTGCTGCACCCTGCCCTGCCGTCCTGCCCCGGTCACGAGCTGTGGAAGCGCGATTTCATCGGCGCAAGCGGCGTGTTCACCGTGCAGCTGAAGCGTGGCTACGAGGCCGGCCTGTCGGACGCGCTGACCGCCATGAAGTTCTTCT
>Ga0308159_1004598_pt1 | contig 12488 bp, 9 predicted proteins | sample PhyCR1_FD_201040 | JGI IMG/M metagenome (GOLD analysis project Ga0308159, IMG submission 201040) | Phyllosphere microbial communities from UC Gill Tract Community Farm, Albany, California, United States - DLSLC.R1 | ecosystem: Host-associated > Plants > Phyllosphere > Unclassified | place: USA...
CGGTGGACCACAGCACCAGCAGCAGCAGCGCCACCAGCATCAGCCGCTTCTCCGGCAGCGTGACGGGGCCGAGCGTCGCCACCTCCTCCGCCAGCCGCCGCTTCGCCTCATCCGCCGGCGGCACATGCGGGCGCAGCACCAGCAGCGAGACGAAGAACAGCACGACGGTCATGGAAAGGGTGAAGGGCAGCGCGGTGATGAACCATTCGCCCCAGGTCACGGTGCGCTCGAAGGCGCCCTGCATGAAGTTCAGGCTGATCAGGTTCTGCGCCGCGCCGGTCTTCACCGCCATGTTGAAGATGGAGCAGGCCTGCGCTGTCACGATCATCAGCGTGGCGCCCAGGCTGCTCGTCACCGGCAGCCCCAGCGCGGTGACGACGCCGACCATGATGGGAATCACCGCGCCGACACGCGCGGTGGCGGAAGGGATGAACAGCGCCAGCACGAAGCCGACGATCATCGCCCCCACCGTCAGCCGTGCCGGGGAAATACCGACCTTGCTCATCACCAGCAGCGCCACGCGGCGGTCCAGTCCCGTCAGTTTCAATGCCACCGCCAGGAACAACGCCCCGGCCACCAGCAGCACGGCGGAGGACGAATAGCCCCCCAGCATCACCTGCAGCGCATCGGCCGAGCTCATCGGCCTGGCGCCCTCGGTCAGCGGCTTGCCCATCAGCCCCAGCACGGCCATGCCGGTCAGGATGATGGCGCTGGCAGCGGGCGAGACGCACTCGCTGATCCACAGGATGATGACCAGCGCCAGCAGCCCCAGCGCCACCTGGCCGGACGCCGTCAACCCCGCTGGCGTCGGCAGCATCAGCACGGCCACGTATACCGCCAGCGCGATGCCCAGCCAGGCCAGCTTGCGGTTGGATGTGGGTTCCCCCGGTGACATCAGTAGCATCGCCATCACTCCCGGATTGCGGCAAGGCATGCTGACTCGCTTCCAGGTTGCACGGAAGCCTTGGCTTGGCATGCCAGCCCGGCCGGCTGGAATTGACCCAGATCATGGCGAAGGCGGCCCGGAAGCTGGATTCTGAAGGCGCCGGCGCCGTGACGTGGAGCCACGACTGCCTCGTCCAGGTCATCCCGGCGCTGGAGACGCCGGAACACAGTTGCGAGACCGCAACCGGGCGGTTGATGGCTGCAGGCCTGGGTCCAGGTCTTGTTGCTGCTCGTGACTGCTGGTCTTTCTTGGCGTCCGCCGGGTCTTGAGAAGGGCTCCGCCCCTCTCAAACTGTCCCCGCCAAAGGCCTGAGGCCTTTGGAAACCCGGGTTGTGTTGGCTGAGCGCACGGGAGGCAAAGGGCTTTGGAATGATCGTCTTGGGTGGATCAGCGGGAAGCCGGATCACATCGACGAAGAATGGTCTTGGGAGGATCGCTAGGGCGTAGGCTCTGGAAAAGGCAGAAGGGTGCTTCGCGACTCACCCAGATTTTTCGAATGGCCCGCTGACAGTCACAGCCAATCTCTTCCATATCGCGGGTGCAGGGGATCGTATCCCCTGCCGGGGGAGCTCGAGGGGGCAGCGCTCCCCTCGATCTTCGCCGACGGCGAAAGGCCCCCTCAGGCCGAACGCGTCGCCGATGCGCGGCGCCCACGGACCGGCTGCTGGCCCTGCCGCCATTTGCCGTACAGCGCCGGCAACAGCATGGCGGCGGAGACGATGCCCACCCACAGCGCCGGCCGCAGCCCGAATTCGGTATCCAGGTTGGCCTCCAGCACCGGCAGGAAGGGCACGCCGGTGCCCAACCCGTACCAGGCGGCTTCCAGCAGCGCAGTGCCGATGGCGGCGATGGGCACCAACAGGGCCAGCCGCCACAGGGCCGGCGCGCCGCCCTTTGGCGCCAGCAGGCGGTAGCCCATCAGCCACAGGAACAGCCCGGCGGTCAGCATCGCCTCGGTCACGTCCAGCTTGGTTTGCAGCACGAAATGTACCAGCGCCAGCACGCCGATGGCGTAGACGGCGCGGTGCAGCAACTGCCAGCGCCGGCCGCCCAGCCGCTTCACCCAGCCATCGGTGGAGGTGATGCCCAGCGCCACCAGCCCCACCAGCGCCACGAAGCCGATGGTCAGGTAGAAGCGCAGGACGATCTCGGACACTACCTTCCCCAGGTCGAACCCCTGGTCCGCGATGTACAGCGCCAGGTGGGCCAGGATGTAGGCCATGGCCGCCACGCCCACCATGCGCCGCACCAGCATGATGCGCGGCTGGCGCAGCAACTGCCGCAGCGGCGTCACCAGCAGCGACACCAGCAGGATGCGCACCCCCCACAGGCCAGTCTGGTGGATGGCCTCGTTCAGCGGGCGCGGGCCCAGCAGTCCGTTGGCGGCCTGCCAGGCCAGCCACAGCGCCGGCAGCGTCAGCGCCACCAGCACCGCCAGCTTGAAGGGGGAGAACGCGCCCTGGCGGTCCCGCCAGGGAACCCCGATGCCGCTTCTGGGCCCGGGGGGCGAGGGGATGGCGCGCGCCGTCATGCAGACAAGGTCCTTCGAAAGGCTTCGCAGCATGTGGGACGCCGCGCCGGCCGCGCCAGGGCTACCTGATTTTCGATGCCCCCCTTGCCTTACCATAAGGGCAAGGCTCCATCTGCCGTTCCGGCTACCCAACCTGCCGGAGACCGACGCATGAAGCACCGTACAGCCCTCGCCGCCACCGCTTTGGCCATCACGCTGGGCCTTGGCAGCGGCGCAGCCCTTGCCCAGCATGCCGGCCACGGCAGCGCCCCCGCCGCATCCGCCCCGGCCCCCGGCGCAGCCACGCAGGCGTATCGGGACGCCATGGCACGGATGCACCGGAACATGGACATCCCCTACACCGGCAATGCCGACCGGGATTTCGCCGCCGGCATGATCCCGCACCACCAGGGCGCGATCGACATGGCGCGCATCGAACTGCAGCACGGCACCGACCCGGAGATGCGCAAGCTGGCCGAGGGCGTCATCGCCGCCCAGGAGCAGGAGATCGCCCAGCTACGGGCCTATTTGGCCCGGCAGCGCTGAGGGGGACCGCATAAGCTTCGAGGGGACCTTGAGCGGCAGCGAGGCACCGCCTCGCCGCCGCCCGGGACTAGAAGCCCGGGACTGGAAGCCCAGAGCCCAGAGCCCGGGTCATCGGGAAACCGCATTCCAGGCAGCGCTAGTAAGTAAGATCTGCAATCACCCCCATCATCAAGCCCGCCCGCAGATTTGTGGGCAGTCGCTACCGAATCGCGGGTGCAGGGGATCGCATCCCCTGCCGGGGGAGCCCGAGGGGGCAGCGCCCTCTCGGTCCACCGTCCAAAGGCAGCACTGCGGCATCCCCACGAAGCGCCTGGTAGGCCCACCCCAGGGCAGCCGCCGAACCAGCCGCGTTGACCCTCCCGCCCCCCGGCCACGCGGCCCTGCCCTTCCATCGCCCCCCCTTCCCCCCGCCTCCGGTGGCGGCTATCCGGGCGGCCTGATGTTTCCAACCAGACGACCGAGGACCGACACAGCATGACCGGCCGCGATGGCGGCGCCGATCTGGCGCCCCTGCCAGGCGAAAGCCCCATCATCGTCCTGGTGCGCCCGCAGCTGGCCGAGAATGTCGGCACCGCCGCACGCGCCATGGCCAATGGTGGGCTGTTCCACCTGCGCCTCGTCGCCCCGCGGGACGGCTGGCCGCAGGAACGGGCGTGGTACGCGTCCTCCGGCGCCGACCGCATCCTGGATGCGGCGACGGTGCACCCGACGGTGGCGGACGCCGTGGCCGATTGCCACCGCGTGCTCGCCACCTGCCCCCGCCCGCGCCACGTGGTCATCCCCGTCCACACCGCCCGCGGCGCCGCGGACGAGCTGGTGAAGATCTGCCGGAGGGACGGCCACCGCGCCGCCATCCTGTTTGGGCCGGAGCGCGCGGGGCTGGAGGCGGAGGACCTTTCCCACGCCGACACGCTGGTGCGCTATCCGCTCAACCCGGCCCATATGTCGCTCAACCTGGCCCAGGCGGTGATGATCCTGGCCTATGAGTGGTGGAACGCCGCCGAGGACAGCACGCCCCCCCGCCGGCTGATGACCAATGAGACCGGCGTCGCCACCAAGGGCGAACTGGACAACTTCCTGGAGCGCCTGGTGCGGGAGCTGGACGCCAGCGGCTTCCTGGACAACCACCCGAAGCGCTCCGGCATGGTGCGCAACCTGCGCCACTGGTTCAACCGGGGCGAGGTGACGACGCAGGAGCTGCGCACGCTGCACGGCGTGGTCAGCGAACTCTCCAAGGGCCGCATGCTGCGCGGCCGCCCGGCGGAGGAAGACCCGCCGCCGCCCTGGCTAGAAGCCATCCTGAACGAGCGTTGAAGCGGGGCTGACCGGTGGATGACCAGTCGGCGGTGACCGCAGACTGGTGAGTTGCCGGCCAGTGACTGGTCTGGAGGTCACGGCTCAGCAACTGGCCGGTCGCTGGTTCGCCGTTCGGCGGGCTACCGCACCGCTTGGCGTGGCGTGCGCCGCACCCCGCATGGAATGAGCGCCTCGCCGCCGGAAACGGTGCGGATATGCGCCTCGCAGCGCTCGACCAGCTCCGCCGGTGACAGTCCGGCAGTGTCCAGCAGCAGGGGGTCATCGTCGCGCGGCTCATACTCATGCCGCAGCACGGCCTCCCAATCCGGCAGGACATGGCCCGGAATATCCGCCACCCGGCCCTCCACCCGCCGCCGATGCTCGGCCGCATCGGAGCAGACGAGCTGGATATCGATCAACCGGGCCGCTTCCTGCCCGGCAACCTGCCGCCACGCCTGCCGGCTCTCCCGCACCGGATTGACCCCGTCGGCCACCACCGACAGGCCAAGCCGCAAATTGCCCGCCGCCACCGCCTGGGCCACCGCATACCCCGCCGGGCCAATCCGCTCCGCCCCCGCCGCCCGCATCGCCTGCTCGATCGCGTCGATCCGCAGATAGACGGCGCCAAGCCGGGCCGCGAGCAGGCGCGACAGCGTCGTCTTTCCCGTGCCGGGCAATCCGCCGAATACCAGCAGCAAGGGCGTGGGAGGCTGGCTCATCGGGTCATCCTGGATCTTGGTGGGGTGGCGAAGGCCGGGGAAGGAATTCCCCGGACCCCTTCTTTTTTCTGCGAACTGGCGTGGCGCCGCAGGACCAAGAGCGAACGCTTCTGAGGATGTTAATACGGGCCACGAGGGCTGAATCGGCAGTCGCCGGAGGTCCCTAGACCTCCGGCGCACCCAGCCGTCCCGCAGACCCAAACCATCAACAACCTACGCCCGGAAAACCCGAAAAAAGAAGATGGGGTCCGGGAAATTCCTTCCCCGGCCTTGCTTCCCCCAACCAACATAAGTCGCGGCGGCAACAGAGAGGCCGAGGTCCCTTCCCCCTTCCGGCCATCCCGTCCTAGTCTTCCTTCAAAGCCCCGCCACAAGGGGTCTGGGAGGATCACATCATGCATCGCCGCAGCCTGTTGCAGGGGGGCGCCGCGTTGGGCGGCATCGCCCTCGCCCGTCCCTCGCTGGCCCAGCCGGCCCGTTCCGGCGCGCTGCGCTTCGTGCCGCAGGCCAACCTGACGGCGCTGGACCCGATCTGGACCTCCGCCATCGTCACGCAGATGCATGGCTACCACGTCTACGACACGCTCTACGGCGTGGATGCGCAGCAGAAGCCGCATCCGCAGATGGCCGAGGGCCATACCGTCTCGGACGACAAGCGCACCTGGCGCATCACGCTACGCCCCGGCCTGCGCTTCCATGATGGGGAACCGGTGCGGGCCAAGGACGCCGCCGCCAGCCTGGAGCGCTGGTCCAAGCGCGACCCCTTCGGCCAGATCCTGGCCAAGGTGGTGGAAAGCTGGGGCGCGCCGGATGACCGCACCATCGAGATCAAGCTGACGCGGCCCTTCCCGCTGTTGCTCGATGCCATCGCCAAGCCGGATGCCAACGTCGCCTTCATCATGCCGGAGCGGCTGGCGCGCACCGATGCCAACACCCAGGTGTCGGAGGTCGTCGGTTCCGGCCCGTACCGTTTCATGAAGGATGAGTTCGTCGCCGGCAGCCGCAGCGTCTATGCCAAGTTCGATGGCTACACGCCGCGGGATGGCGTGGCGGACTGGACCAGCGGCGGCAAGATCGCGCATTTCAACCGCGTCGAGTGGAACATTCTGCCGGACCCGGCCACCGCCGTCGCCGCGCTCTCCAACGGCGAGGTCGACTGGGTGGACCAGCCGCTGTCGGACCTCATCCCGCTGCTGTCCCGAAACCGCAACGTGAAGGTGGATACGCTGGCGACGGCCGGCTTCCTCAGCGTCATGCGGCTGAACCACCTGCAGGCGCCCTTCAACAACCCGAAGGTGCGCCGCGCCGTGGCGCTGGCCGTCAATCAATCCGACTACATGGGCGCGACTTTGGGGGAGGACCGCTCCGTCTGGCGGGAATGCCACAGCCTGTTCCCCTGCGGCACGCCCTACGGCACCGAGGACCTCTCCCCCCTCAATGCCGCGCCACGCGGCCTGGACCGCGCCAAGGCCGCCTTGGCGGAATCCGGCTACAAGGGCGAGAAGGTGGTGATCATCAACCCCACCGACTTCCCGCTGATCGGCCCGCACGGCCAGCTGACCGCCGACCTGCTCACCCGGCTGGGCATGAACGTGGACCTGATGGACAGCGACTGGGGCACCGTCGTCCAGCGCCGCGCCTCCCGCGAAGGTACCGAGAAGGGCGGCTGGAGCATCTTCCACACCTACGGCTCCGCCATGGCCTACATCAATCCGGCCGTCTCCTCCCTGGTGAAGGGCCCGGGCGCCAATGGCTGGTTCGGCTGGTACACCAGCCCGGAGCAGGAGGAGATGATCCAGACCTGGCTGGATGCGCCGGATGAGGCCGCGCAGAAGCGCATCGCCGATGCGGTCAACAAGAAGGCGCAGGACGACGTGGCGACCATCCCGCTCGGCCAGTTCTTCATCCGCACCGCGTATCGCAGCAACCTGACCGGCTTCGTGAAGGGCAGCATGCCGTATCCGTGGGGCGTGCGGCCGGCCTGAAGCCAACTGGCATTCGACAGGGTTAGAGGGAAGGTCAGGGGAATGAATTCCCCTGAAACCCCATCTTTTTTATACAAGTTTGGCGTGGGGCTTGGGGATTGGCGGGCGCAGCCTTGATGACTATCAAAAGCAAGTGCCAGGCCGCCAGTCATTGGAGGCCATGATCTCCGGCGTCACCCCGACCAAGGCTTGAGACTGACGCTCCCACAGCCAGGCCCAGAAAACTCGCAAACAAAAGATGGGGTCCGGGGAATTCCTTCCCCGGCCTTTTCCCCTAAGGGTCCGGCGTGGCGTTGCGCGCCCCGAAACGGCCCATCATCACGCCCCCAGGCAACGGCCCACCTCCCCACCCAACTCGAAAAAGCAAAAGAAGGGGGCCTGGGGGAATTCCTTCCCCCAGCCTTCCTCCCCCAGCACCGCCCCGCGGATGTTGACACCCCTCCCCACCCCATGGCGTTCCAGTACCGCCATGCGCCTATAAAGGCGGAGGGACAGGAGGAAGCATGAGCCTACGTCTGATCGGCGACATCGGGGGCACCCATGCCCGTTTCGCGCTGTGCGAGCCCGGCAGCCCACCGCAGGACCCCCAGAAGCTGGTGGTGGCGGAACATGCCGGCGTGGCCGAGGCAGCGCAGGCCTACCTGGCCGGACGCCCGGTGGCGGAGGCGGTGTTCGCCGTGGCCTGCCCGGTGGTGGGCGACGAGGTGGCCTTCACCAACAGCCCCTGGCACTTCAACATCCCCACGGTGCGGGACCAGCTGGGCCTGCGGCATTTGTCGGTGATCAACGATTTCGCCGCGCAGGCCCAGGCCATCCCCCATCTGGAAACCGCCGATCTGCGCCCGCTGAAACCGGGTACGGCGCGGCCCGGTGCACCCATCGTCGTGCTGGGGCCAGGTACCGGGCTGGGCGTGGCCTTCCTGGTGCGCAACGGCCGTGGCATGCGCGTGCTGCCCAGCGAGGGCGGCCATGCTTCCTTCTCCCCGCAGGATGACCTGCAGGCGGAGATCCTGCGGCTGCTGCGGCGAGAATACGGCCATGTCTCGGCCGAGCGGCTGCTCTCCGGCCCCGGCCTGCTGCACATTGCCAACGCGCTGGCGGAGATCCGCGGCGACGCGCTGCGCCTGGACGAGCCGAAGCAGGTCTCGGAACGCGCTGCCGCCGAGCAATGCCAGATCAGCCAGGAGGCGCTGAAGCTCTTCACCGCCATCCTCGGCGCCAAGGCTGGCAACCTGGCGCTGACGGTGCTGGCGGAAGGCGGCGTGTATCTGGCGGGCGGGCTGTGCCGGAACCTAGGGCCGCTGCTGGACGTGCCGGCCCTGACCGACGCCTTCCAGGCGAAGGGCCGCTTCGCCGCCTACCTGGCCGACATCCCCATCTTCCAGGTGATGCGGCCGCATACCGGCCTGCTGGGCGCGGCGTATTTCCAGCACGATGTGGCGGAGGTCTGACCGAGGAGGAAAGGCTGGGGAAGGAATTCCCCGGACCCCATCTTTTTTCTGCGCGTTGGGGTTGGGCTGTCGGATGGTGGTGGGAAAGGGCGGAGCGAGTCTTCGCCCGAAGGGGTTGAGCCCCTGGAATGCCCGCTCAGCGGCCTGTTTTTGGCGGCTCTGTCAGTCTTGGCGCTTTGGTGGCCTTGCTGCATGGCCTGCGGCGCCTGTGGGCCCCCGATGGTAAGTCCGCTTCAGTTTTAGCGTCAGGCGCCAGCGCGGCGGCACAAGAAAGGGCCGGGAAATCTCTTCCCCGGCCCTTTCAGCTTCTCATCGACGCTCCCCCGCCAGCCCGGCGAGGGCCACCATCACACGTCCAGGTTGGCAACCTTCAAGGCATTGCCGACGATGAACTCGCGGCGCGGTTCGACGACGTCGCCCATCAGGGTGGAGAACACCTCCTCGGCATCCGCCACGTCGTCCACCCGCACCTGCAGCAGGGTCCGCACCGCCGGGTCCAGCGTGGTCTTCCACAGCTGGTCGGGGTTCATCTCGCCCAGGCCTTTGAAGCGCTGGATAGCCAGGCCCTTGCGGCCCTGTGCCAGCACGCGCTCGAAGGCAGCCAACGGGCCGGCGACCTCGCTGCTGGTGCTCTCCAGCGCCAGGGTGGCGGGGCTGGACCAGGCGGTGGCCAGCACGTCCCGCCGCTCGTCCAGCCAGCGGGCATCGCCGTTGCGCAGGCCGGCGGCGTCCAGCGTATGGCGCTCCGCCACGCCACGCACCGTGCGGCCCATGGTCAGGGTGGAGCCGGCCGAGACCTTCCAGCCGCGCTCGGTGGGCAGGGAGATGGCGTCCAGCCGCTGCGCCAGCACCTGGGCCGCGGCATCCGCCTTGGTCGGGTCCAGCGTCAGCGCACCAGCGATGGCGGCCTGCTCCAGCAGCTCGGCGGGCACCACGGTGGCCAGGCGGCGCAGGCGGCCGGCAGCTTGCCGCAGGCCCTCCACGCTTTCCTTCACCTCGTCGCCCTCGATGACGCGGCCATCGGCGAAGCTCATCTTCGCGTTGTGCAGCGCCTTCTCCAGCAGAAAGTCTTCCAGCGCGCGGTCGTCCTTCAGGTACCGCTCCTCATTGCCGCGCTTGGCGCGGTAGAGCGGCGGCTGCGCGATGTAGAGATGGCCGCGCGCCAGCAACTCCGGCATCTGCCGGAAGAAGAAGGTCAGCAGCAGCGTGCGGATGTGGGAACCGTCCACGTCCGCGTCGGTCATGATGACAATGCGGTGGTAGCGCAGCTTGTCGGCCGAGAAGCCGCCACGATCGACAGGCCCGGTACCGATGCCGGTGCCCAGCGCCGTGATCAGCGTGCCGATCTCGGCGGAGGACAGCATCTTGTCCAGCCGCGCCCGCTCCACGTTCAGGATCTTGCCCTTCAGCGGCAGGATCGCCTGGAAGCGGCGGTCACGGCCCTGCTTGGCGGAACCACCGGCCGAGTCACCCTCGACCAGGAAGATCTCGCACTTGGCGGGGTCCTTCTCCTGGCAGTCGGCCAGCTTGCCGGGCAGGGTCGAGATGTCGAGCGCGTTCTTGCGCCCCACCTTCTCCCGCGCGAGCTGCGCCGCCTTGCGGGCGGCGGCGGCCAGCACGACCTGGTCCAGCACCAGCCTGGTTTCCTTCGGGTGCGTCTCGAACCAATGGGACAGCGCGTCGGCGACGGCCATGTGCACCACCGGCTGCACCTCGGACGACACCAGCTTGTCCTTGGTCTGGCTGGAGAATTTCGGATCGGGCACCTTGACGGAGAGCACCGCCGTCAGCCCTTCCCGCATATCCTCGCCGGACAGCTCGACCTTCTCCTTCTTCGCCATGTCCTCGGCGTATTTGGAGACGATGCGCGTCAGCGCCTGGCGGAAGCCGGCCTGGTGCGTGCCGCCATCCCGCTGCGGGATATTGTTGGTGAAGCACAGCACCTGCTCGTGCGGCGTGTTGTTCCACCACATCGCCAGCTCGACCTTGATGCCGATCTGGTCGTCCTTCGCCACCAGGCTGACCGGCGGCTTGAAGATCGGCTCCTTGCTGCGGTCCAGCCATTCCACGAAGGCGACGAGGCCGCCATGGAACAGGAACTTCACTTCCTTCGCCGGGATCTCCTCCGTCACCACCCGCTCGTCGCGCAGGTTGATGGCGAGGCCGGAATTCAGGAAGGCCAGCTCGCGCAGGCGCCGCTCCAGGATCGGGAACTCGTACTCGGTCTTGGTGAAGGTGCCGCTGCTCGGCTTGAACGTCACTTCGGTGCCATTGGGCTCGTCGGACGGCCCGACGACGACCAGCGGCTTGACGGTGTCGCCATGCTCGAAGCGGATGAAATGCTCCTTGCCGTCGCGCCAGATGCGCACGTCCATCCATTCGGACAGCGCGTTCACCACCGCGGCGCCGACGCCGTGCAGGCCGCCGGAAACCTTGTAGGAATTCTGGTTGAACTTGCCGCCGGCATGCAGGCGCGTCAGCACCACTTCGGCGGCGGAGACGCCTTCCTCGGCATGCAGGTCGGTCGGGATGCCGCGGCCATTGTCCCGCACCGTCACGCTGCCATCGGGGTTCAGGCACACGTCGCAGCGGTCGGCGAAGCCGGCCTGGGCCTCGTCCACGGCGTTGTCGATGATTTCGAAGGCCATGTGGTGCAGGCCGGACCCGTCATCGGTATCGCCGATATACATGCCGGGCCGCTTCCGGACCGCTTCCAGACCGCGCAACACGGTGATGGAGGCGCTGTCATAGGCGTCCGCCTGTTGAGGGGACGGCGCGCTCACGGGCTCACTCATGCCTGCGGGAAACTCCTGGGTCTGGATAGGGTGGAAACCGACATTTTATAGCCGGTTATGCCGCGTTCGGCACGGGGAAATCAGTAGCCTGTATTAGCCCGCCGGGCCTTGCGGTGAAAGCCTCGGCCAGCCCTTGCAGGGGGGCGAAGGGCTGCAGCTCTGTCCCGGTCAGGAAACACTGCGCCGGCAGCTCGGCCAGGGCGGCGAACAGCGCCTCCCGCCGCCCGGGGTCCAGATGCGCCGCCACCTCGTCCAGCAACAGCAGGGGGGCGAAGCCGCGCCGGGCGCGGACCAGCGCGGCCTGGGCCAGAACCACCGCAACGAGCAGCGCTTTCTGCTCCCCGGTCGAGCACAACTCGGCCGGAATATCCTTTGGCAACAGCACCATCCGCAGGTCGGTGCGGTGCGCGCCCTGGCGTGCGCCCCCAGCGGCCGCATCGCGCGGGCGGTCGGTGGCCAGGCCGTCGCGCAGCGCATCCTCCACCGACAGCGCCGGCTGCCCGTCCAGCGCGGCGGCGATCGGGCACAGCAGGTCCAGCCGCGCCGCCGGGAAGGCACCGGCCACCCCGGCCTCCAGCACCCCGTTCAGCCGCGTGGCCAGGGAACGGCGGGCCGCCACCGCCGCCACCGCGTGGCGGGCCATCGTATCCTCCAGCGCCGCCAGCCAGCCGGCATCGCGCCGCCCCTCGGCCAGCAGGCGGTTGCGCTGGGTCATCGCCGCGTCATGCGCCGCCACGTCCCGCGCATGGGTGGGCTCCAGCGCCCAGACCAGCCGGTCCAGGAAGCGCCGGCGGCCGGAAGCGGCCTCCTGGAACAGACGGTCCATCTGCGGAGTCAGCCACAGCGTGGCGGAATGCCGGGCGATCTCGGCCTGGTTGCGCACCGGCCCGCCATCCAGGCGGAAGCTGCGCCGGTCCTGCCCCGCCTCGGCGCCCGTGCCGATGACCACCGCGCCTTCCAGCCCCTCGAAATGCCCGGCGACGGCCCAGCCCAGGCTCTCGTCGCCTTCCCGACGCCCTAGCTCGGCGCCCTTGGCGGCGCGCAGGCCGCGCCCGGGGCCCAGCAGGCTGATCGCTTCCAGCAGGTTGGTCTTGCCGACGCCGTTCGGCCCCGCCACCACGACGATGCGGCCGGCGATCGCCTGGTCCAGCGTGGCGTAGCTGCGGAAATCCTGCAGCATCAGGCGGGTGAGGCGGAGCGTGGGGGCGGTCACCCCCGCCATTTAGAGCATTTCCGCCCC
>Ga0308159_1004599_pt1 | contig 12480 bp, 10 predicted proteins | sample PhyCR1_FD_201040 | JGI IMG/M metagenome (GOLD analysis project Ga0308159, IMG submission 201040) | Phyllosphere microbial communities from UC Gill Tract Community Farm, Albany, California, United States - DLSLC.R1 | ecosystem: Host-associated > Plants > Phyllosphere > Unclassified | place: USA...
ATCGGCAAGGCTCACGTAGCGTATATCCCGAGCGGCAAAGTGCTGGGCCTGTCGAAGGTCGCGCGGATTGTCGACATGTATGCACGCCGCCTGCAGATCCAGGAAAACCTCAGCCGCCAGATCGCCGATGCCGTGATGCAAGTGACGGGCGCATTGGGGGTGGCCGTGGTGATCGAAGCCAAGCACATGTGCATGATGATGCGCGGTGTGGAAAAACAGAATTCGTCGATGATCACCTCGGTGATGCTGGGTGAGTTCCGCGAAAACGCGGCCACCCGCAGCGAATTTCTCAGCCTGATCAAGTAACAGGCTGCGTACGAAAAGGCCGGCGTTCATCGCCGGTTTTTTTTCGCCCGTAAAATTCAGGTAAGCTGCCGCCCCTCAGTTATGGGCAAGAGGTTTCAGCCATGTTCGTCAAAGCACTTCGAGTGGGCCTCGGCCACGTCATCATCGCGGGCGACTTCCTGACCCGCCCACGCAAAAAGCAGCGGCCTGCCGAACAACAGGCGCAGGTGAATGCAGCGGCCAAGGAACTGACCCTCTATCAATTCCATGCCTGCCCGTTCTGCGTGAAAACCCGTCGCACCCTGCACCGCCTGAATGTGCCCGTTGCATTGAAGGACGCGAAGAACAACGAGCAGGACCGTCAGACCCTGCTGGAGCAAGGCGGCAAGATCAAGGTGCCGTGCCTGCGTATTGAAGAGAATGGCCACACCACCTGGATGTACGACTCCAAGGTGATCATCGATTACCTCGACAAGCGCTTTGCCGCTATCTGACAGACACCGCTGAGTCCTGTGGGCGCTGGCGTGCCAGCGCCCACATTGGTTTCTGGGTGCTGTTAAAGGTCAAGGTCCAGCAATGCCGAGCCCAGGCACTTGCCATGGGCATCCAGCGCCAGCGAACGGGTGACCCCGCCACACAGGATCCCCGGCAGCACGAAGTTCAGCGCCTGCACATTGGCCAACACATAACGCTGCACCGGTGCAGCACCAGGCTCGAGCAGGTCCGCAAAGAACGCGGTCACACGCTCGGCCGTCAGGTGCTCGCACAGCAACGGGTAATCCTCGGCACGGTACGCAATGATCGAGATATTCGACGTATCGCCCTTATCCCCGGTGCGGGAATGGGCCAGTGTGTGCAACTTCATGCTTCGATCCTCGGGTTGACCGCGCCACGCGGTAGCAATAACGACGCCACCGCCACGACCTGGCGTACGCTTTTACTCGCGCCACCGCCACCGGACGGGCCGTTGGTGTACAGGGTTTCGACTTCATTGCCGACGCGCACCGCGTCACTTCGCGCCGCACAGCGAGCTGCCACGCGCAGGCGCACTTCCCAGGGTTCGACCGTGCTGCGCGGCCCGTGGAGCGCGTCCATGCCGATCAGTTCGGCGCGCACGTCCTGCATCTTCACGCCGATCAGCTCAAGGCGCTTGAGGACGACATCTCGCGCCAGCTGCGCCCGTGCGACAGCACCGGGGCCACCGTAGGACATCTGCCCTTCGCCAATCCAACCCTCCAAATAACCGACACTGACCTTTAACTGCTCGGGTCGCGCACGCCCCCCCGCCCCTTGGGCGCGGACACGATCACTACCTTCTTCGACAAACCCCACCTGGGAAAAATCAGCCGTCACATCCGGCGTCAGGTACGCCGCGGGATCATGCACTTCATAGATGAGTTGCTCGATGCAGGTGGCGCGGCTGACCCGCCCACCGGAACCGCTGACCTTGGTGATCAAGGCTTCGCCATCGGCACTGATCTCGGCCAAAGGGAAGCCCAGGCGAGCCAGGTCGTCCACATCCTTGAAACCTGGGTCGGCAAAATAGCCACCGCTGACTTGGCCGGCGCATTCGAGCAAATGCCCTACCAGCGTGCCGCGTCCCAGGCGCTGCCAATCGTCCGCCGCCCAGCCGAACTCAAACATCTGCGGCGCCAGGAACAGTGAGGGATCGGCCACACGCCCGGTGATCACCACATCCGCATCAGCACGCAACGCCTCCAGAATGCCGTCGACGCCCAAGTAGGCATTCGCGGAAATCAGGCGCTCGCCCAGTGAACCGACAGTCTGGCCGTTATCCAGCAACCATTCGGGCTGCAAGGCGCTCAACACGTCGTCGCCGACCACCGCAGCGACTTTGAGGTCAACGCCCAACTCGCTGGCAATTCGCCGCACTTCAACCGCCGCCGACAGCGGGTTGGCCGCGCCCATATTGGTGATCACCCGCAAGCGACGACGCCCGGCCTTCACGCCAACAAACGGCAACACCCGACGCATGCGCTCACTGAGCAGCGGGTCATAACCGCCCTCCGGGTCGTTGATCCGCGCCTGTTGCGCCAAGGCAATCGTGCGCTCAGCCAGGCACTCGAACACCAGGTAATCCAGGTCACCCTGTTCGGCCAGTTCCACCGCAGGTTCGATACGGTCGCCGGAATAACCGGCACCGGAACCGATGCGCAAGGTTTTCATCTCAAATCACTCCCAGGAGCAATGCAGTCAGGGTCATCAACACCGACGCAGCAAACAGAAAAGGGATGGTGAAGCGCTGGTGATCGGCCAATTCGATCTTGCACAGGCCCACCAACAGGAAGGTCGCGGGGGTCAGCGGGCTCACCGGGAAACCGGTGGTGTGCACGCCCAGCAACGACGCCTGGGCCACTTGCAGCGGGTCGACGCCGAGCGCCTTGCCAACTTCGGCGATCACCGGCATGACGCCGAAATAGTAGGAATCGGGGTCGAACAGCATGCTCAAGGGCATGGAAATAAAGCCCACGACGGCCGGGATCAACTTGCCGTGGCCGGCCGGAATCTGCGCCACCGCCACTTCGGCAATCGCCTTGAGCATGCCCGTGCCCTGCATGATCCCGGTGAACACCCCGGCAGCCAGCAGGATACTGGCCATGGTCAGGGCGGTCTTTGCGTGGGCATCAATGCGGGCGCGCTGAGCGTCGACATTCGGGTAGTTGATGCACAGCGCCACCACGGTGCCGAGCATGAACATCACTACGGGGTCGACCCAGCCGGCGATCATCACCACCATCACCAGCACGGTCAGCATCAGGTTGACCCAGAACAGGCGTGGCCGACGCAGCTTGATGTCATCGTCACTGAGTACCCGTTGCGGCACCGCATCCACGCTGGAGCCGGCGCCGAGGCCCAGGCGTTTTTCTTCGCGACGGCCGAGCCACCAGGCGCAGGCGAAGACAAAGATCAGACCGACAATCTGCACGGGGATCAGTGGCTGGAACAGGTCCGCCACCGGCACATGCAATGCTGCTGACGAACGCAACACCGGCCCCGTCCACGGCAAAAAGTTGACCCCGGCCGCCATCGCGCAGACGCAGGCAAGGATGCGTTTGTCGATGCCCAACCGCGTATAGAGCGGCAGCATCGCGGGCACCGTCACCAGGAAGGTCACTGCGCCGGAACCGTCCAGGTGCACCAGCAGCGCCAGGGTCGCAGTGCCTACGACAATTCGTGTAGGACGCGTCCCTACCGTGCGCAGTATGCGATCAATGATGGGGTCGAGCATGCCGGCATCGGTCATGATGCCGAAAAACAGAATCGCGAACACAAACATGCCGACCACGGGGGCGACGTTCTTGATACCGGTAATGATGAAGGCGCTGGTTTGCAGGCCGAACCCGCCGAGCAGTGCGGCGATGATCGGCAAGGCGATCAGGGCCACCAGCGGTGATAGGCGTTTGCTCATGACGGCAGCGAGCAGGCACAGGATGGTGATGACACCCAGGGTAGCGAGCATGGTTACTCCAGAGCGGCCTTGGTGGCCGGTTATTGTTTTCCCTGGAGTATTGGAAGCAGGTTAGTCTTTGTAAATTGGAATATTCAGCCACCATCATTCGTAAAAACAAAATTAAGCTGACCCCCATGAAGAATTCAATCCAGCACATCCAGGCGTTTCTTGCCGTAGCCCGTACCGGCAGTTTCACCAAGGCCGCCAACGAACTGCACCTGTCGCCCTCGGCCCTCACCGTGCAAGTCCAACAATTGGAAGACTGGCTCGGCGTCGCCCTGCTCGACCGCAGCCCGCGCCACGTCAGCCTCACCGCCGCGGGCCGGGACGCCCGCGGGCCCATGCAAAAACTGCTGCTGGACCTGGACAACATCGTCACCGGCTCCCGTGACCTCGCCGCACTGCGCCGGGGGGTGGTCACCATCGCTGCCCTGCCCTCCGTGTGCGCCGGCGCGCTGCCGCCGGTTCTACGCCTGTTTCGGGAACGTTTTGCCGGGATCGAAGTGCGCCTGCATGACCTTGTGGCCCACCGCATTCATGCGCAAGTGCGCTCCGGCGAGGTCGATTTCGGTATCGGCGTACGTGCGCGGCTCAGCCATGGCCTGGATTTCGCGCCGGTGCTCAATGATCGCTTGTGTGCGTTTGTGCCGGAGGATCACCCCCTCACCCGCCACCCGTCACTGACCCTGGCACAACTGGCAGACCAGCCGATCATCCTCACCGGGCGCGACAGCAGTGTGCGTGAGCAAGTGGATGCGCTGTTCGATGAGTCGCGGCTGACGATGAACGCAGGCATGGAAGCCAACTACATGTCGACGGTGTTGGCGCTGGTGCGCCAGGGGCTGGGCATCAGTGTGCTACCGGAGTCGGCCGCCGACAGCCTGGAGGGGTTGAAGCGCATCCCCATCGATCATCCCGGCGTGAACCGGGAGATCGGGTTGATCAGTCGCACCGGAATGGGCTTGAGCCCGGCGGCGCAACGGTGCTTCGAGCTGCTGAAGGAACAACTCAATGACTCACCCTCGAGCTGAATGCAGGCGCTGGCTTGCCTGCGATCATAGCGCCTAAGTGCAACCGACAGACTGCGTCGGCCGCGTCGCAGGCAAGCCAGCCCCCACCGTTTGACCGAGTGAATCAGCCCAGCATGGCGACATGCTTGGGATGACTGGCAACACGCTTCAACCACGCCTGCACACCAGGGTAGGCGTCCAGCTCAAAACCACCCTCGTTCGCCACGTGGGTATAGGCATACAAGGCCACGTCCGCGATGGAGAACTGATCACCCACTAGGTAAGGCGTCAACTGCAGTTGGCGTTCCATGACCTTGAGCGCCTTGTAGCCACCTTTGTGCAGCTTCTTGTATTCCTCCAGGCGGTCCTCCGGCAGCCCCAGGTAGAACTGGATAAACCGCGCCACCGCAATGTACGGCTCGTGGCTGTACTGCTCGAAGAACTGCCATTGCAAGACTTGAGTGCGCAGGCGCGGCTCGCTTGGCAGGAACTCGCTGCCATCGGCGAGGAAGTTCAGGATCGCATTGGATTCCCACAAGCAGGTGCCATCTTCCAGTTCCAGCACAGGGATCTTGCCGTTGGGGTTTTTCGCCAGGAATTCGGCGGTCTGAGTGTCACCCTTGAGAATGTCCACATCCACCCATTGATAGGGAATGCCCAGCAGGCTGAGCATCAACTTGACCTTGTAGCAGTTGCCCGACTTGTAATCGCCATAAACCTTGTACATGGGGCTCCCCTTATGCCGCTTGCGCGTGCTGTGCTTGACGGACCACCGCGGCCAGGCGCTTGAGACCTTCGTCCAGGCGGGCCGGGTCGATATGGCTGAAATTGAGCCGCAACGAGCCAAGGTGTTGGTCTGGCTCGGAAAAGAACGGTTCACCGGGCATGAACGCGACGTCCTGATCTAATGCTTGCGCCAACAAGGTGCGGGTGTCGAGCGGCTGTTTCAAGGTCAGCCAGAAGAATAATCCACCCTGTGGCACTTGCCAGTCGGCCAGTTCAGCGAAATGCCGTTGCAACGCCGCCTGGAACGCATCGCGGCGTTCGCGGTAGAAGCTGCGCAGTTGCGCCAGGTGCTGCTGGTACTTCGGCGTGCCGATCCACTGCATCGCCTGCCATTGGCCGCCGCGATTGGTGTGCAGGTCTGCCGACTGCTTGAGCTTGAGCAGGTGCGGGAACAGATCTGGGCTGGCGATCAGGTACCCGACCCGCAAGCCCGGCAACAGGGTCTTGGACACGGTGCCGGTGTAGATCCAGCTGGCCTTTTTCAGGCGACCGGCGATGGGTTTGGCGCTGCCGCCGTCAAAGGTGAGCTCGCGGTAGGGTTCGTCTTCGATCAAGGTCACGCCGAACTCATCGAGCAACGCCGCCACGGCCTCGCGCTTGGCTTCGCTGTAGCGCACGGCCGAGGGATTCTGGAACGTAGGGATCAGGTAGATGAACGCCGGGCGGTGGCGTTCGAGGTGGGTGCGCAACGCGGTGAGGTTCGGGCCGTCGGCCTCCAACTGCACGGTGAGACAGTCCGCGCCGAACAACTGAAAGATCTGCAGCGCGGCCAGGTAGGTCGGGCCTTCGAGCAGGATCTGCGTACCTTTGTCGATGTACAACTTGGCCGTCAGGTCCAGGGTCTGCTGGGACCCGCTGACGATCAGTACCTGGCTGGCCTGGCACGGTATGCCCAATGCCCGCGCCTGGGCGGCAAGCCGTTCGCGCAGTTGTGGTTCGCCTTCGCTCATGCCGTACTGGCCGATATTCAGCGGCATATCGTCCCAGTTCAACGCCGGCAGCATGGCTTCAGCGGGTAGGCCACCGGCGAACGACATCACTTCCGGGCGCTGGGCTGCCGCGAGGATTTCACGGATCAAGGAGCTTTTAAGGCGCGTAACACGTTCAGAGAAGGCCATAAGGTCACCGGTAGCGAAGCCTGGGGGAAATACGTCAAACTGGTTGACCGAAATTACGACGACTTGCACGGATACGTCAATATGCTTGACCTTAAAAACCCAACCGCCCAGCAGCAAGCCATGGAAGCGTTCTTCTTCGGCTATCAGGCGTTTACCGCCAAGGCCGACGAGATGCTCGAGCGCCGGGGCCTGAGTCGGGTGCACCAGCGCATCGTGTTTTTTATCGCACGCTACCCGGCATTGAGCGTGAAGGAACTGCTGGAACTGCTGGGCGTGAGCAAGCAGGCATTGAACATGCCGTTGCGACAGCTGCAGGAAATGCACCTGGTGGACAGCGTCGCGTCCGAGGCCGACAAGCGCAAACGCCTGCTGGCATTAAGTGAAGAAGGCCAGCGTTTCGAGCAGTCACTGCGGCGCGAACAAGTGAAATTGTTGCAGCGCGCATTCGGTGAAGCGGGCGAAGAAGCGGTGGCCGGATGGCTGGCGGTTAACCAGGCACTCGCAAACCAGCCTTGATCTCTGTGGCGAGGGGATGGCCTTTCATCTCTTTCGCAGTTCAAACCGAAAACATTATTTGCTTTCTTTGTATACAAAAGCATAATTCGCTTCGTGCGAGTTCCTGACCTATTGGTCAACAAAACCCGCCAGTACCTCAAAGCGCTGTTGCCCACATTTGTGACCGGCGCTGGAAATAACAATAAAACTCTTGAGGAGTACTCGCTGTGGATAGCCGCAAATCCGAAGCCCCGACGCTGGACATTGCCCCCTCACCGAACGGCTGGCTGGAACGCCTGTTCAAACTGCGCCTGCATGGCACCACAGTGAAGACCGAGCTGATCGCCGGCCTCACCACCTTCATCACCATGGCCTACATCATTTTCGTCAACCCGAACATCATGGCCGACGCCGGCATCGATCATGGCGCGGCCTTTGTCGCCACCTGCATCGCCGCCGCGCTGGGGTGCCTGCTGATGGGGCTGTACGCCAACTGGCCAGTGGGCCTGGCGCCGGGCATGGGCTTGAACGCGTTTTTTACCTACACAGTGGTCGGCACCATGGGCTACACCTGGGAAACCGCGCTGGGCGCGGTGTTCATTTCCGGTGTGCTGTTCATGGGCCTGACGCTTTCGCGGGTGCGTGAATGGCTGCTCAACAGCATTCCAGTCAGCCTGCGCCACGCCATGGGCGCCGGCGTCGGCCTGTTTCTTGGGGTGATCGGGTTGAAGACTGCCGGCATCATCGTCGACAGCCCCGCCACGTTGATCAAGCTCGGCTCACTGCATGAACCCGCGCCGCTGCTGGCAGCCGTGTGCTTCCTGCTGATCGCCATCCTCAGTTACCACCGCGTGTTCGGCGCGATCCTGATCAGCATCATCGCGGTGACGCTGGCCGGATGGGGCCTGGGCCTGGTGCACTACAACGGCATTCTGTCCACGCCGCCCAGTCTGGCCCCTACCTGGATGGCAATGGATGTAAAAGGTGTGTTCAATGTCAGCATGATCAGCGTGGTATTTGCATTTCTTTTTGTACACATGTTCGACACCGCAGGTACACTGATGGGCGTTGCGCAACGGGCCGGCCTGGTGAACGCTGATGGCAAGATCGATAACCTGTCCCGCGCATTGAAGGCCGACAGCGCTTCCAGCGTGTTCGGCGCGATGGTTGGTGTACCGCCGGTGACCAGCTATGTCGAAAGTGCTGCGGGCGTGGCGGCGGGTGGTCGCACCGGGCTGACGGCTGTCACCGTGGGCATCCTGTTTGTGGCGGCGATGTTTTTTGCACCGCTGGCCGGGATGATCCCGGCATATGCCACTGCGGGTGCGCTGATTTATGTCGCGATGCTGATGATGGCGAGCATGGCGCACATCAATTGGGATGAGGCCACCGACAGCATCCCGGCGATCGTCACTGCGATCATGATGCCGCTGACGTTCTCGGTCGCCGACGGGATTGCGCTGGGCTTTATCACCTACGTGGCGCTGAAGGCGGGTACTGGCAAGTACCGCGAGATTTCCGTCAGCCTGTGGGTGCTGTGCGTGATTTTCATCGCCAAGTTCATCTTTTTATAAGAAGGAGTAACGCATGACCCTGGAAACCTGGCTGCTGTTCAGCGGCGCTGCATTGATCGTGATCCTGATCCCTGGCCCACTGTCCTTGCTGATGATCAGCAACAGCCTCAACTATGGTCTGCGTCGCTCGTACCCGGCGTTCCTGGGAGGCGTGTTTGCCTCGGTCTGCCTGTTGAGCGCTTCTGCGCTGGGGCTGGGGGCGCTACTGCTGGCCAGCGAGCAGCTGTTCAGTGCCCTGAAGATCCTCGGCGCGATGTACCTGTTCTACCTCGCCTGGCAAAGCTGGCAGCAATCGCGCCAGCCCAGCCAAGGCGCCGTGGTGCCCCAGGCCATCGCAACGCCGCGGTTTCGCGCGCTGTTCAGTCGCGCGTTCGTGCTGGGCGCCAGCAACCCCAAGGACATCCTGTTCTTTGCCGCCTTCCTGCCGCAGTTTCTGAACAGCGAACAACCCTTCCTGTCACAGCTGCTGGTCATGATCGCCACCTGGGCCGTACTCGACCTGCTGTGCAAATTGACCTATGGGCTCGGTGCACAGGGCGCCGCACGCTACTTGCGCAGCGGCAAGGGCCAGGTCGGGTTCAACCGCGTCAGCGCGGTGTTGTTCGGCGGGGCCGGAGCCGCCTCCCTGCTAAGCCGCTGATGGTTCATACACGCACAAAATAGACGCTGGGTGGGTCGGTCTGAAAGACCGGCCATTGAATGCCTGCCACAATTCGCACCAGTCGGTTTTCCTGCAGGGCGCGCTGGACGCCCACGAATGCAAGCGAGTCCGGATGAGCATTGATGGCGCTAATCAACCAGCGATCCGTCAGCCTCTCCTTAATCTGAACACTCGCTCGCTCCACCCACTTGGGCACGATGTAGTACACCTTGCCGGAATTGGAAGAACGGTGGGTCGCGACCATTTCATGGATGACATGGAAGGCGCGTTTCACCTCGACTTCATAGACGTTGAAACCATGCTGTTCGAGAACGGTGCGGATCGCCGCGCGCTGCGCAGTATTTCGCTGGGCGGCTCTTCCTGGCCCACTGAAACGCAACGCCGGGTCCACCCCTTGGGCCCTGAAGTCGACGCGAGTGAAACCTGGAGCCAAGCTCTCGTTGCCGATGCTGAGAGATCCGCCCCCCCTTTCGGTGGTCCGCAGCATCCTCAGCCAGTCATCCGTCTGTGCGGGCCGCTGCGCGCTTTGGGTCAACCAGTCGTCCAGCGTTGCGCGGATATTGAGCAGGTGGGTGGACGAGACCGAGTAGGACGTATCCGCCAACTCAACCAATCGTCTGGCAGCCATTCTCTGGCTGTGAAGGGTCATGGTGGGGAAAGCAGCGCCTACATAGTGCTCCAAAGGCCGGTCAAACAGACGCGTATGCAGCTGCCAGTCCCCCACGGCATTGCGCGACACCGGTATAGGCTGCTCCCCACGTGCCGTCGTGGTCCAACGTTCGATATCAACGTAGGCACGAGAGACCAGCGGCTCATCCGGGCCGATAAACGCGATGCCGCTCCTGGGCGCATTGCTCCCCTCATTGAGCAACCTGTAGTACCCGATTCCTGAGGCCGTTGCCGTGTCATACCCCGCACCGAGGTAGATGGCGTCGTAGGGAAATACCCGAGCGTGCGGCCTCACATGAAATGTCCCGAGCGCCGTAAACGCAGACATCTGTTCCGCAGGCACCTGGACCCTCCAATCGAACCAGTCGGTGGCCGGCGCAGGTGACTGGTAGATGCGTTTTTCCGTCGCCGCGCGCACGCTCGGTGGGCGCCAGTCTGGCGGCGTGGGTACTCGCGCCTGCCAAGGATTGAGCCTGCCAGAGCTCGGCCCCGCCATCGGCGCGTCTGCGCTCAGTAACCACTCCCTGGGCTGGTGGATGTGCAAGATCAATTCGTCCTGCCCCGGCGCCTGTGGGTTTTTCAGGCGAAACACCTGCTCGTTCCGGCGCCGGTACACCGGGTAATGATGGGTGTCATCCGCCACGAATGCCTCACCATTTTTCACATAGACCCCTTGCTCACCTGGCCCCTTCAAGGCGACGGCCGCGTCCGGTACGCCCTTGACGTTGAAACGCTCCAGGGCCTTGAGTCGAGCGACGGGTGCCAGGGGCGAGTCCCCAGGGCGCGAAGTCATGCGCAAGCGACGAATCCGCCCCAGCACGGCGCTCGGCCTCGGTCGTGCAACCCGGGCCACTGCGCTGCCCGGCTTTTTGGGCCCCGGTACAAAGTTCGATAACAGTTCGAAAGCCAGAAAGGCGGTCATGAAGCTCACATCAACCGCATCATGGGCGTCGCCAAAACGGTGATACCGCCGGGCGACAAGCAGCAGCTCATAAAAATCGTTGAATATCCCGTACAACGGCGAGAAAAACGCCACTAACCTGCGCTGGGTGGCATCGCTCTGCTCGCCCAGGCGCCGGCTCCGATACGCCTGCAATGCCTGGCCGGAATGACTGGCACCCTGGGTCCGGCGTTGCAGTTCAAGCACGTTGGCGTGGTACAGCAATGCTTGGGCATTGCTGTGAGCGGTGGGGACAAGGGCCAGCCAGTGCTGGGGTTCACGGGTCATTTGCTCAAGGGTGTGTCGTTCGATCTCGTCCGCTAGCGGCGTCGGCTCCAGATGCTTGACGTTGAATGAACGAACAAACCCAGCTCCCCGCCAAATTCCCTTGAACAGGAAAAAACTCGGCGACAGGTCAAATACGTTGAATATCTGACCAGGTCTGCCGAGGGTGTCTGGATCATGGGGCATTGCCTCGAATGCCCAACCGGGTGCGACTTGCCGCGCCAGGGCCTTGGCGTGCTCAGGCATTGCACCGATGCGATTCAGTTCAGCGTGGGCCTGTTGCAGGCTGGCGTATTCGGTGAGAACCAGGGCGTGCGGAGCGTCGGGCCAATAGACCACGCAAAGTCCGGAAGGCTTGTCATGCACCAGCACGATACCGGCGATGTAGCGATCATGCAGCATCGTGTGGCCCACCAGATGAACCACGTGCAACTGCAATGCGTAGGGGGCCTTCAACAGGTCTTGCGGTGTTCGCGCCGCCATCGCCGTGGTGAACAGGCTTTGTGCCGCCACCGACAGCCCCCGTTGAATCGCCGCGAAAAGATGATGCTGAACGCCGGTAAGCAAAGCGCGATTCAATAACGCGGGAATACGCCCTTCGCTGAGCAGGGTGTGGGCATCGAGCCGCGGATAAAAAACGGTGTGGATCAACGCGTCGTATTGACCGCCGATATCCAGCGACGACGCCAGGCCGATCAAGTAATCGGCGTTCAGCCGCTGCTTCCAGCCAGACTGCAGATAGCGGGCACGATGGAGTCGCCACTTTGTCCAGGGCGCCAGTGGGTCCAGGTTGTGCAACACCAGCTGCAACAGACTGAAGGCGGTCCGCGTGACGCTCGGGGTCAATCTTATGGATCGATCGCCCACCGTGCAGACCGGTGAATTCGCACAGAAGCTGCCATGGACATCATCGGGCAGGTCAATAAAGGGCTGGTCGATGTCCCATTGCGAGGAAATACCGTCCTCACTCAGGCGAGCCATCAAGACGCGGCGGGCGAACGTCTCCAGGTCGGGCAGCACATCTTCCAGCCGGCGCTCGAATGCGTAGGCGTTGCTCAAGTGAACGCGCTGCACATGCAAGAAGTCTCGACGTTGGGCACGGGTTGCATGCGCCAACCAGGCAGGCAGTTTCTTCGCTTCAGACGCGGCCTGGCGCAGCAACTCGACATTCGCCAAAGCCTGGCC
>Ga0308159_1004605_pt1 | contig 12464 bp, 10 predicted proteins | sample PhyCR1_FD_201040 | JGI IMG/M metagenome (GOLD analysis project Ga0308159, IMG submission 201040) | Phyllosphere microbial communities from UC Gill Tract Community Farm, Albany, California, United States - DLSLC.R1 | ecosystem: Host-associated > Plants > Phyllosphere > Unclassified | place: USA...
ACCGTCAATCACCTGCGGGACCTGCCCAAGACCAGCGTACCGGAGATCGCCTTCGCCGGGCGTTCCAATGCCGGCAAGTCCAGTGCCATCAACGTGCTGTGCAACCAGAAGCGCCTGGCCTTCGCCTCCAAGACGCCGGGACGCACCCAGCACATCAACTATTTCTCCATCGGCGGCGCCCACGTCGGGCAGCACCGCAACGACGAGGCGCGCCCGGATGACATCCGCGCCATGCTGGTGGACTTGCCAGGCTATGGCTATGCCGAGGTGTCCGGCTCGGCCAAGCACCACTGGCAAGCCCTGCTGGGCGACTACGTACGACAGCGCGAACAGCTGGCAGCGCTGGTGATGATCGTCGATTCGCGCCGTCCCTTCACCGACCTGGATATCCAGATGATCGAGTGGTTCGCACCGACCGGCAAACCCATCCATTGCATTCTGAGCAAGGCCGACAAGCTCAACCGCAATGAGTCCACCAACGCCCTGCGCCAGGCCCAGACCTACCTGCAGAGCTATGTCGATGAAAACGGCCAGCCCTTCCCGTTCACGGTGCAACTGTTTTCCGCCCTCAAGCGGACCGGCCTGGAAGAGGCCAACGACAAGATCGTGGAACTGGCCGGCCTGAACCAGCCAGCAGCCTCGGCCGCGGTGGCCGACGACGACGTCGCCCAGGACCAGGACACACAGCAAGCCTGATCGCCGACAAGGCGACATCCTTCGGACCGGAGTAAAACGTCATGACGAAAAAAAACCCCGGAGAACAGGGATATTCTCCGGGGCGAACGCCTATCGCTAGCGCGATCGGCCCCGCTCAGGGAGGGAAGGGGAAGCGGGGGGCAAATGAATTACCCGCAGCAAAGATAAGCCATACCGAGGGAAAGTTGTTCGCCGCTCGAATCTAAGCAGGCAATTTTCCGAAGTTAGCGATATTTGCCTAGAAAATATTTCAAGATAGCGTCATACAACATCTCTTTATTGAAAGCGAACCTATGTCCTTGACCGATTTCAGTTCCAACGCCGCCTACCCTGCCCTGCGCATGCGCCGCATGCGTCGCGATGCCTTCTCGCGCGCGCTGATGGCCGAAAACGTCATCACCAGCGCCGACCTGATCTATCCGGTCTTCGTGCAGGAAGGTCAGAACCTGCGCACCCCCGTGGCCTCGCTGCCGGGCGTGGAACGCCTGTCGCTGGATGCGCTGCTGCCGGTGGCCGAAGAATGCGTGAAGCTGGGCGTGCCGGTGCTGGCGCTGTTCCCGGTGATCGATCCGGCCCTGAAGACGCCCGATGGCATCGAAGCCACCAACCCGGATGGCCTGGTCCCGCGTGTGGTGCGAGCGCTGAAAGAGCGCTTCCCCGAACTGGGCGTGCTGTGCGACGTGGCACTGGACCCCTACACCAGCCACGGCCAGGACGGCGTGCTGGACGAGACCGGCTACATCCTCAACGATGAAACCCTCGCGCTGCTGGTCAGGCAGGCGCAAACCCAGGCCGATGCCGGCGTGGACGTGGTCGCCCCCTCGGACATGATGGACGGCCGCATCGCCGCCATCCGCGCCATGCTGGAAGCCAAGGGCCACATCTACACCCGCATCATGGCCTACTCGGCCAAGTATGCCTCGGCCTTCTATGGCCCCTTCCGCGATGCGGTCGGCTCGGCCGCCAACCTGGGCAAGGGCAGCAAGGCCACCTATCAGATGGATCCGGCCAACAGCGACGAGGCCCTGCGCGAAGTCGCACTGGACCTCAAGGAAGGCGCCGACATGGTGATGGTCAAGCCGGGCATGCCTTACCTGGACATCGTGCGCCGCGTGAAGGACGAATTCCGCGTGCCGACCTTCGCCTACCAGGTCAGCGGCGAATACGCGATGATCAAGGCCGCCGCCCAGAACGGCTGGCTGGATCACGACAAGACCATGATGGAAGCCATGATGGCCTTCAAGCGCGCCGGCGCCGATGGCGTGCTGACCTACTTCGCGCTGGACATCGCGCGCAAGCTCAAGCAGGGCTGATCCTCGGCACCCGCCGGCTGCGCTGATGGCAGACGATCTCGACCTCTTCACCCGTCACCGGCCGCGCCTGTTCGGCGTGGCCTACCGCATGCTGGCCTCGCGCAGCGATGCCGAAGACGTGCTGCAGGACGCCTGGCTGCGCTGGCATGCCCAGGACCGGCAGCAACTGGAATCGGCCGAGGCCTGGCTGGTGACGGTGGTGACGCGGCTGTGCATCGATCGCCTGCGCCAGCTGCAGCAGGAGCGCCAGCACTACGTCGGCCACTGGCTGCCGGAACCCCTGGTGGACCTGGCCGAACCGGCCGCCGAGATCGACCTGTACGGCCAGGCCAGCCTGGCGCCTTCGCCGGAGGCGCTGCTGGAGCAGCATAGCGATGTGTCCTTTGCCTACCTGTTGCTGCTGGAGCGCCTCAAACCCGAGGAGCGCGCCGCCTTCCTGCTGCGCGAAGTATTCGACAACGACTACCCCGACATCGCCGCCATCCTGCAGAAATCTGAGGCCAGCTGTCGCCAGCTGGTGCACCGCGCCCGCGAACGCCTGTCGCGCCATGATGCCAAATCGGCCGGCGCGCCCGGCAGCGTGACCCCGCGCACCACCCTGCGCGCGGCCTCCAGTCCGGTCACCCGCGAAACCCACGCCCTGTTGCTGGAAAAGTTCATGCAAGCGGTCCAGAGTGGCCAGCGCGACGCCATGCTGGGCCTGCTGGCCGAGGATGCCCGCCTGATCGGCGACGGCGGTGGCAAGGTCGCTTCCTTCCCCCATCCGCTGGCCGGCGCCGAGCGCATCTCCTGGCTGTACTACGCCAACCTGCGCCGCTTCGGCGAGCGCATCGCCTATCGTGCAGCCTCGGTCAACGGCACGCCGGGCCTGCTGCGCTACGTCGATGGCACGCTGGAATCGGCCCAGGTGCTGGAAACCGAGGGTGGGCGCATTCGCGAGATCTACGTGGTCCGCAATCCGGACAAGCTGGCGGCCATTGCCCGTCAGCAGCTGGACCCGACCTGAAGATTATTTCGCTTCTTTTTTCCGAAAACTGTCACAACACGACACCCCGCTCCGTCTAGTGGAGGAACACCGGCGATTCGCGCCGCTGTCACCTCACCCACTGATGGAGAATTGTCATGTCCGACTTCAAGCAACGTCTGCCCCACGCCAAGCTCGCCGCTCCCGCCTTCAACGCCCTGCTCAAGGCCAGCGAAGCAGTGCACCAGAGCGGGGTCGATCCCAAGCTGCTGGAACTGGTATTCCTGCGCGTCTCCCAACTCAACGGTTGCGCCTTCTGCGCCGACATGCACTCGCATGACCTGCTCAAGAATGGCGAAGACCAGCAGCGCCTCAACACCCTGGCCGCCTGGCGCGAAATCCCCTTCTTCACCGAACAGGAGCGCGCCGCCCTGAACTGGGCCGAGCGCTTCACCTATCTGCACCAGCAGGATGGCGAGAAGGACGATGCCGCCTTCGCCCTGCTGCAACAGCACTTCAGCGAGGCCGAGATCGCCAACCTGACCTTCGCAGTGGCCATCATCAACGCCTGGAACCGCCTGGGCGTGGCCATGCGTCCGCAGGTACCGCGCCGCGCCTGAGAACGCAGCATCCGGGCGAAAAAAAACGCACCCCGGTCACCCGGGATGCGTAGAACATGGTCCGATCCACATCAGACTTTCTGCTCAAAAAGGGGCGGGCGGCGCACTCACGGGCGGCGCCCTGCTGGGCGTTTCAATATCGGCGCTGGCTTACTTCCAGAGCGCGCACTTGGATTCGGCCTTGGTCATGTAGGCCTGCTCGCCGGGAATGGTCTGCACCAGCTTGTAATAATCCCAGGGGCGCTTCGATTCTGAAGGTTTCTTCACCTCCATCAGATACATGTCATGCACCATGCGGCCGTCCGGACGCACCACGCCATTGCTGGTGAAGAAATCGTTGATGCGGTTCTTGCGCAGGTAATCCATGACCTGGTCCGGATCGGTGCTGCCCACGGCCTTCACCGCCTTCAGATACTGCCCCACAGCCGAGGCATCGCCAGCCTGGAACATGGACGGCATCTTCTTCATCTTCATGAAGTAGCGATTGGCCCAGGCGCGACTCTGGTCGTTGAGGTCCCAGTACCAGCCATCGGTGAGGTACATCCCTTGCGTGAGCTGCAGGCCCAGCGAGTGGGTATCGTTGATGAAGATCAGGAGCCCCGCCAACTTCATGGTCTTGTTCACGCCGAATTCATTGGCCGCCTTGATGGCATTGATGACGTCGCCACCGGCCACCGCCAGCCCGAGGATCTGGGCCTTGGAGGATTGCGCCTGCAGCAGGAAGGACGAGAAGTCCGAGGTCGCTAGCGGGACCCGGGTGGCGCCCACGACATTGCCACCATTGCTCTTGACGACATCGCTGGTGTCTTTTTCCAGCGAGGTGCCGAAGGCATAGTCGGCCGTCAGGAAGTACCAGGACTTGCCGCCCTGGCGGGTGATGGCTGCCCCCGTGCCGCGCGCCAGGGCTGTGGTGTCGTAGGCGTACTGGATGGTGTAGGCGTTGCATTCCTCGTTGGTCTGGCGCGTGGTGCCGGCGCCGACCGAGATGAAGACCTTCTTCTTTTCGCCCGCCACCTTGCCCATGGCCAGGCTGGCCGCCGAGTTCACGCCACCGACCAGCATGTCCACGCCGTCGCGGTCGAACCACTCACGCGCCTTGTTGGCGGCGATGTCGGCCTTGTTCTGGTGGTCGGCAAAGACCAGTTCCACTTTCTTGCCGTTGATGGTGCCGCCGGCATCGGCGATGGCCATGCGGATCGCCTCGACGCCGCCCTGGCCGTCGAAGTCGGCATAAGTGCCCGACATGTCGGTGATGAAGCCGATCTTGATGGTGTCGCCCGCCGCGTGAGCGGAAGGGATGGTCGCTGCGCCGAACAGCGCGCAGACGGTAGCAGACAGCGCAGCGCGCTGGATGGATTTCATCATGAGTCTCCTCCTCTTGGGGTCTTGGGATAGTGTTGTTGCGACCCCGCAATCGAGTGCGGGGAAGGTGGAACAGGACCGACGACAGGGCGCCGGTCCGGGTGCTGCAACGTGCTGGATCAGGCGACGGTGGCGCGGGTCTGCTCGCCATCGACCAGGCGCATCAGGCCCAGCGGGTTGGCGTTCTGCAGCGGTGCCGGCAGCATCGCGTCGGGGTAGTTCTGGTAGCACACCGGACGCAGGAAGCGCTCGATGGCCAGCGTACCGACCGAGGTGCCACGGGCGTCGGAGGTGGCCGGATAGGGGCCACCGTGAACCATCGCATCACACACCTCGACACCTGTCGGGAAGCCGTTGAGCAGCAGGCGGCCGGCCTTCTGTTCCAGGATCGCGATCAGATCCTGATTGCCTTGCAGATCACCGATCTCGGCTTGCAGGGTGGCGGTCAGCTGGCCGTTCATCTTGGCGGCGAAGTCCAGCAGTTGCTCGCGGCTTTCCAGTTCGACGATGACGGTGGAGGGGCCGAAGACTTCCTCTTCCAGCGGCGCTTCCTTGGAGAACAGCAGTGCGGCGTCGGCCTTGAACAGATGCGGCACGGCCTGGGTGTAGCTGGTGCCGCCGGTGGCGATCACCTTCACGCCCGGCAACTGGGTCAGGCGCGCGACACCGCCGTTGTAGTGGGTCAGGCCGCCGCTGTTGAGCATGGTGGCCGGATTGCTGCCGCCGAAGGCCGCCGACAGCTTTTCGATGAAGGCGGTCAGCTCGGGCGAACGCACGCCCAGCAGCAGGCCCGGGCTGGTGCACAGCTGGCCCACACCCACCGTGACCGAACCGGCCAGGTCCTTGGCAATGGCGTCACCGCGTACCTTCAGCGCTTCCGACATCAGGATGATGGGGTTGATGCTGGACATCTCGGCAAACACCGGAATCGGTTGCGGACGGGCAGCCGCCATGTCGCACAGGGCACGGCCGCCACGCAGCGAGCCGGTGAAGCCGACTGCCTGGATGCCGGCGCTCTTGACCAGCTGGGCGCCCACACGGTCGCCATAGACCATGTTGAAGGTGCCGGCCGGCATGCCGGTCTTCTTGACGGCGCGCTCGATGGCATCGGCCACCAGTTCGGAGGTCACCAGGTGGCCGCTGTGGGCCTTGAAGACCACCGGGCAGCCTGCTGCCAGGGCGGCGGCGGTATCACCACCGGCCACCGAGAAGGCCAGCGGGAAGTTGCTGGCGCCGAACACGGCTACCGGACCCACGCCGATCTTGTATTGGCGGATGTCCGGACGCGGCAGCGGTTGGCGCTGCGGCAGGGCGGTATCGATGCGCGCGCCGTAGAAGTCGCCACGGCGCAGGACCTTGGCGAACAGGCGCATCTGGCCGCTGGTGCGGGCGCGTTCACCGGCCAGGCGCGGCGTGGCCGGCAGGGCGGTTTCACGGGCCACGGCGGCGAGGAAATCGTCACCCAGGGCATCGATCTCGTCGGCGATGGCTTCCAGGAACTGGGCACGCTGTTGCGAGGTGGTGGCGCGGTACAGGGGATAGGCCTTCTCGGCCGCATCCACGGCGGCGGCCACTTCGTTTTCGGTGGCGGTCAGGAAGGGGGTCTCGAAGAGCGCGCCGGTGGTCGCGTCCACGCTATGCAGGGCGACGTCGCCCTGACCGCTGCGCTGGCCGCCGATGTAGTTGTGTCCAAGGATCTTGTAGCTCACGATGTGCTCCTGCTGGTTTCGTTGATGCCGCCCGGGTTCGGGTCAGGCATGAGAGCCGCGCCCGCGCAATGCGGGAGCAGCTGAGGGGGACTTGCAGGACAGGCCGGCCGTGGCCGCTGCCCTGCGCCGGTCATTGTCGGCCATCACATGGATTGCTGCAGCATCTGCAGGTAATCCTGTTCCGAGGCCTCGCGCGGATTGGTCTTGTGGCTGTGATCGGCCAGCGCGCCCTTGATGATCTGCGGGAACATGGACTCGCTCACGCCCAGTTCACCCAGGCCGGCCGGCAAGCCCAGGCGACGGCTCATGTCGCGGATCGCCGGGCCGATCTCGGCACCGCTGGCCAGGCCCATGGCATGGGCCATGCGCGCCATCTTGTTGTCCTTGACCATGGTCGGCGCGCTTTCGTTGAAGGCGATGATGGCCGGCAGGAAGATGGCATTGAGGGTGCCGTGGTGCAGCTTGGGATTGATGCCGCCCAGCGAGTGCGACAGGCTGTGCACGCAACCCAGGCCCTTCTGGAAGGCCATGGCGCCCTGCATCGAGGCGCTCATCATGTTGAGTCGCGCTTCGCGGTCGCCCGGCTCGCGGGTGGCGCGTTCGATATGCGCCCAGGCGCGCCACAGGCCATCCAGCGCGATGCCATCGGCAGGCGGATTGAAGGACGGTGCCATGAAGGTTTCCAGGCAGTGGGCGATGGCGTCCATGCCGGTGGCGGCGGTCATCAGCGGCGGCAGGCCCAGCGTCAGCTCGGGGTCGCAGATGGCCAGCCGGGGCACCAGGTAGGGCGAGATGATGCCGACCTTGCGGCCGTCGTCCAGGATCAGGATGGCGCCACGGCCGACTTCGCTGCCGGTACCGGCGGTGGTCGGAATGGCGATCACCGGCGCGGTCCGGGCGGTGATGTTGGACAGGCCGCCTTCGATCAGCGCGAACGACTTCAGCGGTCCCTCATGCGTACCGCAGACCGCCACGCCCTTGGCCAGGTCGATGGAAGAGCCGCCACCCACGGCCACGATGCCGTCGCAGCCCTGCTCGCGGAACAGCGCCACGGCCGCACGTACGGCAGCTTCGTTGGGGTTGGGCGGGGTCTGGTCGTAGACCACGGCCGCACTGCCTTCCTTGAGCTGCGCCAGGACCTTGTCCAGCAGACCGGCATTGCGGATGCCCATGTCGGTGACCACCAGCGGCTTCTTGATGCCGATGCGATCGCATTCCTGCTGCAGCAGCGCCAGTGCGCCGTAGTCGAACTGGACCTGGGTGATGTAGTTGATGAGTGCCATTAGGGTACCGTTAGATGCAATTAAGCTGCAGATCAAGCTTCGAACCAAGCTTCGAATCATGCTGCGATTACATAGCCATGATTCATAGATGTCGCCAGCCAGGCCGCGGTCTGGGGGTGTCGACGCCGTCCTGCGAGCCCGACCTTTTCCCTCTGCGGCCTGCTTTTGAAAGCGAGACTCTAAGCCATCGCCCGGCCCTTGGCTAATGAGAGCTGTTGATATGGGTATAACCAAAGCTCATACTGGAGGCCTATTCGAGGATCAACGCCATGCACAATACCCTGCCCTCCCTGGCCTCCATCACCTCCCGCCTGCACCTGCGTCAGTTGCGGCTTCTGATTGCCCTGTCCGACCACGGCTCGCTGCTCAAGGCCGCCGAGCAGGTGGCCCTGACCCAGCCCGGCGCCAGCAAGGCGCTGCAGGAGATCGAAAGCACCCTGGGCGTGCAACTGTTCACCCGCACCAACCGCGGGCTGGAGCCCACCGAGCTGGGCCATTGCGTGATCCGCTATGCAAGGCTGATCCAGACCGACCTGACCCACCTGCGGGAAGAGATGCTGTCGATCATGCAAGGTCACGGCGGCCGGCTGGCAGTGGGGACCATCATGGGAGCAGTGCCGCTATTGACCGATGCGCTGACGCGCCTGCTGGAGAGCCATCCCTCGTTGTCGGTGGAGATCGTGGAAGACACCAGTGCCCGATTGCTGCGCCTGCTCGACCAGGGCCGGCTGGATCTGGCGATCTGCCGCACCAGCATCAGCCAGCGCCCGGACCTGTATGACGCCTTCAACATCCATGACGAACAACTGGCGGTGGTGGCCAGTGTGCAGCATCCCCTGGCCGGAGCATCCAGTCTGCAACTGGCGGACCTGGCCGATTCGCGTTGGGTGGTGTATTCGGCCAACATGCCGATGCGGCTCACGCTGGAGCGGGAATTCCACGACGCCGACCTGCGCTTCCCGCTGCACCTGATGGAGACCACCTCGGCCTTCACCACGCTGTCGCTGCTGCAGAAGAATCCGCACTTCGTGGCCCTGCTGTCGGTGGACGTGGCGCAGTTCTGCACGCGTTTCGGCATGACGCGCATCCTGCCGCTGCAATTGCATACCCGCAGCGAACCCTACCAGCTCGTGACACGGCACGGCACCATGCTCTCCCCGGTGGCACGGCTGTTCATCGACGACTTTGCGCGCACGGTGGCGCCGCAAGAGTGAGCCCGGCCCGCTTGGTGCGCCAAACAAAAAGCGCTCCCGCAGGAGCGCTTTTCTCTGGTCCGGCTGACCGCTTGCCGGATTACTTGTTCGGTTGCGGGGTGATACGCAGGTAAGGGCGCGGCGACTTGTAGCCCTTGGGATATTTCTGCTTGATGACTTCCTCATCCTTGATCGACAGCGGGATGATGACGTCGTCGCCGTCCTTCCAGTTACCCGGGGTGGCCACGGTGTAGCCATCGGTCAGTTGCAGGGCATCGATGACGCGCAGCACTTCGTCGAAGTTGCGGCCGGTGCTCATCGGGTAGGTGATGATGAGGCGCACTTTCTTCTTGGGATCGATGACGAACAGCGAACGCACCGTGGCCGTTTCGGACTGGTTGGGGTGGATCATGTCGTAAAGACCGGCGACCTTCTTGTCGACGTCGGCCACGATGGGGAAGCCGACCACGGTCTGCTGGGTTTCCTCGATGTCCTTGATCCACTGGTTGTGGGCCTCGGCACCGTCCACCGACAGGGCGATGGCCTTGACGTTGCGCTTGTCGAATTCGGGCTTGAGCTTGGCCGTCAGGCCCAGCTCGGTGGTGCAGACCGGCGTGAAGTCAGCCGGGTGGGAGAACAGCACGACCCAGGAATCACCGGCCCAGTCGTGGAATTTGATCTTGCCGATCGAGGATTCTTGCTCGAAATCCGGTGCAGTATCGCCCAGGCGCAGCGTCATGGTGGTCTCCTTGGATGAACGGTTGAAAACAGAAAGGCTGACTATAACGCGATGCCCGCGTCAGGCCAACGACTATAAAGTGGTATCCAAATAACGCAGCGCAATGATTTCTACAGGTTTTGCAGCGTGGACACGAACTTGTCTGCATCCTGGTAACCGATCACGCGGCGTTGTACCAGCTCGCGTCCATCCGCATCGAAAAACATGATCCCGGGCGGGCCGAAGAGATTGAAGCGCTTGAGCATGGCGCGGTCATCGGCATTGTTGGCGGTCACATCGATCTGCAGCAGCAGCATCTGGCCGAAGCGTTCCTTCACGCGCTGGTCACTGAAGGTGAAGCGTTCCATTTCCTTGCAGGAGACGCACCAGTCGGCGTAGAAGTCCAGCATCACCGGACGGCGCTCACCGGCGGCATTCTGCTGCAGGGCCGCGTCCAGCTCGGCGCTGGAACGGATGCGCACAAAGTCCGTGCCGACCACCGCGGTACCCTGCGCGCGCAGATGCGACAGCGGCGCCAATGGGTCGCGACCACCGGTCACCACGCTGACCAGTTGCAGCAGACCCAATGTGACCACCGCCAGGCCGAGTCCACGTGCGATCCAGCCTGCCGGGCGGGACCACAGCAGGAAGGCGCCATAGCCGATGCCCAGCATCGCCCAGCCCGCCATCTGCAGCCAGGACGGGATCACCGGCGAGACCATCCACAGCGCCGTACCCAGCATGAGCACGCCAAAGAAGCGCTTGACCGCATCCATCCAGGCGCCTGCGCGCGGGAGCAGTGCGCCGGCAGACGCACCGATGAGCAGCAGCGGTACGCTCATCCCGGCGGCCATCGCAAACAGGGCGCTACCGCCCAGCACCACGTTGCCGGTCTGGCTGATGTAGAGAAGTGCCCCGGCCAGCGGCGCGGCCACGCAGGGACCGACGATCAGCGCCGAGATCGCGCCCATCAGGAACACCCCCAGCCATTTGCCACTGCCATTGCCCGAGGCCGAGGACAGGCGGGATTGCACGGAGGCCGGCACCTGCAGCGTGTAGACGTCGAACATCGACAGGGCCAGTACCGCCATCAGCAGCGCAAAGCCGGCCAGCATCCACGGGTTTTGCAGATAGGCCGACAAGCCCTCGCCCAGCATCCCGGCGGCCACACCCAGGGCGGTATAGACCAAGGCCATACCAAGCGAGTAGGCGACCGACATCAGGAAGCTGCGAGCGCGGCCACCGCCGGCGGCAGTCTGCTGGCCGACGATGATCGAGGACAGGATGGGCAGCATCGGCAGCACGCAAGGCGTGAAGGAGAGTCCAATACCCAGCACGAAGAACAGCGACAGGATGCTCCACAGCTTGCCGCTCTTCAGTACGGCGGCAATTCCGTCGATATCGCTGCCGCCGGTGGCCTGCATCGCATCACCGCCGCCCGCGCCCACGCTCTGGCCGGTCGCCTGGGGCGACATGGTCAGCTTGAGCGTCATCGGTGGATAACATAGCCCCTTGTCGGCGCAACCTTGCGACACCGCCACCACGGTAAATCTGCCCACAGCGCCGCTGACCGGCATGCGGGCCGTCACCGATTGGTGATAGGTCTCCACTTCCTTCTGGAAGTTGTCGTCATATTTGCGCTTGCCGGGGGGAAATTGTGGCTCGCCCAGCGTCGCGCCCTCGGCGCTGAAGTGGAAGCGGTCGCGGTACATGTAATAGCCATCGGCGATGCGATAGCTCAATTCCAGGGTCCCGGCATCGACCATGCGTCCGCTGAGCTGGAAGGCCTGCTCCGGCGGAAGATAATCTTCGGCGGCATGCGCCACGATCGTGGACAGCGTGGCCACGAGCATCAGCAGACACTGCAGGGAGAGCAGCCACAAGCGCTGCAGGCGCCGGCCAATCCGGTGGCGCGTCATGATGAGGTTCAACGGAGTTCCTTGTGTGCTTTACAGGCGTAATGGCCGGGCGGTTTCATCCTGCATCCAGGCGAGGTAGGCCGGAAGACCTGCCGTGACCGGCAGGGCGATGATCTCCGGCACATCATAGGGATGCAACTGCAGGATGGTCCGCTCCAGCTCCTGGTAGCGCGCCTGCGTGGTCTTGATCAGCAAGGGGATTTCGCTCTCACGCTGCATCTTGCCTTGCCAGCGATAGACCGAGCTCACCGGCGCCAGGATATTGACGCAGGCTGCCAGCCCTGGTTCCACCAGGGCTGTGGCGATCTTTTCGGCCAGCGCCTGATCCGGCACATTGGCCAGGACCAGAAGCGGTTGGTTCAACAGGGACGAGGTCATGTCAGCATCTCCTTGCACATGCCGTATTCAACCACAGACTGCGCCCGCGCGCCGCCATGCAAGCTCAGGACATGCCGTGGAAAAGGGCCGCCAAAAACAAAAAAAGCCAGGCTGAGCCTGGCTTTTCTGCAGAGACGGACAAGCGAGTGAATTACTCAGCGGTCGGGGCATCAGCGGCGTCGCTGACTTCCGGACGGTCCACCAGCTCGACGAACGCCATCGGTGCGTTGTCGCCTTGACGGAAGCCCATCTTCAGGATGCGCAGGTAGCCGCCGTTACGGGCAGCGTAGCGCGGGCCCAGTTCAGAGA